>Ga0114898_1001562_pt1 | contig 13150 bp, 13 predicted proteins | sample Malvired_Geostar_FD_83496 | JGI IMG/M metagenome (GOLD analysis project Ga0114898, IMG submission 83496) | Marine viral communities from the Global Malaspina Expedition - Malaspina viral metaG DeepMed_Geostar | ecosystem: Environmental > Aquatic > Marine > Oceanic | place: Mediterranean Sea... | reverse complement strand
TCGCCGCAGGCGAGGCAGAAGCCTGAGTTGTCATCGTCCTCGACTGCTGCGAGGACCTCGTCGATGTTGAGATTCATGGTCATGGTGGTCTCGATTCTGCCGGCGTGGCCGGCGGTAGGTGGTTCGGCGAACGTCGCCGGGGACGGGCAGTGCCGGAGCACCGCCCGTGGCCCGGAAGCGGTCAGCCCTCGTCCTCGGTGTCGAGCCAAGCGGCGATGACCGCGGGTGCCCCACCGCCCCACCCCTTGGGCACACGACCGCCCACCTCGGCATCGCGGACGAGTCGGAGCAGGGTGTGGCACGCCGACCGCAGATCGTTACTCTCGCCGTGGACCTTGACGCGGAACGTCTGCTCCTCGTCAGCGGTGAGCGTGACGTACTCACAGTCGATTGTCGGCCAGTAGCCCATGTCGTTCTCGTCCTCGATGTCATGGTCCTCCGGCTGGGCATCGACCACCTGCTCGATGGCCCAGTCGCTGACGGCACGCTGCGCGATGGCGACGTCCGCCTTCAGATGCTCGGGCACCTGCTCCCAGTGGAAGTTGTGGATGTTCTCGTTCTGGCTCATGGTCGTTCTCCAATCTGCCGGCGTGGCCGGCGGTAGGTGTTCAGTCGGCGGCGGCGCAGGCGAGAGGTCGTCAGTCCGTAGCCCTCGCCTCCCGGCGTGCCTCTTTGAGCGTCCGCTTGATGTCGGCCACGGCCCGGCGACCAGCGACCGTACGCCGCTTGGGCAGCCCGCCAACGAATGCGAGCGCGTCCTCGACGGCGTCGAGCAGTTGCGGCGCAGCCGCGACCAGTGGGCCTATGCGGACGCCTGCGGCGACCGTCTCAAGGCCGTCACCTCCGCAGGTTGCGATGTGCGGGCTATCGCACCATGCCTGCGACTCGATACTGCCGTCGCAGTGGCTCCAGTAGGTGATGGGGTCTGTGAAGGAAGGGTGTCTCATCGGTCGTGTCCTCCAAGTTCGGGTCCGGTCCTCTACGCGAGGACCCATCGGTCCACGCCGTCCCGTGACGGCGTGGCGCGACGGGCCGTCAGGCGACAGTGATCGTGCCGCCACACTCAAGGCAAGAGACCCCGCCGGTCTCGACATGGACCAGTGCCTGCGTGTAACCGTCAGCGTCAACATCGCCGCAGCCGCAGGGCGTGACCCGCGCTGCTTCCGGGGCGACCAACTCGGTGAGGACCCCGAGAAGACCGGGCAGGTTGCCGTACCCGGCGGTCTTCAGATCGCCGCCGTGTCCTTCTGTGAGGTAGTCAACTCGGTCGCGAAGTTCATCGACCACGAATCCAAGCGCGACAACGCCCGGATTGTTGGTCACGCCACGCTGCTGGTGGCGCACGGCGAATCCGAGGAAGTTCGCCAGCGGCAGCAGTGAGTCCCACACATCGCTGTGCAGGTGGACGCAGTCCGGCGTGTCGCCGTTCGCGTCGGTCAGGTCTCGTCCGGTCAGGTCGCAGTAGGTACCCATCGTTGTGTCCTCCAGTTCAGGTGTCGCCACCTTCGGGTGGCATGCCACACACAGTAGCATCTATCAATAGATCGGTCAATGCAAGAGGTGGCGTGAATGGAAAGGGGTAGGGCGACATCGGGTAGCAGCAGTGCGAGCCCGGCAATCCGGCGTGCCTCCAGGATTTCCCGTGCTGCCGCTGGCGTCGAGGTCAGCAGTCGCCACCTGCCGTCAACAAGACCGGCGCATGAACCACCGACCGGCCAGCACTGGACCGACCCCCGCGGTGACGGGCGGCTCGATCGACCGCCGGCGGTGCGCGTCCTGCATGGACCCGGACCACCACCCAAAGCTCGATGTCTCGAGTTTGTTGGGGTGACCCCCCCCAAGGGGGGGAACGCGACCCCGGAGCCTCCACGTATACCCCCTCGGCAATGCCGATGACCACTATTCTGAAGCGTGTTTCAGAAAACGCTCCACAGACCCCTCCAGGCGATTTTCTGAAACATTGTTCAAGATCTGAAACATTGTTTCAGACACCATGTCTAGAGATCGAAGGGTTGATAGATAGAGAGGGGGGGAGAGGGGGGGGCTACCCGGCCAGTGGAACAGACCGGATGGCCTGGTCCACGAGCAGTCGCAGGACCGGCCTCTCAAGTTGTCGGAACTGGAAGAGGGTCAGCTCCTCTCCGTACAGGTCTCCCTCGTACTGTCCGATGTAGACCTCGAGGACTGAGGAGCCTGGGATGGACCAGACTATCGCCTGGCCGAGGACCTGGTCCCCCTTGGTGTAGGCCAGCTTGACCATGGCGGTGAAGATGCCCGGCTCAAACGGTTCATCCAACTCCACGTTGGCCGTGGGAACCTTGTGCGGGTATTCGCGTCCTCGAATTACGATTCCGGTAATCATGTAAGAGGGGGGGGGAGGGGGGGGCGGCCCTGAAGGACAGAGACCACCCCCCACCATTGGGGGCTCTATTCGGTCTTATCGACGATCACCATGGTCATCCACGCATTTTTGGGAGGGTCCACATGTCCATGGTGTGTCCGACGATCATTAGCCATCCGATCGCGCCGACGCATGTCAGTGCGAACCAGATGTTACCGAGGAAGTCTGCGAGGAAAGCCATGCCTTGTTCTCCTTAGTACCCGATGAGTGACCTGCCTAGTGGGCGGGTCCGAAGACGCTTTTGGTAGTGTACTGTCAGGGTTGGACGCTTGGACTCGGTGGAGTCGGCGTTGCTGTAGTACGACAGGAGGTTCCCAGGCGGCCCTGAGCCCTCGTAGGCGAATCGGTGGATCAGGCAGGGGGTGGCATGCCTGATAACGCCGGAACGCCTTAGGTGGCGTGTGACGCGGTGTGAGAGGACGTCGTTGTCGCTGTAGGAAGTCTCCAGCGTGACCACGGTCCTGGGGTACTCGTTGTAGTCCCCGCCTACGGAGGACCAGGCCTTGTCCGTGTCGTAGTTATTCCAGGAAGAGTTGGCCTCGGTGACTGGGTTCTTTGTGGCCAGGTAGTGGCTGATGTCGAGGGCCCCAGAGGAGGCCTCGTTGTCCATGTCGGTCCCTCCGGTCCCCACGAATACGGTGAGGTCGATGGTTGCCCGGCTGATACTGGCCCCCTTGGGGATGCTATCCTTCGTGATGGAGAGGCTTCGGTAGGTGCCGGCCCCAGCCACCTTGGTGTTGACCTTACCCCGAGTGTCGGCCCCGTTGTTGTCCGTCCCGGCCCTGGAGTCCATCCAGTTGGTGAGAAGGTAGATGGTCTTTCGTGGCATCAGGACTTCTTTCCGGCCTTGGCGGTTTGCATGGCGATCGCCACGGCCTGCCTCCGGGTTCGGCCCTCGCGGACAAGCTGCCGAATGTTGGCCGCGATGGCCTGGCGTGAGTTTCCTTTCTTCAGTGGCATTAGCGGGCTCTTCTCTTGAAGACCTCTCCGAATTTATTCAGAAGGGCTTCGTTGACGACGTTCTCGGTGACTAGCTTGGACCGGGGTCGTTTGCCGTAGATCCCGGTCGCCCTGCCGGACCTGAATCCCGGCCTCTTCTTTCTGCTGGCCATTAACGCTTCCTCCGCTTTGGGGTTGACTTCTTCTTCTTGGGACGCTTGGCGTTGCTCATGCCGGTCCCCTTCGAGGTGTAGCCGTACTTCTTGGGCATCTTGGGATCTCCTAGTCGTTGTGGGTGAACCACCGGGGTTCCTGCCCGGCTATCCCCATGGCCCCATAGTGTTCGCGTAGTTCGTCCTCGAGGAACCTCTGGTATCGCTCCTCCGCGTGCTTCTTCGGGTCCGTGGACATGTAGTCCTGCCACTGGTTGATGCAGAGGGAGAGGGCATCGATTTCGTCGTCATGACGCAGGCACCCTCGGTCCTTGGTCAGCCTGGTCATCTGCTTCTGGAGGTCCTGGTTGTGGGCCACGTCCGGGTGGAAGATGACCCGGTGCTGGTTCATCGGAGGCTCCATGGCCCCGATGATTCTCAGCTCCTTCTGGCCCGTCACTCGGACGTCCTCGACGGAGGCCGCCCACCCATCCGGGTACTCACTGTCCTCGCCAGGCTCGGTGAAGAATCTCTGCAGGACTGGCTCGAAGAGCTGCGTGAACATGCCGGCCCCTAGGTTCTCCTCCACGATCACCTGACGGGCGTTGTGGAGCCTCGCTTGGTACGCGAGGCCCTCAAGTACCTGTTCGCTGAAACCTCCGTCAAAGCCGCCTACGGCCTTCACCCAGAGATACCCGTTGAGGTAGGACACGACCGCGTAGGCCGTCTTGTCCTCTCCACGACCACTGGGGTCGATGGACATCTTTGTTCCCGAGTAGGGCATCCACCGCTCGTCGTACATGATGGGGCTGAAGAACCCGTCCGTGCCGAACCCCAGACTCGGGATTTCCTCAAGCCGAGTCGGGCCACCGCGATCGTTGTGTGTTCCCCAGGCGATAGTGACCGGGGCCTTGTCCCGAGTCATGGGGAAGATGATGAGGTCCTTGAGCCTCAGGGGATAGCGGATGTCGTCCGCCATCTGGCTCTGCAACATGTACTGCATGGCGAAGACGGATCGGCCCTCCGCCGCCTCCCGCTCGCTGAGCTCCTGGTGGGTGAACCGCTCCGGCCAGACCGGGTCTCCCTTCTCACATCCCTCCGACAGCATCACCTCGTACAGAGGCGCGATGCCCTCCACCTCCATGCCCTCGGGTGGAATCCTTGCGGGCCAAGCCCGGAAGGTGTAGCCACCCTCAGTGAGCCGATCCAGCAGGGTCTCCTCGTGGTGGGGAGTACCCAAGATCAGGATGTCGCCGCCTGGGATCAGGATGTTCTCGAACTCGGTCACCTGCTCACGCAGGCGTTGACGCATCTCCAGGGTGAGCGTGTTCTGGGCGGTCTCGACGTCATCGCTGACGATCACGGACGCCCGCGCCCCGGTGAGCTGGCCGCCGATGCCGTAGGCCGTGAAGGACGCCGTCCGGTCGTGCTTGCACGGCCCGATGTCGAACATCGTCGCAGCGTCCCGCTGTCCCGACTTCTTGTCGGGAGAGAGGTGTTGCAGGAATCGAACCTGCTTGATCCACTGCCTGGCCATGTGGAGGGAGCTCTTGCTGTGGGCCTCACTCTTGGAGACCAGCATGATTCTCTCGCCACTGTCGATGAAGAGACGCCAGAGGCAGTAGGCGATCGTGATCCACGTCTTGGACGCGCCGCGGAACGCCTTGACGCCACGTCGACGAGGCCCCGTCTGGAGCCAGTCCGCCATGTCAACCTGGTGCCTAGCCGGGTCCGGCAGGCCCACCTCTAGCCAGAGCTCGGCGAGGAAGAATCTGAAGTCTTCCGCGAGCCGCCCGACGTACTGGGTGAGATCCTTATCGCTCATCAATCTGTCCTGATCAGTGTAAACCGAAAGTCTTGCCTATCCCTGCAGTAGAACTTCATCCACCATGCGCCTACCGGCTTTGGCGGACCCCAGCGTTCAACATGCCACCCGCTGTGGCCGTCACCGTACTCGTCCTTGTAGGTCCCCGCACGACAGTGGACCTGCTCGTCAACAAAGACCTTGCCCACCGTGTTGATTCTTTCTCTTGCGATGGGCACCAGCCACTGATCATGGGTATGCCCCGTAACTACGATGTCGGCGTCGGGGGTGTAGACGGCCATTCTGTTGGTCTGTATAACGCCGCGACTGACTGGTCCCCCGCCACCTGCGCCATGGAAGTACTTCAGGCGGAATGTCTTGATTGACCCGTGTCGCTTGATCGCGAAGATCACCCAGCCGCCGTACCCGCCGGCCTGGATGTTCGACCCCGTCATGGTGTTGAGGGCCTGGACCGTTCGCTCCGTGAGGTCGGTCTCGTGGTTCTTCAGGATCGATTGCTCGTGGTTCCCGCGTCCGACGACTATCCAGTTGTGCGCATATGGGGCGTAGAACTCGGCGGCGTACTCGACCAGGCTGTCAAGGTAGCGGCCCTGCTGCTGCTCTGGCCTGCACTGGCTCAGGTCTGACCTCTTGTCATATTTTCCTTGCATTCCGCAGTGGAGGTCACCGCAATCGATAATCCCGGCCCCCTTCTCAAGAGCCTGGTCGAGGTGTCGTCGCTCGAGGTCCTGGTCCGTGTGGGCGTTGTCGTGGTGCCTGTCGGAACTGAGCAGGAACCACTGCTCCCAGCCCACGGTCTTGGGCGCACTCATGTCAACCCTGACCACATTCCTATTGAGCTGCGTGGAAGTCCAGGTGGGCCTCTTGGCCCTAGTCTTCACACTGGCCACAGCGATTGATCGCGGTGCTACCAGCCGCCTCCATGATGGTGATCTCCGAGATACAGCACCGGGGGATCGTGATCATGTAGTCGTAGGTTGCTGACTCTGCGTCGGGCTTTCGTGCCCCGGCGATGGTGATGCTGCAAGAACTGTTGTCAATCATGAATCCCAGTTGACAGACCTTCTGAACCTCCGGGCGGTCATCAACTCGCAGGTCGCTATTCATTTCGGGTTCGCACGCATCCACCCAGCGGACGCAGACAATCGGGGGCTCAGCCGACAGCGGCGTCTGCTTCATCTGAGACATCCGGCAGTTCTCGATGAATCTTCATTCCCCGGTTCTTCATTTCCTCGATGATTGAACCGATGGGATTGTTTGCAGTTGGCATTGCAGTGATTCCACAATCCCTGAGGCGTTGACGAACTATGTTCAGGTCCGCTGCCGAGGGAGGTATGCGGACGCGGTCCCCGTCTTCATCCACCGTCTCTCGACCGTTCTTGAGCATGTCGAGAAGGACCGAGTCAAACAGGTCACTGATGGTGTTGAGGTTGTCGCTCATTATGCTGCTCCGATCGTGTCAAGCACGCTCTGAAGGTCGTTTTGTCCTTGCGGGGCCGCCGACAGGGGGGCAATTTCCGGTTTACTCTGTTCTCTGACTTCCGCTGTGGCGGCTGCGAAGGCGGGGAACTCTTTGAGCATATGCGCATATGCCGCCGCTCGGTACGCGGAGATGACGCCGCCAATCATCTCTCGCTTTGCGGCTCGATTCGCGGGCGTGTCGGCTTCCAGCCTGGCCCAGTTCCTGCCCTGACTGCCCACCCCGTCGAATAGTCTTTCTAGGTAGGTTCGCAAGCCGATTTGCCCACCACCCGGCCCGCCGGACATGGTGACTCGGCCAATCTCTCGCATCCACCAGTCGTAGGGCTGCATGCCCTCGCTGTTCACCCAGTCCGGGTCTGGGATGGAGGTGCCCACAATGACTGGTGCGCCTTCCCCGACACGCTCGGAGTATGCCGCGACGTATCGCAGCATCTCCACGCCATCCTTCGTGTGGCTTGGCAGACGCATGGAGAAGTCGATGCCGGCGAGCACCTCGTAGACAGGGTCGTCGGTTGCGTAAGAGAGCCGGAAGGGGTTCATGGTGTTCATCCAGCCTATGCGACCCGGTTCACCCATGCCCTCGAGGGTCATGACCTCACCGAGGAGGCTGTACCGATCTGGTACACCCTCTTGGCCGAGGATCCAGGTGCGAGCGCGTACGGAATCAAGGAGTGTTCTGGTCTCCGTGAGTGTCGGGTTGCCTGCACGAGACCCAGCACGCTGGGCGGAGCTGAATGGCATGAAGGCCGTGGTCTGCTGAATCGCCCACCGCTGGCCGAAGTTCTCGGGGTCGCGGAGTGCCTTGAAGACTGCGTCCAGACCTTGGAGGTAGGACTTGTCTTCCATGTTTCCTATGAGTCCATACAGAACCGCCATGGTCAAGCCGACCTTGTCGCCATCGTCGCCCACGCCCTCGGAGGCGTTGAGGTACTCATAGGTGTCCGCCATGACGCCCAGTGCCATTGACCACGGGTCTCCCTTTGCGTAACTGACGTAGGTGTCTCCGATGCGGATGGAGTAGGGCCGCCATCCGGTTTGCATGAGAACTCGGCGTGCATTGGGGTCCTCGGGACCTCCGCCGGTGATGAGACCACCCTCTGCCCACTCATACGCCTGGTAGAAGAGGGCAACGCCCACTGCCTGGCGGCCTCGAGCCTCTGCGGCGGATCGTCCTCCGCGTGCGATGTCTGCCATGGTCTTGCGATGCAGGTTGCCAATGGCGGAGTCGGGGCTGAGAGTGAATCCGTGACCGCGTGCGAGGCTCCATGATCGGTTGGCCATCTCCATGCCTAGGCTGGTTGGGCTGTACCCAAAGAACCGCTCGAAGATCTTGGCCGGCGTTCGGAAGAAGGGGATGATGACCCTCATGACTGGGTAGTTGCTCAGTCCGGCTTGTAGCCATTTGCCCATGGAGCTTGATACATCGCCCTGGAATGTGGCCCGCGTGGAGTAGTCGATCGCGTGATCGACGAGTTCCTTGTGTCTCGTGGTCCAGCGTTCATTGATCCACTCCGTGATGGCCATGGCACGGTCGAGGTCGTCATCCATTGCCTTGATTGCGGGGTCAGCCAGGGCCTCCTGCATAAGGACCTCGCGGGTCCGCAGTCGCCCATCGACGATCATGGTGTCCATGGTTGCCGCGACCCGCTCATTTACTTGGCGATGCATCCCGGCTGCGGCTATTCCACGTCGGAAAGTGCTGGCCTCCCCCAATCCGGCCTCGGTGAGCATGCGGTTCATTTCGTCGCCATAGATCTTGGCCTCAAGTGCCGTGCGTCCATGGGCCTGCTTGAACAGTTCGTCCACCGTGGCGATTGCGTCGCCCGGTGCGCGGACGGCTCGACCCGTCCCGTTGATCATCCACCAGAGGAGGGAGCTATCGTTCTCGCCAGGCTGAAGAACACCACGTTCTCCCATCCAGTCTCGTACTGGTCCCCCTTGCATGGGCTGGCCTTCGCCATAGGCGATCGCTCGGCGACGACTTCTGGGGAGATCGATGAGGTCGCGATTCGTGACGAAGACGCCGCCTTCCTGCGTGAAGGCACGCAGGGAGTACTGCGCACCCATGGTGAGGTTTCGTAGCCACCTCTGGAAGTTCATGACTGCCTCTGCCATCTGTGGGGCACCACCGCCTCCAACGATTCGGGGCACCATGCCACCGATGAAGTGTTGGAGGCCCTCCACTGCCGTGACTAGCACGGGTGAGGCCACCGCGATGCCGGACCAGGTCGATGGTGCGGAGAGGAGACCATTGATGTAGATTTCCATGAACACGTTGCTCGCTCGGGAGCCGACGGTCCTGTTGGACTCAACGATTGCCCTGGCCCCAAGACGCATGTCTGATGGGTTGGTCATGTCGAGATTTCTTACGAGGTTGACCAGCTCCTGCCCGGTCTCGTTGTTGATGCCGGCGAGTTCGGCGAACTCCCCCGCCCTGGCCGGGTCTAGCAATTCCTCCACCGTGGGTAGTGAAGTACGACCCTGGAGTGCCTGACCAGCACGGCCCCAGTCTGCGCGAAGGTGGCCAACTTGCTCGATCGCAATCTGGTACTGGAGGAATTCCCTCTGGAGCATGGCGTAGTCCACCATGGACTTGGTTCGATCTGCTCGTCGCGACAGATCAACAACCCTGCGTCCCTGCCACTCAAGAATTTGCAAGCCAGCCTGGATGATGTCGTCCATCGCGTGGCCGCTGTTGCTTGTGTTGAAGTGCTGGTAGAGCCTGTCGTAGGTGTCGAACATCTGCCCGTCGTGTCGGCCCATTGCGTGGTTGAGGGCGCGTAGTGCCGCTCCACGGGGCGGGGCCATCCCCTCCACTCGGAGCTCGTGCATCATTTGCTCGGTGGCGGCAAGTAGTCTCTGAACGTCTTCCCGGTTCTGGAAGTCGAATCGATCAACTGCGGCGTGACCTCGGGGCTTCAGTTCACCCCTCGAGTTCCGATCCCTTGCGACACCAGCCACCATGTCTGCCATGATGGTGTCGGTCCAGTCCTCTCCCTTCTTCTTGAGTGCTCGGACACGTTCCTTTGTGGCACCCCATGTCGCGGGCTTGACCATCCATTCGCCCCCGCCAACACGGATGGGAAGATCGTCACGGGTGAAGAGGAGTTCAACCTGGCGAACCATGTCTGTCGTCATGGTGTCGGACAGGGGGGATCGTCGTACATCGGAGTAGACGTCGCGAAGGACCGCGCCGACCATCTCCAGTGCAGGGCGAAGTGGAGAGTCTGCCGGGATTTCGGCCAGGCGACCACCTCTGATGAACTCGACCACGGCCTCGGCCCAGAGCTCCTGCTGCTCCACGGTCCACTTGCCATCCAAGACACCGAAGGCCCGCTCGACCTCTTCGATCGCCTCGTCAGTGAGGCGACCCGGTCGCATGTGTCGCGGGATTTCCCGGTTCAGGATTTGGTTCTGGACGACGTGTCCAAGGACTTCGTGGACCAGGGTCTCAACATCGGCACCCTGGAATCCGCGAACGATGGCTTCTGCCGCATCGGGGGTGAGTTGCACAAGCCCACGCACCTCCATGGTGCCGCCATCGACGGCGATCTCTTGGGCCAGTCGCCTGGTCGGTGCCCAGCCCGGATCGGACTTGATGGGTCGGCCCGCAGAATCTATGAACTGGCCGGCGGCTCCTGCGCCTTCTCCGGCCCACCGCTCGTTGAGAGCTTGGACTTGCGGAGCGGTGTCATGGAGAAAGCGGACGACGTCTCCTCGTCCCATGTCATCAAGCGCACCCAAGATGCGTCCTCCAGTGGGGTCTCTTGCCCAGTCGTGTTCGACGTAACCGATGCGTCCTGTTCCTGCGCCGGTTCCGTAGAAGGCTGTTCCCCAGTTTCCTTCGCGGTCTGGTCTTGTCGTGATTCCTGCGGCATCAATCCACTCCTTTAGGTCGTGTAAGAACTTGCGTCCATCTGGGTGGTAATCCCCGAAGTTGAGAATACGAACTCCTTCGGAACTCGGGATTATCACAATGGCATCGGCAGCCTTAGCCCCGATCTCTCTATGGATGATACCATACAATCGGTCCTGTTGTTCCCGAGTCATCATTTCACTGAGATCTAGGATGATCCCGTTGGCGTACTTTTGTGCCGGAACCGGGAAAGCTCGGTGCCAGGCTACGCCCTCCTGCCTGGTGATGTACTGTCGGGCTAGTGCGTAGGCCCTCAGGGCGTCCTCAGCGGCTTCTGGGATGAGCGTTGGCATGTGTCTGGTCGGGAGGGGTTCTCCCGCCGCTAGGGCGGCTCTCGCTGCCTCTTCCTCTTCTAGGAAGAGTTTGACCGCCCCCCTGACTCCACCCTCTCTCTTGCCATAGGCAGCCTCCAGCGCGTCGGAGATCCGATTCTGGATTGGGACACTAACCTCGAGCTGGAGGCCGGGGTTTCGTATTCCCTGGTAGAGGCCCTCACCTTCCGCGGTTCCATGGATAAGGAAGCCGCCCTGCTCGCTGACCAGTGTGGCCAATCGGTCTATGCCGGTGGTCGGGTCTGCAATGATGCTCTCAAGCTGTCTGGTGTACTCACGCCGGGAGGCGAGGCCCATGTCCTCGAGGCCCGGTAGGGTGCCGGATGACGGATGGGGTATGGCTTCGGAGGTCACCATCCCTCGCCACCTCTCGGCGACGTCTCCAAAGTGCTCGTACCTCATGGGGGCCGGCACGGAGTCAGCGGCCACGCGACCCGCGTGGACATCGATCATGTGCGGCGCGACGGTGTTGTCCATGTACCTAGAGGATGTCCAGAGCATGGCTTGCAACTGGTGGGGGAGGATGTCGTCAACGCCGTACCTGTCCCTGTACGCCTCGGTGAGCCTTCCGAAGAACTCCTCCCCCCACTCGTACTGTCGTTTCGTTGGATTATCCCCGTGGTATCCCAGTCCACGCATTGCCCATCGATCGATGGTGACACCCTGAACCACATCTGGATCGATCATCTTCATGAGGTTCAGGTAGAAGTTGTTTCGCTTGATCCCCTTTGGCATGGTTCCATCCCTTAGGAATGCTTCTGCCTCGCGTGATTGACCACTGAAGCGGCCAAACTGGAATTTACCACCAAAGTTGGGGCGTTTGATTGGGTCGGGGCGGCCTGTGAAGAAGGGCTGGCCAGCCCTGTTCGCGTGCCACATTTGAACGGTGGCGTGCCAGTTCGACTCCAGTCCGGTGGCCTGGGAGGTGATGGCCAAGAGTGTGGCCAACCTCTTCGATTCAACCCGTTGGGCGGGCGGAAGCCCGGCCTCGCCAGTGAGTTGAAGGATCCATTCGCTGCTGTCTTCGTACCAGTAGCGAGCAACCCCGCCCTCATGGGCCATGGGAAGCAGCTCATCTATGAGTCTCTGCTCGTCCATTCTGGTTCGGATGGAGGAGGGTGAGAACTGGAAGGGTGTTCCACGTCTCCCCTGCACCATCAGTTGGGCTTCTTTAGCCCGGAGAAATTGGGCGCGGGCGATCACATTGTTTATCAGCTCCTTTTTCCCGAGCCACGGGCCACCTGGACCAGCCGCCGTGGCTGGCCGATCTTGCGTGAACCTGGCGCGTTGAGAGAGCCACTCCACGGCGTCCGCCTTGGTGCTGACCTTACCCCTTGCCCAGGCTCGGCCAAGTGCGTATGCGGCCTGTTCCTGAACACGGTTTGGCAGCGTGTTGACTACGCGCTGCATGAGAGTTCGCAGGCTCTGAGTGTCGATGGCTGCTTCGCCGCCCCGCACTGGAAAGAAGAGGGCCTCGCTCTCAGCCCCCACAAGATCGACCATGTCGAACACTGCCCTGGCGGTGGACTCGTCCACGTTGAACTCTTGCATGGCGGCGTGGATATGAAAGTCTCGTTGGGCTCCCTGGGCGCGGGGGATCGCGGTATCTACCATCCGAACCGCCTCCTCCATGGGTTTGCCTTCGTCAATCAGTCCTTGGAGCATTCGGCCACGGGCAATCCCGTTGGCAATGACCTTCTTCAGGTCACCTTGTACGAGTGGGCTTTCTAGGAATCTGGGGAGTACCGATTCCGGTATGGCACGAGCCAGCTCTATTTCTCCCGCGAGTCCCGTTCGCGTTACTTCACCGACAACCTCCCCCATCTCGGGGCCGATCCCACGGGCACCACGGATCCCGCCACCAATGATCCCGAAGATGCCTTCCAGGGCTACAGAGAGTTCGATGCCCTCGAGTGCATTCAGGGCGCGGGACTCGAAGTACGCGCCTGGGTAGAGCTCACCCGTGACTGGATCGCGGACGACTCGACTGCTGTCCATGAACTCGAGGTAGGCACCCATGCCTGGGACGGACTCTCGGAGTCCCGCCAGGGCTTCGGTGTCCTGCCAAACACCGAGCAACATCGTGTGGAGGTTTCCCTCGGC
>Ga0114898_1001552_pt1 | contig 13243 bp, 10 predicted proteins | sample Malvired_Geostar_FD_83496 | JGI IMG/M metagenome (GOLD analysis project Ga0114898, IMG submission 83496) | Marine viral communities from the Global Malaspina Expedition - Malaspina viral metaG DeepMed_Geostar | ecosystem: Environmental > Aquatic > Marine > Oceanic | place: Mediterranean Sea... | reverse complement strand
GATAGTTTGTTTTTGAATCAAAAAGATATTTTTTTGGAGGAGATGCTTTTAATATAAAAATATTTGGTTCAGCTAAAAATTCTTGTTCTATAAGTTCTTTAGATGTTATATCATAAATAATAGGACCTAAAAAAGACTGCACTGTATATTTATGTGTGTTCTCAGAAGGAGGAGTTGCTGAAAACCCTAGTCTTACTTCCGCTTTTGGAAAAGATTTCAAACAGCTAATAGAAATCTTTCCTTTTCCAAATTCGTGTATTTCATCAAATATTATAAATTTAGCCGTGTCTAAATGAGTATCAATAATCTTATCAATAGATTGGATAGTGCATAAAGTAATGGGTTTAATTTCATGAGAATCCCCACAGACTATCCCACAGTCTATTCCATGTTTTTTTAAGAATTCGTAAGTTTGGTATAAAATTTGTTTTTTTGTAAAAAATACCAAACCGAAACAATTTTTATATTTATTACAAATTTCTGCAAGAATCAGGGTCTTTCCGGACCCGGTAGGGGCCTTTATGACTCCTCTTCCGTTGTGAAAATCTATTTTTTCTAAAGCTTCTCTTTGATAATCTCGTAAAGAGAGAGAAGGTATGCTTTCTTGGTGTATAGGCATAGTTGATACCTTTTCTAATAGATTAAATTCGGCTTTAACGGTCTTTAAATCCTCTAGGATAGCGGAAAGAAGCCCTGTTCCAAATTTTCCTGTTTTACTAGAAAAGAATTTTTTATTTCCATCCCACTTTCCTCTTGAGTTTTTCATAGCGTAAAACGCATTAGGAACCTTAAAAGTATACTTTTTCTCTAATAACTTTAATAATTTCTTGTTATCAGTTTCTAATTTAGAGTAAATATTTCCTTTAATTATTTGCATTCTATCTATAATATGAGAAGGACATACTCCTTTATTATAGTAAAATGATAGAAAAAGAAGAAAAAACTCTTGGACAAATTGTCAAAGAAAGATACGGGAAAATGCCAACAGGCGAATCTAGTATACCAGTAGACTCTACGAAAAAAGATATCCTACAAGCATTAACTTCTGATATCAGAAATGATTATGTAGAACTTGATCTCCCTACTAAGGGTTTGTTTTATGAAGAAGGACAGAAAATTTATATTAGACCTTTTTCGTACGATGAAGAAAAAATGATGATGACTGCCTCAAAAGCAGGAAGTATCAATCTAGTTGATAATCTTATTAGAAGGTGTTTACAAGGAATTGCAGTTGAAGAACTCACCATTCCTGATAAGGTTTTTATCTTGTTTAAATTAAGAGAACTTTCCTACGGGAATGAATACAAGGTAAATTTAATGTGTGAACAGTGTGAACACTCTAACGAATTGGTTGTTGAAATTAATAAATTGAATATTAATTATACCCCAGAAGACGCACAGCAACTACAAGAAATTCACCTCCCAGGGTGTAACAGAAAAGCCTTTGTAATTATTCCTAGAGTAAAAGACGAAAAGTATGTTACTTCTCCTTCCTTACTTATGGATAATATTTGGAGATTTGTAGAAAGAGTTGAAGATATTGAGGACAGAGATATTATCAGGTCTTTTATCAAGAAGCTTCCTGCTTCTGATATTTCAATTCTGAAACAAGCTATTATTGGTCAAGATTGGGGTATTGATACCCTCGTAAAATTTCATTGCTTGCAATGCGAAGCTGTTAACGAAAATTCCTTACCTCTAAATGCCGATTTTTTTTCAGTGAATTCCGGGGACTAACAGACGAAATCCTTATTTACGAGGCTTACGTGTTAGTCCATCATGTGGGGCTTTCATTGGCTGACGTAAAAACTATGACTCGTGAAGAAAGAAGTGCTTTCATAGAAGAGTTCAAAAAAGAGAAAGCAGAAGAGAAAAGACAGCTAGATAATATTAGAGCAGACTAATATTATGGCATTTTTCCCTGGGACTATTATAGATGTTGTACGAAGATACAACAGACCTTCTCCTAACAGAAAAGCTTTTTTGGAGCTTTTTATTCTTGAAAACGGAAGTTATACAGACGTTCATCAAGTATGTTCTGTGCATGTTTTTCCTAGAAAATCATTCACCAAAGATGGATTTGATGCACACTATTTTCAAGACGATATTACTAGACTAGTAGCTTCTGGACATGCCTCTTCTGTAGATTTTATTTTCTCAGGAGATACTAGCCTTAATCTAACTCCTACTCTCGGAGTATCGGCATTTACAGAATACGCAGATACAGCTGAAGCAGCCAGCTCTGTTTTCAGAATGGGTGTAGGGAGATATGGGGTGGTCTTAACTCCAGGCTCATCTTTTGTGCACCCTACAAGCGGTGAAACTGAAAATTTAGCATCTTCAATAGGGGACTATTTTGATGTATGGACTATAAAAACCACTTCTGATTCGTCTGCTGCTATTTTTATAGAAGAATTCAATCTAGCAGAAAGTACATTTTTCCACCTAACAGAACCTCTTCAAATTAAGGCTAATAATAAGCTAAAAACTAATAGAGTAAGGTTAGGGGCGAAGGAAACTTTATTAATTGGTACAGATATTTCTATCCTTAATAGGGATATTTCTACAGAAGTAAAATCATCTTTAGGAAAATCTATCATAGATGCTGCTAAGGTTAGAATTGTAAGATATAACAACCAAGGAGATCTTCCTAATTTTGTGGAAGTTAGCAGCTTCGCTGACACTTCTTCCAGCGTACACGTTGATTCTAGTGATACTATCTCGCTTCTTTTTGATACAAATCTCCTACAAGAAGTGCAAAATCTAGACAGCAGAAAAGGAGTATATCATGTTCAAGTCTCTTTTGACCTTTTTGATCAAACATTATTATCAGATGAGTTCCCGTTAATAGTGGAATAAATTTCTGATAGCTTATCAAATTTCTCTGTCGTTTCTCGCATATATCGAGAAACTACTTCTTTTCCCTCTCTTACAAACATATCGTTCCAGTCTTTGTACTCCTTTTTGGGGTGGCAAATAAAGATATTGTCAGAAATATAACCTTTTTTGAGAAATTTATCTTTAATCTTTTTCTCCGCTATTTTTCCAGCATCATCATTATCCATAGAGATAATAATCTTTTTAATCTTAGCTCTTTTTATAAGGGAGATCTGATTTTTCGAAATAGCCGAACCCTGGAGAGAGGTTGCATTTAACCCTACACTTTGAACTGTAATAGCATCTAGAGGACCTTCTACAATAAAAAGATCGTCTTCTTTGTTGTCAAAAGGGAATAAAATATCAGAACTTTTTACGTTGCATTCTTCAAAAGAAGGGTTTAAATATTTTAAAGTGTCCCCAAACAGGGTCCTAGCCTGGAAAAAGAATACTCTGTTTTTGTTATCGTAGAAAGGAATAATAATCCTTCCAAAATAAGAAGATTGCTTATCCCCAACTAAAAATTTGTCAGAATACGCGTATAAACCTCTTTCTTTAAGAAAAATATTAGCTTTTGTTTTTAGAATAGGGTTAGTTGTTTTATTTAAGAAAGATCCGTACTTTAAAATATCAATAGACTCTGATGAGATAGTTTCCTCAGTTACTTCTTTATTTGAAAAATAAGAATTAATGTGAGATTCTAAAAATTTTAAACCTCTACAATATTTCTTAATTAAAAAAGATTCCGCATCGTCATAAGAAATATTTTCTAATTCGGAAACCAATCTAATAAAATTTCCAGTCCTTTTGGTTTTAAAACACTGCCATAGCCCAGAAGTAAGGTTTATGGACAAATGCTTGCCATAATCCCAGGCAAAGATGGAATTGGTTGTGAATTCTTGACTATTATAACCTACTACCTTGTAGGAATCAAACCTACTTGACAAGTACTTATAAATAATCTCAGGAGTTAGTTTCAACATGTTTATTTCTCAATTATCAGCCTCTAAGCTAAACACTTACAATGAATGTCAGTTAAAATATAAATTAAGATACCACGACAGGCTTGACCCTGTCTTTAACGAAGGTCTTAATACGGATGCTTTGCATTATGGGTCGTTTGTTCATAAAGTTCTGGAAGATGGTTTGAATGAGGATACGGTGGAAGGATTGATGAAAATAGCTGAAAAAGAAAGGAAAAATTATGAATTTAATAATTCTAAATTAAAAAACTTTAATGATATTCTAGTTAATTTTTTAAAGCTTAACGCACAGTTATCGGAAACGGTATCTGTTGAAGAAATATTCAAAATAGACATCGGTGATGACATGGCTCTTAATGGTATTATAGACCGAGTGGTCAAAGGGGAGAACGGAAAATATTTGGTAATTGATTATAAGACTTCCAAAAGAGCAAAGAAAAAAGTAGAGCTCTTTCAAGATGACCAAATGAAAATGTACACTTATGCTGTTAGTAAGCTGTACAAGGTTCCTATTTCAAAAATAGTTGTAGCCCATTATTATCCTCACTATGATAAACTTGTTTCGGTTACCTTTTCTCGACAAGACATTGCTTTTTTCCTCAGGAAAGCTAAGGAAAAGATGTGGCAAATCAGAAAGAAAAAAGGACCTGATTTTTTCGCAAGTAGGAATATGTTCTGTAACTGGTGTGGATATAAGGACGTATGCCCAGTGTTCAATGATCCAACCTCTATTCAGTGCAGGTTAAACGAACACAAGAAAGTTAAAGAATAGCTGGGTAATATAGCCGGATGTCTATATCTTCATAGAACTCCGTTATTATCACGTCAGCGAACTTAGTCTTCGTCTTTATTATATTCTTCAAAGTCTCTTTTTTAAGAGGCTTTTGTTTTTTTAAGGACTCGAGGACTTTACTCTGGAAGAAGAGTATAAAGTCGGAGGAGTACCGATATCTCCATTTTTCTAGGAATTCTTTGGATAAAAGGTAATTTAAAGCTTCCATGAACTCATAGAGTTCTAAGCTATATTCTTTAGCATCCAAGGTCTCTCCTAGGTAATCTGCCATTGATTCTATTTTTGTCTATATGATATAGGCTAAGTTTCATAAATAGTATCAATTTTCTATATAATAATGTAAGGTTTATTAAGTTAATAAGGTTAATTAATTTAATATTCCCCTTATATTCCGACAGAATGAATTATAGTAAATTGGTTTAGACCTATTAAATATTATTTCTAGAAATTTATGGCTCATCCTTTAAGTAAGTTTTTACCTCTTTCTAAGAGACAACATACCATTAATCAGTTAACTGGTAAGAGTGGTTATGCGGGGGATGTAAATACTAAGTACGTATCTCCTCCTGAAAATGATTTGAGGGAATTTATCAATGAAGGGTTCACTGACCAAGAAGTTAGATACAGGAAAGTTAATCCTTTCTGGGGAAGAATTGTGTCTGGAAGTATTTTAACCTTTTTATATAATGGGTCTGATTCTTACGGAAGAGAGAATAAGGACCAAAACCCCCTGGTAATCTATATAAATTACGGACATAAAAGAGTTTGCTCAACTGGAAGTAGAAGAAATATTAATAATGGTGATCAATTTTTTACTGGAATTAGTATGAGATATGTCGATTTAGAAATAGTAATTTCTTTATCTCGAATAATTTCTTCTAAAGGTACTTTTTTAAATTATAATGTAATTAAGAATATTGATAAGCATATCGCACATTCTGCATATAGAATGTATTATACTAAAAATATACCAGCAGATTCTTTATTTAAAGTTGATATTAAAGAACTTGAGTACTAATGCCTGACATCCCCGAAAATAATCCTGAAGAATCAATTAGTAATCTTGTTAATAATTTAAATAATCTTAATAAGTCTGTTAGTGATAGTATTAAAGCTCAACAAGAACTTGCAAAGACTTTTGGTTTTGTAGACAGGGAACAAGAAAATTCAGGAAAAGGAGTAAGAAGTCTAGGAGGGCTTTTCGGGTTCTTAGGGAAAGCCTCAGCACATCTACAAAATACTACAGAAGAGTTAGCTTCTACTAATTTACTGACGGGCAAGAAATATAATTTCTTTGAACAACAGAGAAGATTAGAAACTTTACGAAGCGTTAAAGCTCTCTTTAGTTTTAGAAACGCTATTTTATTTACTGTAGGTGTTATTAAAGGACTTTTTATTAAAGGGATAAAAGAGTCTTTCGGGGTTCTCTCTAAAACAGGAGTAACTGCTGCCCGTTTTGGAAGAAATTTAGATTTTGTTTTAAATAGACAATTTACAGATGAGTTGGTTAAAGCGGGTATAAAGCAAGATGAAGTTATTCATGCTAACGAAGCTTTAATTCGTCAAGGATTTAAGCCAGGAAGTAAAGCAACTTTAGACCTTGTAAAGAGAACTTCTTTACTTGGGCTGGATATTCAAGCGTTTGCTGCTGCTGCTAAGAGATTAGAAACTTTCACTGGAATGAGTTCTAATTCAACTTTAGATTTGGTGAATACTATTATTGATTTTGGAGCCATGTATCATATGGACTCTAACAGATTAATTTCTGTAATACAAGAATTAGGACCAACTTTACAAAGAATATCGTTAGTGGGCGGAGAACGTGCTGCTAAGGCTACTGCTGAAACAGCTTTAAAACTAAGTACGATATTAGGAACCCAATTTGAAGAAAGGATTGCTGATTTAATACAAGGCTTAAATTCTAGTCAATTTAGATCTTTTGTCACGCAAGCTATGTTTATGGGAGGGAGAGCTAATCAAGCAGCCTTAGCAGGGCAAAAAGGAGGTTTAGCACTTGAACAAGAACTTATTAATTTATCAAAAGCTGTTCAAGAACAGTTTAAAGCTATAGGAGGAGGAAAAGGAGGGCCACAAGCTGCGATTATAGCAAAAATATTTGGGGAACTTACTGGCATTTCTCAGAACCAATTAGAGGTTATGTTGAGGATTGCAAGTAAACAAGGACAAATACAAACTTTTTCAAAAGAACAAGTTAATGCTTTAAGAGAGAGACAAGCAGAAACAGTGAGACAAACTGATATTTTTAGAAGATTAAATACTGTAACCCAAAGACTTTTCTTCCATATAGCTAAGCAAATGATCCCAGTCATAGTAGCCGTGCAGAAAATTATTGCTCGAAATGCCGACAAATTATTCGATCTTCTTGCTGCTGGTTTCGGATTACTTAAAAGTTTAGTAATGTTTGCTGCTAAAAATTGGCAAATACTACTTGCTTTAAAAGCTCTTCAAATACTAGCAGTTTCTTCTCAATTTATAGCTAGGGTAGGAGGAAGTTTAATGGCTCCTATTATGACTACGTTAGCTGCTAAAACAGCAGCGGGTACAGCAGCGAAAGGAGGGGCAGCCTTATCTGGGTGGGCAGCAACAAGAGCACTTGTTTTTAGGGCTGGAGTTTGGGGCTTGGTTGCTTGGGGATTGTGGGAATCCTTTAAATTACTTAAAGGTGCTTTCAAAGAAGACGCTAGTAAAATATCCGAGTCTTCTAAAGAATTAACAGAAGCTTTAAACAAAGCGTATTCTGATGCCGGTGTAGCTGGTTTTAAAGGTCTTGTCGCAGCGGAAACAGCTGCTCTTGATAAGGAATTAAAAAAGATTGAAGAAAATACTTATAAGACTTCTGAAAATACAACTCAAGAGAATGGAGAAAGTATAGCGGATGTATTCAAAAATGCTCAAATTCTGCAAAGTGAATTAACCACAAGAGTTATTGAAGAATTAAGATTTTCCAATATGCAAAGAGAAGCATATTACCAAGAACGAATGGCAGCTGATCTTAGGAAGAGAGGCACTCCTTCTGGAATTAGATAATTAACTAAATACTTTTGAGATATGACCTCATACGACATTACCGACTCTAATATTAATCTCCTTATCCCAGGAAAAGGAACGGCTGCAGCCTACGGGTTTAGATGGCAAAGTCTTGCCTCCGGGTTAGTTCGAGGTCTTTTAGGGTTTGATACAAGACCAAACCAAGACTATTTTCAAACAATAGCAAATAATTTACCAGGAGGGGAAAATCAACCTAATATAGGACTTGATGCTAAACAGTACCCTCTCCAGACCAGTAAAATTGCAGGTTTATCTCTAAATATTTTAGGATTTGTCAGTAACGCTAAAAATACAATAAATGATGCTTTAACAGGTCTTGGAAGTATTATCGCAGGCAATCAAGACCCTACTAGCAATATTGCTGCAAAAAATAAAGTATACCCACCCGGAGGGGCAACTATAGAAGATATTAAAGCTTTTGCTCGATTTACTCCTGTTCCCAGAAATAGGTTTAATCAGTTTTTGGAAAGAAAAGGTTTTTTAAAAGTAGATTACCCAAAGGATTTAGCTTCAGGAGACATAACTTCTCTCATAATTCCTTTTTACGAGAACCCTCGGATTGAAGAAAAAAGACAAGCTAACTATGCAAGATTGAAAATTTTTAGTCGTAACGAGCCTGTCAGGTTATGGATAGGAGCGGAAGCTAGAAACTTAACTCTTTCTTTTACTTATACTACTCCTCACATTTTATACATGGGAACTGAAAATAAAATGATAGACAATACTATAGGTATAGAGGAGTACGAAGATCTTCTCCTGTTGTTTCAAGGAGATCTTCAGTATATTAACACAGACGTAGCTTCCCAAGCAGAAAACCAAGCCCTACTAACAGGTATGTCAAAGAACTCTGGAGAAGCAGCGAGGGTGGAGGAATTATTAAATAAAACAATTTCAGAAAGGACTTCAGGAGACCGGTACGCTTGGGCTTCCCCCGATGTTTCTTCTTTAAAATCGCAAGGAATTTACGATGAATCTTGGGGGGAAGGTTATCAAGGAAGAAGAGCCGGACACGATTATTTAATGAGAAAATCTTCAACCAGCCAACCTATTACTGGAGCAGGAGGGTCTATAGGAGGACCTTACTCTACCTACTACAAAGCTTTAGACTTAGTTCATAAAGTTACTAACATCATAAGAACAACCGTTGTAGGGTCCACGAGGGAACCGGATATTGGACCCCCTGTAGTAAGGCTTAACTTTGGGGAAATGTATAGAAACGTTCCTTGTATTTGCACTAACTATAGTTTTATTGTTGAGGGAAACAAAGGTTACGATAATGATAGCCTAATACCTAGAAGTATAACTTTTAAAATGGAATTAGAAGAATTCCGACAGGCTGGTCAACTTGGGTTTGATAAGTATGATGCGGAATTATTCCCTGATGGTGTTCCTGGTTGGAACGATTTCTTTATGCAAGGATCTATGGATCCGTTATCTGAAGATGTTAGGAGACCTTCTACAGGGGTGATTAAGAATAAGTATAGGAGTGGAGCATGAGCTGGGTGACACGTTTTGGATCTTCCTTTAAACATAAGAATAAAAGTACTACTTTGACTGTAGGGACTGCGGGATTTGATTCTTTTTATAAAAATGTTGGGTTTGATAAAAATAATAATATTATCCGTCTTCCTTCCGGTTTTGAAGGGAGACTCGACTTGGTTTCCTTGCAAGTGTATGGTACAGTAAATAAGTGGTGGGTTATAGCTATGGCTAATAATATTTTTGATCCAGTAGAGCAGATGAAACCGGGAATGTTATTAAAGATACCTCGTTCTTAAAATGGTCGTAGAAAATCCTGACGTTCTCCCTTACTCCTATACCAACGCATTAGTTAATGTTGTTTTATCTTTTGATTCTAACGCTATAAAGCAATTTTATGAAGGTCTTCAAGAAGGAGAGCTTAACAAAAATATTCCTGGTTTATTTGCTTTAGATGTTAATAACTATCTTTTAGATTTTAACGTCGTTATTGGGCAGTATGACGAAGAGGAAGGGGGTTTCCAATACGATATTACTCTGGCAGAATTACCGAGTGCATCTGGAGATTATTTTCAGGCTAGGTTATTTGAACATTACCAGCTTACTAAAAAAGGAAGTTTAGATCTTAGAGGACATGCAGATGCTCCGACTATAACAGGTGATCCGGATAGTTTACCAACTCTTTACATTTGTTGGGGATATGGTAGAGATGCTAAAACTTGGTCTATTGTTCATAAAGCATTTATTAATTCTATTGATTATAAATTTCCGACAACAGGGGATAAAATTTTAAAGGTACAGTTAAAAGATTCCTTATCTTTTATGTTTGATGCTTTGGCAAATAATAGGTCCCTCTTTCAAGTTAGTGAGATTTATGATACTGATGTTCCTATAGCAACAAATATTTCTAATGTTATTTCCAAATTTCTATGTGCTTCAGTTTATAAATCCTTTGTTGTTGTAGATTTAGGTCAAGATTTTAATGATTATTTAGCAGCGGAAGAGAATAGAATTCTAGACAATCAATTTATTTTCGGAGAAGCTCCTAGTGAAAATATAACTCCTGCTAATATAAATGAAGCAGCAAATATTCTTAAAGGATCCAAAGAAATTGTAGAAAAAGATTTACAAACTTTAAACGATAAAAAAACAGAATTAGAAGGGCAGAAAGAATCTGCTTTAAATTCCGGAGGAAATGATACGACTTCAGAAGATATCGCAGAGATTAACGCTGAATTGGAACAAACGAACAAATATATTGTTCAGAAAACTGATGAAAAAAATGCTATAGATATTCAAATAACTTCTGTAACTCAAGGTCAAAATTTTGCTGAGAAACACACTATTGAACTAGTGAGAACTGATGAAGATACCCCAAAAGACGGAGGACCCTCTAAGCCTACTTTAACTATTCAGGTGGACCAACCAACTGGACAAGAGCCTGTGGATTTAGATAAATTTATGAAACATCGCTTGAAGATCCATAGGTATAAAATGTTGTTTAATAGAAAACCTTTTGCTGGGTGGTTAACTTTTCAAAGAACTTCCAACAAAGGAGATTCTGTGGGCTCTCAGCCCCAGACAACAAAATCTTCACCTGCTCCTTTTGTCATGTCTCCGGGAGGAGACATGACTTTAAACCAGAATTATGCTGCTGAATGGGACAGCCCACTTCAGGATAGGTTTAATGCTATGAGTTGGGAAGAGTCTTATAGTTCTCCTTACAGAGTTTATATTCCTACAGGACAGGGAGCTAATACTTCTAGCGGTTGGCATATTTCTAATTTAACAGAAGAAGGTTTAGGAGACTCTGGAGAAAAAGGAATAGGAAAGGCTGATGGCTTAATAGTGGATGAATCTCAATCTGGCGACCCTTCAGTTTCTATAGTTTTTACTGGAGGTAACATGTCTTCCATTCTAAAGTCAGCAGCAGACGCAGAGATAGACTTGTTAGGGCCTGCTCATAATGAGTATGATAGATTTATACGAAATACTTATCAAGTTAAGCAAAATATAACAAATACAGGTTCTGACGGAGGAACAGATTATTCCTCTGATTTAACTGCTGACGGTAATGCTGCTGTAAGATCAGGATTTTATCAACTACAGACTCAAACGTATTACGATACCGAAATAGATATTGTAGATGTTCCAGGAGGTACTAGAGGGGAGAAAACGATCGTTAAAAAACAGAGGAAAGTTTTAGTAGCAAACCAATCCGCACAAGATAATTTTTATGCTGCTAGAGCAGAAGCTCAAGTACAAGCAATGAAAAATTCTTTTAAAGAAAAGGAAGATGCGGTTTATGTTTTAAAAATGAGAAAACCAGCAGGACTTTCTCTCAGAGAGTTTTTTCTTGGAACTAATCTTGTAGGAGGTTCTCCGACCACTAACGGAATTAGACAAAGAATAAATGGGGTATTAACAGATTCTGCTGGAACTAAAAATTCTGATAGCAAAAAAGATAAATTGGATTTAATTCAATGTAATATCGATGGTGAGTTTATAACTTCTAAAAAAATATTAGATAGCGGATTGGATTCTTTTGTTTATTTTGGAGTTGTTGATAAATTTGACAGATACGCTAATACGAGAGGGGAAGATGCCAGATACCTTCCTGGAACACCTTTTAGAAGAGTTTATTCTTTAGCCTGTACCTCCGAAAGTATAGAAAAAAGAGAGAATGGAGTAGTTGACTTAACTCCCCTTTCTAAGGATTTAGTTTTTACCTACGGAAGGGCAGCTATAAACCCTCCTAGTAGATCTACTACGCAATATAAGATAAAACAGGAACCAATTATTGTGGATATGGATTACCAGTTGTACGGTTGGTATTTTTTAAGTTTATTTGCTAAACCTTCGACACACAAAACAAGTGTTTCCTTTTTAGAAGAAGAACAAGTAAGACCTTATACTATTTTGGCTAGAATAGTAAAGTCAGGAGGTCAAAGTTCTTTTAAAGATTTTTTCTTGAAATGGCTTGTTCCCGAAGGGCAAGCTGCACGGGATGCTTTAGAAAAAAGAGTTAATGAATTTTGGACTGCTATAGTCTCTAAAGATACCGCTGCTTTAGATGTTGCTAATTATAATTCAGAGGAAAATGCAGAGGTGGTAAAAGAACTTGAAAAAGATGTTTCCGAATTAGCTAAAAATATAATAAAATTAGAAGGAATTAACGAGGCTGAACGTAAAGCTGCTTTAGATGTGGTTTTCAATTTATCTTTAGGGCATGTTAACCAGAGACAATACTCAACTTACAAAGGAGAAGAAGAACTCGCCTATACTTCAGAAGAGGTAACTTTTACCCCTAACTATGATATTGATAATCAAATTTCTTCAGACAACGATGTCACTATAGACAGTCTTTTAGCTAGGCAAGCAGAACAGCACTCTCTTATATCCTCTAATATGCACCATTTGTTTATAACGGTACCAGGAATTCCAGAAATAAATACAATGTCAGAGTTTTTTGGTCAAAATCCTAGAGTTGTTTTAGCTCAGGTATTTAACCATAGGACAGGGACAACTCATTGGTTGTCAGGGGAACATAGATTGATCGGAATAGAACACAGAATTAACCCAAGACTCGGTTATACTTCTAGACTACACTTAATTAGTTATTCAGATATGAGAAAGTAAATGAAAGAATTGAACGAGATATACGAAGGGCTTGTCTCCAAATCTACTCATAATCCTATGTTTGATGGGACTTTTAATGTAATAATAGAAGGGGTAGGAGAAGTTCCTGTCGTTTATTGTTCTCCTTACGGAGGCTCTGACTTTGGTTTAGCTGGTATTCCGGATCCTTTAACAAGGGTCTGTGTAGCTAGAACTCAAGAAGGAAATTACGTTTATATGGGAACTATCTTTGGTTCTGATTTTGTTGAAAAAAGAGGAGCTGAGGAAGACGGAGTTCTAATAACTACTACAGTACTAGACGGGGAACAAATTTATAAGTATAACGGTATTCCTGGTAAATTTGTAATAAAAGATAGAAATGATAATAAAATTTATTTAAGTCACCAAAAGGTTGACACAGAAG
>Ga0114898_1001551_pt1 | contig 13259 bp, 12 predicted proteins | sample Malvired_Geostar_FD_83496 | JGI IMG/M metagenome (GOLD analysis project Ga0114898, IMG submission 83496) | Marine viral communities from the Global Malaspina Expedition - Malaspina viral metaG DeepMed_Geostar | ecosystem: Environmental > Aquatic > Marine > Oceanic | place: Mediterranean Sea... | reverse complement strand
GGTGCGGAGCCGTTTCGCCTGGGTCTCGCAGGAAGCGCCGCTGTTTTCCGGTTCAGCCAATGAAAACATCCGCTTCGGTCGGGAAGCCGCCACGGCGGGTGAAGTCCGGGCGGCCGCCGACGAGGCCCAGGCGCTCGGTTTCCTCGAGGCCCTGCCGCAGGGGTTCGACACGCCGCTGGGAGAGCGCGGCAAGAGCCTGTCGGGCGGTCAGCGCCAGCGCATGGCCATCGCCCGGGCGCTGGTCCGCGACGCCCCGATCCTGCTGCTCGACGAGGCCACTTCGGCCCTCGACGCCGAGAGCGAACGGCTGGTGCAGGCGGCGCTGGACAAGGCCATGGCGGCCCGCACCACCATCGTCATCGCCCACCGCCTGGCCACCGTGCTGCGCGCCGACCGCATCGTGGTGATGGAGGACGGCCGGGTGGTCGAGGAGGGGACCCACGCGGCCCTGAAGGCCCGCGGCGGCCTGTATGCGCGGCTGGCGGAGCTGCAGTTCCGGGCGGACTGACCCTGTCGCCGGGAAATCGCGAAACCCTGTCATCCGCCGTCATCCTCGGGCTTGACCCGAGGATCAAAGGCGAGAGGCGGGCTGTGCGACGGTCACGGCCCCCGAGCGGGGCCGTGAGGCTCTCGACGGAGCACCGGACGGTCTGATCCTCGGGTCAAGCCCGAGGATGACGGGGAAGGGAAGGTCTTTCAGGTGAAGCCGATAGCGCTTCCGGCCGCAGCGAACTCTCACCACCACGCCCGCACACGGGGCGGTCGGTGTTGCGGGCCCTTGTCACAGGCCCTTCCGTCCTCTTCAAAGAAGAGGATGAATCCAACCGATTACGCCTTCCTCATCGTCGCCGTGCTTTTGCTGTCCACGGTGCTGGCGGGCAGCCTGTCCAGCCGCTTCGGCCTGCCGGCCATGATCGGCTTTCTGGCTTTGGGCATGATTGCGGGCTCAGACGGGCTCTTCGGCATCATGTTCTCGGATTACGCCCTCGCCCAAACCATCGGCGTGGCGTGCCTGATCTTCATCCTGTTCTCGGGCGGCCTGGACACCGATTGGAAGCTGGTGCGCCCGGTAGTGGCGCCTGCTCTGGTTCTATCCACGGTGGGGGTGATGATGAGCGCCGGTGTAGTCGGCGCGGCCGCCGTGCTCCTGCTCGATTTCACGGCCACCCAAGGTTTCTTGCTCGGAGCCGTCGTCGCCTCTACAGACGCAGCAGCGGTTTTCTCCATTCTCAGGGGGCAGGGCGGGGCGCTGCGCAAGGATCTCACCGGCCTGATCGAGCTGGAATCCGGCTCGAACGACCCCATGGCCATCTTCATGGTGGGAGCCGCCCTCGTTCTCGTTGCGACGCCCCAGGCTCCCCTTCTGCCGTTCGTTCCAGCGTTTCTGATCCAGATGGCCGTCGGGGCTGCAGTGGGGATTGGTGTCGGCTATTCACTGCCCAGCCTGATAAAGCGAATGCGGCTGCGGGGAAGCGGCCTGTCGCTGGTGGTGTCGATCGGCGCCGCCTTGTTCAGCTACGGATTCGCGGCGGTGGTCGGCGGGAACGGCTTTCTGGCGGCCTATCTGGCCGGGCTCGTGGCGGGCAACCGCGACTATAACGCGAGGCGCACCATTTCCCTTTTCCAGGACGGCCTGGCCTGGTTGGCCCAGGTGGTCATGTTCCTGACGCTGGGGCTGCTCGTGTTTCCGTCTCAACTGCCCGACGTGGTCGGCTCCGGACTGGCTGTCACGGCGGTGCTTATGCTGGTGGCGCGGCCGCTGAGCGTGTTCGTATGCCTTGCGCCGTTCCGGGCGTTCGACTGGCGCGCCAAGCTGTTCGTCTCGTGGGCCGGCCTGCGCGGTGCGGTGCCCATCGTGTTGGCCACCTTCCCGATTATGGCGGGAGTGCCGGGCGCCCAGACCATCTTCAACATCGTGTTCTTCGTGGTCGTCGCCTCAAGTCTCTTGCAGGGACCGACACTGGCCTGGGTGGCGCAAAAGCTGGGAGTCGATGGGGCGAAGGCGGAGGTCGATCTCGAGACCGCGGCGCGCTCCGTTTCCTGATCATCGTCTCCCCTGCAGACTACAATCAGCCACCCCCGGTTGCATCCCACCCATTGCAGCCTCCGCGTCGGTCCGCTCTGGGGCTAAGGCCGCTAAGCCGTCAGCGCCGGATCCAGATACTTCAGGTTCTCCGCCCGGATCTTCGCCGCCGCCTCGTCGTAGAGGAAGGGCAGGAAGGCGTAGCGTTCGCCGCGGGTGACCGGGGTGGCCTCGTGCAGGATCGAGCAGGAGAAGACGCAGGCGCCGCCGGGGGGCGGGCGGTAGGTGCGCGCGCCATATTCGGGGAAGCGCAGGTCGCCGCCGTCGTAGTCGGCGTTGAGGTTGATCGAGACCGCGAAACGGCGGTGCGCCGTGCCCTTGGTGGTGTTGTCGCGGTGCGGGCGGAAGAAGCCGCCGGTTTCGGCGTCGTAGCGGGCCACCAGATAGCGTTCGATGCGGGTCGGCTCGAAATTGAAGGCCTTGCGTATCTGGGGGAGCAGCCGCCGGGTCAGCCGGGCCACGACCTGCTTCTGCAGGGCGTCGTCCTCGACGAGGACGTCCGAGCGCCGCTTGTGCTGGTCGTTCATCATCAGGGTGGTGACGCCGTCGACCTCGCGCATGAAGCCGGAGGGCTCGCCGCCGGTCTCGCGATAGAGGGCGATCAGCTGCTCGCAGAAGCCTGGCTCGAAGATGCGGGGCGTGACCAGTACGGGGGCCATGGCGGCGAAACCGCCGTGCACCGGCGGCGGGGGCAGGGCGGGCACGCGATCGACCAGGGCCCCGGCCTGTTCGCGGTCCACCGCGGTCATGACGTGCAGGGCGGGGTCGATCAGGAACCAGCGCTCGGCCTCCGCCGCGCCGTAGAGGGCGGCGACGGCGCCGTCGGGGTCGAACAGGTGGCGCAGGCCGGGGATGAGGTCCTCACGGGACTTCTTGCCCTTGTCCTCGCCGACGACGACGATGAAGGCGCTGGCGTGGAGGTCGTTGAACGCCGTCATTTGCCGCTGGATCGTCGCCGCGGCGGCCGCGACCGCCGGCCCCGCGGGGACGAAGGCGAGCAAGAGATAGCGGCCCGCCGCCGTGTCGAAGACATAGCGGGGGTTGGACAGGCCCTCGGCCGAGAAGGTCGGGGCGGGATCGCCGTACAGCAACGCCATGCCGCGACGATGACCGGCAAGGGGCGGGAAATTCAAGCGGTATCGTCTAGCCGGCGGCCATGATTCCGCAGGCGACGCGCGCGCCCGCTCCGCCGATGGGCTGGCTGCTGTGGTCGTCGGCGTTGGCGTGGATGACCAGGGCCGAGCCGTCGGCGTCCCACAGCCACTGGCCGGGGCCGTCGCGGGCGATGCGGGCGCGGGTGGTGAACACCTCGGCGCGGATACGGCCTTCCGCGTCGGCGTGAATGTTGGGCAGGTCGCCGTCGTCCGGCCCCAGCGGGTTCAGCAGGCCGTGCGGGTCTTTCGGCTCGCCGTGGTTGATGTGGCCGCCGGCGGAGGTGAACGGAGCCTCGCACTGCGCGACGGCGTGGATATGGACGCCGTGCCAGCCGGGGGTCAGGCCATCGGCCTCGATGCGGATCAGCAGACCGGTGGGGCCCTGCGTGAATATGGCCCGGCCAATGTTCCGGCCGGCGGAATCGATGAGCGTCGCCTCGCCGAAATCGTCCATCGCGGCGCGTTCCGGCCGTCCTGAATAGTCATTGGCGGTGATGCTGACGCAGGCCGCCAGCGAGGCCGCGAACGGCAGGGCGGCGAGGGCGAGAAGGCGTGCTGGACGCATGATGAAAATTCCCCTGTCTGACGGGGGGCGCGCGCGTGGCTTCGCTTTGCCTCCGCAGCCCCCGGATGCTAGAAAAATCCCTAGCGGATCACGTTCCGATTCCGGCCATTTAAAGCCCGATTTCCTTGACCGACGACAGCTATACCAACGCCCTGCCGCCCTCGTCGGGCGCAGGCGGCGATATCTCCACCATCACGATCGAGGACGAGCTTCGCCGTTCGTATCTCGACTACGCCATGAGCGTGATCGTGTCGCGCGCCCTGCCGGACGCGCGCGACGGGCTGAAGCCCGTGCACCGCCGCATCCTGTATTCGATGCACGAGGCGAAGATGACGCCCGAGCGCAGCTATTCGAAATGCGCCCGCGTGGTCGGCGACGTGCTGGGCCGGTTCCACCCGCACGGCGACCTGTCCGTCTATCACGCGCTGGTGCGCATGGCGCAGCCGTTCTCGATGGGGCTGATGCTGGTCGACGGCCAGGGCAATTTCGGCTCGGTCGACGGCGATACGCCGGCCTCGATGCGATACACCGAGTGCCGCATGGCCCCGGCGGCGGCGGCCCTGCTGACCGACATCGACAAGGACACGGTCGATTTCCAGCCGAACTACGACGAGAAGGAGATCGAGCCGGTCGTCCTGCCGGCGCGGATCCCCAACCTGCTGGTCAACGGCGCGGGCGGCATCGCCGTCGGCATGGCCACCAACATCCCGCCGCATAATCTGGGCGAGGTCATCGACGCCTGCGTGGCCCTGCTGGACGATCCCAACATCGGCGACGACGCCCTGCTGGACATCGTCCCGGGGCCGGACTTCCCGACCGGCGGCGAGATCATGGGCCGCACCGCGCCCCGAATCGCCCTGCGCGAGGGGCGCGGCTCGGTCATCGTGCGCGGCAAGGCCTCGATCGAGACCATCCGCAAGGACCGCGAGGCCATCGTGGTCACCGAGCTGCCGTTCCAGGTCAACAAACAGACCCTGATCGAGCGCATCGTCGAAATGGTCCGCGAGAAGCGGATCGAGGGCATCTCCGACGTCCGCGACGAGTCCGACCGCGACGGCATGCGGATGGTCATCGAGCTGAAGCGCGACGCCTCGGGCGACGTGGTGCTGAACCAGCTGTGGCGCTTCACCGCCATGCAGTCGTCGTTCGGCGTCAACATGCTGGCGCTGAACCACGGCCGGCCGGTGCAGATGGGCCTGCGCCAGCTGCTCGAGGCCTTCCTCGAATTCCGCGAAGAGGTGGTCGTCCGCCGCATCAAGTTCGAACTGGCCAAGGCCCGCGACCGCGGCCACGTGCTGGTCGGCCTCGCCGTGGCCGTGGCCAATATCGACGAGGTCATCCACATCATCCGCAGCTCGGCCGATCCGGCGGAGGCGCGCGAGCGGCTGCAGGCCAAGGCCTGGCCGGTGGGCGACATGATCGCCCTGATCGAGCTGATCGCCGACCCGCGCTCGATGCTGGTCGAGGGCGACAAGCTGAACCTGACCGACGAGCAGGCGCGGGCTATCCTGGCGCTGACGCTGAGCCGCCTGACCGGCCTCGGCCGCGACGACATCTTCGGCGAGGCGCGCGAGCTGGCCGACACCATCCAGGGGCACCTGACCCTGCTGTCGGACCGGGCCAACATCCTGGCGGTGATCCGCGAGGATCTGCTGGCGGTGAAGGAGGAGTTCGCCGTGCCGCGGCGGACGGAGATCGGCGACGGCGATTTCGAGCTGGAAGACGAGGACCTGATCCCGCGCGAGGACATGGTCGTGACGGTGACCCACGGCGGCTACGTCAAGCGGGTGGCGCTGAACGCCTACCGGACCCAGCATCGCGGCGGCAAGGGCCGCTCGGGCGTGGCGATGAAGGACGACGACGCCGTGGTCGGCGTGTTCTCGGCCTCGACCCACACGCCGGTGCTGTTCTTCGCCACCAACGGCAAGGCCTACAAGCTGAAGACCTGGCGGCTGCCGCTGGGCAATCCGCAGTCGCGCGGCAAGGCCTTCGTCAACCTGCTGCCGATCGAGCCGGGCGACAGCATCATGAACGTGCTGCCCCTGCCCGAGGACGAGGCCGACTGGGCCAACTACGACATCATGTTCGCCACCAGCAGCGGCGACGTGCGCCGCAACAAGCTGAGCGACTTCGCCACCGTCAACCGGGCCGGCAAGATCGCCATGAAGCTGGAGGAGGGCGACCGCATGGTCGGGGTGGCCCTGTGCACCGCCGAGGACGACGTCATGCTGACGACCGCCCTGGGCCGGGCCATCCGCTTCAAGGCCGACGACGTGCGGGTGTTCAAGGGCCGGGACTCCACCGGCGTCCGCGGCGTCCGCCTGCAGAAGGACGACGAGGTCATCTCCATGGCCGTGCTGGGCCGGGTCGACGCCACGCCGGAAGAGCGGGCCGCCTACGTCAAACACGCCAACGCGATGCGCCGAGCCGCCGGCGACGAGGACGACACGCCGGTCGAGGCCGACGACGAAGCCGGGGGCGAGGCCGCCCAAGAAACGCCTTTGGCGGTCGAGCGGATCGCCGAACTGGGCGCGGCGGAGCAGTTCATCCTGACGGTCACCGAGACCGGCTTCGGCAAACGCTCCTCGGCCTATGAATACCGGCGCACGGGCCGGGGCGGACAGGGACTGACGGCCCACGGCCTCGGCGGCCGGGCCGGGTCCCGGCTGGCGGCGGCCTTCCCGGTCGAGGAGGGCGATGACCTGCTGCTGGTGACCTCGGGCGGGCAGATGATCCGCACCCCGATGAAGCAGGTCCGCATCGTCGGCCGCGCCAGCCAGGGCGTGACCATCTTCCGCACGGCGGAGGGCGAGCGGGTCGTCTCGGTCGAGCGCCTGCCGGACTCCGGCGGGGACGACGAGACTGACGTGGGCGAGGCCGAGGGCGGAGAGGGCGGCGGCGAGAGCTGATCTCTCCGCTGAACCCCACATGGCGGACGCCGGAGACATCCTGATCGACGGCGTCCCCGCCACCCCGGCGGACCTGACCCACGTCGCCCTGGTCAACTACGGCGCCTACACATCCTTTCGCGTCGAGGACGGCGGCGTGCGCGGGCTGGACCTGCATCTGGAGCGGCTTGAGGCCGCGGCGCTGGAGCTGTTCGGCGAGGCGGTCGGCGAGGCGCGGCTGCGCGGGCTGATGCGTGCGGCGGTCGAGGGGCGGGGGGCGTGCTGGCTGCGGGTCAGCCTGTTCGCTCCTGAGGTGTCGCCGCGCACGCCGGGCTGGACCGGTCGGCCGAAGGTGATGACCGTCGTCTTCCCGCCGCCGGCGCCGCTGGCCGAGAGCGTGCGGCTGCAGACCCAGACCTATCAGCGCGAGGCGCCGCATCTGAAGCACGTCGCCACCTTCGGCCTGATCCGGGCGCGGCGGGCGGCGCGGGCGGCCGGCTTCGACGACGCCCTGTTCGTGGACGCGGAGGGGCGGGTGTCCGAGGGCAGTCTGTGGAACATCGGCTTCCTGCGCGGGGATCAGGTGGTCTGGCCTCAGGGCCCGATGCTGGCGGGCGTGGCGCAGGCGCTGCTGCAGCGCGGCCTTGAGGCGGCGGGCCGGGCCGGGGTGACAGAGCCGGTTCGCGTGGACGATCTGGCGGGGTTCGACGCCGCCTTCATCTGCAACAGCGCCACGCCGGTCTGCGCGGCAGCCTCGATCGACAGCAAACTGTTCGCAACCCCGCCGCTGGAGATCCTGAAGGCCGCCTGGTCTTCACAGCCCTGTCAGGCGATCTAGGCCGGTCCGGCCCCACCTGCTAAACCGCTGGCAAGGCGGGGAGGAAAGTATGCGCATCGGCCTGTACCCGGGCACATTCGATCCCGTCACCAACGGGCATATGGACATCATCGGCCGGGCGGTGAAGCTGGTCGACCGGCTGGTCATCGGCGTCGCCCGCAATGACGACAAGGGGCCGCTGTTCACCACGGACGAACGGGTGGTCATGCTCCGCGCCGAGGTGGCTCATCTGGGCGACAGGATCGAGGTGAGGGCCTTCGACAGCCTGCTGATGCATTTCGCCGAGTCGCTCGACGCCAGCATCATCGTGCGTGGTCTGCGCGCCGTCGCCGACTTCGAATACGAGTTCCAGATGACGGCGATGAACCAGCGCCTCAATGCCGACATCGAGACGGTCTTCCTGATGGCCGACCCGCGGCATCAGGCCATCGCCTCGCGGCTGGTCAAGGAGATCGCCCGGCTGGACGGCGCGATCGACAGTTTCGTCAGCCCCGCCGTCGCCGAGGCGGTCCGGGCCAAGGTCAAGGGATAGTCACCGCTTTGAAGATCGTCACCGCCGCCGCGCTTTCCCTTTCGTTGCTGGCCGCCGCGCCCGCCGTGGCCCAGACCGCTCCGGCGGGGGACTGGCGCACCATCGCGCCCGAGAATCTGCTGGTCATCGACACGGTCCATGGACGCATCCTCGTCGAGCTGGAGCCGCGCATGGCGCCGCAGGCGGTGAACCGCATCCGCACCCTGGCCGATCAGGGCTTCTATGACGGACTGAAATTCCACCGGGTGATCCCGAACTTCATGGCCCAGACCGGTGATCCGCAGGGCACGGGGCAGGGGGGCAGCGACCTGCCCGACCTGGTCGGAGAGTTCGAGTTCCGCCGGGGGCGCGACGCCGGCTTCGTGCCGGTGGCCCAGGCGCCGCAGGGACAGGCGGGTCTGATCGGTTCCGTGCCGGTGACCACCCAGCCCGACGCCCAGATGATGGTCACCGCCGACTTCAAGGCGGGGGCGCAGGGGCTGTTCTGCCCGGGTGTGGCCGGCATGGCGCGTGGCGGAGCGCCGGACAGCGCCAACAGCCAGTTCTTCCTGATGACGGGCCCCAAGGACGATCTGAATGGTCGGTACACGCCGTTCGGCCGTGTCGTGGCGGGCATGGACGCGGTCCGCGCCATCAAGGCCGGCACTGAGGCCAACAATGGCTCTGTGGTCGAGCCCGACGTGATGACCCGCACCCGCACCGCCGCGGCCCTGCCGGAGGGCGAGCGCCCGACCGTGCGCGTGGCGACCGGCGCGGCCCTGCAGGCCGAGATCGAGCGGGTCCGCGCCGCGCGCGGCGGCTCGTTCAACGTTTGCGATGTCCAGCCGCCGGCCGAGGTCGTCGGCGGCTGATCCACACTGTGGGAAATTTCGGGGAGGCTGCCATGAAGTCGATTTCCACCGCCGCGCTGCTCGCCGGCGTCCTGTTCGCCGCGCCCGTCCTGGCCCAGGATGTCGGCGGCCCGCCGCCGCCGCCCGCCCCGACGCCGGAGACGACGATCGCCGCCCCGGAATGGCGCGCCGTGCCGGCCGAGAACCTGCTGGTCATCGATACGACCAAGGGGCGCGTCCTGGTCGAGCTGTTCCCCGAGGTCGCGCCGCTGCATGTCGAGCGGATCAAGCTGCTGGCCCGGCGCGGCTTCTACGACAACATCCCCTGGCACCGGGTGATCGACTGGTTCATGGCCCAGACCGGCGACCCGCTGGGCAATGGCGAGGGGCAGAGCCCGTATCCCGATCTGACGGCCGAGTTCACCTTCCGCCGCGACCCGGCCATGCCGTTCGCCGCCGTCGCCGAGCCGACCGGGGCCCGCCTCGGCTTCTTCCACTCCCTGCCGGTTCAGACCCAGCCGGACTCGGCCTTCGCCCAGACCGGGGACGGCAAGGTGCACGGCTGGGGCCTCTACTGCCCCGGCGTGGCCGGCATGGCCCGCGATGTCGGCAACGACACCGCCAACAGCCAGTTCTTCATCATGCGTCAGGCCTATCCGGCCCTGGACAAGCGCTACACCATCTGGGGCATGACCGTGGACGGGCTGAACGTCGTCCGCTCGCTGCAGGTCGGCGACGGCGAGAACGGCATGATGACCCAGGCCCAGCCGGACCGGATGACCCGCGTGCGCGTCGCCGCCGACATTCCCGTGGCGGAACGGCCGGTGGCGCAGGTGCTGGCGACCGACTCGCCGCGCTTCCGGGCCATGGTCGACGAGGCGCGTGCCGCCCGGGGCGCCGATTTCTCGGTCTGCGACGTCAACCTGCCGGTGCAGGTGACCAACTAGGTCAGCGCCGTCGGCGGCGGCGCCTCGGCCGGCGGTCCTCGCGCATCTTCTGCAGCAGCAGGCCTTCGCGCAGGCCGCGGTCGGCGACGCGGACCCGTTCAGAGGGCCAGGCGCGCTGCACCGCCTCCATGATCGCGGCTCCGGCCAGCACCAGGTCGGCGCGGTCGGGACCAATGCAGGATTCGGCGGCGCGGCCCGCGGGGCCGAGCTGGATCAGGCGCTCGGCCGCCTTCTCGCAGTCGCCGCGCGTCATCCAAAGGCCGTCGACCAGATTGCGCTGGTAGCGACGCAGACGCAGGTGAATCCCGGCCAGACTGGTGATAGCGCCCGAGGTGCCGACCATATGCGCCCGGCCGGCGGCGAACACCTCGCGCAGGGCGGGGTCGATCGGCGCCCGCGACAGGGACTCGCCCATGTCGGCGACCATCGACTCGTACCACCCGTCGATAGCGGCCGGCCCGGCGCCAGTCGGCTCGGGGTGGCGCTCGGCGAGGGTGACCACGCCGATCGGCGCCGACATCCAGCCTTCCAGCACGAACCCGGAGTCGCCCCGCTTCAGCCAGCTGAGTTCGGTCGAGCCGCCGCCGACATCGACGACCAGCACGGCCTCGGCCGTGTCGTCGAACAGGTTCAGACAGCCCTCGACAGACAGCCGCGCCTCCTCAACCGGATCGATGATGCGCAGACGCAGGCCGGTGCCCTCGCGGACGCGTTCGACGAAGGCGGCGCCGTTGTCGGCCTGGCGGCAGGCCTGGGTGGCGACGGCCATCAGCCGGGCCGATTCCACGCCCTTCTTCGCGACGCGTTCGCCGCACAGCATCAGGGCCTCATAGGCCCGTTCCATGGCCGCGTCGTCGAGCCGGCCGGTGCGCGACAGGCCCTCGCCGAGGCGGACGATGCGGCTGAACGAATCCACCACGCGAAAGCCGTCCCGCGCCGGGCGGGCGATCAGCAGGCGGCAGTTGTTGGTCCCCAGATCGAGCGCCCCGTAGAGGGGAGCCTCCCGACCTGATGCGCCCGATCCGTCGGAGGCGCCGCCACGGGCGCGCTGGCCGCCGGACCTGAAACGCTGGGACCGGGGAGCGCCCTCGGGCGCGCCGGTCTCCGGCATGGCCGAACTTTCACGGTGGGCGGTCCGATACGGCGCCCGTCCCGCACAACCTAGACCCGTCCGTGCGCGCCCGCCAAGACGTGACCTGAAAATGAACGGGTCGACGGCCATGCCGCTCAGGTCCGGCGCCGCATCCTGTCGCCATGACCGATGAAATCATCGCCAAATTCGGACTGGGACAGATCGTCCGTCACCGCGAAGCCGCCTTTCGCGGCGTGGTGATCGACGTCGACCCGGTATTCGCGGGCAAGCCCGGCGACACGGGCGACATCTGCCCGGATCAGCCCTTCTACCAGGTGCTGGCGCTCGGCGCCGAGGGCGGCTTTGTCGCCTATGCGCCCGAGGACGCGCTGGAGCACGATCCGGAGCTGTCCACGGTCGCCCGCGAGGCCGAGGCGCGCTGGTTCACGGTCGACCGCAAGGGACGCTACGCGCCGAAATCGCACGCCATCCACTGACGGTGGCGCTGGCGCCGCCGCCGGTCGGGGCCTAGATTGAGGACCAAGGGACCGCCAGAGTCCGAGCGAGCAGGAGCGCCTCCATGTCCGATTTCGAACACGTCTTCGAAGCGCCGCCCGAGGGCGCGGCCGCCGACTGGACCATCCCGCAGGACTGGTCGAGGTATACGGACGTCGAACACTCGACCTGGGACACCCTCTACGCCCGCCAGATGAAGATCCTGCCGGGGCGCGCCGCCGACGTCTTCATCAAGGGACTCGACGCCCTAGACCTGAACACCGGCGGCATCCCCGATTTCGAGGTCATGAACCCCAAGCTGCAGGCCCTGACCGGCTGGACGGTGGTCTGCGTGCCGGGTCTGGTGCCGGACGAGGTTTTCTTCGACCATCTGGCCAACCGCCGCTTCCCGTCGGGCCAGTTCATCCGCAAGCCGGACCAGCTGGATTACCTGCAGGAGCCCGACATCTTCCACGACGTGTTCGGCCATGTGCCGATGCTGACCGACCCCGACTTCGCCGCCTATATGGAGGCTTACGGCAAGGGCGGGCAGCGGGCGGCGTCGCTGGGCATGCTGCAGAACCTCGCCCGGCTGTACTGGTACACCGTCGAGTTCGGCCTGATGCAGGACGCGGGCGGGTTGCGCATCTACGGCGCCGGCATCGTCTCGTCGGCGACCGAAAGCGTCTTCGCCCTCGAGGACCCGTCGCCGAACCGGCTCGGTTTCGACCTCGAGCGGGTGATGCGCACGCTCTACCGGATCGACGACTTCCAGCAGGTCTATTTCGTCATCGACGACATCGAGCAGTTGAAGCTCGAGACGCTGCAGGATTTCGGCCCGATCTACGACCGGCTGAAGGGCGCCGAGGATATCGCCATCGACGCCATCCTGCCGACCGACAAGGTCTTCACCCGCGGCACCCAGGCCTATGCGGCCAAGGGCGGGCGGTTCGCCGCCTAGAGCCGATCCGGTGGGTCAGGTCCGCCACAGCTGGACGGTCCCGGCTATGTGGACGACGGCGTAGACCAGAACGATGGCCGAACTGACCCAGGCGAAGGTCCCGACCGGGGCGCCGACGGCGTACAGGCCGGGGATGTAGCCGACGGCCCGCAATAGATAGATGGCGCTGATCGCGACGAGAACGAACTTCAGAAGCGGCAGCCGGGAGATCATCCCTGCGCCCGAGAAGGCGTAGGCCGCCCAGACGGCGAGGACGGCGGCGATGCCGAGCGTGATCAGGGCCGCCTTGGGCGAGCCCTGCTCGGCGAGACGCACCATGCGCGGGCCAGCGCCGAAGAAGTCGTACCAGCGCGGGCCACCCACAATGATCGCGAGGTGGGCCGCGGACGCCGCGGCGCTCAGCGCGCCGGCGGCCGCGAGCCACGGATGGGCGGTCATCCGGCGGGTCGCTGGAAGGGGTAGAAGCCGGCGCCGAGCTCGAGAATGCCGGTCAGCTCGTCCAGCGCGCCGCGGCTTTCGTCGAGCAGGGCGGGGTCGGCGAGGTCGGCGGGGCTGAGCGTGTCGCGATACCAGTTGGCGGCCCAGATCGACAGACGGGCGTGGAGCTCATCGGTCATCCGCATGGCCGGGTTGGCGGCGGCCAGTTCGGCCTTCGTCAAAGCGACGCGCAGGCGCAGGCAGGCGGGGCCGCCGCCATTGCGCATCGACTGGCGCACGTCGACGTATTCGACCTTGCCGATCGGGCCGTTGGAGGCGGCGAGGCTCTCCGCCACGGCGTGGCTGCGGGCGTTGTCGCGGGTCTCGGTCGGGCAGATCAGGGTCAGGCGGTCCTCGCCCGGGACCTGGATCAGCATCGAGTTGAACAGATAGCTGGAGATGGCGTCGGCCAGCGGC
>Ga0114898_1001544_pt1 | contig 13358 bp, 11 predicted proteins | sample Malvired_Geostar_FD_83496 | JGI IMG/M metagenome (GOLD analysis project Ga0114898, IMG submission 83496) | Marine viral communities from the Global Malaspina Expedition - Malaspina viral metaG DeepMed_Geostar | ecosystem: Environmental > Aquatic > Marine > Oceanic | place: Mediterranean Sea... | reverse complement strand
GGATCGAGGGCGCCGAGGCGCGTGCTGCGCTTGAACGGCGCGGCATTTCCGCCGAGACCGCGCGCGCCTTCGGCCTGGGCTTCGCGCCCGATGCCCGCGGCAAGCTGCGCGCGGCGCTCGCCGACTATGGCGATGCGCTGCTGGTCGAGGCGGGGCTGCTGATCCAGGTCGAGGGCAAGGCGCCCTATGACCGGTTCCGCGGGCGGCTGATGATCCCGATCCGCGACGCGCGCGGGCGGTGCATCGCCTTCGGCGGGCGCATCCTGAGCGATGGTGAGCCCAAATATCTGAACTCGCCCGAGACGCCGCTCTTCGACAAGGGACGCACGCTCTACAATCTCGATCGCGCCCAGTCCGCCGCGCGCAAGGCGGGCCGGGTGATCGCGGTCGAGGGCTATATGGACGTGATCGCGCTTGCCCAGGCCGGCTTCGGCGAGGCGGTGGCGCCGCTCGGCACCGCGATGACCGAGCATCAGCTCGAGCGGCTGTGGCGAATGTGCGACGTGCCGCTCCTGTGCTTCGACGGTGACGCGGCGGGGCAGAAGGCGGCGGTGCGCGCCGCGCATCGTGCGCTGCCCGGGCTCCAGCCGGGCCGCAGCCTCGCCTTCGTCACCCTGCCCCACGGGCAGGATCCCGACGATCTGGTGCGCGCGCAGGGCTCCGCCGCCTTCGAGGCGCTGCTCGCGGCGCCCGAGCCGCTCGTCCAGCGGCTGTGGGCGCACGAGCTCGCCGCCGAGCCGATCGACACGCCCGAGGCACGCGCGGGGCTGCGCCAGCGGCTCACCGAGCTGGCGCAGACGATCCAGGAGCCGACGGTGCGCTCGGAATATGTCGCCGAGTTTCGCCGGCGATTCGATGCTTTGTTCGCCGCGGCGCCGCGCGGCCAGGTTCAGCAGCGCCAGGCGCGCGGCTTTCGCAACCGGAACGGGAAATGGCAGCCTCCCGAGCGGCCGCTGTCGGCCGTTGCGCGGGGCGTTCATGCCGGGGGGATCGATCCGGTGCTCGCCAAGGCGATCCTTGCCGGGCTGATCCGCCACCCCGCCGAGATCGCCCGGCACATGGAAGTGCTCGGATCGCTGCGCCTGGCCGGCGGCGCGCTCGGGCGGCTGTTCGAAGCCGTCGTCGATGTGGCGCTCGAGGACCGGCAGCTTGATAGCGACCGGCTACGCACCATATTGGCGAAGTCCGGTTTCGACCAGATGGCGGCCGACCTGCTGCGAGCCGACACGCTCCCCTTCTCGTTCACCCGCGCCAATGTGGCGGACGAGGCGCGGGCGCGCGCCGATCTCGACGAGGCGATCGCCGTGATGGTGGCACGGCCTGCAGTGGAAGCGGCGCTTGCCGAGGCAACGGCGGCGATGAACGAGCGTTTGGACGAAGAGACCTATGCTCGGCAGCAGATGCTGCGGGCCCAGCGCCACGAGCTGGACGCGCGGCTTGCAAATCTGCTGCAGGCGGACAAAGACGAGTATAATGGCGGCAGTGCCGACGGCTGAGGGCCGAGGCGCGGCGATAGCGAATTTCGAGGGTTATTGATGGCGAAGGCGAACATGGCGGACGTCGCCGACACGAACGAGGCAAGCGACGCGCCGCTGATCGACCTGAACGAAGGTTCGATCAAGAAGCTGATCGCGCGCGCCAAGAAGCGCGGCTACATCACGGTGGACCAGCTCAACGAGATGCTCCCGCAGGACCAGATGTCCTCCGAGCAGATCGAGGACGTGATGTCGACGCTCAACGACATGGGCATCAACGTCGTCGAGAATGAAGACGCCGGCGAGGATGAACAGCCCGAGGACGACACGCCCGACGAAGTCGACGGCGGCGACGGCCAGGAAGACGCCGCGCCCGCGTTCGAGGCGGCGAAGAAGAAGGAAACCGTCGATCGTACCGACGATCCGGTGCGCATGTACCTGCGCGAGATGGGCGCCGTCGAGCTGCTCAGCCGCGAGGGCGAGATCGCCATCGCCAAGCGGATCGAGGCCGGCCGCGACACGATGATCCTCGGCCTGTGCGAATCGCCGATCACCTTCAACGCGATCATCGGCTGGTCCGAGGCGCTGAACGAAGGATCGATGCAGCTGCGCGAGATCCTCGATCTCGATGCGATGCTCTCCAAGGATCCCGCACCCGAAAGCCTGTCCGACGACGAGGATTCGGACGACAACGAGATTTCGGAAAAGACCGCCGGCCCCTCGTTCAAGGAGGAAGAGGACGTCGAGGAGGAATCCGCCGACGACGACGAGGATTCGATGACCGAGCGCCGCGCGCGCCGGCCTTCCGACGAGGAGGAGGAAGACAACACCCTCAGCCTCGCCCAGATGGAAGAACAGCTCAAGCCGCAGGCGCTTGAGCGGTTCGCGAACATCACGGCGCTCTACAAGAAATTTTCGAAGGTCCAGCAGGCACGCATCGACGCGATGGCGGCGGGCGGCGAACTGACTCCGGCCGACGAACGCAAATATCAGAAGCTGCGCGAGGATCTCACCGCCGAAGTGGAGAGCGTGCAGTTCCACCAGGCCAAGATCGAATATCTCGTCGACCAGCTCTACAGCTTCAACCGGCGCCTTACAGCGCTGGGCGGCCAGATGCTGCGCCTTGCCGAGCGCCACAAGGTGAAGCGCAAGGATTTTCTCGATTCCTACATGGGCAGCGAGCTCGACGAGAGCTGGCTCGGCTCGGTCGCGGGAATCGACAAGAAGTGGAAGGCCTTCGCCGAGAACGAAGGTGCCGCCGTCGATCGCATCCGCACCGAGGTCGCCGAGATCGCCCAGGCCACCGGCATGAGCCTCGACGAATTCCGCCGCATCGTGAACATGGTGCAGAAGGGCGAGCGCGAGGCGCGGATCGCCAAGAAGGAGATGGTCGAGGCGAACCTGCGCCTCGTGATCTCGATCGCCAAGAAATACACCAACCGCGGGCTGCAGTTCCTCGACCTCATCCAGGAAGGCAACATCGGCCTGATGAAGGCGGTCGACAAGTTCGAGTATCGGCGCGGGTACAAGTTCAGCACCTATGCGACGTGGTGGATCCGCCAGGCGATCACCCGCTCGATCGCCGATCAGGCGCGCACCATCCGCATCCCGGTGCACATGATCGAGACGATCAACAAGCTGGTGCGTACCAGCCGCCAGTTCCTGCACGAGCAGGGCCGCGAGCCCACGCCGGAGGAAATGGCCGAGCGTCTTTCGATGCCGCTCGAAAAGGTCCGCAAGGTGATGAAGATCGCCAAGGAACCGATCAGCCTCGAAACGCCGATCGGCGACGAGGAAGATTCGCACCTGGGCGACTTCATCGAGGACAAGAACGCGATAATTCCGGTGGATGCCGCGATCCAGGCGAACCTCAAGGAAACGGTCACTCGCGTCCTAGCCAGCCTCACCCCGCGCGAGGAGCGCGTGCTGCGCATGCGCTTCGGCATCGGCATGAACACCGACCACACGCTCGAGGAGGTCGGCCAGCAATTCTCGGTCACGCGCGAGCGTATCCGCCAGATCGAGGCGAAGGCGCTGCGCAAGCTCAAGCACCCGAGCCGCAGCCGCAAGATGCGCAGCTTTCTGGACCAGTGAGCTACCTTCCCCTCCGCTTGCGGGAGGGGCCTGGCGGACAGGCGAAGGGCGGGATACTCCCGCCCTTTTTGCTGCGCGCCCATTTCTACGGCGCACGTGCATCGCCGCCCGTTTCCTCTCCGGGGGAGCGGAGCCTCGCTCGATGCTCGACGCACACCGCCAGACAGGACGGAGCGCGCCCGCGTCCCGCGCTGGGACACCGGGTTCGCGGGTGGTAAACGACCCGTAAACCAGCTATTTACGTGCTTCGGTATATCCCTGTGCTTCATGTGGAGAGCGCCCCGACAATTCGGCGGCGGCACTCTTTGAGTTAGGGGGCGTATGCCGTTCGATTCGGTCCAGATCGCGCGTCAGGGAGGCATTTGGGGAGCACTCGATGCCCTCGCCGCATCCGACGGGAGCGCCGGCCATCCTTATGTCGGGCGGCTGCGGCAGAGCATGGAACCGCTGCGCGACCTTGCCGACGCTGCCCATTATCTTTGCCTGCTGCACGGCCGGCATCCCGGCGTGATCGATCATGCGCTCCCGCACGCTCGCGACTCGGTGGAGCGCGCCTGGCTGGAAGCGGCCGCGGAGGCCTTCGCCGCCGAGCGCGCCCTGCTCGTCCAGCTCGTCGCGGCCGCCGGCCCCCTGCCGAGCACGCCCGGACAGGCGGAGAGCGACAACGCCGCGCTGCACCAGCGTCATGCCGTCGAGATGCTGTCGCAATCGGATCGTGCCGGCTGCGCCACCGGAACCGCGCTCGCCCTTGTGCTCGATTGGACCGCGATCCGTGCAGTGCTCAATTCCGCGGCCGAACGGCTCGGTTTCGAGATGCCAGGGACCCGCCTGCCGCCGATCGAAGAGACCGCAAGCGTCGTCGCCGAACTGAGCGGCGAAACGATCATCGAGCGCGCCATCCTGTTCGGTGCGGAGCAGCTGTTCGCCCAGCATCGCGGGCTTTGGGAGTTGCTTGAAGCGCGGATGGAAGCCCGCGGCCGCGCCTAGCGGCGGCCATCGCCGCCATCTCTCCCGGGTTGCGCGCGGCGGTGCGCGCCCGTACCTGCGGTTCGAACATCCGAGAGGAACCGCATGCGCTTCGAAGGCACCCAGAGCTATGTCGCGACCGAGGATCTGAAGGTCGCGGTGAACGCCGCCGTCACGCTCCGCCGCCCGCTGCTCGTCAAAGGCGAGCCGGGAACGGGCAAGACCGTGCTGGCCCATGAGATCGCCAAGGCCGTCGACGCCCCGCTGATCGAGTGGAACGTCAAGTCGACAACCAAGGCGCATCAGGGCCTGTACGAATATGACGCGGTTGCGCGGCTGCGCGACGGACAGCTCGGCGACGAGCGTGTGCACGACATTTCCAACTATATCCGCAAGGGCAAGCTGTGGGAGGCGTTCACGTCGCCGCGCGTGCCGGTGCTGCTGATCGACGAGATCGACAAGGCCGACATCGAGTTTCCGAACGATTTGTTGCAGGAACTCGATCGGATGGAATTCCACGTCTATGAGACCGGCGAGACCGTCCGCGCGCACGAGCGCCCGATCGTCGTCATCACGTCGAACAACGAGAAGGAGCTGCCCGACGCGTTCCTGCGCCGCTGCTTCTTCCACTATATCCGCTTCCCCGATCGCGAGACGATGCAGGCGATCGTCGACGTCCATTTCCCGGGCATCCAGAAGCTGCTGGTGAAGAAGGCGATGGACGTCTTCTACGACATCCGCGACGTGCCGGGCCTGAAGAAGAAGCCCTCCACCAGCGAGCTGATCGACTGGCTGAAGCTACTGCTGCACGAAGACATGCCGCTCGACGTGCTCCAGTCGCAGGATCCGTCCAAGGCGATCCCGCCGCTTCACGGCGCGCTGATCAAGAACGAGCAGGATCTGATGCTGTTCGAGCGGCTGGCCTTCATGAGCCGCCGTCAGCAGAACAAGGGCTGAGCGCGACGATCGGGCCGCTGCGCTACGCGCTTGGTCGACAGTCACCGACCGGAAACGCTTTCGATCTATTCCGGGCTCTGCTCGACGCCTGTGCGAGCCGAACCGAAGAGGCGGAAGCGAAGAGGCCGAAGCGAAGCATGAAGCTGCTGCCCCCTTTCGTCGCCCTTCTGGCGCTCGCTCTGGGCCTTGTGGGCTGCAACCAGTCGCGCAGAGGCGGGGAGTTGCGCCTGAAGCACAGCGTGACCGTGATGACGCCCGATGGCCCGCGCTCCTTCTTCAGCGTCGTCAGCCTGGATGGAATCCAAGCCTATAATCACGGGTTCGGCGGCTCCGGCTGGGGCGCGATCAGCTGCACGCTGACCGGCGAGGCCGTCCGCGTTCCGATCGGCGGAAGCGACTTCTACTTTCTGTTGGCGCGTCCCGGCGGGTACACGCCGGCCTGGACTCAGATCAAGCTGGTAAAGTCACATTTCGGTCTGCCCAATCACACGGACGACGCGCGTTGGGTGAAGCAGTGGCGCGCGCTTGCGCAAAGCGGCAGCGCCGTCGATCTGGCGCCGGAGGCGTTTCCGGCGATCGCGGTCGTGCCCGCCGGGGGATGGATGAACGACGCCCGTCTGGTGTCGCCGGACGAAGCCGAAACATTGGGGCTGCACGTGCTGCGCTATCGACTTGAAATCACGCGCGAGCCAGTCGGAGCCTATCCAGGCGCGGCGGTGCGCTACCGCGAGCGCGAGCGCACCGCGCCGAACACTGGGATCGGCAGGGAGCTGTTCACGGTCGTCGACGGAATCGCCTAGCGGCGGGTCGCGCGACGGCTTCGCCTGCCAGCCCCCCTTGCGGCACTTACGCCCCAGGCAGATCGAGATCGGCCGTGTCGGCGACATAGCCGAGCAGTGCGCCCGGCTCGCAGTCGAGCACCAGGCACATCTTGGCGAGCGTGGCGAAGCGGATGCCGCGCACCTTGCCCGAACGGAACAGCGAGAGTTGCGTCTCGCTGATCCCGATCCGTTCGGCGAGTTCCTTGCCGGTCATTCCCCGCGCGGCGAGCATCGCCTCCAGCGTCACCGTGACCGGCATCAGATGATCTCGTCGAGTTCGACGCGCATCTCCCCCGCCTGACGCAGCAGTTGGGCGACGAGAACGAGGGTCGCGCCGATCACACCGAGCGTCACTGCCGCGCCGTCGAACCCCAGGATCGTCATCTGGCGCAACAAAAGCCCCGTGAGCAGCGGCGTGCCGATCACATTGAACAGCGCTCCGAAGAACAGCGCCAGCCCCACACGAAGCAGCAGCCGGGGCACCACCATGTCGAACAACGCGCCGCCCGCCAGCGCCTTGAGCGCCTGACGCACCATCCAGATCGCCCAGACATAAACGTACATCGGGAGATAGAGCAGCAGCAGGCTGGGCGCGAAGCTGGGCGCGCGCACCATTCCCCAGAGCTGTACCAGCGCGAGCAAGAGCAACAGCGCGAAGGGCGCCGTGACGAGCCACATCAGCATGCGCGCACGCTGACGGAGGGAGTGAACAGCCATCGAGACGCTCCAGCGAATTTAATCTTGACTTAAATTCGCACCCACAGCAGCTTTAAGCAAGAGTTAAATCATAGGAGCCGCGACCGATGGTGCCTGCGCTTGAGACCGACCGACTGAGCAAGCGTTTCCGCAAGACCTTGGCGGTGGACGCAGTGTCGATCACCGTGCCGCGCCGCGCGATCTACGGCTTTCTCGGCGCGAACGGCGCGGGGAAGACGACGACGCTCAAGCTGGTGCTTGGCCTGCTGCGTCCTGACGCGGGCAGCATTCGCCTGTTCGGCAACGATCCGGCGCAGGCGCGGCTGCGCATCGGCTCGTTGATCGAAACGCCCTCGCTGTACGACCATCTCACCGGGCGAGAGAATCTCGATCTCACGCGCCGTCTGCTCGGCCTTCCGACGCGCGAGATCGACCGGGTACTCGACATCGTCGACCTGCGCAGCGCGGCGCGGCGGCGCGCAGGGGGATATTCGCTCGGCATGCGCCAGCGGCTGGCGATCGCCCGCGCGCTGCTCGGCGATCCGCGTCTGCTCATCCTCGACGAGCCTTCGAACGGGCTCGATCCCGATGGTATCCGCGACATGCGCACGCTGCTCCGGCGGCTGCCGGAAATCGGCGACGTCACGCTGATCGTGTCGAGCCATCTGCTCGCGGAGATCGAACTGGTGGCGAGCCACGTCGGCATGCTCCACAAGGGAAAGCTGCTCGTCGAAGCGCCGCTCGGCGAACTGACCGCGGCGGGCGGCGCAGTCGAGGTGCGCACGGGCGATCTCGCCGCCGCCGAGCGGATCGTCGGCGAGGCCGGCTTCGCTTTCGAACGTGTGGACGGCGACGCCCCGCTGCTCGTGCGCGGCGCTCCACCGGAGGCGATCGCGGCGCTCCTCGTCAGCCGCGGCCAATCGCTCTCGCACCTTGCGGCACGACGCAACTCGCTCGAGCAAATCTATCATCGGCAAGCTGCCCAGGCAGCGTGAGGAGACCATGATGCTGCACCGCTATCTGATCGTCGAAATCCTCAAGCTGCGCCGTTCGCTCGCGCTGCTTCTCTGCCTGGCGGCGCCCAGCTGCGTCGCGATCCTGAACCTCCTGATCGGCCTCGACAGCGAAGCCCCTGAGATCGAACTCGCGCGGGTCGGCGCCAGCTGCGCGGCGATCTGGTCGTTCGCGATGCTGCCGCTCGCCGTGACGGCACTGAGCGTGCTGATGGCACAGATGGAGCACGGCCCGCGCAGCTGGAACCACCTTCTCACGCTGGCTGGCGCACGCCCCAACGCGTTCCTCGCCAAGGCGCTGGTGATGCTGGTGCTGATCGCCGCGATGTCAGCACTGCTCTGGCTGGAGGCGCTGGGCGCCACCTGGCTCCTCGGGCAGCTGAAGCCACAGGCGACGGGCAACGCAAAGCCCGCGGCGCTCGCACTCACGCTCGCCAAGATGGCGGTGGCATCGATGCTCGTGGCGATGCTGCAGCTTTGGGTTGCGCTCCGATTTCGCAGCTTCGTGCCGCCGCTCGTCTTCGGGATCGCGGGCACCTTCGTCGCGATCGGCGCCACGACGGCACGGCAGGGCGTCTATTTCCCCTGGCTGCTGGCAGTGAACATCCTTTCGCTGCCCGAGCGCCAGAGCATCGCGCTCTGGCTGGGCAGCCTCGGCGGCGCCGCGGCACTGCTCGCCATGCTGGTCCACCTCAGCCGCCGCGAAGCCTAGCCGAACGTGGAATGCAGAGCTATGCGGCGCCGATGGCGGCACTGCATACCCCGGCCGAACGGCGATTGTGGCTGGCGATCGGAGCATTCGCAGCGTTCGGGCTGGCGCTGCGGATCGCTGCCGGACAGGGCGCGCTCTGGCTCGATGAGGCCTGGTCCGCCTGGTATGCGGATGCGACCGGGACGCCGCTCGGCGTCTTCCTGAACATCAACCACGACAACAATCATCATTTGAACACGCTGTGGTTGCAGCTGGTCGGAGCCGATGCCCCGCCACTCGTGCAGCGCGCGCTCTCGATCCTCACCGGTACCGCCGCCGTTTTCGTCGCCGCGATGATCGCCCGGCGCCAGGGCGCGTGGCCGGCGCTGCTGGCGGCGCTGCTGTTCGCCGTGTCGCCGATGCTGGTGACCTATGGCGCAGAGGCGCGCGGCTATGCGCCGATGCTGCTGGCGCTCCTGCTCGTCACGCTGATCGTGCTGCAGTGGCTCGATGCGCCCAGCGAGCGCCCGCTGCATGCCGGCGGCATCGCCATCGCCGTAGTGCTCGGCATGCTGGCACAGCTCACGATGATCTTCGGCCTCGCCGCGATCGCGGTTGCAGCGGGCGCGGGGCTCCTGCTGCGCATGCCGTGGCGCAGCGCATTGAAGCAGGGGCTTCCGCTGATGCTGGCCTTGTTCGCCCCTGCGCTCGGAGTGATCGCGCTGGTTCTCGGGATCGGCGCCGCGCAAGACGGCTTCCAGTTCGGCAACATCGACACATTCAGCCCCACGGCATGGGCCGAGGGACTGGCGATGCTGCTGCGCTATGCGGTCGGCGGCCCCGTGCCTCTTGCCGTCGCGATCGCGCTGGCCGTGTTCGCAGCGACTCGCTTGAAGTCGCTGACCAGCGACGTGATCCTCTTCGTCACGATGGCGGTCGCAGTGCCGCTGGGCCTGCTCGTCCTTCAGTTCGGAAACGGGGGCATGCCGCGATACCATCTCGTCGGCGGCATCGGCTTGCTGATGCTCGCGGCCGTGGGCGGCGGGACGTTGTTCGCCCGGCGCGGCGTCGCGCACTGGATCGCGGCCGGGTGCCTGGTGACGATCACGGCCGGGGCACTGATCGCCGACCGCTCGATCATCGAGAATCGCCGCGCCGATCCGAGCCTCGCCATCGAGGCGATGCAGCGCCGCGCTCCCGCCGGCACGGCGGTGGCAGTCGAGCGCGATCGCGCCTTCGCCGTGCTCGAGATCGCGGCACTGCAGGCGGACTATCCGCTCGTCATCGAAGAAGCCCGCTGCCCGGCCGCGCGCTTCCTGTTCATCGACCGCGACGGCAACCAGCCCTTCCCCGCCCAGCCGCAACGCTGCGGTGTGCGCTTCGCCACGGTCGCGGAGAGCGAAGCCGAAGGGCTGTCGGGATCACATTGGCAGCTCTACCAGGCCATCCCATAGTTGCCCCGGGCCGCCCACAAGCGCACAAGGGGCCCCATGTTCTTTTCCTTCGTCGACGAACTGCGCGCCGCCGGCATCTCCGCCAGCATGAAGGAGCATCTGCTGCTTCTCGAAGCGCTCGACCGTGATGTGATCGAGGCGACGCCCGAAGCCTTTTATTACCTCGCGCGCGCCACGTTCGTGAAGGACGAGGGACTGCTCGACCGGTTCGACCAGGTGTTCGCGAAGGTGTTTCGCGGCATCGCCAGCGACTATGGCGTCGCGCCCGCCGAGATCCCCGAGGAATGGCTCAAGGCCATCGCGGAGAAATATCTCAGCCCGGAGGAGATGGAAGCGATCAAGTCGCTCGGCTCGTGGGACGAGATCATGGAGACGCTGAAGAAGCGCCTCGAGGAGCAACAGGGCCGGCATCAGGGCGGCAACAAATGGATCGGCACCGGCGGCACCTCGCCCTACGGCAATTCGGGCTATAATCCCGAAGGCGTGCGGATCGGCGGCGAAAGCCGGCACAAGCGCGCGGTGAAGGTCTGGGACCAGCGCGCCTTCAAGAATCTCGACAATACGCGCGAACTGGGCACGCGCAACATCAAGGTGGCGCTCCGCCGCCTGCGCCGCTTCGCGCGCGAGGGCGCCGCCGACGAGCTGGACCTGGACGCCACCGTCGCGGGAACCGCACGGCAGGGCTGGCTCGACATCCAGATGCGTCCCGAGCGCCACAATGCGGTCAAGCTGCTGCTCTTCCTTGACGTGGGCGGATCGATGGACCCGTTCATCAAGGTCTGCGAGGAGCTGTTTTCGGCCGCGACCAGCGAATTCAAGAACCTCGAGTTCTTCTACTTCCACAACTGCCCCTATGAGGGGGTGTGGAAGGACAATCGCCGCCGCTTCAGCGAGCGGACGCCAACGTGGGACGTGCTCCACAAATATGGCCACGACTATAAGCTGGTCTTCGTCGGCGACGCGTCGATGAGCCCCTATGAAATCACGCATCCGGGCGGATCGGTCGAACATTTCAACGAGGAGGCGGGCGCGGCCTGGTTGCAGCGGCTGACCACTACCTATCCGGCCGCGGTCTGGCTCAATCCGGTGCCCGAACAGCATTGGGGCTATTCGCAGTCGGTTCGCCTGATCCGCGAGCTGATGACCGATCGCATGTACCCGCTGACGCTCGACGGGTTGGACGAGGCAATGCGGGAACTGAGCCGCAAGCGCTGACTCGGCTCAGAGCCGATCGACTGCCCTGCCCAGCTTGCGCAGCATTGCGGCATCGCCGGGCCGGCCCTCCGCCGCCTCGTTCGCCAGCGCGAGGAGGCGCACCGCGCCGAAGCTCGCGGCGAGCCCCTTGAGGCGAAGTGCCGCCGACTGCCACTCCACGGCGGTGTCCGCCGCCTTCATCGTCTGAATGCCGCGCTGTGCGCCTTCGAGAAACGCTTCGCGCAACTCTGCGATCAGCGCGGGCTCGTCGCCCACGGCCGCCGCGAGTGTCGCATCGATTGCACCAGGATCATACGCCATCGGAAAGCTTCTAACCGGCATCGGCTTAATGCTTCGTTTCGGCTGGTGTTGGTTGCCTGAAGAAACGTGGTAAATAGACGAGATGACAGGGGCATCGAACGCGGAAGCCGCAGTGACGGCAAGGCACGACGGCGACGAGCTGTTGCTTTCGGACACCGTAGAGGATGCGGCCTCCGCATCGCCGCCGGCCGAGCGGGACGACACGGCGTTCGGCGACGAAGGTCCGGCGGGACGCAGCTTCGGCTGGATGCTGCCGGCGCTCGCGATACTGGCCGTGCTTGCCTGGTTTGCCGGAATGCTGTGGCTTGCCGCTCCGGCACTGCGCACGCCCCTGGCGCCGATCGAGCTGGTGCAGTTCATCGGCGCGCTCTGTGTCCCGCCGGCCCTTGTGGGCATTCTCTATCTGCTCGGACTGCGCACCAGCAGGGCGGAGGCGCGTCGCTGGAGGAGCACCGCCCGCGCGATGCGCGCCGAAGCCGCGAGCCTGGAGCGCGTGCTCGGCACACTTTCGACCAAGCTCGATGCGAACCGCAGGGAACTCGCCGAGCAGACAACCTTGCTCATCACTGCCGGGGACGGCGCGGTCGAGCGATTGCAGGCAGTGGCGAACGGCATGGGGCACGAGGCGCGGTCGGTCGAGACGAGCGCCACAACGCTCAGTTCGGCGGCGCGCGATGCCACGAAGAGCATCGAGATCATTCTCTCGTCGGTACCCAAGGCGCACGAGCAGCTCCGCGACATGCGCGAGACGATCGATGCCGCCGGCCTGGGCGCGGGCGAGCGCGCCAGTGCGCTGGAGGCGCAATTCGTGGCGCTCGCCGAGCGCGGCCGGGAAGCCGATACGATCGCCGGCGGCGCCGCGCAGAAGCTTGCCGCGCACCTCCAGCGGATGGAAGCGACGAGCGAAACGACGCGCAACCGGCTCGAGGAAGTCACCGGGCACATGTCTGCCGCAGTGGAGGATATTCTCGCGCGAACGGCACACGCAGTCGACGAGGCCCGGCGGGGGATCGACGCGCAGGGAGCGGCGATTCGGGCGATGCTCGACGCCAATCAGGCGGCGCTGGATCGGTCCGGCAAGGATGCCGCCGATGCGCTAGCCGAGCGCGTGTCGGCGGTCGAGGAGACGCTTTCGCGCGTGTCGCTGCGGCTGGGCGAGGAACAGGGGCGGAGCGATGCGCTCTTTGCGGGGCTTTCGGAAGGCATCGCTCAGGCCAATGCCGACTTCGCCGACCTCCATGCAAGCGGCACCGAGCGGGCACAGGCACTCGCGGCGACGATCAGTGCGCTTACCGGCTCGATCGGCGCGATGACCGAGGCGATGCGAACCGGCGACGACACGGCGCACAAGGTGATCGGCACCGCCGAGGAACTGCTGACCGCGCTGGATGCCTCCGCGCGCGAGATCGACGAGACATTGCCGCAGGCGCTGGAGCGGCTCGATGCACGGATCGGCGCGAGCCGCAAGGTCGTGGCCGATTCGAAGCCGGAACTGCTTGCCCTGGTGACCGCCGCCGAAAGCACGCACGACGCGATCGAGGCGATCGCGGACGTCGTCGCCAAGCAGCGCGAGACGCTGGACAAGACCTCGCAACAGCTGCTCGACACCCTCGACAGCGGGCGCGAGAAGGCACAGTCGCTCGAAACCATCGTGGACGAGGCAATCACCACGACGC
>Ga0114898_1001543_pt1 | contig 13360 bp, 19 predicted proteins | sample Malvired_Geostar_FD_83496 | JGI IMG/M metagenome (GOLD analysis project Ga0114898, IMG submission 83496) | Marine viral communities from the Global Malaspina Expedition - Malaspina viral metaG DeepMed_Geostar | ecosystem: Environmental > Aquatic > Marine > Oceanic | place: Mediterranean Sea... | reverse complement strand
GTACTGAGCGGATGCCATCTCGAACTCGAACGGCCCCACCTCCACATCATCCGGGCGGCTGGCGGCAATCACCTCCAACCGCACGCGCGGCATGGTGGGCAGGCTGCGCACGGCCTCGACGAATCGGCGGTCCACGTTGCTGATGCGCAACTGCACGGCCGACAGCCGATCGGCCACATCGGATGGCAGGGCCGTCTCGAACGGAAATGCCTCGTAGACATCGCCCCGGCTCACGATGGCCTCGGTGTTGTTGACCACCCGCACGGTGGTGAGGCTGGGATGCGTGATGGTGAGCAGCGGCAGCCACACCTCGGCCGAGTTTTGCCGCAGCATCTCGGCAATGGCAGCGGCGTTCAGGCTCATGGCAGGCGCACCAGTTGCATGCTGAGCCGCCAGGCGCCTTTCTTGCCCATGGGGGCAATCTCTGGCGCACCGACGATGCGGTATTCGTACACCGTGCCGCCGCCCTCAAACGCAGCATCGAACGGCAACGCACCTTGGGCAATGGTGGTGTAGTAAAACGTCTCCCACGTGGCGCGCAGGGCGTTGGTGTCAAGGTAAAACGACGCCACACGCGGGCGCGGCGTGGCGGTGTAGCGCAGGCGCGTGAGTTGCGGGCCTTCGACTGGCGCCTGAATCACGCCCCAGCCCTCGGTGGCCTGGTAGCCCTCGCGCAGCGGGCATTGCGGCAGTAGTGCGGGCCACACGGCCATCAGAAGCTGCCCCGGCGTTGCAGGCCGTAGGTACGCTCAAGCGCCCGCGCGGTGGGGCCACCTTCGCCGATGTCGCGGATCACCACGTCAACGGTTTTGTCACCGTTAGGCCCCATGCGCGACGACACCTGCCGCGCATCCAACGGCACGCTGCTGTGGTTGTTGATGTTGAGGTACACGTTGCCGGTGCTGGCCTCGTCATCAATCAGCGTGTTGGTGCCGTTGTTGAGCGGCGTGACGAAGCCGGACTCGTCCCCCATCGTCAAGTAGTCATGCCCGCCAGCTGAGAGCATCTCGGGCAAGCCACCTTCGTTGATTTCGTACAAGCCGCCCGACTTCACCGGGCCGCCGTATTGGCGGCCGCCATCAATGGGAATGCTCAGGCCGGGGTTCAACTGCGGGCCGCCGCCGCCGGTGAAGAAGCCACCCAGCGCACCGGCGCTCTGGCCGATCACCGAATTGACAAGTCCTGCCGCAGCCGCTTCGGCAGCCATGCGACGCATGATGTCGACAAAGTTGCTGAGCATGCCCTTTAGGCCATCCTCAAAGGGGTCGAACAAAATGTCAGACAGCTCGCTTTGCACGTTACGGGCGGCACTGCGGCCCGATTCCTCCATGGCCACAGCCCAGATGTCGGCCTTCTTTTTCGAGTCGTCCAGCGCGTCCTGCGCGTCGGCCACGGCGCGGTTGTAGGTTTGCTGATCAATGGCGCCTTCCGCCACCAGCTCATTGAGGCGGCGCACGGTGTCCATGTAGCTTTCAAGCGGCGTGCGCATGGCGTCGTAAATCGCCATGCCCTCTTGCATCATGCGGTCGTACTTGGACTGTTCATCTGCCGCCCGCTGGGTGGCCGCAGCGGCCACCTCCATGTCTTCGCTGAGGTTGATCAGCATTTGGCCGTAGGCCTCGCCCTGCGGGCCCGCGGCGGCAATCACCGCTGCCAAATCACCCACCTGCACGCGGTAGCGCATGACAGCCGATTCGCCCATGTCAGCCGTGGCCAACTGCTGTTGCATGTCGGCGGCCATGCCGGTCAGCTCTGCGAGGGCAGACTTCTGCGCGGTGATCATTTCCGCCAGATCTTTGGCGTTGGGCAGCAACTTGCGAGCGGCAACGCGCCCGGTTTTCTCTGCACCCTTCTCAAGCTCCGCGCCGCGCTCTTCGAAGGTCTTGATGATTGAATCGAAGGCGCCGTTGGCGATGCCACTGACGTCGCCAAACATCTCTTTGGCGATGACACCAATGCGGGTTAACTGCTCTTCGTTACGACCCGGAATAAAGAAATCAATCGGCTTTTCAGCGATGGTGGCGGCAATGGCGATAACACCACCCAGCGCCTTGCCCACCGCGTTGATGGAGGCAAGCGCAACCGTCACGGTGCCCACGACAACCCGAAAGGCCATATCCAAGCCGCTGACCATGGTGTCGGTGGCGTCACCCTTTTCGGTGACGGTGACCAGCTCTTCACTGAGCCGCACCAGTGTGGGCAGCATGGCCGTGGTGAGCCGGTTGCTGAAGCCGCCAGCCGTGCTGCTGAGCAGGCTAAGGTTGCCCTGAAACTCTGCCGATGCCGCCACCGCCTCATCACTGAGCACGGCGCCGACCCGCCCTGCCCGGTCACCGAGATTCTTGAATTCCTGCCCGCCATTGCGCAGCAGCGGAATGAGCGCTGTGGTGTCAGAGGCCATGGCCTCGAGGTAAAACGTCATGTCGGCCTGCGACAGGTTCGCGGCTTCCAGCGAGTCGTAGTACAGCTGCAGGGCCTGCGGGCCACTGAGGTCGCGGAAGGCGTCGGCCGTCACGCCCACCTTGGGTGCGATGACCTCGAAAAAGTCCGCCATGGGCCCGGCGCCGGTGGCGTTGAAGTCACCCACCCGGTCGTTCACATCCTTGAGGATGTCGCTGAGCTTTTCCTGTTCGATGCCCACCGAGCGAGCGCCGAAGGCCAGGCGCTGAAACTCCTCAGCGCCCGCGTTGGCCCCCCTTGCCTGGTTGGCAATGTCACGCGCGCCAGAGGTGACCGCCGCCACCACCGCGCCCATGCCCGTTGCCGCACTGCCAGCCAGTTGGCCGAATTGCTTACCGAGCTTTTTGAGGTCTTCGCTGGACTTCTTTTCAAAGTTGCCCAGCTTCTTCTGAGCCTTCCCCAGCTCCGCCTGATAGCGCCCGGTTTCGGCCTCCAGCCGCACAACCAGCTTGGCAAGATCAGTCACGGGGTTTCACCTTTGCGCCCTTCTGGCGCGGCTTGGCCATCATTCGCAGGGCCGCGAGTAGCGAGCCCCGGTTTTGGGTTTGGGTGGCGATGCGGGGTTTCAGCAAAAAGTCTTTCCACGACATCACCCGGCGCAGCTTTTTGGGGCCGTAGTTGGCAACCGCCGAGGCAATGAGCCCGGCATGCAGGTTGTCGCGCCACGGGCCCCAGGGCTCGTCTTGCCAGTACGCGGTGAGCAGGTTCATATCGCTCACCGGCAAGGCCATGACTTCACTCGGCGGCCGCCCCAGCAGCAGGCTGATTCGGCACAGCATCAGCTCCTGGGGCGTCAGCGTTTTTTTGGCGCTGCACGAACTCCAGAATGGCCCCGGCAATGGGCACCACCAGTTCGCTGGGGCCGGTACTGAGCGCCTTGGCCTGTTCGTCGGTGAGGCAAGGGACGCCGTCAGCATCAATCACGCAGGCGCGCAGCAGGTGGGCCATGGCCTCATCACCACGGCCCTGTTTGTTGAGGCCGTGAAACAACGCGTGCGCGGCCGCCGAGGGCTCGCGCACGCGCACGGTGATGCCGTCGGCATTCACCTCGGCCGTTTTTACATCGGCGGCGCGAGCGAGCAGCTTTTCGATGAGCGAACTCATGCGACGGTGCTCTGTTCCCACTCAACTTCGCCCACAATCTTGAGGGTGAAGCTGAAAACAGCTCGGGCGTTGACGGGCGAGCTAATCCGCCAACCGCGCACCACCACCGGGAACTCAAACAGATCCTCTGGATCAGCCGACTTGGTGATAAGCCTTATGTTGATGCGAGCGTTGCCCTTGAATGCGGTGTAAAGCAAACGAATCTGAGCGTCCTGCATGATGGCGTTCATCTGCAGTGGAATTTCCAGCCCATCGGCCAAGCCGTTGCGATAATTCATGATGTCGTCGCACAGCGTGGTGATGTCGGTCAGCGATTTTTCTTCGCCAATCTCGCCCACATCGAAGGCCGCACATGCGTCGGTGAATACTTCCGGCTCGGCACCGTCGCCGATCTGGAATTTGAAGTCGTTACCAATCAGCTCATCAGCCATGACGGCCTCCAATAAAAAAGGCCCGGTGAAGGGCCTGAAACGAAAAAACCGCCTTGCGGCGGTTCGGGGGTGAATGGGTTGCGGTTATTGCGGTTGGCGTCGGTGCCAGATCTCGAAGTCCATGCTCACGCGGTACAGGCCGGGCTCGGGGTCCATCAGGTCGAGCTCGTTGGTGAGGCTGATCTGCTGCACCAGGTAGCCGCCCATGAGGCCGCGAAAGTCCACCAGGCAGGCCTCTACCGCCCGCGCCAGTGCCTGCGCGCCGTTGTAGGTGCGGGCGTAGGCGTCAAGCTGCTGCTGCGTGCGCGCCAGCCCGGCGGTGCCGCAGTAGGTGACCTGCCGCTCGCGGTTAATGGTTTGGTACACGATGCAGGGCACGCGCTGCTGGTTGGCATCGCTTTGCGGAATCACCATGGGCCAGATGCGCGGCGGCGGGCCTTCGAGCAACACAGTTGCAATCGAGTCGGCATCAAGCGCCAGCACAGTGGCGGTGCCGTCATCAAACGCGGCGAGCGCAAAGCGCTGGGCTTCGTCCACCTGTTCGCGCACGGCGACGATGTTGGCCACGCCGGCGTCAGCCGCAAGGCGTTGAAAGAGGCCGTCGTAGATCATTTGCGCGACACCGGGCGCTGGCCCTTTTTGGCGGCGCGCAGAATGGCGCGGCGCATGGCCGCGCCCATGGCGTCGATCTGCGCGGCCTGGGTGTTGGCCATGGCCGGGCGCAGCCAGGGCCGCGCGGGGTTTTTGGCGGTGCCCAGCTCGACAAACAGCGCGGCGTAGAACGCCTCGGCTCGCACGCCAATGGCGGCGCTGGCGCGCTGTTTGTTGCGGTCGAGCTTGGTCACCACGCGCAGGCTGCGCTTGGAAAAGCCCGGCGCCACCCACCGGCCCTTGTAGGTCTTGTGCATGCGGCTGCCCACGGGGATGTTGGCCTGCGCCTGTTTTTTCACCACATTGCCGCCTGCCCGCACGGCGCCGCGCAGGGCCTTGCCGGTGACGGCATCGCCAAGGGCGGCCAGTTGGGCGTCCAGCTCGGCAAAGCCTTCAAGCGGCATGGGGCACCACCTTGGCGTGGGTGCCGCGCTGCACGGTGCGCTTCACCTTCTCAAAGTCCGGCGTGAGGCCGGTGAGCCACGCGGTGAGGGCCACGCCGTACAGGTACGGGCGCACCCACCACGAAAACCGCACCGCGATGGTGATGCGTTTGGCGGCCATGTCAGCCCCTCCAGCCATCGGCGCCGCGCACGACGCACATGAGGTTGATGTAGGTGCGCCGCTCATCCGGCAGCACGGCGGTGATGTCGTAATAAGTCGGCACGCCCGCCACGGTTTCGACGGCGCGCATCTTGGGCTTGACGTGCGAGCACATGCGGATGCGGATGCGGGTGGTCACCTCGCTGGCCACCTGTTGCGCCACAAACAATTCGCGACCCGACAGGCTGCTGATCTCCGCCCACAGGGTTTCGACCGGCTGCCACGTCCACACCGTTTCTCCACCGCCAATCTGCGATTCGATGCGTTGCTGAACCTCGATGCGGCGCCGCAGCGGCCCGGCTCTCATAGCCGGAAAATCCGGTAGGGCGACAGCAGCGCCTTGGCGCCCTGCGGCAGCTCATTGACGGTGCCCATCACCTGGTCTTCGCGATGCTCGTGCAGGCTGCCGAGGATGAGCTTGACGCCCGCCTTGATGTCTTGCGGCACGGCAGCGGGCTCGCCATAGCCCGCGACGAATTCGATGCGCACCGCCTCGGGCACCGCCGCCACGCAGGGCCAGCACTCGCTGTAGCGCGGCAGGATGCGCGGCGGCCAGCTGCTGTTGCTGGCCTGATAGCCGGTGATGGTCTTGCTGGTGGGCTGGCCTTCTGCGTCCAGGTCCAGGCTCATGTAGGTGATGCTGGTGACGCTGAGCAGCGGCCCCAGCGGCAACACGATGGCAGCGGGGAAGCGGTCTGCTGTCGTAAGGCTGCCGAAGCGCGGCGGCCATACGTCGCCATCCTGCGCGGCGTAGGCGCCCACCCAGGCGCTGCCAGGGAAGGCCTCAAGCGTCATCGCAAACGAGCGCGCCACGAAGGCCCGACGGGTGTACTGCTCCGCCATGCGCGCGGCGGCCAGCACCTGGGCTTCGATGAGCGCATCTTCAGCATCGTGGTCGACGCGCAAGTGCAGCTTGGCTTCGGCCAGCGACAGCAGCGGCGAGGGTGCCGGGTCGTTGGGCAGCCCGGTGAGGCCGTAGCGCATCAGAACGTGGTCGGTTGCGCTACGCCGCGCGTCAGGGCCATTAGACCCGTCTGCAGATCTGTGGCACCGACACTCACCCAGCGCTGATCCAGATCGGGAGTGTCACGCAGCTTTTGCACCAACTCGCCAAGCTCGACGCCGCGCGCTTTGATCTCATTCATCAAAGCGGCCTCAGCCTCACTGAGCTGGCGGTAGCCGGTAATCTTGGGTTGCACAAAGGTTTCCATCACTTACTCCTTTTTGCTCGGCGCGCGATCAGGCAGCAGCTTTTTGGCGAGACGCTTGAGCGCCTCCCGCCGTTTCTGGCAACTCTGGCAGGCCATGGTGGTTACTCCGGGAATTTGGGAAAGGCGCCGCCCGATCAACTCAGGCGGCGCGTGCAACGGTGCCGCGCGTTACTGCACGCCCGCCTGCGGCTCGGGGCTGTAGCGCAGCCCGCTGAGCATGAGCAGGCCAGAGGCGGCCACAGCAACGCTGGTTTCGACCTCTACAGCGACGAAGGCGAAGCCCCCGGCGTCGTCAAGGGCGGAGTCGACCGCGTTGACGGTGACGGTGTACGGCGCGGTGATGGCCGGGTCATCTTCGGGGATGACGACTTCGGTTTCGGCCAGCAGCTTGCTGCCGGTGCCGCCCGCCGCCGTGGCCTGCAGCAGCCGCACGGTGACCGTGCTGCCCTGCAAAACCGCCGGCACGCTGGCGACGCCCGAGAACTGCCGCGCGCCGCTGATGCCGTGATAGGGGCCGGTGGCGGCGGTGCTGGCGTCAGCAGTCGTCGGCCCGGCCTTGAAGGCGACGAAGTCCGTCGCTTTGCCGTGGGTGATGTTCATCTTTCGAATCTCCAGATAGAGGGTTGGAGCCCAGCCCAACGAGGGGCCGGGTCCGGTGCCGCGATGGGGTTAGGCCGCGCCGAGCACGATGAAGGGCGACACCTGGAAGCCCTTCTCTTGCTTGAACGGCTTGGTGAGCCAGGGCTGGCCGTCGACGTTCCAGAACACCTTGAACACGGTTTTGTTCTCGGTGAACTTGACGTGCTCGCTGGCCGCCACAAATGGGCCAGAGCCATCCTTGATCAGGTAATAGCTCAGGTTGGCCAGCGCCAGGCTGCCCTTGGCATCGGCCAGTGGGTTGAACTCGTTCCAGATGAGCGGATAGCCGAGCAGCGTTTGCGGCACACCTTCGCGGGCGTTGGGCTGCCAGATGAAGTTGCCTTCGTCGTCCTTGATGCGCATGAGCGTGGTCATCTCGCTCTGCGACGCCGTCCAGATGGGCGTGCCGCCACGCATCAGCAGCTTGCCCAGCATCTCGGTGATGTTGGCGTAGGTGATACCGCTGGCACCGCGCGCCACCGTGATGGTGGCCGGGGCGTTGAGCAGACCCAGGGGCTTGGCGACGCCGTTGCCGTTGAGGAAGGCATCTTCCTCAGCCGCGATGACCGCGTCACGCATCAGGCCCTGCAACACCGGGCCGGCCGCCTGCCAGTTGCGCAGCAGCTTGTCGGTGACTTCCAGGGTGGCCGCCACCTCTTTGGGCTCCAGGGTGACTTGGCGCAGCTTGGCGTCGGTTTCGGGCTTTTGCGCGCCCTCGCCGATCCAGGTGGTTTTCACGCCGCCGCGGGTGGAGCTGCCGGTGGCGCCGCTGTCCTGATCGAGCGCCGGCATGGTGACGGCGGCATCCGGCGGCGAGCCTGCCGGGATGACGCGGGCGCGCGGGCGGAACATGGCGTCTTGCGCCTCGACCCGCAGCATCTCACCCACAAACTGGGTGGGCACCGCGAAGCCGCCGCTGGGGCCGTCATCCATGCGCTGTTCTGCCTTGCGCTCCTGGTACATGGCGGCCAGGCGTTGGTCACCAGGGTTGCGGGCAACCGCCACCATGAACTCGCCGAGGCTTTCAAACCCACGCGGGGCGTCCGGGGCAGCAGCGCCCGGTGCGTTGGCGATGTCGGCACCAGCGATGTTGCGGGTGCTGTTACGCGGTTGGGCGGCGTTGGCCGCAATGGTGCTGACATCATCGACGCGCGCGATGCGCTTTTCGAGTGCAGCGTGTTCGGCCTTGAGCGTTTCGAACTGCGCCTGCTCGTCGTCAGACAGGTCGCGATCTTCGGCTTCGGCCCCGTTCACGAGCGCATTCATCTGGTCGATGAGTGCAGCCCGCTTTTCGAGCAGTGCTTTGAGCATTTTGGAAACTCCAGTTGATACCGACAGGCAAACAACCGCCCGGCCCCCGGTCGGTGACGGGAGCGAACGTGATGGCCAGAAGGCCGGGGAAAGTGGGTGCTGCTAGCCGCCCATGCGGCGAATGGCCATGCGCGCTGCGCGGGCGCGCGCTGGGGCCGAGGCACCGCCATGCAGGGTGGCGCCGTAACGGTTGAGGGTTTCTTCGAGGCTGGCCACGCGGTCGGCCATGCCGCGCTTGACGGCATCTGCCGCCAGCACCATGCGGCCCTGGCCAAACTGTTCGCGCACGACGCTGGTGGCCACGCCACGGCCTGCGGCGACGTCGTCAATGAACATGCCGTGGAAGGCGTCGACGTCGGCCTGAATGGCGGCCTTCGCCTCGTCGCTGAGGGGTTCGTAGGGGTTGCCCTCGACCTTGTACTTGCCGGCGCTGATGAGGGTGTCCTTCACGCCCAGCTGCTCCAGGTAGGCACTGACGTCTTCGTGCAGGGTCCACACCCCGATGCTGCCGACACTGCCGGATGGGGTGACGGCCACGTCGTCAAGCTGCGCGGCAATCCAGTACGCGGCGCTGGCGGCGGTGGCGTTGACGCTGCCCACGATGGGCTTGCCACCGCGCAGGCCGCGCAGCTCGGCCGCCAGCTCGACAATGCCGTCGGTGACGCCGCCGGGGCTGTTGATGTCGAGCACGATGGCCTTGACGGCATCGTTGCCCATGAGCTGGCGCAGCGAGCTACTGAGGCGTTCGTACGTGGTGTTGCCGCTGCTCTCTTCGAGCGAGCCCATGCGATGCGTGAGCACGCCGCGCACCGGCAACACGGCCACGCTGCCAGAGGCGCGGGCAATACTCGCCGCCTTGCCGGGCGTGACCCTGGCGTTGGTGGCCATGTAGGGCACGCCGCCGTTGTCGGGCTCGGCATCGAACTCAAGATCGCCGCCCTGCGACTTGATCTTGAGCGCGGCGAGCATGGCCTGCAGCTTGGCCGGGTGCATGGCCCAGGGGCGGCTGGCGGCGTACATGAGCAGGTGGGCGTATTTCATTCGGTGACCTCGGTGGTGTCTTCGTCAACCGGCGCGGGCGCCGGAACGGGAGCCGCAGTGGCACCGGGCGCGGGCGCATCCACCGGCACCCAGTTGCCCGGGCGGTGGTAGCCGTCGAGGCCGGGCTCGGGGTTGCGGTCTTCAAGCTCGCGCACGTCGTTGGCGCTGAATGCGCCGACTTCACGCATGCCTTTGTAGAAGGCGACGCGGGCGGCCATATCGCCGCGCAGCAGCGCCTGGGTGCTGCACTTGACGTAGTAGCCCTGGGCGCGCTCAGCTTCGGTGAACAGCTTTTCGTCGAACTCCAGCTCCATCTGGGCGATCCACGGCCCGAGGGTGTAGACGACGAAGCCGATCATGAGCTGTTCGATGCCGCTGCCCCAATTGCTGGTGCCCGAGGCCTCCTGAAGCATGGCCAGCGGCACGTTGTACATGCGGGCAATCTCGGCAATCTGGAAGCTGCGCGAGCCAACGAATTGCGCATCGTCGGGGCTGACGGTGGTGGGGATGAACTTGGCGCCCTCTTCGAGCACCTTGATGCGGTGGGCGCTGTCGAGCCCACCCTGCGCGGCCACGCTGTCGGCCAGGTTTTTCTGCGCCTGAGGACTGAGTGACAGCGGGTGCTGGACAAAGCCGCCGCTGCGCGCCTCGTTGGCAAAAAACTTGCCGCCGAACGTCTCCATGGCCACGCCCATGCCGATGGCGTTGCGCGCCAGGGTGATGGGGGAGTAGCCGAGGTAGCCGTCGTGCCCCAGTGCCTTGAGGTGCACGACGCGGTCGGGGTCGAGGCTGAACGACTGGCCGCTGACCTGCGTCTGGTAGCGAATGTGCTGCGGCTCGTTGGGGTCGCGCTGCGGGTACGTCACGTCCGGCAGCAGTGGCCACAGGGCGATGGTTTCGCCGCGACCGTTCAGCTCATTTTCCCAGTAGCCGTTGCCCCAGCCCAGCGCATGACTGAGCAGGGTTTGTTTGAACGTGAAGGCGTTCATGTAGGGGTTGGGCCGGTCGCGCAGCAGGCGGGTGATGCGGTGGTCCGGCTGCATCTGCGTGCGGCCGCCCGAGCTGCGATACACGTGGAACGGCAACATGCCCACGCTGTCGGCGATGCGGCTGATGGCGGCGTAGACCACCGGCAGGTTCATGGCCGTGAACTGGTTGACGGACACGCCCGACTCGGTGCGACCGCCCAAACCACGAAACATCCAGTGGCCGCTATCACCGACCGACCGCGAGGGACCGAACTGGCCCGCGAACAGGTTGCCGAGCCAGCTCATTCGGCAATGCTCCGCGCGAAGTACACCAGACAAACGCCCGCCACGAACAAGCCCACAGGCACGTTCACGAGGAAGCCGGCGGCGATAAGACATCCACCACCGGCCACGGCGGTGCCCAGCCCGATCACTTGGCGGGCGATGGGCGTGCGCTGTTGTGGCATGGGTTAAATCTCCAGTACGCCGCGGTCTTCGTAGACCGAGCGTTTGGGTGCTTGCTGCACCATGGCCCGCGCGGTTGCCATGATGAGCGAGATCACACCATCGATCTTTCGCTGCTCCTGGTTCTCTGGCTTGCGCGGGTAAATGTTGTCTTTGGCGTCGCGGTGGCAGACGACGTTGGTGATCATCCAACGTAGTACGGGGTCTCCGTTGTGGTGAAACTTGCCTTCGAGCACCAGTTCTTGAATGCGCTTCATGGGCTCACTGAAATTCATTACCAAGGGGCGCAGCTCGACCATTGGGGCGCCCTCGTCCAGCATCTCGCTACTGAACTGCGACAGGTGGGCAGGATCGTAGGGAACCTCACGCACCTCGAAGCGGTTGCGGTCGTCGCGCAGTGAATCGCGCACCAGCTCGATGTCGAGCACCGGGCCAGGCGACAGGTGCAGGTGGCCGCCCTGCGCGAAGCCGTACATTTCGGGGTGTTCGCGCGGGTCGGCCTTGGCGTCGGGCAGCCAGTAGTTGCCGAACGCGTAGTAATGCTCGTCACGCCGGAACACGCGCACTTTGGCGAAAATATCGGTGCGGAACGCGGCGTCCAGCGCCACGTAGCAGGGCTCGCCGGTGAACTGATCCAGCGTGAGACTGGTGTCGGCGCAGGCGTCCCACTTGGCCATGTCCATCCACGAAGATTCGGCGGCCAGCCATTGGTTGCAGGCCTTGGTGCGAAACTCGGGCTGCGACTGCGGGCTGGCCACGGCCTTGTCGCGCTTGGCGCGCAAATCGGCAATCGAGACCGACACACCGAGGTTGGGGTTGGCCTTGATCCAGGTGCCTTCGTCGGCCCATTCGTCGTCGGCACCATCGTCGGCATAGCCACTGTCGAGGGTGTAGATGAGGCCGAACACGGTGTCGTCGACCAGTGCGTCTCCCTCTACGCGATAGCCCATGCCGCCATGCGCCAGCAGGGTGCTGTTGAGCACGCGCACCAGGTAGCCGCGCTGTTCGTAGCACACGCCGGCGGTGTTGTAGCCCGCCGTGGTGATGGCGATGCCCAGGGGCTGTTCGCGCGCGCCGGTGGCGCTGTCGAGCACGTCGTACAGGCCGCGATCCTTCCAAGCATGCAGCTCGTCCGCGATAAACGCGTGCACGTTGAGCCCGTCCTGCGACTTGCTGTCGCGGCCCAGCGGGCGGTACTTGCTGGCGGTGTCGCGGCGGAACACCGCCTGAGTGGTGCTGTCGCAGCCGAGGCCGTAGGGCGGCATGGCGCGAAACTCGGGTTCCAGCCGCACCATTTCGACGGCGTCACTCCAGACGATGCGGGCCTGTTCCTCTTTCGTCGCGGCGCTGTAGACCTCGGCGCCCGGTTCGTCATCCGCAGCCATGAGGTAAAGCGCCAGCCCGGCGCACAGGGTCGACTTGGCGTTCTTGCGCCCCACCTCGAAGTACACGCGACGGAAGCGGCGCAGGCCGGTTTCGCGGTGCACCCAGCCGAACATCACGGCCACCAGAAACACCTGCCAGTCACCCAGCACGATGCGCGGCCGGGTGAGCACGCCGTCAATCAAGCGCAGGCGCGCCCACTCGCCCTTGATGTGCGGCAGGCACTGGATGAAATGGCAGGGGCGACCGGCGCGTTCAATGTCGAACCGGTACGGCCAGGCAGGGTCATTCTCGGACCGCGCCAGATCATCGAGGTGACGGCGGCACGCGGCCTTGACGAACTTGCCCGCGACCACTTCGCCGGCCAGCACGGCGTGCGCGTAACGCTCCGCCCGGGCCGCGAACGTGATGCGCGTTGCGGACTCGGGCGGGTTGCGCGTCATGCGAAGCTCGCGAGGCTGGGCAGTTGGGCGGCGTCGCCGTTGGCGGGCGCCATGCCGGGCAGGTGCAGTTGCGGCGAGCCGGGCTTCACGCGGGTGCGCGAAGCTGGCGTCAGGCCGAACTCGCTGGCCAGCTTGAGGTACATGGTCTGCGACTGGCGACGGATCTGTTCGTACACCGACACCACGCGGTAGTCGTTGGGCGTGCGGTCGATCAGGCCGCGCTCGCCCGCGGGGTCCAGGGCGTTGACTTCGGCGATGCGCTTCTCGGCCCACACGTAGCGGCCCCACTCGGTGGCCAGCATCACGAGCACGCCACGGTCGATCTTCGACACCAGGCCGTAGCGCTCAAGCTCTTTGCCCAGGCGGCGGTACTCGGCACGGGCCTCACCCTGCACCCAGGCGGGCAGCCCGGGCAGCTCAACGTCGGGCGCGAACTCATCGAGCAGCGTCGCCATCGGCTTTTTGCTGGGGTTACCCCGAAGCTGCACCACGTTGCTGGGCAGCGCGGGGCGCCCGACTCGTCCTGCCATCTGTCGCCCTCCTGTTGAGCGCAGCCCACAAAAAAGGCCAGGTCGTCAGACCCAGCCTCACGAAAACCAATCACCTCACATCGATCAAACCACCAACCTCACCCCAACCCTGAATACCCC
>Ga0114898_1001541_pt1 | contig 13366 bp, 15 predicted proteins | sample Malvired_Geostar_FD_83496 | JGI IMG/M metagenome (GOLD analysis project Ga0114898, IMG submission 83496) | Marine viral communities from the Global Malaspina Expedition - Malaspina viral metaG DeepMed_Geostar | ecosystem: Environmental > Aquatic > Marine > Oceanic | place: Mediterranean Sea... | reverse complement strand
GACCGATGTGCCGCTCGAGCTCCATTCTATCTCGAGGTCGTAAATTTTCGAGGCGTCGGGCGCGACGCCGGTGTCGGTGAGCGTTTGGCCGACGCTGACCTTGCGCGTCAAAAACTGAAAGTTTGTATCTGGCCGGGCCGTGGAGAACGTGATGCCGAGGTGGTCGTTGTTGTAGTCATCACTGTCGATGGTGTTGTTGTAGGTGCCGTATTTTGAGAGCCCGGCGAAAAATCGGACGTTAGTCAAATCCGAGAGCCCGAAGCGCACCCAGTAGAAAAAATTCGCCGTCGGCAGCGCGTGAAACCAGTAGTGATTGATTCCCCAGGTAGACTCATTGTTTGTACTGCTGCCGGTATCAAATTCCTGGTGGTAGCCGCCGGCGTCGGTGCCGAGGTTTACGGCGCCGCTGACGGTCTCGTATATATTCGAGACGTTGCCGGTGCCGGAGAGCGAGACGCCGCTGGTGTTTGCCATGCCGGTCGGGTGTATCCAGTAGGCAAGGCGCTTTACTGTCGCCTGGCGGGCCAGCTCGAGATACGTCGGCGGGACCGTCGCCGCCGGCGTCGGTGTAAGGCCCTCGTTAGCAGTAGAGACCAGATGCCCGCCGCTGATCGAGGTGCCGGTTACTGCAACCTCATAGGTTAAAGTTGCTTTAGTTGCCGCGGTTATGGTAACGCTGGTCGCGCCATCGGCGGCCGCGGATACACCTTCGAGCTGATTGAGTAGGTACGCCAGGGCCGCGAAATATTGTGTCGCCGTCGGGGTACTGGCGCAGCCGAGGGCATGAGTGGCGCCGACCAGTGTCGGGGTGGCGGTGTACGCGACGCCGGTGTCATTTGTGACAGTCAGCACAGTAGAGCCGCCGACGGCGATGATTAGCGTTATGCTATTCGCTGCGGGGAGTATTGGCGTAGAGAGGACGTTTACCGCGGCCGGGACCAGGGCGGCGAGGCGGGTGTCGGTCTCTATGCCGGTGTAGTATTGAGCGGCGAGTTCGACGGCCGTGAGATACGAGGCGGCAGGGACCGGCGGCGGCGCCGGCAGGTCGGCGCCGACGGCCTTAATTATGATTGGCGCCTCGTATAGCCGCTGCACCAGGCCATCGGCATCGGTGAGCGTGACGGTGAGGTGGGCCGGCGCCTCGTCTTTTGTGCCGAGAAACGAGTTGCACGTTGTCGGGTCGATGGTTACAAGCGAGGTAAATTTGCCGGTTTCCAAATCTTCAAAGGCGGCGATATAGCCCTGGTTATATGCTGTTTGATATGTGAGCTGGGCGGCGTTGGTCGTGCGGCTTTCATTGATTGAGACGCGGAGCGCGAGCGGGGTGCCGGCGGCGTCGATCTCGAAAGGGCTCTCGGTGCCGCCGATTTTGTGGATAAACTCAAAAACGAAAAGAACGACGGTGCCGTTGTCGACGCTGAGCTGCGCGACCGATTCGTCGCTGGTCGTGCCGTCGCTGTTGTCGTCGATGCGGACCTTAATGTCTCGAAAAACGAGCGGGCTGGTTGCCATGATTTGTTACCTCGGTGTGGCTGGTGTGTGATTCATTATGCGACCTTCTCGAGGCCGTCGGCGACGTCCCATTTGTACATCATATATACCTGGAAGGGATCGCGAACGGCCCAGCCCTGCTCATTGCCGGCGCCGGGGTCGGTGCCGGTGAATGTAGCGAAATCGCCGACCGAGAGGGTCGGCACGGTGGCGGTGGCGGTCGGCGTAAGCTCAGTTTGAAATATGCTAAACTGGTCGGTAGCGCCGCCGTAGTCGTTGCATTCAAACGAGGCGCCGGCCGGGGTCGTCAGGGCCGTATAAAAATTTATAGTTTTCTTTGGCGACGACGTCGGCGAGCCGCCGACAAATAACTTGGTAATCGTCGGCGCATCGAGCACCCATTCGTCGGCATCGGTCTCGGGGCCAAACTCGAAGCGCCGGCGGTGGGCTGTCCAGGTGCCGGCCGATTCGCGGGCCGTCGATTCGGCGAGCTCGCCGCCGTCGCCGTTGGCCCAGGCCGCAGCATTCCAGGCGGTGACCGCTGCCGCAAACGAGGCGCCGGCGGCCTGGCGGTATTGGCCGTTGACAAAGCCGAGCGACGCGGCGGCGGCGGAAACTATGCAGCCGGTCGAGCCGAGGCCGCTGCAATCTGACGCCAGGACCGAGGCGCACGATGAATGAGTCCCATAGTCTCCGGGCGGGGCGCAAGTGTCGGCCGGGCCGGTCCATCTGATCTGACCGTCGCGTTCACTCGGCGGCGAGCTCGCGTTTACAATCCAATTAGCGGCGCCGTACCATTGGACCGTGACAAAGCCGTCGGCGTTGGCCCAGGTGCAACCCGAGCCCGAGTGTGTGACAGTGTTGGCGCCGTTGTAGTCGGCCCAGATAGAGCCGGCCAGGCCGGAGAGCGTGACAGTAAACTCGAGCGGCAGCGGCGGGCTGCATGAGTTACAGGCGATAGCCGAGGGGGCGCTGATGTCGTTTAATATTTGCGACGTCCAGCGCAGCTCGTCAAGTATTCGCTTCTGCTGCGAGAGCCAGGCAAAATTAAACTCGTCGAGCTCGGAATGCTCGAGCCGGGCCTCGCCGAGCTCGGCCATGAGCGTCGCCTCGGACCAGTACGGCATCGGCGGCGCGGTTGTATGCGCGGCGCCTTCCCATTCGTCGGCGTCGGTGGTGTCGGTGAATTGCGGTATAAGCGCGTCGATAGTGTCGCGGATTTGGTCGGCGATTGTTTGCGAAGAAAAAAGCGCGAAATCGGTGGCGGCCGCCGTCAAAAATGACGGCTTGGCAATCGTCGCGGAGCGGTCCTGTCTGGCGTTGCAAATGTCGACGCGCTCATTTAAAGCTATTTGTAGCTCGGCAAGCCAGGGCGCGGGGTCGTATAGCTCGAAGGTGCCGGTCCATGTTTCTGTCCATGCCATAGCTTCACCCTATACGAGCGGCGATGTGGATGTCGCCGCCGGTCCATGATTGCCGGAGATTTGAGAGGACGCCGCCGGTGCTGGTAACATAGCCGAGCGAAAAATATAGGATACCGTCGACCTGGGCCGGCGGCGCCGTGCCGGCGACGGTCCAAGGGGTCGCGGTGATGGTCGCGCCAGATTTCGTTATTTTGTAGCCGAGCCAGTTTTCGCCGGCGCTGCTGACGGTTAAATTCTCGGCGGCGGTTTTTGCCAGCCGGTCGAGCCCGACGATTATGCCGTCGTAGAATCCATAGGCCGCGTCAGCGCGGAGCTCGCCAAAGATTACGCGGTCGGCGACGGCGTCGGAGAGCGTCAGCGTAAAACCGAAGCGAGCACCAGCGCCGAGTGTGATCTGGCCGTAGTGCATCGCCCAGAATTTCTCGACCTCGGCGTCGGCCGCGGACCATATAGCCTTGCCGAGGACGACGACCTGCTGGCCGGCGCCGGGCAGCGGCCAGGTGGTCGAGCTCGAGAGCGTCGCGACGACGCCGGCGGTGGTCGTAATCAGATAATATATATAACTGTCGGCGCCGGCGCTGGTGAGGTCGATAGTTTCGGCCGTTGTTTTCGCCAGGGTCTCGGCTCCGACGGTGATGTGATCGTCGAGTTCATAGCCGGCCGCGGCGCGGTTGGCGCCGACGATGATCCGGGCGCGGTTGGCCGGGTCGATTTTCGTATCGAACGCCGAGAGCGGCGGGCAGCGTACCTGGAAAACTATCTCGCTGTTGCGGCGGATAATACGCAGCCGGCCGTCGGCGCTCTGTAGGTGATTGAGCAGCCGGCCTATTTGTGCGCTCTGGACCGGGTCGGCCCAGGCGCCGCCGGTCGGGCCGGCCTCGAGCTCATCGAGTAGAATGGTGTTGCCGTCGTTCATTTTATGCGCTCGTCTCGTCAGCGTCGGCCGGGGCGGTGCGGCGCTGTAGGGATAAATTTACGCGGGCCATGTTGCCGGAGCTGCGCTGGGCCGATATTCGCAAAACGTCCCATTCGCCGGCATAGGTGACCGTGACGGCGGCGCCGCCCATACTATGAAAAACAATAGCCGGCCGGTCGATGGTCTCCTGGTCTATAAATGTATCAAAAGCGCCGCTCGCAACCTGGGCAATGTGTATATCTACATGTGCCGATAACGTGCGAACTTTGCGCTTTTTTACCTGGGCCGGGTCGTCGACGTCGCTGGCGTAGGCTTCCCAGCGTACCTCGAATGCGTCAAATATTAGCCGGTCAGGGTAGCGCTTGGCGGGGGTGCCGAGCAGCTTGAATAAAACGGCGTTCGGATTTGTTACTGCGCTCATTATGGCTGGAGGGGTAGGCGCTCGTCGAGAGTCGAGGAGATTTGGTTTAGGATTATGTTATTTTGTCCTACAGCATATTTCCAGGCGATGTCTCCGGGGGCGTCTTTGCCGCCGCCGCCGTAGACCATCGCCGCCGCAGCGATGGCGCGGGAAATATTGACCTCGCGGCGACCGTAGGCGAGGTCTCCAGGCGAGACGGCCTCGCCTGGCCTGCTTATCTCTAATTCGGGTTTTTTGTCGCCTCGGATCGTTTCCAGGGCTATTTTAAACATCTTCGCCATCGGTCCCATCGATTCGCCGGAACTATATTCTCGTCGAGTCTGGCGAAAACGTCGAAACCAGTCGACGATGCCGCCCTGGTCGAGGTTCTCGCCGGGGCCGGCGTCGGGTATCGGTGGGTTAATGACGTCCTCGACGTCTTTGCCGATCTCCGCCAGTTTATCGAAAAGCTCGACGGTGTCGCCGAGTACGTCGGCGGCTCGCTTTATTGCGGAACCAATGCCGGAAAAAATAGATTTGATGCCCTTTTGTACGTCGGGGTCGTTGAGTGTTTCCTGTAAAGCCGTTGCAAGCTCGTCGAGAGCCGGCAACAGCGTCGAGCCCATTTTCTCGGCTGTTGATAGGAAGTCTTGTTTCATTCGACCGAGCGCCATTGCCGAGGTGTTAGCCATTATGTCAAAAGCGACGCCTTGAGCGCCGGCGGCGACGCCTATCTCGGCCATATGAGCGGGCAGCCGGCCCTCCATGAGTAGGGCAATAATGCCGCTCGCTGCGCGTTTTTCTCCGAATAGCTGCGAGATCGCGGATAAACTGGTGCCGGTTTCTTTCGTCAACAGCCGGAGGCCGCCGACAAGGCCGTGCGTTTGGATGAGCTCCTCGGCGCTAGCTATGCCGAGCTGTCTGAATCGTTTTTCGAGATTGCCGGATGGCGTCGCCAACGACGACATGACGGCGCCGAGCATAGTGGTGGCGCGGGCGGTGTCCATCTCGGTGCCGACTATAGCCACAAAGCTCGCGAGCATCTCATCGAGGCCGACGCCGAGCGCGTTGGCGGCGCTGTTGGATTTGCCGAGGCTGTCGGCCATTAGCGCGTAATTAGTAGAGCCGAGTTTTACGGTGGTAAATAGCTTGTCGCTTACCATCTCGGCGTCATCGGAGCTGAGGCGGTAGGCGTTTATAATGCCGACCAGGCCCTTTATGGCGGTCTCGGTATCGGTGACCGAGGCGATCGCGGTCTTGACGCCGGTGGTCAGAAAGTCGATGGCGTTGCCGGTCGGGATGCCGGCCGAGAGCGTCGCATATAGGCCGGTGGCGAGCTCGCCTTTAGCTTGGCCAAATTCCACCGACATTCGGCGGACGTCGTTGGTGAGTTTCGTGCGGAGCTCTGGCGGCGGATCGCCGAGCAGCGTGAAAACCTCGGCCATTTTTTTCTCGAAATTTACGGCCTCGCGGATACTAAAAACAGAAGCGCCGAGGCCGACGCCAGCCAGGCCGGTCGCGGCGCGGCCGACGGTTTTGCCCAGCCGGCCGACAACGCGGTTAAACTGCGAGGCGTCGGCCGTTATTCTCGTTTTCAGTTGGTTAGTGGCCATCGGTCATATTTTGCGTAAGTCGACGCCGCAGCGCGACGGCGGCGGCGTCGTTGGTGGTGTCGTCAGTTATGCCCAGGCGCCGCCGGCGCTCGAGCAGCATCTCGGCGACCAGTGCGACCGGCAGCCGCTCGTATATGTCGGCCGGCGTAAATTGCGAAAAATCCCAGGCCAGCGAGACCGCGAGCTCGATGGTGGCGGCGACGGTTAAATCGTTTTTTTTTCATCTTCCCCACCAGGCGCGGCGGCCGGCAGCCGGAGCAATGCGGTTTGTGCATCGGCGATACATTGCTCGATGGCGCCGACGACGTCCTCGAGCGCTGCCGTGCCGAGCTCGCGGTGCCACCATTCGTGTGCGGCGATCTCGAAGTCGGCGCGGGCCGAGGCGGCCGAGGCGACGCGGTCGAGGTATGCGCTGTACCTGGCCTCAGTGTCGGCCGTCTCCAGGCAGCGGCCGAGCGCGGCCTCGATGCGGGTGGCAGCGATAACCGGCGCCATAGATTCGCCGCCGGTCGCCAGGACATATGCCGCAGTGATCACGCCAGCGACGGCCGCCTCGCCGTCGGCGGCGCCGAGGACAAAAGGCGAGTCGATCATGTACAGATACGAGAGCCGGGCCAGCGTCAGCGGCTCGAGGCCGAAGGCGTAGCCGGCGCCGGCAGCCGCGAGCTCGGAGACGTCGACCGGCTCCGGCTCCTCGCCGGCGGCCTGGCGCCGCAATAGCTCGAGATTCGCCGGCGACCGGAGCCGCTCGAGCTCATCGCGGCCGACGGTGATGGTCCCGCCCGCCATCAATCAAGGTTCGGGAAATGGGTACCAGTAAAACTGACGACCTTAAAATTGTCGTTCGTTAGCCGAACCGTGCTCTCGGTGATGTAGATGTCGCCGGGGTTTTCGCTGTCGGTAAAGGTTATCGCCGTGCCGGTGCCAACCTGTTCGTCGGCGTCGCCGTTGTCGGCGGCAGCGATAACAATATACTCGCCGGATACCTCAGTGACCTTTTGCGAGAACGCAGCGCCGACGACATTGCCGGCGCCGTTGGTGATCTGCTGCGAGTCGACAGTCTGCTTAAATTCGAGATTTTGAATGTAACCAAACGCCTCGTCGGTGACTCCGAAAACGAGGTTAGCATGTCCAATGTCTGCGGCCATTTTTTGCTCCTGGGTTTAGTCGGTCGCTATTGCGGTGATTTTTGCGGTCAGCGAGCGAACGCGGAGCGCATCGGTATCGACGCGGATGACGTCGCCGTCCTGCTCGATTCCTTTGACGGTAAAATTGCTAATGCCGGAGAGTGTCGAGAGTATCGAGTCGTCGCGGAAAACGTCGCGAACGGCGCCGATGAGCTCGAGCACGACCGAGCCGGTGGCGTCGTCGTCTTTATACGTTTGCGCCTGGAGTTCGACCAGGATGACGTCTACGCCGATGTTCTGAAATTCGGCCGGGTTGGCGACGCTGCCGGCATCGACGACGACGCAGGGGTATACCGCATCATCTCCGGCCTGGCCGAAGCGGACAACGTCGGCGGTGATGTCGGCCGAGCCCTCGAGAGCTGCAACCCAGGCCGCCTCGGCCTTGTCTTCTATTGTGGAGACGGTCGCCATGTCAGCCTTTCCATTTGTGGCCCTGCCGCCGGGCGAGGCGGGTGAGGCTGCGGTGCATTTTTTTGTTGGTGTCGATCAGCGAGCGGCTCAAAATATGCGCGGCTCTATTCCCCTCGCCGCCGCGGTCGAGCAGCATGATGTAGGGGGTCGCGTTGCCGATGTCGACAAAAGGGCGCCAGGAGCGCAAGCCGTTTTTGAAGAGGCCCATAGATTCGCCTTGCCGGCCGCCGCGTCGATGGTGCTGCGCTTTTACGGTCATACCCAGGCCCTTCATGGCTTTTACCCAGCCGGCTTTTGCGAATCCGCGAGTTTTCGGCGCTTTCGCGGCGCCGGCGATAGGCGTGTACCGCATGGCCGAGCGTGAGAAGTCGCGGCCGGCATTGCGTACCACCTTGGGTAAGTCCGCGCCGGTGAGGCGCTGCATGGCCTTAATATTTTTCACAAATTTCCGCCGGCTCGCGGGGTCTATTTCGGTTTGCATTTGTGCGCTCATCGTCGGGCCGTGTACTGGTCGCCAAGGTGCATTTTTAGCAGTGAGCCGGCGCCGCGGTCGTGCGTTCTTAAAACGCGGTACGCAGTGCCGGCTATGGTTACGGTTTGGCCGGCCGCCGGGCTGGTTGCCCAGGCGGCCGGGTCCACCGTGACCGCAAACGCGGCGTCGCTCTGGTTGCCGGCGCCCAGGACCTTCTCATCCTGGCGCACCGAGGTCCTCACGCCGGCGACAGTGACGCCGGCGAAAGCTACCTCGACGTCGGCATCGAACACAGCGGCCGCCTCGGCATATATAGCCGCAAAGTCGGCAGCTATGACCGTCGACGCCATCGGCCTACGTTAAAAGCCGAATTTCGCCGTTGACGCCGCTGGCGTCGCCGCTGGCGGAGTTCGTAACCTGTACGCGAACGTAACGTTTACATTCGCTGTGGATGCCGACGCGGACGTCGGCAGCGGCAGCCCCAGCGCCACCGGCGCCGGTTTGCGTGATGACGGCACTATACAAATCCGTAAAAGTGACGTCGTCCGCGGATGTTTGCAGGTCATATATCATTGTGTCAGCGTCGCCCAACTCGCCAGTAGCGAGGACCGGCGCGACGATGTCAATTTCGGCGCCGCTGACATGAACGTCGCCGGCGCCAAGGTCAATACTGGCGCTGTTTACCGTGGCCGCCGATGCCGGCAGCGCGATGGCCGCCTCGAGGTCAGCGTCGCGGCGGTTTCTGGCGTGAGATACTATGCCCATTTTTTTTGTCTCCTGTCGTTGTGGTGGGGGTTAGCCGGCGACCTCGGTGTCGCTGATTGCGTCGGTGGCGTGGATCGGGATGCCGGCGACCTCGGTCGGGATCGGGGCCGGGGCGCCGGTCGCGTTGGTCGCGGTCCTGCTGGCGCGGAGCTGATTCAGCGAGCGCGTCGACATGAATATCGAGTCGGGCGCCGAGCCAGCCGGGAATAATGCCAGGCCCTCGAAAAGCGCGTCGTCGCTCATCATGTTTCCGGCGCTGTCTATGTTTTTGATCCGGGCGACGCTGTTGGCGTTCACCACTTGGAGCCCGACATAAGCGAGCAGCGGCAGCCGGTAGCCGTCGTATGGATTGCTCGAGCCATCGGTCAGGCGCTCGACGCGGACGTCGCCGGTGCTGATGGCGCCGTCCATGCCGATGACCCACTGACAGTCACGCGGGCCCCATTTGACCAGCCAGGCGCTCGAGGTGTCGGAGCCGGTGCCGGTGACGTCGTAGACGTTCGCGGCGTCGACGGTCTCGATGAGGCCAGGAAAGCCCTTCGTTGGGCTGCCGGCGGCCGAGGTCGCGACGGTGGTGGCGGTGCCGTAATACATCTGCGAGCCGAGAGCGCGGAAAGCGCCCTCGAGGACGCCGGCGCCCTCGATTGCCATGACGGCCTCCCAGCCGTCCTCATGCGCGTCGGCGACGGCCTTGTCGGTCTCAATCGGCGCGTCCAGAATAAAAGTCTGCACGAGCTTGTTTTCGTAGCCGCTGGCGACGGCGGTGGCGCCCTCGTTGGCGGAGCGAAAGCCGACTGTCGGGATGGAATTACGGACCAGGGTATTGTACTGCTGGCCGGCGATGGTGCGCGACGATCCGACGACGAGCTCGGGCGCTGCTGCGACCGATTCCTCGACGAGGCCGGTGATGCCGTCGCCGTTATTCATTTTTACGATGTCGAGAAACGAGAGGTTTGCCATTTAAGGGCTCCTGTTTTTTTTTGCGGTTAGGCGAGTTTGAGGGAACGAGCGAACGCGGCCAGGTTCGGGCCGATGCGGGCCGCGAGCTCGGTGATGCGGTGGTCGGGTGCCGGCGAGCTCGGCGAGACCGGGGCGGCGCCGATAATCTCCGGCGGGCCGGCTTCGAGTTGCGCGACGCGGTGCTCGAGTTTCGCGGTATGGCGCTGCTGGGCGGTGGCGTAGTCGATGCCCTCGACGACGGCGGCAAAAGCCATGTCGGCGCCGAATGCGTTGCCGATGGCGGCGAGCTCGTCGATGCGGGCGGCGGCCGCCGCGGTGACCTGGTCGGCCGGCGTCTCGAGCGCGGTGGTGATTTGCTCCGGCGCCTCGAGGGCGGCCGGTGCTTCTATCTCGGCCGGGGTGGCGGCCTCGTCGGTGGTGGTGATGGCGTCGGCCATGCTGTCGTGCTCCGGTTTGGTTGTTTGCCAGCCGGCAACAGTGACGGCGGGCGGTGTGCTGGTTGTCTGTAGATATTCGCGGTAGCGCTCAAAAAATGGCGCCATCGCGGTCGGGTTGGCCTCGACTATTTGCCAGATTTCGGGGTGCTCGTCGAGAAATTCGGTGACGGTCGCGGCCTCGAGGCCGGCGGAAAATTTAGAGAAAGCGCCGCCGGTCGCTGCCGGGTCGTCTACAACGTCGACCGCGGTCAGGTGCTCGATTGAAAAGAACGGCGGGCCGGCGATCTCGTCATAATCGGCCGAGCCCTCGAGCACCAGCTCGGCGTCGTCGGTGACCTTGTAAAAGGGGCCGGCCTCGAATGCGATAGAGTTGCCAAAGGCGCCGGCATCGCTGGCGGCTAAACTCTCGACATAGGCGCGGAGGTCGCCTTGCGGCGCTCGGGCGGCTGCGGGCGAAAGGTACAAATCAGCTCGAGCAGTGCCGTCGTCGTCTCTAAAATTTTTCGCTCGTCCAAGGAATGAGCCGATTGAGTTGCCGGACATTGCCGGGTGTCCGAATCGCTGTTTTGAGCCGGCCGGCTTTTCGTTGCCGAGGCGGACCAGGTCCGCGATGAATGTGTCGTCGATTTTTGCGCCATGCCCTTTAACCTCGCCAGGTTCAGCGACCGCCATGCCGTATATTATGTGATTGTCCAGGTCGACGCGGCCAATCTCGGGCTCGAGGCCGCGGGCGATGCCGGTGCGAAATCGTTGTTTTGCCATTATGCGGTCGCCCCGATTAGGTAAATTTTTACAAGTATTGTGTCGGAGCCGGCGCCGTCGTGCGCCAGCTTGATGTCGGTTGACGTCGTATTTGTGACGACGTAGGCGGTGGCGTCAGGGGCGCCGACCGAGAGCCAACCGCCGCTGCGGATTTTGACCTTGTCGCCGGCAGCGGCCAGGAAACCGAGCCATTCGTTGGAGGCGGCGCCGCCGATGATTACGCCGGAATCTTTGCCGGCCTCTACGGTGATATGCAGTGCCTTAATTCTGGCGAAATCGACGACGACGCCAAAACGGTCGGTGAGCGTCTCGAGGTCAATCGTCGAGGTTCCGGCAGCCGCCAGGCTTATCTCGGCATCATAAAGCAAATCAGCCTTGTCGGCGGTGGTGCCGCTGGTGATTGTCCAGGCGCCGAGTGAATCGCTGGCGGTTACCTCGCTGGTGACCTTGCCGGTGGTCGTATCGTTTATGTATTTTACAGCGAGCCGGGCCTCGATGGAGCCCTCGAGAGTTGCAGCCATTTATCCCACCAGCTCGAGCGCGTCGTCGCGCTCGTTGTCGTTGTCGTTGTTGTTGTCGGCGTCGTCGTCGAGGCCGGCAGCCGAGTCGGCGCCTGGGGCGGTGACGGCGCCGGGGTCCGCTATCTGGACGTGGACGCCGAGCTCGGTCATTGCGTTTTGTTCCTCGGCGAGCTCCTCGACAGTCTGCCACCAGTCGCGGAGGCCGCGGTGTTTGGCGATATACTGCCTGCTCACGAATCCGTTGCGGACCAGGCGCTCATCGGCTGCGACCTCGGCCCGCGGGTCAATCCAGGGTATGCCGACCGGCACCCATTCCCAGGACAGTTGGCGGTAGTCCATGCCGAGCGGCAGCGAGATAGCCGGCTCGTTTATAGCGAGATTTCGGCCGCGGCCGGTAAACCTGGCGAGCTTCCAGGTGGTCAGTAGATCGAGGTACTCGATGAGCGGCTCGCGCTTCCAGTAGGCGCCGAGAACGTACAGGATGAGGTCCATGCGCTGCGAGCTGTAGCTCGCCTTTCGGCCGTCGAAAAATGTCACCGGCAAGTCCATCGCCAGTAGCCCGACCTGGCAGAGCAGCGTTGTATAGTCGACAAATTCGCTCGAGGGCGTCGAGCTCTGGACCGTGCTAATAGAGTCGCCGGGCTCCATCTCCATTTTGAACACGCCGTCGGGTTTCCAATGATATCGCTCCTCGTTGACGTCGCTGGTGGTCGCGTCGTCGTCGGTTTTTGCGTCCATTGGAAAGTCGCCGCGGCCGCCGCTGTCGCGGTTCACGACGACGCCGAAAAGCGCGTGAGCTTTCGCCTTTAGCATATTGAGCTCCCAGGCCTCATAGACGTCCTGGAAAGTATTAACCGCGGTAGTCAGCGGCGAGATGCCGCGGGTTTGGTCGTCGCGGTCAAAGTAGCCGTGTAGTCTCATGTCGCCGGCCTCGCGGACGCCGTCAAAAACAAGGCTCTGGCCGTCGCGGGTACATATCATGTAGTGTGTCGCGGCGCCATTTGCATCGACGGCGACGCCATTAGACCAGTTTAGAGCTCGCCAGGCGTCGGGGATTACGCCGCGGCTCGGGGCGGCGATGCGCTCGCCCTCGATGAGCTGGAGCCGGCCGTCGTCGGTGAACAGGCTGCCGACGTCGCCGTCGATGAATCTATGGCCCTCGAGCAGCCTGACCGTGCGCTCCAGGGTGTGGCGTTTTTTGACGTCGCAGTTGCCGGCGCGATTGTACCATCGCATGGCCGCCTCGAGCTCGCGGTTTAGGCCGCGGTCGTTTGTGGTGGCGTGAAAATTAAACCGCGTGTTAAATGCCAAATGTAAACGCCAGGCCCAGGCGACGAGCGACAGGTTACGGCGTTGGTCCTGGGCCGTCGCGATGAGTTTGCGGCGCTCGGTGCTGCCGGCGATTTTGCTTTCGTGCTGGCCGCGGAGGGCCGGCGCTCGCCGGCGCTTTTTGTCGGTGATCGCGTCGTATGCGAATCGCTGCGCGGCGCCGGCCGGCGGCGTTAGATAGCTATTAGGTGCGGAGCTCCAGGCCATTAAAAAACCCCGCTAAAATCAATCTTGGAAATAGTTGGGACCGTGCCGTCCTGGCGGTCGGCGTCGTGCGCCATCATTTTCCGAGCGCGGAGCAGCTCGACCGGGCCGAAGCGCTCGACGCTCTGGTCGTCAATTTCGACGACCTTGCGGCCGGCAGCAGCGGCGAGTAGGCCGTCGTCGAGGGCGGCGATTATGTCGGGGTCGGTGGTTGCCATTAATGCAACGTGAGCCCGGCATCGGCTGGCGGCAACTTGAGCGGGCGGGACTAAATGCGACGGCGTGACACATTGGCGGCCATTGCGGCAGGGTGTCGCAATTAGAGCGGGCGCGGTCGAGCACCGGGCGGGAAATTAGCGGCCGCGTTTGTCGTATTGTGCAAACTCGGCGCCGGCGTCTATATCTTTTAGGGCGGTGTTTTGCCATTCGCACCGGCCGAGGCCGGGGCGGGTCGGGTCGTCAACTATTATAATT
>Ga0114898_1001540_pt1 | contig 13374 bp, 13 predicted proteins | sample Malvired_Geostar_FD_83496 | JGI IMG/M metagenome (GOLD analysis project Ga0114898, IMG submission 83496) | Marine viral communities from the Global Malaspina Expedition - Malaspina viral metaG DeepMed_Geostar | ecosystem: Environmental > Aquatic > Marine > Oceanic | place: Mediterranean Sea... | reverse complement strand
GTCCAGTTCCACTGGTTGCCCGTCACCTTAACCGTCAGGTCGGGCTCGGGCATGTCGTGATAGGCGAACAGCAGCCGGAACGAGAACAGGGCGATGAAGATCAGGATCAGAACCGGCACGATGGTCCAGATGATCTCGATGGTGGTGTTGTGGCTCCACTTCGCCGGCACGGCGTTGCGGCGCCGGTTGTATCGGAACACGATCCACAGCAGCAGGCCGAGCACCAGAAGGCAGATGCCCGTGATGACCGGCATCAGGATGGCGTTGTGGAACAGCGTCGCCTCCGCCTTGAGCGGCGACGCCGAAGGCTGAAGCCCGATGCCCCCTGGCGTCGGCTGACCCACCAGCTCCTGCGCCCAACCCGGCGCGGCGGTGAACAGCGCCGTCGAGGCGAGAACCGCTGAGGCGACGAACGCCCTGGCCCGCTTGCCCATCCCCATTCGAGAAATCCTCATAATCCGTTCTGCAGCAACCTTTTGCGAGACGTTCGCAAACAGGAGTCGCGGGCCCGAGGGGGCGTCGCGGCGTTCAGGCTCGGTCCATATCGGCTCGACTCGCGCTTGCCAAGCATGCGGAGCGCAACATGGGGTCGCAGGGGCGCCGCGGCATGGATTAAATCGCTGTCATGTTGTGCATGCTACCTTGTGACGACAGATACCTTGCGATAGTCGTTGGCTGTCACATGGAGGGCCAAAGGTGCCTGAAGCCATCGAAATACAGTTGAAGAAGGGGGTGCTGGCGCTGTGCGTGCTGGCCCTCCTCGAGCGCGGGGACTCCTACGCCTACGAGATCGCCAGCCGCATGGCCGAGGCGGTCGATATGGGCGAGGGCACGATCTATCCCCTGATGCGGCGGATGCAGTCCGACGGACTGGTGGAGACCTATATGGTCGAGTCTGCGTCCGGGCCGTCGCGCAAATACTACCGCCTCACCGACGCCGGGCGCGCCAGCCTGGCCTCCCAGAAGACCGAATGGGGCGCCTTCGTGCGCGCGGTCGACGGCCTGCTGGGCGGTGAAGTCCACTCACAAGACGAAAAGGGAGAGACAGCATGACGCGCGCCGATTTCATGCTTCGCCTGCGGCGAGGGCTGGCCGGATTGCCGCTCTCGACCCAGGAGGAGATTCTGGCGGACTACGAAACCCACTTCACGGACGGGGCCGCAGACGGCCGCAGCGAGGCCGAGGTGGCCGCCGCCCTGGGCGATCCGCGCCGACTGGCGCGCGAACTCCGACTGGAGGCCGGACTGAAGCGTTGGGAAGAAGAGCGGAACCCGTCCTCGGCCGCGGGCGCCGTCATGGCCCTCATCGGGCTGGGCGCCGTCGACATCCTGATCCTGCTGCCGTTGCTGACCGGCGTGGTCAGCGCCATCGCCGGCCTTTATGTCGCGGTCATCGCTGTCTTCATCTCGGGCGGCGGCGTTCTCGTCGCCGGGCCCTTCTTCGATCCGCCGGGCGGTCCGCTCTTCGCCGTGCTTCTGGGTCTGGGCCTGATGGGCGCCGCAGTCTTCGGCGCGGCGCTCCTGACCATCATCACCGTGTGGCTGGTCAACGGCCTGGTCTGGTTCGGGCGGCTGCACTACCGCCTGATCAAGCCCGCCATCCAGCCTGAAACCAGCTACAGCGAAAGGGGGCTGGCATGATCCGCTCACTGTTTATCATCGCCGCCGCCAGCCTGGTGCTGACCATTGTCTGCCTGGGCGCCGCCGCCGCCATCGGCGGGCGGGAGATCACCCGCGACGGCTGGATGATCTCGGGTGACGACTGGAGCCTGGTGGAAGGCGACTTCAACCGGGACTCCCCCGACGAGGACATCGTCACCCGGGAGATCGCCTGGGAGGGCGGCGAGGCCCTCACCTTCGACCTGTCCGCCCGCGTGATCTACGCCCAGGGCGAGACGCCTTCCATCACCGTGGAAGGCCCGGCCGAGGTGGTGGACCGCGTCACCTTCGCCGAAGGCCGCTTCGGCCTTGAGGAAGGCGAACGGACAGGCCGCCGTTCCCGCCCCCGCATCACTGTCATGGCGCCGGCTGTTCGCCAGTTCACCCTGAACGGCTCGCAGGACCTGGAGATCCGTGACTATGACCAGCCGACGCTCACGCTCGCCGTGTCGGGCAGCGGCGAAATCGAGGGGTACGGCCGCACAGAGTCCCTGACCGTCACCATCGACGGCTCGGGCGACGTGGACCTGGAGAGTCTGCCTTCCACCGACGCCGTGATCGAGATCAACGGCTCCGGCGGCGTCGCCGCAGCGCCGTCGGGCCAGGCGGATGTGACCATCCGGGGGTCCGGCGACGTGGACCTGACCACCCGTCCCGCGCGCCTGATCAGCCAGGTCAGCGGCTCGGGCAGCGTCAACCAGGCCGACTGACGGTTTCATGGGGCGATCCGAAGCCCTATCTAGGGTCCAGGATACTGTTGAAGGACCGCCCCATGACCGCCCCCGCCGCCATTCCGTCCCTGATCGATCAAGCCGGCGTGGGGGCCGAGCGCGCCGGCTCGATCCTGCAAGAGGCGCTTGTCGGCGCCGACGACGGCGAGCTGTTCGTGGAGCGGACCGAGAGCGAGAGCCTGGTCTTCGACGACGGACGGCTGAAGGGCGCGTCCTACGATGCGGGCGAGGGGTTCGGCCTGCGGGTGGTGGCGGGCGAGACGGCCGGCTACAGCCACGCCAACGAGATTTCGGAGGCGGCGCTCCGACGCGCCGCCGACAGCGCCGCCCTGGCCAAGCGCGGCCATGCGGGCGTGACGGCCGAGGCGCCCCGCGCCACCAACCAGAAGCTCTATGGGGAGGACGACCCCCTCGCCTCGCCCGCCTTCGCCGAGAAGATCGCCCTGCTGCAGGAGATCGACGCCTACGCCCGCGCCGCGGATCCGCGCGTGGTGCAGGTCTCCGCCTCTCTCTCCGGAGAGCGTCGCAACATCGAGATCCTCCGGGCGGACGGGCGCCTGCTGCGCGATGTGAGGCCCCTGGTGCGCCTGAACGTCTCCGTCACCGTCGAGCGGGACGGCAAGCGCGAGTCGGCCGGCGCCGGCGCCGGCGGGCGCACCGGCTTCGAGACCTGGATCACGCCTGACCGCTGGCGCGCCCAGACCGACGAGGCGCTGCGCCAGGCCCTGGTCAATCTGGACGCGGTGGACTGTCCGGCCGGCGAGATGGATGTGGTGCTCGGCCCCGGCTGGCCCGGCGTCCTGCTGCACGAGGCGGTGGGTCACGGCTTCGAGGGCGATTTCCACCGCAAGGGCAGCTCCGTCTTCAACGGCATGATGGGGCAGCGCGTGGCGGCGCCGGGCGTGACCGTGGTGGACGACGGCGCCATCGCGGGACGGCGGGGCTCGCTCAGCGTCGACGACGAGGGCACCCCCACCGGCCGCACCGTCCTGATCGAGGACGGCGTCATGGTCGGGCTGATGCAGGACCGGCTCAGCGCCCGCCAGCTGGGCATGGCGGCCACCGGCAACGGGCGGCGCCAGTCCTATGCGCACATGCCCATGCCCCGCATGACCAACACCTTCATGGAGGGCGGCTCGCACACCCTGGGGGAGATGATCGCCTCCACGAGGCGCGGGCTCTACGCCGTGAATTTCGGCGGCGGCCAGGTGGACATCACCAACGGCAAATTCGTGTTCCAGTGCACCGAGGCCTATCTGATCGAGGACGGAAAGGTCACCGCCCCGGTGCGCGGCGCCACCCTCATCGGCGACGGGGCCACGGTGATGCGGAACATCACCATGATCGGCGACGACTTCGCCTTCGACCCCGGCGTCGGCACCTGCGGCAAGGCCGGCCAGGGCGTGCCTGTCGGCATCGGCCAGCCCAGCCTGAAGATCAGCGGACTGACGGTCGGCGGCACGGCGGTCTGAGCCGGCCGGCATTACGGCCGGGTAATGATGTGTCGGTAATTTAATCTACATTTCAACGATGTAACTGGCCTGTTCATCGCCTGGACAGGCACACCCTCCGGAGCGTTTCGGGAGGACATCATGCGTTTCACACTTCTGGCGGCCACATCCGCCGTCGCTCTCGCCCTTGCGGCCGCGCCGGGCGCGGCCCAGGAGGCCGGCGCTGCGCCGGCGCCCCAGGGCGGCAGCGCTCGCCAGATCCTGACCTTCACGCCCGATTTCTTCGCCGACCAGAACCCCAACTCGGCCCTCGACATGGTCAACCGCATTCCGGGCTTCAGCCTCGATGACGGCGACGGCAGCCGGGGGTTCGAGGGGGCCGTCGGCAATGTGCTCATCAACGGGTCGCGCCCGGCCTCCAAGAACGATCTCGGCTCGTCCGTCCTGTCGCGCACCCTGGCGGCGCAGGTGGTGCGCATCGAACTGATCCGGGGCGGGGCGCCGGGCATCGACATGCAGGGCTATCCCGTGGTGGTGAACGTCATCACCTCACGCGAAAGCAGCCGCGAACACATTCTCAGCGCCAACGCCACCCTGTTCGACGGGGGCCAGGACCTTTTCGGCGGCAGCTACCAGTTCACGGCGCGGGAGGGCGAGCGCACCTGGGGCGTGACCGTTTCGGACGGCATCAGCATGAGCGACTCCAACGGCGCGGGGCCGTCGGTCCGGCGCGCCGCCGACGGGACGCCGCTCAGGGCCGAGGACTTCTACAACGACGGCTACGGCGGAGGCACATCGATCCGGGGCAACCTGGGCGCGCCCCTGCTGGGCGGCAAGATCGACCTGACCGCCCGCTACGGCGTCAACGACTGGCATCAGATCGATCTTTTCACAGCACCGGGTGCGCGCCGGGAAAGCCGGTACGACGATGACGGCTCATCGGGCGAGTTCGGGGTGGTCTACACCCGCCCGCTCGGCGCACGCCTGAACGTGGAGACGCGGTTCATCCACGAATTCTCCGAGTTCGACGGCGTGTCGACCTACAACGCCGACAGCGGGTCGGGGCCGGAGCCGGAACAGCGCTTCGAGTCCGTGGGCGACGCCTCCGAGACCATTCTGCGCAGCCTGCTTCGCTGGGAGCGGAGCGAGACCCTGACCTTCGAGGGCGGCGGCGAGCTGGCCTACAACCGCCTCGACACAACCCAGGGCTTCTCGATCGGGGGGGCGCCGGTGCCCCTGCCTTCGGCCTCGGTGACGGTGGAGGAGACGCGCGGCGAGCTGTTCGGAAAGACCACCTGGCGGATGACGCCTGATCTGTCGCTGGAAGGCGGCCTGCGACTGGAGGCCTCCACCATCAGCCAGTCCGGCGACGCGGATCAGGAAACCTCCTTCTACTTCGCCAAGCCGCGCCTGCAGCTGACCTGGACGCCCACGGCCGACAGTCAGCTGCGCCTGGGGCTGGAGCGGGAGGTGGGCCAGCTGGACTTCGGCGACTTCGCCGCCAGCGCCGAGCTTGACGACCAGAACGTCCTGGGCGGCAATGTGGACCTCGAGCCGGAAGAGCGGTGGATCAGCGAGATCACCTACGAGCACCGGTTCTGGGGAGACGGCGTGGTCAGCATCGGCTACCGCCACGACGAGATCGCCAATGTCATCGACCGCATTCCGCTGGAGGACGGCCTGTCGGCGGTGGGCAACATCGGCGACGCCACCCTGGACCAGCTGTCGGTCAATCTCGTCATCCCCACCGACCGGCTGGGGATCGCCGGCGGCCAGTTCGGCTTCCGCAACGACTGGAACGACACCGGGGTCACCGATCCGACCACGGGCGAGACCCGTCCCATCTCGGGGGTCCGCGCCCGCCAGGCGACGGTGTCCTTCGAGCAGGACATCCCGTCGTGGCGGCTGAACTGGAGCGTGGCGTGGATCCCGCGTCTGGGCCAGACCACCTTCGATCCGGACCAGACCTTCGCCTGGCGCGGCGCGGACTATTTCGAGCTGGCGGCCGAGTACAAGCCGACGGCCACCCTGTCGGTCCGGGCCCAGCTGAACCTCTGGGATGACTTCCGGGTGGAACGCACGGTCTACGCCGACCGCGCCCCGCCGCGCCCGGTCGATTTCGTGGAGACCCGCGACATCGACCCGCGCACCTTCCTGTCGATCCGCCTGAGGAAGACCTTCTAGGCGAACCGGCCCCGGCGGCCGGCGGCCGACCGGACGAAAAAGGCCCCCGCGGAGCGATCCGCGGGGGCCTGATCCTTCAGGAGACGGCGGCGATCAGTGGATGCCGGCCATGCCCTTCTTGAGGATCGGCGAGATCAGGAAGAGGAACACGCCGACGCCCACGCCAACCCAGCCGATGGTGCCGAAGATCGAGCTGTAGGTCTGAAGCGCCAGCGACGGATCCGTCACAATGCCGGCGACCGTGTCGGTGGCTGTGGCCTTGGCGATCTGGCCGGCGGCGATGTGCGCCACAGAGCTGGACAGGAACCATACGCCCATCATCATGCCTACCACGCGGTCGACAGACAGCTTGGTGATCATCGACAGACCCACCGGTGACAAGCACAACTCGCCGATGGTGTGCAGCAGATAAGTCAGGAACAGGAACAGCAGCGGCACGCGGAAATCCACGCCTGCCTGCGTCACCGCCGCCCAGGACAGCAGCAGGAAGCCGGCACCAACGAAGACCAGCCCGAACGAAAACTTCACGGGCGTGGACGGTTCGATGTTTTTTCGGGCCAACCAGACCCACAAGGCCGCCATGACCGGTCCCAAGACCACGATGATGCCGGGGTTGAAGAACTGGGTCTGGCCGACGTTCAGCCACCCCGGCATGCGGGTTGACTGGTCGGCGAACAGGGTCAGGGAGGACCCGGCCTGCTCGAACAGGGCCCAGAACAGGACCGAGAAGAAGATCAGCACCTGGGCGACCAACATGCGGGTGCGTTCGGTGCCCCTCAGCTTGACGACGGTGTAGGCGACCACTGCGACGAAGATCACCCCCGCAGCCCAAGGCAGCGCCGTTTCAATCAGCGAATGACGCTGCATCAGCAGCCATGTGGGGAACACCGCCACCAGTCCACCGATCCAGAAGATCGCCTCGAAGGGAAGACCCAGAAGGCTGCGACGCTTCAGACGCTCGGGTTGCGGCGCTGCGCCCCGGCCTTCAAGCCAGCTCTGGCCCAGGATGAAAGTCAGCAGGCCGAACAGCATGCCGATGCCGGCGAGCCCGAAGCCGTAAGCCCAGCCGTACGTAATGCCGAGCCACGAACACAGCAGGGTGGCGAGAACCGCACCCAGATTGATGCCCACGTAGAAGATGGTGAAGCCGCCATCGCGCCGCGGGTCGTTCGCATCATACAGATCGCCAACGACCGTGGAGATGTTGGCCTTCAGGAAGCCCACGCCGACGATGATCAGCGAGAGGGCCAGAAACAGCACCGGCTCGGCGCTGAGATCGCGCTCTGTGCGCAAGGTGTACTCACCGGGCGCCACGGCAGCCGGGAATCCGGCGGCATCGGCGGTCGCTTCGGTGCCCGTGGGCAAAGGAGCGGTCGGTCCGGCGGCTCCCTCGGGCGTCTCGCCGGTGATCGCTTCAGCGGTTGCGGCGGCGCCTCCATCGGCGGCGATGGCCGCCGACGGCTCGGCGCCGACGGTGCTCACGCCTTCCGGGGAGATGCGGACCTGTACCCGCTCATCGCCGCTGACGGCGAAAATCTGACGGTCGGTGTCCCGGCCTTCGACCTCGAGCACATACTCGGTGCCGTTCACGGTCAGGTATTCACGCCCGCCCGTGCCTTCGAAGGCCATTGTGAAGTGCCCCGCCACCAGCAGGACCGCGCCGATGATAACCGCCTTGCGCGAGCCTAGATATTTGTCGGCCAGCAGGCCCCCGATCACGGGCATCAAATAGACCAGCGCGGCGTAGGCGGCGTAGATGCCCTGCGCCTCGGCGGGTCCGAACAGGAAATGCTGGGTCAGATACAGGACCAGCAGGGCCCGCATGCCGTAGTAGGAAAAGCGCTCCCACATCTCGGTCATGAACAGGATCACCAGCCCCCGCGGGTGTCCCAGAAATGTCTTGCGGGGCGCTGAAACCGCGCCTCCCCCGTCCGTCGTGCTCAACGGCCTTACTCCCTAAGCCTGCGCCCGAACCGGCGCGCGAAGCCGCATAAGCAGCACGGTCGCGTTTCCGTCACAAGAGGCTGTGCGGAATCGGGACAGGGAGATCGCCGGTCGCTCAGTCGCGGGTGGGGTCCGGCTGGTCGGCGTCGCCGTAGGTCAGAGCCAGGAAGACGTCCTCCAGATCAGGATCCTCGGTGGCGATGTCGCGGATGGCCACGCCCGCCTTGCGCACGGCCGCCAGCACCTGTTCGACGCTGGATTCGCCCGTCCGGTAGGTGACGGAGAAGGATCCGTTCGGCCGTCCCTTCACCTCGAAGCCCTTGAGCACCGGCGGCGCGGCGAGGGCCTCTGACGGCGTCACCACCACATTGCGCGTGTCGAGCCGGGTCAGCAGCTGGGCCGTGGGTTCGCACGCCACCACCCGGCCGCGGTTGACGATGGCGATGGTGTCGCAGAGTTCCTGCGCCTCCTCCAGGTAGTGGGTGGTCAGCAGGATGGTGACGCCCTCGGCGTTGATCTTGCGGACATATTCCCAGAGCTGGCGACGCAGCTCCACGTCGACGCCGGCCGTGGGCTCGTCGAGAATCAGGATCGGCGGATTGTGCACCAGGGCCTTGGCCACCATCAGCCGCCGCTTCATGCCGCCCGACAGCGCGCGCACATAGGCGTGGGCCTTGTCCGACAGGCCCAGGGCGGCGAGCAGCTCGTCCGACCGACGCTCATCCGCCGGCACGCCGTAGAATCCGGCCTGGACCTCAAGCGCCTCCCGGGGCGTGAAGAACACGTCGGCCACGATCTCCTGGGGCACGACGCCCAGCGCCGCGCGGGCGTCCCGGGGCCGTTCGTCGATGTCGCGGCCCCATATGGCGACGGTCCCGCCGGACTTCTTGACCACCCCGGCCAGAATGTTGATCAGGGTCGACTTGCCCGCCCCGTTGGGCCCCAGCAGGCCGAACATGGCCCCGCGCGGCACCACCAGATCGACGCCGCGCAGGGCCGTCTTCGCCGGCGACTTGCGGTTCCCGACATAGGTCTTCTCCAGGCCCCGGACCTCGATGGCGTTGTCGGGCAGGGCGGCGTCAGTCTGGGTCATGAAGCGTTCGGTTCAGTGTGCAGCGAGCGGGATCGTCGGGCTTCGCGTGAAATTGACGGGTCGAGGTGCGCGCCGTAGGTATGCCGCCTTCCTCCCCACGCCAAGGTCATGAGCCCGATTATGCCGCCGCGCCACCCCGACATCGCCGTTCCGCCGCCCGAAGAGGTCGTGGTGACCAGCAAACGCGTGGCCTGCGACGGCGGCGGGGGGGCCCTGGGGCACCCGCTGGTCTATATGGACATGGGGGATGACGACTTCGTGGAGTGCGGCTACTGCGACCGGCGTTTCGTGCTGGCCGCCCATCCCGCCCCGGAAAACGAGTATCTGGATCCGGCGCCCCGGCACGGCGAGGCCCACTGAGCATGCGCTATCTGCACACCATGGTCCGGGTGACGGACCTGGACGCCTCGCTGCGCTTCTACTGTGATCTGCTGGGGCTGGAGGAGGTGCGGCGCGTCGACAATGAAAAGGGGCGGTTCACCCTGGTTTTTCTGGCTGCGCCGAAGGACCGGGCGCGCTCGGCGGCCGAACGGGCGCCTGAGCTGGAGCTGACCGTGAACTGGGATCCGGAGGCGTATGCCGGCGGGCGCAACTTCGGCCACCTGGCCTACAAGGTGGACGACATCTATGCCGCCTGCCAGCGCCTGATGGACGGCGGGGTCGTGATCAATCGTCCCCCGCGCGATGGCAACATGGCGTTCGTGCGGTCGCCGGACGGCATCTCGATCGAGCTGCTGCAGGAAGGCGAGCCCCTGGCGCCCGCCGAGCCGTGGGCTTCCATGTCCAACACGGGCAGCTGGTGATAGTCTCCTGTCGATGACGCGAACGGCCCTCCCCAGCCGCCCGGCGCCGCTGCTTTCAGCCCTGCTTGCGGCTGCGCTGGCGGCTGCGTGCGCCTCCACCACCGAAACGCACCCCTCGCGCACGGCGACCGAGCAGCTTCTGGTGGCGCGGGCGGCGGATCGGGCCGTGGACGATCTGACCCTGCCGATCCCCGACGGCGCCGTCGTGTTCGTCGACGAGACCTACTTCCGCGCCGAGGCGGCCCCCTACGCCGTCAGCGCCATCCGCGCCGCCCTGTCGGAGGCGGGCTACGCCCTGGCGCGCAATCGCGACCAGGCCGATGTCGTCTTCGAGATCCGCGCCGGCGCCCTCTCCCTTGAACAGATGCGTCGGCTTCTGGGCGTTCCGGCCATGAGCGTCCCCCTGTCCGACTACCGGGTGGTGTCCTTTCCGGAGCTGTCGCTCTACAGCCGGCGGGACCGCACGGGCGTGGCCGAGTTCTCGGGGTTCGTCTACCGGGCGGACGACGGCGCCCCCATCGCGGCGGTGGCGCCCATGATCGGCCAGTACACCATTCGCAGCCACCGGCTGCTGATGATGATGACCTGGGGCCAGCAGTACGCCGAACCGGGCGAGCAGGATCCCGGCGAAAGCTGGTGGGAATTCTGATCCCTCGCGAGGAGGGTGAGGGGCCGCGCCAACCCGGAGAATCGCGGCCCCGCCCCAGGCCCGCCGGCGAACCGGCGGGGCGGACGGCGGCCCCTTAAGGGGCGTTCGTGACAGCCCTGTGGCTGATGCGGGTCAGATATAACGCCGCAGGGAGCGGGCCAGTTCAGTGGCGCCGTCGCGCGAGCCGCGGCGGATCTGCGGCTGGTAGGCCAGCTTGGCGTGCTCCACGCAATAGGTGGCGCCCTCGTCGGAGCGGCGACCGCAGAAGCTGAAGTCCGACGAGGTCGGGTCGCCGATGGGCCATTTGCACATGTGGGCGCCGAGGGTCAGCACCGTGGCGGTGCCGGGCATGTCGGGCAGGCGGGGCGCCGGCGGGGTCGGCGGCGCCACGGCCGTGCGCGGCTGGGCCGCCTCGATGCGGCGCGGCGCCGAAGGCTGGGCCGGGCGCGCCCGGGGCGCACGGAACGTGGTGCGGGCCGGTTGCGACGGTGCGGCCCGGCCGGAGAGGCCGAGGCGGTGCACCTTGCCGATCACGGCGTTGCGGGTCACGCCGCCGCCCAGTTGTTTGGCGATCTGGCTCGCGGACTGACCTTCCAGCCAGAGCTTCTTCAGCGCGCCAACGCGGTCTTCGGTCCAGCCCTGAGACATGCCACCCTCCAAGGTCGCTGATTCAACATCTTGTGCGAGAGGCGTCCTGCACGCCCTTCAACCACAACCGATCGTAAACCACTCCTTAAGAGACGCAATATCTGGCGCCCGGCGTATCCACAGAAACCACATCTTGAATCAATGTTCCGCCAAATCGCGGCGCCTTTCTGCGAAAACACGGTGCAATTGGTGCAATTGGCGCACTTCGACGCCGTCGGCGGATCGTTATGCCGCCGGGCTGCGTCAGAGGCGGACGCCTTGCGAAGCGGGGCCGGAAGGCGCATCTGGCGGCGCATGACCGATCTGAGCCGACTGCCCGCGACGCCACCCAGCCCCCGCGCCTACCCCGGGATCAACTGGATCGGGGTTCGAACGCTGTACCTGCGCGAAGTACGGCGGTTCATGAAGGTCGGCGCCCAGACGGTCGCCGCGCCGGTGGTCACGACCCTGCTCTACATGATGGTGTTCGTGGTGGCGCTGCAGGGCGGGCGGCCGCCGCTGCTGGGCATCGCCTTCGCCGAGTTCGTGGCCCCGGGCCTGATCATGATGGCCATCCTGAACAACGCCTTCGCCAACGCCTCGTCCAGCCTGATCCAGGCCAAGATCATGGGCACCGCCACCGACTTCCTGACCCCGCCGCTGAGCCCCCTGGAGCTGATGATGGGGTTTTCGCTGGGCGCGGCGACCCGCGGCATCCTGGTGGGGCTGGTGACCGCGCTGTGCGTGCTGCCGTTCGCCCGGCTGGGCGTCGCCAATCTGGCCGCCATCCTGTTCTTCGGCGTCATGGCGTCCCTGCTGATGGGCCTGGTGGGCGTGCTGGCGGGACTCTGGTCCGAGAAATTCGACCACCTGGCGGCGGTGCAGAATTTCGTGGTCATGCCCATGACCTTCCTGTCGGGCACCTTCTATCTGGTGGAGCGCCTGCCGGAGCCGTTCGCCACCGTCAGCCACTTCAACCCGATGTTCTACCTGATCGACGGCTTCCGCTACGGCTTCATCGGCCATGCGGAGGGAAGCCTCGCCGTGGGCGTCGCCGCCAGCATGGCCATCACCCTGGCGCTGGGCGTCACCTGCTACCTCGTGTTCCGCAGCGGCTGGCGGCTCAAGAGCTGATCCGCTAAGCCGGGCGGGCAACAAGGATACCGCCATGCTTCGCACCCTGACCGCCGCCTGCGCCCTTCTGGCCTTCGCCTCGCCCGCCCTGTCCCAGGATGCGGACGCCCTTCGCCAGGCCGTCGCCGCCTATGCGCAGCCGTCCAACGCCGACCGGCTCGCCGTGCTGACCGGCCAGCTGGAGGCCGCGGGGCTGGACTACGAGATCCAGACCTTCGAGGGCGGCGGGCGCCCGGGGGCCACGACCGGGTCGAATGTCATCGTCACCCTCGGGGACGGCGAGCGGGATCTGCTTCTGACGGCGCACTATGATGCGGTGGTCCTGCAGTCGGGCGAACTGGCCGACGGCCTGGTGGACAACGCCGCCTCCACGGTCGCCCTGATCGAGGCGGCGAAGGCCATCAGGGCGCACGACCTGAACCACCGCGTCCGGGTGATCTTCTTCGACCAGGAGGAGCTGGGCCTGATCGGCGCGCAGCGCTGGATCGCGGCGAACGGCACGCAGCGCGTGTCGGCCGTGGTCAACTCCGATGTGGCCGCCTTCGGCGACACCCTGATGTACGGCGAGAACAACGGCGAGCGGTCGCGCTTCGTCCTGACCGCCCTGCGCGAGGAATGCGCCGAGCGGGCGCTGACCTGCGTCGGCTTTCCCGTCTATCCGCCCAGCGACGACCGCGCCTTCATCGCCGCCGAGACGCCCGTGGTCTCCATCGGCTTCCAGAACCGCGTCGGCGCCCACCAGATGTGGCTGGCCTTCAACGGCGGCGAGACCACCGGCCTGGCCCCCGGCTTCGTGCCGGAGGTGTTCCAGCTGATCCACTCGGAGGGCGATGTCCTCGAGGCCGTCGATCCCGCCACCGTGGCCCTGGCGGCGGAGGTCTACGTGGATCTGATCCTGCGCCTGGACGCCGCCGCCCGCTAACCTCAGGCCATTTTCGCCTTGGTCAGGGTCTTCCAGGCGCGGATGACCCGCTGCAGCTTCTCTTCCGCTGACCGGTCGCCGCCGTTGTGGTCGGGATGGCAACGCTTGAGCAGGGCGTGATAGCGGGCCCGGATGGCGGACTTCTCCACGCCCGGCTCCAGATCCAGGTCCGCCAGGG
>Ga0114898_1001539_pt1 | contig 13376 bp, 12 predicted proteins | sample Malvired_Geostar_FD_83496 | JGI IMG/M metagenome (GOLD analysis project Ga0114898, IMG submission 83496) | Marine viral communities from the Global Malaspina Expedition - Malaspina viral metaG DeepMed_Geostar | ecosystem: Environmental > Aquatic > Marine > Oceanic | place: Mediterranean Sea... | reverse complement strand
GCCGCCTTGTGCCTGCAGGCCGGCCGCCATCTCTTCGTTGAAGGTGTCGCTGAGACCGTTGAGGAACGATTCGAAGCCCGGCAGGCTGTTGCCCAGGGGTGTGCTGCCCACATCGGGCAGGTCTGAAATGACGATGTAGCGGGCCCCGGCCGCTTGCAGCGAGCCGACGGCTGCGACCATGTTCGCGGCGGCCTGCGCCATCGTGACCGGATAGCCGTTCTGGACGAGCTGGAAAATGTCGTTGGCGCCGCCGTTGAGGTAGTACAGGCCGTTTGGATCGACCTGCGGATTTTCCACCAGATAACCCGGACGGCTGCGCGACAGTCCACCGGCGGCAACGGTCGAAGTACCGATCAGCGAATCCAGAATCTGATCCGAACGGTAACCTCCCACCGCATAGTTGGTACCGTCTGGATTGCCCGTCAGCAGCTCCGGCAGCAGGGGGGTAGAGGGCAGTGACTGCAAGCCCAGGCGATTGGCGAGTACCTGGGTAACAACCTGGCCCGCATACTCGCTGTTGTCAGCGGCATAGGTCGGACCGGTGCGGTTGGTGAAGCGCAGGCCGCCCGTTGGGTTTCCGCCTGCCAGCGGGCTTGCGGTGTCCGGAAAATTGCCGGCATCGCTCAGCGAGTCACCGAAGGTGACGAATTGGCTGTATGGGCCGGTTTGCGCGTGGGCCGCAACGGACGTCCCCGCCAGCAGCACGGCGAGAGCAAGGGGTTTGAGCACGCTCTGCACTTGAGGTATCTCCTTATTGTTATTGGCGTCAGGCGCGTTCGGCGCCGACCTCTCAACGCTAGTCGCCCCGCGTAACCGACATAAGCCCTCGAAAGCGTCATTTTTCAGCCCGCGCCGCTGTCGCTCTAACGGATTACTGACGCGACGGCCGTCTGAATCTATTTGTTACAAATTCAAGAGCGCTCGTTCGTGGTGCGATGGCGCCGGGCGCTGGCCTGCGAATCCGTTAAAGCCGCATGGAGTGTAGGGGCAAGCGATTGACTGTCTGATCACCGTCCAGGCGCAACGGCAAGCGCGGCTCGGTCAGGATCGAATGTCGAGGTGCTACCATTCGCTGCGGCTGACACAAGGGTGTGGATAGCCGTTACCAAGTCTTCTCTCGAGTGATACGAAACATGACGTCCTTGATCGACGTGTTGTCGAGCCGCCTGGCCACCTTGCTGCCCAGTGAACTCAAACCGGACGAGTTCATGAAGCTGATCGTTCCGCACCGCCATTCGCTGTTGCTCAGCCAGCGCCGGGCGACCTTGATCGTCAACCGGGTCAGGCTGTTCGCCTTCCTCTTTGCCGTGCTCACCCCGGTCTGGGGCATCATCGACCTGATGGTTTTCAGCTACCCGCTGTGGCTTGGCCTCGCCACCTTCCGGTTGCTGGCCTGCGCGGCCTTCGCATGCCTCCTACTGTTCTATCGGCCCAGCGGCAACCTGTTCGATGCCTATCGCGCCGTTGCGCTGCTGTTTGCCATTCCTACCCTGTTCTATATCGCCTCGCATACGCTGCTCGGCGGCTTTCAGCTCACGCAACTGTCGGCTGTCGTGGCGACGGGCTATGCCTTTCTACCCTTCGTGCTGATGGCTGGCCTGGCCATATTTCCGCTCACGCTTGTGGAAAACGTCGTGATGGCTTGTGTCTTGCTGCTGGCGCAGGCGTTGGCCGGATATCTGTCGTGGGCGACGCTGAACTGGCCGTCGTTCGCTGGCGGCTTCTGGTTGCTGATCCTGATCGCAGGGGTCACCACGCTCGCGAGCCTCAGCCAATTGGCGTTCATGATCGCTCTGGTGCGCCAGGCCATTCGCGACCCGCTCACCGGCGTCTTCTCGCGCGGCAGCGGTCAGGAAATCCTGCAATTGCAGTGGGATACCGCGCGACGCCACGACACTGGCCTGGCCGTCGCATTCATCGATCTCGACCATTTCAAATCAATCAACGACACCTTCGGCCATGAGGCCGGAGACCTCATGTTGCGTGAATGCACCCAGCACATGCTGTCCAGTCTGCGCAGCACGGACACCTTGTTGCGTTGGGGGGGCGAGGAGTTCGTCGTGATCATGCCTGACACTGATCTCGATCAGGCTCGACTGGCGCTGACGCGCATGGTGCGCAATGGCCTGGGAGCGCGTCCTGACGGCAATCGCCTGACGGCCAGCATCGGGGTGGCCGAACGCTGCGCGGACTTCGCCGAGAGCGCGCGCGGCCTGCTCGAACTGGCAGACAAGCGCATGTACGTGGCAAAAACGACCGGGCGCAACAGGCTCTGCTTCGATACCGATGGCGTGGTCGGCACGCCGTCGGCCGCCGCCTCGAAATGACGGCGTCCCTCAGGCATCAACCGAGAACACATGCTTAAGGTACGCGACGAAGGCTTCGTCCCGACACATGGTCTTGCCGGGGGAGTCGGAGATTTTCGCAACCGGTTGGCCGTTGCAACTGGTCATCTTGATCACCATGTTGGTCGGCTCGACGCCCGGTATGTCACAGGTCAGCTGGGTGCCGATACCGAAGCTGGTATTGCTGCGGCCGGCCAGCGCGCGATAGATGCCAAGTGCCTTTGGAAAGTCGAGGCCATCGGAGAACACCAGTTGCCGGGTCATCGGATCGATGCCGAGGTGGCGGTAGTGGGCGATGGCTTTTTCAGCCCACTCGACCGGGTCCCCGGAGTCATGGCGCAGGCCGTCGAACAGTTTTGCCAGGTACAGATCGAAATCGGCCGTGAACGCATCCATGGTGATGCAGTCGGTGATGGCGATGCCCAGTGCCCCGCGATATTCGCGGGCCCAGCAATCGAGCGCGGCGCTCTGGCTGTCGATCAGCCTGGGCCCCAGCTGCTGGTGCGCCATGATCCATTCATGCGCCATGGTGCCCATGGGCCTGAGCCGGCGCGTCCTGGCCAGGTGCACGTTGCTGGTGCCAACGAAACGCCCCGGGAACCCATCCTTTAGGCGGTCCACGACCATGGCCTGAACCGCATAGGAAAAGCGCCGGCGCGTACCGAAATCGGCAAGATTGAATCCTGTGAGCTCTTCCGCGGTGGCTTCGCCGCGCAGCCATTCGAGCTTTTCGTCGAGCCGTGCCTCGGCTTGCTCGAGCGTCACGTCCGGATAGCGCGCGCGATTGCGCACCTCGCTGATGATGGCCAGCAGCGGCACCTCGAAAAGGATCACATGGAGCCACGGACCTTTCAGGTAGACCACCAGTTCGCCGGCTTCGACCTCGACCCGAACGTAGCGCAGATCGAAGCGAAAGAGCCCCAGAAAGCGAATGAAGTCCGGCTGCATGTAAGGGATCTGGTCGAGGAAGGCGAGTTCGTCCTGGCTGATCTTGAGCTCGGCGAGCGCCTCGATCTGCTGGCGGATCGCATCCAGGTAGGGCGCCAGGTCCTCGCCGGAGCGGCTGCGAAACGCCCATTCGACTTCGGCGTTGGGGTAGTGATGCAGCACAGCCTGCATCATCGTCAACTTGTAGTAGTCGGTATCCAGCAGGCTTTGAACGATACGGTTCGAAAAGATCTTCTCGCTCATCGGCGGCTCCTGAAGGTGCGGGCGGGTATCAGGCTCCTCCGATACCTTCGATCACCTTACCGGTGCCGCCGCAATTTTGGCACTGCCCCGATTCGCTTCGACCACTGCCGTTGCACACCGGACAGATATTTTCGCCGGTGCCAGGTGTTCCCGGCACCGCTTCATCTCCGGGATTGGTTAATGGATTCGCGTTATTAGAGTCGGTCATGTCGATAGCTTCCGTTGGGCTGGTTTGTCATATCGGTCACGGATACATCGATAAAAAACGTTAAAGACGATCAACGTTTTTCATGTGTCGGTTTATTGTCGCCCTGATCGCGCTACTTTAACTTAACGCTAATTGGCGGTAAGCAGTAGAAAAACAAAAAGGGCAAGGTTTAACCCTTGCCCTTTTTGTAGCGGGACAAATCAGCTATTGCTGCTGCGTCCACCACCGTGGCTGTTTTGCCCGCCTTTGCGGCCTGCTTCCGAGGCCTTTTCGCGGTCGTTGGCGAAGTTGCCGCCACTGTTGTGGCCGCCTTTCTTGCCTGCTTCCGACGCTTTTTCGCGATCATTGGCAAAGTTGCCGGGATTCTTGTTTGGCATGTCTTTTTCTCCTCAATGGATACAGACTCTACAGGGCTGACAATACTCATCAGCCTTCATGATTTCAGAGCCCGGTTACGCCTCAGGAGTTTCCACGCGTAACAAACGGCAGACGAATGGTTGTCGTGGCTAATTCGAACTACGGTTGTTATGAAACAAGCGAAACGGAACCCGCTTAGTTGCAGTTTCGTTTGAACTAACGCCGCCACGTTGATTGCATACAGCCAGTACCCGCTGGCCGTTCCGCTGCCCAATTGACCGGACTCAAGGGCCGTGGCGCGAGCGCCGTACAAATGTCACCACTGGCAGGGTTTCGTGAACCGTTCGTGGTGAAAGCGACCGCTCCCGGTCGCGTTGCCAATCGAACCGCTACGCGCCGCCGGGCTCTATAGCTTTGTCTATTGGCGAGCCTGTGGAGGCAGCATGGAAAACTATCACATCACGCAAGACGGCGACCGTTGGGTACTGCGCGAGGAAGGAGACAAGCGGGCGCTGCTCGAAGCCGCGACCAAGGAAGACATCATCAACGAAACCCGTGACTACATGAAGCTGCGTACCGCTTCAGTGAAGATTCATACCCAGGATGGCAAGATCGAGGAGGAACGGACCTACCCACGTGACCAGGACCCCCGTGCGACCAAAGGCTGAAGTCAGGCGGGCCGTGGGTCGACGCGCCGCCGGGCGGGCCGCGTGACCCGTGCGACCGTCCAGCAGGCAAGGATGAATGGCATCGTCAGGGCGGGCAGACTCAACTGATCGAACACCAGCTTGCAACCTATGGCCAGTGCGATGCCCAGCGCGGGTACCCACGCCGAGCGGTGCACCTGGCTCAGCGCCAGCGCCGCCAGGGCGGGGTTATAGCCGGCCAGCCCGGCGAGCGCCTGCGCCTCGGTCACCCCGGTCAGTAGCGCGCAGTACACACCGAGCGCCGAGCCGCAAAGTGCCCATAGCCCTGATCGAATGTCGGCGACCAGAACGGCCAGCAGCAGGCAAAGCCCTGCCTGCGGGCCACCGAGGAACATGACCTGGCCAATGCCGCTTGCCATGGCACTCAGCGCCCCCAGGGCGTCCGGTGCGGACTCGGCTAAGGTGGTGGCCGTGGCCGGGGCGAGCATGCCGGCGACCGCCAGCGTCACCCAGCCCAAGAGCACGAACGCCAGCGTGAACACCGCCGGCCCGCCACGCTCGCGCATGACGTTCAACAGGCGCCTTTGCAACACGCTCGAAAGCGCCCCGCCGAGTGTTGCCAGGAGCAGCGCCCATGCAGAAGGGCCCAGTGCGAGGCTGATCAGCAGGCCCAGCAGAGCGGAGTTGTAGCCGTACAGCCCGGTCTCGATGTCCTGGCGCGCATAGCCCAGCCACCAGGCGGTCAGCGTACCGCTGAGCAAACCGAGCAGGCAGCCGGCCAGCAGCGTAGGCGCATGGAGGATGATTGCGACCAGGATCAGTAACCCGCATGCCGGGTTCGCCTGAAGGAAAATCTGGCTGAGGCCGTTGAGTACCGCATGGGCGGCGTGCGGAAAAGGGCGGCGCCACATGGTTAGCCGCGACGAGCGAGCGGCAGCCCGGCCCACCGGCCAAAGCGGGCCTGCGCTCCGGCAGGTGCGGGGCCGCGCGGGTGAAAACAGGCGCTGCCGACGACCAGCAACAAGGCCGAGGCATGGCCGTGAACGGGCTCGATCACGAACCAGCGCGGGGTGTTCATCGTGTCTGTGAGTCCGGATTCTCGACCCATGAGTGTTTGGCCTTGATGCCCGCTGGCGGACGGACGAGCACTGCGTTCACTTGCCCGTCTCGTCCGCTGAGAATCATCTAATTGAGCGTCTCGATCCGCAGGGAGTTGGTCGTGCCGGGCTGGCCCAGCGGCACGCCAGCGGTAATCACCACGGTATCGCCGGTACCGGCCATGCCCTGTGCTCGGGCGAGTTCGAGGGCGTTCAGGCAAACGTGCTCCATGTCATGCATCGGCGCATCGATGACCGAGTAGACGCCCCAGGCCACGGTCAGCTTGCGGGCAGTCGCGACGTTGGGCGTCAGGCTGAGGATCGGCGTACTTGGCCGCTCGCGAGAGGCGCGCAGGCTGGAACGGCCGGACTCGGTGTAGTTCACCAGCACCGCGACCGGCAGAATCGAGCTGATTCGGCGGATCGCGCAACTGATGGCGTCTGGCAGCGTGGCTTCGGCGTTTGGCCGATGCACGTCGAGCTGAGCCTGGAAGTCGGGGCCGCTTTCCACTTGCCGAATGATCTTGCTCATCATGCTTACTGCTTCGTGCGGGTAGTCGCCCGACGCGGTTTCGGCCGAAAGCATCACCGCATCGGCGCCTTCGGCCACAGCGTTGGCCACGTCAGTGACCTCGGCGCGCGTCGGTGCAGGAGAGAAGCGCATCGACTCGAGCATCTGCGTGGCCACGACCACCGGACGCCCGAGCTGGCGGCAGGTGCGAACGATATTCTTCTGGATACGCGGCACGTTTTCGGCCGGTACTTCTACTCCCAGATCACCTCGCGCCACCATGATCGCGTCGCTCAGCCGGGCGATCTCGCGCAGATGCTGCACCGCCGAAGGCTTCTCGATCTTGGCCATGAGAAAGGCGCGGCCGTCGATCAGCCCGCGTGCTTCATGGATGTCCTGGGGGCGCTGCACGAAGGAAAGCGCCACCCAGTCGACACCCAGCTCCAGGCCGAAGGCCAGATCGCGGCGATCCTTGTCAGTCAGCGGGCTCAGCTCCAGCACCGCTTCGGGCACGTTGACTCCTTTGCGGTCCGACAGCTCACCGCCCGCGACCACGCGTGTGTCGATCGCGTTGTCATGTTTGGCGATGACGGTCAGGCGCAGGCGGCCATCGTCCACCAGCAGGCTCATGCCAGGCTGCAGCGCGTCGATGACTTCCGGATGGGGCAGATTCACGCGGCTACTGTCTCCCGGTGTCGGGTCGAGATCGAGGCGCAGGGTCTGGCCGCGCACCAGCTGGACCTTTCCTTCAGCGAAACGCCCAACCCGCAGTTTGGGACCCTGCAAATCCATGAGGATACCGATCGGCTGATTCAGCTCGCGCTCCACCTCGCGTATCCAGGCGAAGCGTTCGGCGTGGTCGGCGTGCTCGCCGTGGCTGAAGTTGAGGCGGAACAGGTTGACGCCGTTCTCCACCAGCTCGCGCACATCGGCAATGCTGCGGGTGGCCGGTCCGAGGGTGGCGAGAATCTTGACCTTCTTGTCGGGTGTCATGGCAGGGCTCTATCGGCAGTGGTTGATGACGCGTGTAACAGACGCGTGTAGCAGACGCGCGTACAGACGGACGCTTGAGGCGAACGCGCGTTGCCACCGCCCTCACGGCGATGGCGGCAGGACCAGGATGGCGCGAAAGTCATTGACGTTGGTGCGGGTCGGGCCGGTCATCAGCAGGGCATCGAGTGCCTGGAAATAACCGTAGCCATTGTTGTTGGCCAGTTCGTCGGCCGCGTTCAGGCCGAGCGCTTCGGCGCGGGCGAAGCTGTCCGGCGTCATCAGCGCGCCGGCGTTGTCTTCCGAGCCGTCGATACCGTCGGTATCACCGGCGAGCGCATAGACGTTCGCCAGTCCCTGCAGGTTTTCCGTGAGGCTCAGGAGGAACTCGGCGTTGCGGCCGCCACGGCCGTTTCCGCGTACCGTCACTGTGGTTTCGCCGCCGGAGAGAATGACGCAGGGCGGGGTGATCGGCTGTCCATGCAGCACCACCTGGCGAGCGATGCCTGCATGGACCTTGGCCACTTCCCGCGACTCGCCTTCCAGGTCGCCGAGAATCAGCGGCGTGATTCCAGCCGCGCGGGCTTTCTCCGCCGCCGCATCGAGCGATTGTTGTGGCTTGGCGATCAGTTGGAAATGGCTGCGTGACAGGCACGGGTCGTTCGGTTTGACGGTTTCCGAGCGCGGGTCCTCCAGCCAGGCGCGCACATGCTGCGGGATCTCGATGTCGTAGCGCGCCAGGATGGCCAGCGCCTCGGCAGACGTCGTCGGGTCGGCCACGGTCGGACCGGAGGCGATCACCGTCGCCTCGTCGCCGGGTACGTCGGAAATCGCGTAGGTGTAGACGCTGGCCGGCCAGCAGGCCTTGGCCAGCCGACCGCCCTTGATCGCGGAGAGATGCTTGCGCACGCAGTTCATCTCACCGATGTGCGCGCCGGAGCGCAGCAGCGCCTTGTTGATGGCCTGTTTGTCGGCGAGGCTGATGCCCTCGGCCGGAAGCGCCAGCAGCGAGGAACCGCCACCGGACAGCAAAAAGATGACCCGGTCGCTTTCGTCGAGATTGCTGACCAGCTCCAGGACTCGACGGGCGACGCGCTCGCCCGCATCGTCCGGCACGGGATGCGCGGCTTCGACCACCTCGATCTTGCGACAGTCGGCGCCATGGCCATAGCGCGTGACGACCAGGCCGGACAGTTCGCCTTCCCAGACACCTTCGATGGCTTCGGCCATGGCTGCAGCGGCTTTGCCGGCGCCGATGACGATGGCGCGTGCGCTGCGATCGGCGGGCAGATGGTCGGCCAGCACCTGGCGTGGATGGGCGGCGTCGATGGCGGCGGTGAACAGCTCGCGCAGCAAGGCTTGCGGGTCGAGGCTCATGTACAGCTCCTTCTATTGGATTCTGCTGCCGATTCCAGACCTTAGGGCTCGATAACGCAAGCATTAAGGTCTGGAATCGACCCACCCGGCAGTCGGGCCGTGACACCTTCTGCCGGACAGGTCGAAAGGATGCCGCCCGAAGGCGGCGAGGAAAGCGGCTGTCGACCGGGGCGTCGCGTCGTGGGGAAGCGGTGATTCCAAGCGCCCCGTGAGACATCCGTTTTCCTGTGTGGCGTTGAGCGCAGCGCCATCCTGCGTCGCTGTCTGGGTCCAACGCAGGATGGCGCGGCTCAACTCAACTCAGGTCATGCTTTGCGGATCGAGAAGTTGGCCATGTGCTCCAGCCCCTTGATCAGCGCGGAATGGTCCCAGCCGCTGCCGCCAATGGCCGCGCAGGTGCTGAACACCTGCTGGGCGTTAGCGGTGTTGGGCAGGTTCAGACCCAGCTCGCGAGCGCCGGCCAGCGCCAGGTTCAGGTCCTTCTGGTGCAGGCTGATGCGGAAGCCTGGATCGAAGGTGCCCTTGATCATGCGTTCGCCATGCACTTCAAGAATCTTCGAACCGGCGAAGCCGCCCATCAGCGCTTCACGTACCCGTGCCGGATCGGCGCCGTTCTTCGCCGCGAACAGCAGGGCCTCGCCGACGGCCTGGATATTCAGCGCGACGATGATCTGGTTGGCCACCTTGGCGGTCTGGCCGTCACCGTTGCCGCCTACCAGGGTGATGTTCTTGCCCATGGCCTGAAACAGCGGCAGGGCGCGAGCGAAACTGTCCTCGCTACCGCCGACCATGATCGACAACGTGGCGGCCTTGGCACCGACTTCGCCACCCGACACGGGCGCATCGAGGTATCGGGCACCGGTGGCGTCGATCCTTTCGGCGAATTGCTTGGTGGCACTAGGGGAGATCGAACTCATGTCGATCACCAGTTTGTTGGGGCCGACACCCTCGGCGATGCCGTTCTCGCGGAACAATACGTCTTCGACCTGCGGGGTGTCCGGCACCATGATGATGATGAATTCAGCTTCCAGAGCCACTTCCTTCGGGCTGGCCAGGGCGACGGCGCCCGCTTCGATCAACGCGGCGGGAGCCCGGTCGTGGTGTTCGGAAAGAAAGAGGCTGTGCCCGGCTTTGAGAAGGTTCTGAGCCATGGGCAGGCCCATGATGCCGGTGCCGATAAATCCGATTTTAGCCATGATGTTTTCCTCTTGATTCAGTCTGGGTCGCTGCAACACTGTCGGTTGGCAAGACGCTGTCGAAACCGCCCGCGGCCGGAGGCCTGGGCCAACATCCACCGTTCCGCGTGGCCCGGGGGCCTCGTCTTGCCTGCATCGGGTGTGTTCTCAACGGTTTAGATGGCGTTGTGCGTTTTCAGCCAGCCGAGGCCGGCCGTGGTAGTGGTGGCCGGCTTGTATTCGCAACCGACCCAGCCCTGATAGCCGATGCGGTCCAGATGCTCGAACAGGAAGCGGTAATTGATCTCGCCGGTACCCGGTTCGTTGCGGCCTGGGTTGTCGGCGAGCTGTACATGGTTGATCGCCGCCAGGTTGGTTTCGAGGGTTCGCGCCAGATCACCTTCCATGATCTGCATGTGATAGATGTCGTATTGCAGGAAGAGGTTGCTGCTGCCGACCTTGGCGCGAATCTCCATGGCCTGCGAGGTGTTGTTGAGGAAGAAGCGCGGGATGTCGCGGGTGTTGATCATTTCCATGACCAGTCGGATACCGACGGCTTCGAGCTTCTTGGCCGCGTAGCGCAGGTTCTCGATGAAGGTCATTTCCAGCGTACCCAGGTCTGCGCCCTTCGGTGCGATACCGGCGAGGCAGTTGATCTGCGTATTGCCCAGCACCTTGGCGTAGGCGATGGCCTGGTCTACGCCTGCACGAAATTCCTCGACCCGCTCAGGATCGCAAGCGACGCCGCGGTCACCCTTGGCCCAGTCGCCGGCTGGCAGGTTGAACAGCACCTGGGTCAGGCCGTTGGCGTCCAGGCGGGCCTTGATGTCCTCGACCGGGTAGTCGTATGGGAACAGGTACTCGACGCCGGTGAAGCCTGCTTCGGCAGCGGCGGCAAAACGGTCGAGGAAATCCATCTCGGTGAACAGCATGGACAGGTTGGCGGCAAAACGGGGCATGGTGTTTCTCCTTTTTTGTCTGTAGGGACAATCCGGTGATGCTCGTGGTGGTCGCGCGGCACGCGGCCATCCTCGGTGTGGCGGTTTCGGTGGATGTGCTTCGCGACATTCACACCTACGGGCCCGACGTGTTCCTGCCCGTAGGACGGAAGACCGTGAAGCGTCTTCCGCGCGTTTGGTCAATCAGTCCAGCAGCCCAACCGCGGTCGGGGCGTCTTGGCGGCCCTGGGCCAGCGCCTCGAATTCGTTGACGGCGTCGATCTCGGTACCCATCGCGATGTTGGTGACGCGCTCGAGAATCACCTCGATCACCACCGGCACCTGATGCTCGGCCATCCAGGCCTGGGCCTGTTCGATGGCCGGGCGCAACTCTTCCTGCCTGAACACCCGGATCGCCTTGCAGCCCAGGCCCTCCACCACGGCGACGTGGTCGACCCCGTAGCCTTCCATACCGCTCTGGTCGGCATTGATGTTCTCGAAGCCCAGCTGCACGCAGTAATCCATTTCGAATCCGCGCTGTGCCTGACGGATCAGCCCGAGGTAGGCGTTGTTCACCAGGATGTGGATGTAGGGCAGCTTGAACTGCGCACCCACCGCCAACTCCTCGATCATGAACTGGAAGTCGTAGTCGCCGGAAAGCGCCACCACCTTGCGTTGCGGGTCGGCCGCGACCACGCCGAGCGCTGCCGGAATGGTCCAGCCGAGCGGGCCGGCCTGGCCGCAGTTGATCCAGTGGCGCGGCTTGTAGACGTGCAGGAACTGCGCGGCGGCGATCTGCGACAAGCCAATGGTGCTGACGTAGCAGGCATCCTTGCCGAATGCGTTGTTCATGCATTGGTACACGCGCTGCGGCTTCATCGGCACGGAGTCGAAGTGCGTCTTGCGCAGCAGGGTGCGCTTGCGCTCCTGGCAGTCGGCAGCCCATGGCGTGCGATCCGGCAACCTGCCGGCGGCCTTGCGTTCTCTGGCGACTTCGACGAACAGCTTCAGCGCGGCGCCGGCGTCGGAGGTGATGCCGAAGTCCGGCGAGAATACCCGGCCGATCTGGGTCGGCTCGATATCCACGTGTACGAAGGTCCGGTCCTTGGTATAGACCTCGACCGAACCGGTGTGACGGTTGGCCCAGCGGTTACCGATGCCGAGCACGAAATCCGAGGCCAGCATGCTGGCGTTGCCGTAGCGATGGCTGGTCTGCAGCCCGCACATGCCGGCCATCAAGGGATGGTCATCGGGGATCGAGCCCCAACCCATCAGCGTCGGGATCACCGGGACGCCAACGGTCTCTGCGAATTCCACCAGCAGCGCTTCGGCGCCCGCGTTGTAGATGCCGCCGCCGGCCACGATCAGCGGGCGTTCGGCAGCGCAGAGCATGTCGATGGCCTTTTCGATCTGCTTGCGGGTCGCGGCGGGCTTGTACACCGCCAGCGGCTCGTAGGTGTCCACGTCGAATTCGATCTCGGCCATCTGTACGTCGAACGGCAGGTCGATCAGCACCGGACCGGGGCGACCCGAGCGCATCACGTGGAAGGCTTGCTGGAACACGCGCGGCACCAGGGCCGGCTCGCGCACGGTAACCGCCCACTTGGTCACCGGCTTGGCAATCGATTCGATATCCACCGCCTGGAAATCTTCCTTGTACAGGCGAGCGCGCGGCGCCTGGCCGGTGATGCAGAGAATCGGGATGGAGTCGGCCCAGGCCGAATAGAGGCCGGTGATCATGTCAGTGCCGGCGGGGCCGGAGGTGCCGATGCAGACGCCGATGTTGCCCGCCTTGGTACGGGTATAACCCTCGGCCATGTGCGAGGCGCCTTCGACGTGGCGAGCGAGAATGTGGCGGATACCGCCGTCGGCGCGCAGGGCAGAGTACAGCGGGTTGATCGCGGCACCGGGGATGCCGAAGGCGGTGTCGATACCTTCCTTGCGCAAGACCGCAACCGCGGCATCGATTGCTCTCATTCGGGCCATGGATCGTTCCTCCTACGTGTACTCGATAGTTTTTATACGTGGCCCAAGCATGCAGCGCTGGAACCCGAGGCGGAATTGGCCGAAACTTCAGTTCTGTCGATATCAGGAGTATCGAATGGATCGCTACACCACCTTGCACAGCTTCGTTCTGGTCGCTGAGAACGGCAGCTTCGCCGCCGCGGCGCTCAAGGAAGGCGTCACGCCGGTGGTCATGGGCCGGCGCCTCGACGCGCTGGAGCGCCACCTGGGCGTCAAGTTGATGCACCGCTCGACCCGTGGGTTGGCGTTGACCGATCTGGGCGAGCAGTATCTGGAACGCGCGCGCGGGCTGCTCAAGGATTTCGACGAAGCGGACGCCAGCATCAGCCACGACCGCACCTCGGTGCGCGGGCACCTCGTGGTGTCGGCGCCCGCCGCGTTCGGCCGCCGCCACATCGGCCCGCACGCGCCGGCTTTCCAGGCGCGTTATCCGGACCTGCAACTGTCGTTCAATTTCACCGACAGCGTGGTCGATCTGGTGCGTCACGGCTACGACATGGGCATCCGTATCGGCG
>Ga0114898_1001537_pt1 | contig 13378 bp, 14 predicted proteins | sample Malvired_Geostar_FD_83496 | JGI IMG/M metagenome (GOLD analysis project Ga0114898, IMG submission 83496) | Marine viral communities from the Global Malaspina Expedition - Malaspina viral metaG DeepMed_Geostar | ecosystem: Environmental > Aquatic > Marine > Oceanic | place: Mediterranean Sea... | reverse complement strand
GATCCTCGGCGCGATCAACTTCATCACCACCATCTTCAACATGCGCGCGCCGGGCATGACCCTGCACCGGATGCCGCTGTTCGCCTGGTCGGTGCTGATCACCGCCTTCCTGCTGCTGCTGTCGCTGCCGGTCCTCGCCGGCGCCATCACCATGCTGCTGACCGACCGCAACTTCGGCACGTCGTTCTTCGACCCCGCCGGCGGCGGCGACCCGGTGATGTTCCAGCACCTGTTCTGGTTCTTCGGCCACCCCGAGGTCTACATCCTGATCCTGCCGGGCTTCGGCATGATCTCGCACATCGTCTCGACCTTCTCGAAGAAGCCGATCTTCGGCTACCTCGCCATGGCCTACGCCATGGTCGCCATCGGCTTCGTCGGCTTCATCGTGTGGGCGCACCACATGTTCACGGTCGGCATGAGCATCAATCTGCGCGCCTATTTCGTGGCCGCGACGATGATCATCGCGGTGCCGACCGGGGTGAAGATCTTCAGCTGGATCGCCACCATGTGGGGCGGTTCGATCAGCTTCAAGACGCCCATGCTGTGGGCGATCGGCTTCATCTTCCTGTTCACCGTCGGCGGCGTCACGGGCGTGGTTCTGGCCAACGCCGGCATCGACTACAGCCTGCACGACACCTACTACGTCGTGGCGCACTTCCACTATGTGCTGTCGCTGGGCGCCGTCTTCGCCATCTTCGCGGGCTTCTACTACTGGTTCGAGAAGATGTTCGGGGTGAAGTACAACGAGTTCCTCGGCGCGACCCACTTCTGGATCATGTTCGTGGGCGTGAACCTGGTGTTCTTCCCGCAGCACTTCCTGGGCCTGCAGGGCATGCCGCGCCGCTACGTCGACTATTCCGACGGCTACACGCTGTGGAACCAGGTCTCGTCCATCGGCTATGTGATCACGGCGATCGGCGTGCTGGTCTTCCTGATCATGCTGGTCGAGGCCGCCGTTCGCCGCCGCAAGGGTGTCGACAACCCGTGGGGCGAAGGCGCCACGACGCTGGAGTGGACCCTGTCCTCGCCGCCGCCGCACCACCAGTTCAACGAGCTGCCGGTGGTCAAGAAGGACGACCACTAGGACCACCGGCCCCGGCCGGAACGACAACGGGGGCCGCTCTTTCAGATGAAGGGGCGGCCTTCGGCTTTCAGGACGCAGATGACCCGACCCGCCGCCGCCAGTTCGATCTCCACGGCCCAGCCGGAAGATTTCTTCCAGCTGCTGAAGCCGCGCGTGATGTCGCTGGTCATCTTCACCGCGGTGACGGGCCTCGTCGTCGCCGAGGGCGAGATCGGCTGGCTGACCGCGGCCATCGCCATCCTGTGCATCGCCGTGGGGGCGGGCGCGGCAGGGGCGCTGAACATGGCGCTGGAGGGCGAGACCGACGCCCTGATGCGCCGCACGCGGGGCCGGCCCGTGGCCGCCGGACGCGTCGGCAAGAACGACGCCATGAGCTTCGGCGTCATCCTGTCGATCTTCTCGGTCATGCTGCTGGGCATGGCGACCAGCTGGCTGGCCGGCGGCCTGCTGGCCCTGACCATTGTCTACTACGCCGGCTTCTACACCCTGCTGCTCAAGCGCCGGACGCCCCAGAACATCGTCATCGGCGGGGCGGCCGGGGCCTTTCCGCCGGTCATCGGCTGGGCCGCCGCGACCGGCTCGGCGCCGTGGCAGGCGTGGCTGCTGTTCCTGATCATCTTCCTGTGGACCCCGCCGCACAGCTGGGCGCTGGCGCTGTATTCGGCCGGCGACTACGCCAAGGCCGGCATCCCGATGATGCCGGTGGCGCGGGGCGCGAAGTCGACCCGGCTGCAGATCCTGCTCTACAGCCTGGTGTTCGTGCCGGTGGCCATCGCGCCGGGCCTGACCGGCCTGGGCGGGACGGTCTATCTGGCCGTGTCGATCCTCGGCGGGCTCGGCTTCCTGTTCCTGGCGGCGCGGCTGTGGCGCTCGCGGGCCGGCGACCAGCCCGACAAGGCCGAGGCCGTGGGGCGAGAGGCCGCATTGTATGATGTCCGCGCGGAGGCCAAACCGGCCCGCAACCTGTTCGCCTTCTCGATCCTGTACCTGATGGCCCTGTTCGCGGCCCTGCTGGTCGAGAGCATGACGTCGATGATGAGGCTCTGACCCCGATGCGCCTGACCCCCGAGGAGCTCTCGGCCCGCAAGAAGCGCAACCTGGCCCTCGCCGGCGCGCTGATCGTCTTCATCGTGCTGGTGTTCACCACCACCGTGCTGAAGATGAAGGGCAATCTCGATGACCGGAAGGACGCCGCCGCGGCGGCCCAGGGCGTGAGGCCGACGTCGTGAACCGCAAGAACCTGATCGCCATCGCCTGCGTCGTCACCGTCATGGGCATGACCGGCGCGGCCTTCGCCGCCGTGCCGCTGTACCGGCTGTTCTGTCAGGTGACCGGCTTCAACGGCACCGTCTCCCGCGCCGACGCGGCGCCGGACACGGTGCTGGACGAGACGGTCCTCGTCCGCTTCGACACCAATGTGCGCGGCCTGCCGATGACCTTCCGCGCCGAACAGGTCAGCCAGCGGGTGCGAATCGGCGAGACCGGCATCGCCTTCTTCGACGTCACCAACACGTCGGACCAGCCGATCGCGGCGACCGCGGCCTATAATGTCGTGCCGGAGCGGGCCGGGCCCTATTTCCAGAAGCTCCAGTGCTTCTGCTTCGAAAGCCAGACGATACAGCCCGGCGAGACGATGAAATTCCCCGTCCAGTATTTCGTCGCGCCCGAGATCGCCACCGACCGCGAGAGCCGCGGTGTGCGCGAAATCACCCTCAGCTACACCTTCTATCCGACCAAGGGCGCGCAAGACGGCGCAAACGGCGCCGCAGCTACTGGCGCGGCCGCATAGCGGGCGCTATAGCCTCCCCGACACGACTCTCGACCGTTGCAAGAGACCCAGATGGCCGACTCCCACGCCGTTCCGCATCACGACTATCACCTGGTGAACCCCAGCCCGTGGCCGCTCGTCTCATCGTTCGCCGTGGTGGTGATGATGGTCGGCGCCGTGGTGTGGATGAAGGGTCTGGTCCCGGCCGACTCCGGTCCGCTGGCCTCGGCCCTGCTGTCCGACGGCAAGGCGGCGCTGTTCTTCGCCGGCCTGGCGGGCGTGCTGGTCTCGATGTTCGGCTGGTGGGCCGACGTGATCAAGGAAAGCCGCCAGGGCGATCACACCCCGGTCGTCTCGATCGGCCTGCGCTACGGCATGATCCTGTTCATCGCCTCGGAGGTGATGTTCTTCGCCGCCTTCTTCTGGATGTTCTTCGAGATGGCGGTCTTCAACGAGGCCCGCGCCCACATCCCGGAAATCGGCAACTGGGCCGAGACCGCCGCCGCCTGGTCGACCTGGCCGCCCAAGGGCGTCGAGGTGCTGGACGCCTGGCAACTGCCGCTGCTCAACACCATCATCCTGCTGCTCTCGGGCACGACCGTGACCTGGGCGCACCACGCCCTGCAGGTCGGCGACCGCAAGGCCGCCAAGATCGGCCTCGCCATCACCGTCGCCCTCGGCATCCTGTTCACGGCGGTGCAGGCCTACGAGTACCAGCACATCATCCATGAGAACCTGTTCTTCAACGAGGAAGCGCTGAACTCGGGCCTCTACGGTTCGATCTTCTTCATGGCGACGGGCTTCCACGGCTTCCACGTCCTGATCGGCACCATCTTCCTGATCGTCTGCCTGCTGCGTCTGCTGGCCGGCCAGATGAGCCCCGAGAAGCATTTCGGCTTCGAGGCGGCGGCCTGGTACTGGCATTTCGTGGACGTGGTCTGGCTGTTCCTGTTCGCCTTCGTCTACGTCACCTTCGGGTGACCGAAGGGACCTCAGGTCTGAACCCTCAACCGGCGCGGATCGACCCGATCCGCGCCGGTCTGCTTTGCCGCTGCCCGAACTGCGCCAAGGGCCCGCTCTACGCCGGCTTCCTGAAGGTGGTCGACCGTTGCGCCGTCTGCGGCTTCGACTTCACCCGTCTGAACACCGGCGACGGCGCCGCCGTCTTCGTGATGCAGATCGCCGGCGCCCCGGTCGTGTTCGGCGCCCTGTTCGTCCAGCTGGCGTACAATCCGCCGATCTGGATGATGCTGGCCGCGGCCCTGCCGCTGGTGCTGGGCCTGTCGCTGGGCCTGATGCGGCCCGGCAAGGGCGTCATGATCGCCCTGCAGATGCGCAACGGCGCGGGGCAGGCGCAGTCCTCCCCCATCGGGGAAGGGGGACCGCGAAGCGGTGGAGGGGGCTCGTCCCTGACGCCGGCGGCCGCCTTGAGCCCCCTCCACCATCCTTCGGATCGTCCCGTCGTCGGACCGGCTTCGCCGATCCTTCCTCCACCCCCAGTGGGGGAGGACTAGATGCGACGCTTCCCGTGGGTCCTGACCATCGCCTCGGCCGTGGCCTTCGCCATCCTGATAACGCTCGGCGTCTGGCAGGTTCAGCGACTGCAGTGGAAGGAGGCGCTGATCGCCCGGGCCGAGGCGGCGGCGACGTCGACGCCCATTCCGCTTGTCGCCCCAGAGCCGGTTGAGCCGCCCGTGGCGCCGACCGCCGTTCCCGCGCCGGCTATGCCGCCTCTGCCTCCCGCGCCCCCCCCGCCGCTGCCCGTTTTTCCGGAGTTCCAGCGAGTGATCGTTTCCTGCCACTGGGAGACATTGCAGTATGTGGAACTGCGGTCGATCCATGACGGCGTCGCAGGCGTCCGGATCATTTCGCTTTGCCAGCACGGTGGCCAGACCTCCGGACGATCCCTGCCGTTCCTTGTTGATCGGGGGTTCATAGCGGACGACGTTGCGAAGCGACCGGCCATCAAATTGTATGTGAGGCCGCCCGACGGTCCGGGCGATCCGATCGTGGCCCAGGCCCGGACGATACCGCCGCCGAACCCGCTGTCGCTGCCACCCCGGGGGCGAATGTTCTACGCCCGGGACAACAGGGCCATGGCGACGGCGCTGGGCTTCGACCCGCAAAGACCCCTCGGCGAGCAGGTGCTCTTTGCGGAGCAGACAACCGCGCCGGAGGTTCCGGAACTGATCGCCGAGCCGCCGCCCGCATCTTTTTCCAACAACCACCTCGGCTATGCGATCACCTGGTTCGGACTGGCGCTGGCCCTGCTCGGTGTCTACATCGCCCTGCTTCGCCGGACACTTCGCGGCGGCCCAGAAAAGAACCCGTCCTGACCGCCACCCTGCACACCCTGTCCAACGGCGTCCGCGTCGTCTGTGATCCCATGCCCGGCCTGCGTACCCTGGCCCTGACCGTCGCGGTGCGCGGCGGGGCCAAGTGGGAGGACGAGGCCCGCTCCGGCTGGTCGCACTGTCTCGAGCACCTGGTCTTCAAGGGCGCCGGCGACATGGGCGCGCGCGAGATCGTCGAGCGGATCGAGGCCGAGGGCGGTTCGCTGAACGCCTCGACCGGCTACGAGCGGACCAGTTTCGAGGTGCGCGCCCTGCACGGTTCCCTGCCGCTGGCCATGCAGGTGCTGTCCGACCTGGTGTTCCGCCCGACCCTCGATCCCGACGAGATCGAGCGCGAGAAGGACGTGGTGGCGCAGGAGATCGCCGAGGCCTTCGACACCCCCGACGACCACGTCTTCGAGATGGCCCAGACGCGGGCCTTCGACGGCCAGCCGCTGGGTCGCCCGATCCTCGGCTCCGTCGCCAGCCTGAAGCCGATCACCCGGACCGCGATCGGCGAGTGGCGGGCCCGGCTGTATTCGCCCGACCGCATGGTGGTGGCGGCTTCCGGCGCGGTCGACGAGGCCGAACTGCTGGCCCTGGCCGAGCGCTGGTTCGGCGGCGAGACGGCGACCCCCGCCGAGGCGCCCGACGTTCCGCGCTTCACCGGCGGCGACGCGGCCCTGTCGCGCCGCATCGAACAGGCCAACATCGTCTTCCAGCTGCCGGCCCCCTCGGCGAAGGACCCGTCCTATGCGGCGGCCCGGCTGATGACCGAAATCCTCGGCGGCGGCATGGCCTCGCGCCTGTTTCAGAGCGCCCGCGAGGAGCGCGGTCTGGCCTACGCCATCGACGCCTATCACGAGCCCTATGAGGACGCTGGCCTGCTCGGCGTCTACGCCGGGGCCTCGGCCGACCGGGCGGTGGAGCTGGCGCAGGTGTGCGCGGCCGAGATCAGGGCCCTGGCCGAAAGCGGGCCGACGGCCGCCGAGCTGTCGCGGGCCAAGGCGGTGATGAACGCCGGCCTGTGGATGTCGGACGAGAGCCCGGCGGCGCGAGCCGGACGGGCGGCGGCCCAGGTGCTGATCTTCGGGGCCCCGATCGCCTCCGCGTTCATGGCCGAGCGGACCCTGGCGCAGACCGTGGACGACGTCCGCGCGGCGGCGGCCGCCGCGCTGTCCCCCGGTCGCGCCGCCACGGCCGTTCTGGGCCCGAAGGCGGCCGCGCCGGCCGGAGAGGCCTTCCGCGCCGCCCTTTTCGGCTGATCGTCCGGAGGCTATTCTTCGGCCATGGCCCTTCTGGACTGGATCAACGACGCGGCCGGTTCGAGCGTCAAGGGCGAGGGCGTCACCCTACGGTCGCCGCGATCTTCGGACTACGAGGCGTGGGCGGCGCTGCGCGAGGCCTCGCAGGCCTATCTCAGGCCGTGGGAGCCGACCTGGCCCGAGGACGACCTGACCCGGGCCGCCTTCAGACGCCGCCTGGCGATCTATGCGCGTGAACTGGACGCCGGCAACGCCTGGCCCTTCTTCATCTTCGCCGACGCCGACCAGACGCTGATCGGCGCCATCACCCTGTCGAACGTGCGACGGGGCGTCGCCGAGGCGGGGACGCTGGGCTACTGGGTCGGCCAGCCCTACGCCGGACGCGGCCACGCCACCGCGGCGGTGCGGGCCATGATCGCCCACGCCTTCGACGACCTGAAGCTGCACCGGGTCGAGGCCGCCTGCGTGCCGACCAACCTCGCCTCGCGGCGGGTGCTGGAGAAATCCGGCTTCATGCTGGAGGGTCAGGCGCGGGCTTATCTCAAAATTAACGGCGCTTGGGCAGATCATCTGCTGTTCGGCATCGTCAACGACGCGGCCGGGCGCGGCGGTTGACCTGGGCTGATCCCAGGCGCCCGTCCTGTCGGGATCGTCACGCGTTTTGAATACTCGCTCCAGAAGTCTGGCCTGGGACGCGACGACCGCCATAGAGGCGCTGGCCGCCGCGGATACGGCGCTGTGGATCTGGACCCCGTCCGACGACCAGATGCGCTTCACCGGCGCGACGCGGGCGCTGGGCCTCGGCCCGCTGGCCCCGGAATGCTCGGGCGCCGCCTTCACCGCCGTCGCCGTGCCGCAGGACCGTTCGCTGGCCGAGCGCATCCTCAAGCCGCAGGAGGAGGGGACCGAGGTCGCCGTGCGCCTGCGCATGCGCGACGCCGAGACCTGCATCTGGCGCGGCGTCTGGCTCGAGGACGGGCTGCGGGCGGCCGGGGTGGTGGCGCTGGAGACCAAGTTCGCGGCCTCGCACCGGGATCATCTGACCGGCCTGCTGGACCGCCGCACCTTCCTGACCCGGGCCGGCGAGACCCTGACCCAGCCGGGCGACTACGAACTGGTGGTGGCCGACGTCGACCGCCTGCGCCGGCTCAACGAGGCCCTCGGCCACGAGCGGGCCGATCTGGTGCTGGCGGCGCTGGGTTCACGCCTGAACGGGGCCTTTTCGCAGGACGCCAACCCCGCCCGCGTCGGCGAGGACGAATTCGCGGTGATCGTGCCGCGCGGCTCGGGCGCGGCCTCCGAACGGCTGCGCGAGGCGCTGGAACAGCCGCTCAGGGTGGCCGGCTTTGACATCTATCCAACCGTCTCGATCGGCGCCGTGAGCGCGGAGGGCGGGCCGGACGCCTCCGATCCGGCCGAACTGCTGCGCCGGGCCGAACTGGCCGTCGAACAGGCCAAGACCGCCGGACGCGGCGGGGCCGCCGCCTACGGCCGGGCGCTGGAATCCGACAGCCTGTCGCGGCTGGCGCTCGAGGCCGACCTGCGCAACGCCTTCGTCCGCGGCGAGATCGAGCCCTTCTACCAGCCCATCGTCAATCTGGTGACCGGCGCCGTGGCCGGGTTCGAAGCCCTGGCGCGCTGGCGCCACCCGCAGCGCGGCCTGGTGCCGCCCGACGAATTCCTCGGCCTCGCCGACGAGATGGGCCTGATGAACGACCTGGGCCTGCTGATGATGACCCAGGCCTCGCGCCAGCTGGCCGAATGGCTGGCCCGGCACCCCTCGGCCGGCAAGCTGTTCTGCAGCGTCAACCTGTCGGTCGGCGAGATCGAGCGGGCCAACCTCGTCGAGGACGTGGCGCGCATCATCGCCGACGCCGGCCTGCCCAAGGGCGCGCTCAAGCTGGAGGTCACCGAAGGCGACATCATGCGCGACACCACGCGCGCGGCGGCGACCCTGACCAGCCTCAAGGATGTCGGCGCCTCGCTGGCGCTGGATGATTTCGGCACCGGCTTCTCGTCGTTGACCTGGCTGGCCAAGCTGCCGTTCGATACGCTGAAGATCGACCGCTATTTCGTTCTGACCATGGACAAGGACGAGGGCTCGGCGAAGATCGTCAAGTCGGTGGTCAACCTGGGCCGCGACCTGTCGCTCGAGGTCGTCGCCGAGGGGGTCGAGAACGCCGGCCTCGCCAGCCTGCTGCTCGACGCCCAGTGCCACTACGGACAGGGCTTCGGCTACGCCCCGGCCCTGCCGGCGCAGGAGGCCGAGGTCTATCTGAACGAGTCCCTCGCCGACGGCACGGCCCCGATCAAGGCGCGCTCGGCCTGATCTGACCGCGGTCGCCAGGCAGTTCGGGGCGCACTGCTTGGCGGCTTCACAACCCAAGATTGGGCTTGTCGCCCTTGACGTTCACTTCCGGCGGGTATGTAGTCGGGGCAGGGGTCGAACTCCCGGCCTCTCAGGAGGACGACACATGCGTGTTTCGACCGTTTCCATCATTCTGGCGGGCGGTATGCTGGCCCTGAGCGCCTGTGCCACGGCTGACTCCACGCCCATGACTCTCGCCGAGCTTGCCGAGAAATGCGAGCGCACGGCCGTCGTGCCCACCGGTCGCCAGACCGGCGACGCCCGACATGACTACAGATGTCAGAGCGCCAACGCGATCGGTTACGGCGAGGGCGCCAGAACTGACGGTCGCGGCGCCGCCGGGCGGGAGAAGGTCCTCAGGCAGGGCGGATAGTCCTCAGGACCAGGCCTACGCCCGCCCGCTCTGCCCAGACAGTTGGGCCGGATCGATGCCCAGTCCGGACACGGCGCGCGCCCATTTGCCCTCGTAGTCCGGGTCGAAGATCAGGTCGGCGTCGGCCTCGGCGGTGAGCCAGACGTTCTCGCCCAGCTCGTCCTCGAGCTGGCCCTCGCCCCAGCCGGCGTAGCCCAGCAGCAGCATCGAACGCCGCGGCCCCATGGCCGGATCGACCATGGCCGCCAGCGCCTCGCGGGTGCCGGTCATGGCCAGACCCTCGCCGAAGGCCAGGGAGGCGTCCTCGGCCAGCCAGTCGTCGGTGTGCAGCACGAAGCCGCGTTCGCGCTCGACCGGCCCTCCGACCAGCACGGCCCTGTCGGCCGCCGAGTCCGGCGCCGGGGTCTCCAGTTTCGTCAGCACGGCCTTCAGGTCGACGCCCGGCGCGGGGCGGTCGAGCCGCAGGCCCATGGCGTGATCCGGCCGGTGGGCGCAGACCAGAATGACGGCGTGCTCGAAGCGCGGGTCGCCGATGCCCGGCATGGCCACCAGCAGCCGGCCCGCGAGGGATTGGAATTCGTCCATGACCCTATCATCGGGAGCGGCGGCGGCCGGCGCAAGGCCAGCCGCCGGGGGAAAGCTTGGCGCGGCGCGGCGCAACGCCTATCTGCACCGGGAGTTTGACCTTCACACCCCTGCACCGGAGCCTGCCATGACCGTCCAGATCGGCGACCGCATCCCCTCGGCCACCCTGACCCGCGCCACCGACGACGGCCCGAAGCCCGTCTCGACCGACGACATCTTCGCCGGCAAGACCGTGGCCCTGTTCGCCGTGCCGGGCGCTTTCACCCCGACCTGTTCGGCGCGGCACCTGCCGGGCTTCAAGGACCACCGCGACGACCTGACCGGCAAGGGCGTCGACACCGTCGCCTGCCTGTCCGTCAACGACGCCTTCGTGATGGGCGCCTGGGCCGACAGCCAGGGCATCGGCAAGAACGACATCGTCATGCTGGGCGATGGCAACGGCGACTTCACCCGCGCCCTCGGCCTGTCGATGGACGCCAAGGGATACGGCATGGGCGAGCGCTCGCAGCGCTATTCGATGATCGTCAAGGACGGCGTGGTCGAGAAGCTCAATGTCGAGCAGCCGGGCGAGTTCAAGGTGTCGTCGGCGGAGCATCTGCTGTCGCAGTTGTAGGGCGCACTATCGCTCACGGTGCGGCCGTTCGCTGCTTGAGCGCGCTTCATTCATGACCGACGTCTTCACCCCCGAGCAGCGCAGCGCCGTGATGCGGCGGGTGAAGGGGCGCGACACCGGGCCGGAGCTGGCCGTGCGGCGCATCCTGCGGGCCGCCGGCGTCGGCTACAGGCTCGGCGGCGGCGGCCTGCCCGGCAAGCCGGATCTGGCCATGAAGGGACGGCGCACGGCGGTGTTCGTGCACGGCTGCTTCTGGCACGGCCACGGTTGTCCGCGGGGCGCGCGCAAGCCCAAGGCCAACGCCGCCTACTGGACGGGCAAGATCGACCGCAACCGGGCCCGGGACGCCGCGGCGCAGGCGGCGCTGGAGGCCGCAGGCTGGCGGGTGGTGACGGTCTGGGAGTGCGGGATCAAGGCGCCGGATTTCGCCGACCGGCTGGTCGATGCGGTGCGCGGTCAGGCGACCGCTGCGATCTCCGCCTCGTCGTCCGACTGAGCCATGGCCATCACGTGGTTGATGGCGCCGAGCAGCATCGGGGGGGTGATCGGCTTGGGCACGAAATAGGTCATGCCGGCCTCGGTGCAGGCGGCGATGTCTTCGGGCGCGGTATCGGCCGTCACCGCGATGACGGGGACGTGGGCGTTGGGCCCGCCGCCGGCGCGGATGCGGCGGGTCGTCTCGCGCCCGTCGAGCTCGGGCATCCGCACGTCCATGAAGATCAGGTCGAAGCTGGAGGTCTCGCAGATCTTCAGCGCCGCCATGCCGTCGGCCGCGGTATCGATGTCGCAGCCGAGCGGCTGCAGGATCAGCTGGATGGCCCGGCGGTTGATGTCGTGATCGTCGACGACCAGCACCCGCATGGCGCGGCCTTCGTCCTCGTCGTCTGACGGAGGCGGCGCGGCGTCGGCGGTGGTCGTGGCGGGCTCGACCGGCGTCTCGGTCAGCGCCTGCGCGGCCGGGGCCGGCGTGGCCGGGGCCGATGGCCGGGTCGAGGGGCGGGTCGACAGGGCCCGGGCGACGGCGTCGCGGCTCTCCTGGCCGAGCGCCGGTGCGGCGACGGCCTCGGCTTCGGCCGCTCCCAGCCGCAGCGACAGGGTGAAGACGGCGCCTTGGCCGACGCCGTTGCGCGCGGTGAGGCGGCCGCCCATCAGTTCGGCCAGGTGCCGGCTGATCGACAGGCCCAGGCCGGTGCCGCCATGACGGGCGCTGACGCCGTCGGCGGTCTGGTCGAACGGGGTGAACAGGCGCGCCAGCTGGTCAGGGGTCATTCCCGGACCGGTGTCGGCGACCTCGATCAGGACGGCATGACCGCCGGTGTCCTCGGGCCAGACGTTGAGACGCAGGGTGATCGAGCCCTCCGCCGTGAATTTCATGGCGTTGGAGATCAGGTTGTTCAGCACCTGACGCAACCGCATCGGATCGCCCCGCACCGCAGTCGGGACCGTGGCGGCGCCTTCGATGCGCAGCTTCAGGCCCTTGGCCCGGGCCGGGCCGCGCCACAGCCGGGCGGACTGGTTCAGCAGGTCACGGAGGTTGAAGTCCACCGCATCGACCGTCATGTGCCCGGCCTCAAGCTTGGCGTGGTCGAGCAGGTCGTCGAGCAGGGCCTTCATCATGAAGCCGGCGTCGCTGATCAGCCGGGCCTGGGCCCGGGCGGCGCTGTCGGAGGCTCCGCGCTCCAGCTCGGCCGAGCCGGTCAGGATGGCGCTGATCGGGGTGCGCAGGTCGTGGCCGACGGCGGCCAGAAAGGCGCTGCGGCCTTCCATGATCCGTTCGGCGTGGGCGCGCTTCTCCTCGGCCTCGATGCGGGCCGCGCTTTCCGCGATGCGGGCCTGGTTCATGCGCTGCCAGGTCGACAGGCAGTAGGTGATGAACACCCCCACCGCGACCGCGGCCGCCGTGACGAAGGCGGGCGACGCGCCATAGACGGCCATGAAGAACGGGGTCGAGGCGAGGTAGAGGAACTGGGGCGTCACCGTCAGCACCAGCACCGATATGGAGCGCGGCGCATTGATCATCGAATAGATGGCGCCGGCCGACAGCAGCATGGAGGCGCAGATGCCTCCCATGGCGCCGCCGACCATCCACAGCGGGATGGCCAGGCTGCCGAAATAGCCGGCGTTGATGCTCAGCATGGCGTAGCCGGCGAACCGGCGCACGCCGCGCAGGCGGTCGGTCTTGCCGTCGTTGACCGGACCGAAGACCCACAGGTCGACCACCTGGACCGCGAAATAGCCCAGCACCCAGGCGGCGCTGAGCGACCAGCCGAGCAGGGGACTGAAGACGAGGGCGCTGGCGGCGGCCATGCCCAGCCGTTGCAGCAGCGCCTTGCGCCGCTGGCGGATGGCGCCCGCCCAGGAGTCCTGGGCGGCGGCAGGCATGTCGGCTTTGGCGATCGCCATACGGCTCCCCCGGATCGGGCGAATTCGCCCGTGCCACATCATGCCTGGCTTGCCCTAACGCTCCGTCAACGGGCGCTTCCGACCGCCTCCCCCGCCGTGGAAAAGCCGTCCGCCCTGAGGCGGGCGGCGAGGTCGCGCTTGATCCGCCCGACCAGCCCCGGCCCCTCGAAGACCAGGGCGCTATAGAGCTGAACGGCCGAGGCGCCGGCGCGCAGCCGGTCATAGGCCTCGGCCCCGGAATCAACGCCGCCGACGGCGATCAGGGGCAGACGTCCGGCGGAGGCCTCGGCGGCGGCGCGCAGGGCGGCGCGCGCCTTCGGCTTCAGCGGCGCGCCCGATAGCCCGCCCGCCTCGTCCCGGTGCGGCGAGCGCAGGCTCTCCGGCCGGTCGAGGGTGGTGTTCGAAACGATCAGGGCGTCGACGCCGTGGTCCAGCGAGGCCTCGACGATCAGGCCGATCTCCGCCGCCGTCAGATCGGGCGCGATCTTGAGGAACACCGGCGTCGGGTCGCCCGCCCGGGCCTCGGCCAGTCTGCCGAGGAGGTCGTCCATGGCCGCCCGACCCTGAAGGTCGCGCAGCCCGGGGG
>Ga0114898_1001533_pt1 | contig 13410 bp, 16 predicted proteins | sample Malvired_Geostar_FD_83496 | JGI IMG/M metagenome (GOLD analysis project Ga0114898, IMG submission 83496) | Marine viral communities from the Global Malaspina Expedition - Malaspina viral metaG DeepMed_Geostar | ecosystem: Environmental > Aquatic > Marine > Oceanic | place: Mediterranean Sea... | reverse complement strand
GTCAGGCTAGAGCCCGATTGTGACGGCTGATGCGGGGACGGGGGAGGGGGAGGGCGGGAATTCAGACGGGGCGTGTGGGGAAAATACCGTCTGAATGGTCTGAATGGTCTGGATTCGTGCCCAAGGTGGAAATGGGCCCTTCTCCCGATGGAAGAAGGTGGCGCGTGAGCGCCGGATGAGGGTCGGCGATGTCCGTCGGCGAACGCCGTGGCAGGACCTGTGCGACGGCTCACGCCGAAGGGAGGGAGCGCCCCTCACCCCCTGCCCCCTCTCCCAACGGGAGAGGGGGTGAGAAACACCGTCTGAACCGTCTGAATGGTCTGAATTCGGCGCATCTTCACCTCTCCGCTTGCGGGGAGGTGGCACGGCGCTTGCGCCGTGACGGAGGGGGCGGCGCGAGGAAGGATGGTGTGCGATTTCCCTTCGTCTAACGGCGGTGCCGCCCCCTCCACCACTCCGTGGTCCCCCTCCCCATCGAGATGGGGAGGTGATGGGAAAACACCGTCTGAACCGTCTGAATGGCCTAAAATGGGGCTGCACCTCCGTCGGCGGGGCTGTGGCAACCGGCCAGTATGGACGGGCCAGGGATCAGGGTGGGCAGAACGGTGCGCGAAACGGTGGGGGTGTTGAAAGGGCAGAGGAATTGGGTGGCGGGTGTCGCAGTTGCTCTCTCCTCCCAACGAAGATGGGGAGGATGACGAAGTCGCGTCTCTACCGCCCCGCCTGCCAGGCGCGCAGTTCGGCGAGTTCGGTGGTGCGGGTGTCGAGGGTGGACTGGGCGAGGCGGCGGAGGTCCGGGTCCTGCGACTGGTCCAGCACCCGGCGGGCCGTGGCGATGGCCGCCTCGTGGTCGGCGATAAGGGCCGAGGCGAGGGCCGGCTCGGCGGAGGGCGCGACGGGGGCCGGGGTCTGGCGTTGCTGTTCCTCGGTGGTCCTGAGCGCCGCCGCGTGCCGTTCGGCCGAGGCGTCGCGCAGGGCCTGCTGGACCGGATCGCCGCCGCCGTCGCAGGCGGCGAGGGCCAGGGCGAGGGCGGGGAGGGCGATCAGGGCCAGACGCATCGGACTATCCTTGGATCCAGTTGGGCATCCAGCCTTCGTGCATTTCGCGCAGGTGGTCGAGAGGAATGCGGAACAGGTCGCCGGACATGAAGTCGCGGCCCCTGGCGCGACCGACGACCGAGGCGTGCAGGCCTGCGGCCTGGGCGTCGGCGATCAGGGTCGAGGGATCGGCGACGGCGACCAGATAGCGCGCCTGGTCCTCGGCAAACAGCAGGATGTGGGCGTGCTCGGCCGAGGTGGCGTCCAGCTCTATGCCGCAGTCCGAGGCGAGCGCGATATCGGCGGCCGCGCCGATCAGGCCGCCGTCGGAGAGGTCGTGGACGCAGGTGAGCGCGCCGGCCTCGATCCGCTCGCGCACGAAGTCGCCGGTCTTGCGCTCCAGCGCCAGATCGACGGGCGGCGGGGCGCCGTCCTCACGGCCCAGAACCTCGCGGAGATAGAGGGACGCGCCCAGCTCGCCACGCGTCTCGCCGATCAGGACCAGGGTTTCGCCCTCGGTCATGCCGCCAAAGCCGACCGTGACGTCATAGTTGGGCAGCAGGCCGACCGCGCCGACGGTCGGGGTCGGCGGAATGGCGACGCCATTGGTCTCATTATACAGGCTGACGTTGCCGCTCACGACCGGGAAGTCGAGCACGCGGCAGGCCTCGGCCATGCCGTCGATGGCGCGGACGATCTGGCCCATGATCTCGGGGCGCTGCGGATTGCCGAAGTTCAGGTTGTCGGTGATGGCGATCGGGCGCGAGCCCACGGCGGTCAGATTGCGCCAGGCCTCGGCCACGCACTGTTTGCCGCCTTCATAGGGGTCGTTCTGGACATAGCGGGGGGTGCAGTCGCTGGTCACGGCCAGCCCCTTGTCCGTGCCGTGCACGCGGACCACGCCCGCGTCGGCGCCGGTGGCCGAGTCGTGCAGGGTGTCGGCCATGACGTGGCGGTCGTATTGCTCCCACAGCCAGCGCTTGGAGGCCATGTCGGGGCAGCAGACCACATTCAGGACGGCGTCGGGCCAGCTGTCGGGGGCGGGGACGTCCTTGGGATCGATGCGGGGGTGAAGCTCGGGCTGGACCCAGGGCCGGTCATAGAGGGGGGCGTCGTCGAACAGCGGCGCCAGCGGCACGTCGCAGACGACCTTGCCGTGATGGTTCAGGATCAGACGGCCGGTGTCGGTGGTGCGGCCGATGACGGCGGCGTCGAGGCCCCATTTCTTGAAGATGCGATAGCCATCTTCCTCGCGGCCCGGCTTGAGCACGGCCAGCATGCGTTCCTGGCTTTCGGACAGCATCATCTCATAGGCGGTCATGCCGGTTTCGCGCTGGGGCACGGCGTCCATGTCCAACTCGATGCCGACGCCGCCCTTGCCGGCCATCTCGACCGAGGACGAAGTCAGGCCGGCGGCGCCCATGTCCTGGATGGCGGCCACGGCGCCCGAGGCCATCAGTTCGAGGGTGGCCTCGATCAGCAGCTTTTCGGCAAAGGGGTCGCCGACCTGGACGGTGGGGCGCTTGGACTCGGACTCGTCGTCGAACTCGGCCGAGGACATGGTCGCGCCATGGATGCCGTCACGGCCGGTCCTGGAGCCGAAATAGACGACCGACAGGCCGGGCCCGGGGGCGGCCGAGTAGAAGATGCTGTCGGCCCTGGCCAGGCCCACGCACATGGCGTTGACCAGGATGTTGCCGTTGTAGCCGCGGTGGAAATTGGTCTCGCCGGCGACGGTCGGCACGCCCACGCAGTTGCCATAGCCGCCGATGCCGGAGACCACGCCCGACACCAGGCGGCGGGTCTTTTCATGCTCCGGGTCACCGAAGCGCAGGGCGTTCAGCAGGGCCACGGGCCGGGCGCCCATGGTGAAGACGTCGCGCATGATGCCGCCCACGCCGGTCGCCGCGCCCTGATAGGGTTCGATGAAGCTGGGGTGGTTGTGGCTTTCCATCTTGAAGATGCAGGCGTCGCCGTCGTCGATGTCGATGACACCGGCGTTCTCGCCCGGACCGCAGATGACCCGGGGGCCCTTGGTCGGGAATTTGCCGAGGTGGATCTTTGACGATTTGTAGCTGCAGTGCTCGGACCACATGACCGAGAAGACGCCCAGCTCGACGTCATTGGGCTCTCGCCCCAGACGGTCGAGGACGACCTGATACTCGGCGGGGGACAGGCCGTATTCGGCGGCCAGTTCGGCCATGGATTTCGATGCGCTCATGGCTGGCGCTTCTAGCGAGGTTCGGGGCCGGAGTCAGCCTTGGGGATCGGCCGGCGGCGTATTTCTGGCAGGCTGGAGGCGGAAGCTGAGGATGACGGCGGCGACCAGCACGGCGACGGCCGCGGTCAGGGCGACGTAGGCCAGCGGGGCATTGCGCGGCTGCTCGGCCACGAACACCGCCAGCAGTCCCCAGGAAATCGGCAGGGCGTAGGCGATCTGGCGCAGGCGGGCCGTCACGATCAGGGCGGTGACGGCGACGACAACGACGGCGAGGATGGCCCACAGCGTCGGCGGCAGGACGTCGGGCAGCGCCCGATTGCCGGTCACGACGGTGAGCAGATTGACCGGGGCGGCGACGGTCAGCCAGCCGGCCAGCAGCATCAGCGGCCAGGCGGTCAGCCACAGTTCGGGGTTCTTTCGCCCGAGCGCGCGGATCTGGCGGGCCTTCAGCAGCAGCGGAATCAGGATCACCAGCAGCGAGCCGAAGATCAGGATGATGGTGGTGGTCTCGGCATCCAGCGCCGCCGCCACAACCCACCAGCCGATGCCCAGCAGGGCGCCGACGGCAGGCCAGCCCAGCGCCTCGGTCAGGGGGCGGTCGCGGCCCTGAGGCAGCAGCTGGAAGACCGCATGGGCGAACAGGCCCAGATAGATCAGGCCCCAGATGGCAAAGGCATAGCTGGCGACCTTGAGCGTCTCGTCGCTGTCGGCCGAGAACTCGGCCGGGCTCTGGCCCCAGCCGATGGCGGTCTGGGAATAGCCGATGGCGATGGCGAAGATCACCGCCGACAGCAGGATCAGCCGGCGGATGAGGGCGGTCGAGAGGGCGTCGGGCGTTTGCATGACGGCATTACGCACGACAATGGCAAAGGTTCAAAGGAGAACGGCTAGTCGACCTGACCGTCCTGCACGATGACCGAAACGGTGCCGGTATGGGAAAAGACCCGATCGGCGCTCTCATCTATGCCGATATTATAGCTGACATAGGTGCCGGCCGCGTAGGTGGCGCCCGAGTTCACACCGATGTGGATCGAACTGTAGGTCTGGCCCACCAGGTCCCTGTCACTGGTGACAAGAATGTAGCGTTCCCATTCCCGGGGCCGAAACTGGACCGAGTAAAGGCCCTGCCGGAAGAAGAAGTCCTCGGCGGCAAACTCCCGGACCGGCGCCCCTTCAGCGTCCAGCGTCATGATGCGGGCTGCGAAGATGCGGTGCGGCTCCATGCCGCCGCCAACAATGAGCGTCTTGTCGGCGAACGCAGCGGGAATCTCGAAGACAATGTATGGGGCCGCCTGCGTATCCGGTGTCCAGCACGGCGTGGCGTGGTCGACCGCCCGGGAAACATAGAAATAGGCGCGTTCGCTGCGCGGGGTCAGGCTGACCGCATTCATCAGGTCGGGCGCCGCCGCGCAGTCTGTCCGGTCGTAGACGAGGCGCGGCGGATCAAGGGGTGTGGTGGTTGTGGCGCACCCGCTCACCAGCCCGATGGACACGGCAACCGCAATCGCGCGCATGACCGGGGACCTACTGAAGGAGGCGGGCAATCGTGTCGGCAACATCGTTGAGCGCCTCCTCGATACCCGCAGCCAGTCGATCCGGCTCGGCCAGCAGCGCCGCCCGATCCTTGAAGGCGTAGTCGGGGTTGGGTGTCAGGACGATGTAGCCCGGCTCACTGGCCATGCCGTTGTAGACAACCACATTGTCCATCAGAATGACGCTGGGGTCAGCGGCACTGACGAGACGGACCCGGGCCGTCACATGGGGCCGGAACGGCTGAAGCATGCCGGCAGACAGATAGCCGTAGACGACCACCACATCCAGATAGGCGTCCGTGTTGCCGTCGGCCGTGGGATAGGACACGAGAAAGTCCCGCTTGGGACGGTCAAATCCGGACTGGACCGAGACCTCATAGGCCTCGCCTTCCAGCGCGCTGTCGAGGCGTCGCTCAAGGAGCGCCTCGGCATCGAAGCCTACGCCATCCAGAGCTTCATTGACCGCGCGCTTGCGGGTGTCCTGAACCGTCGCGTCGGCAAGGACGCCGATCAGGCCGAAGTTCGACCCCAGGGAGGCCACCTCATAGGCGATCCCCTGATCCTCGGCGGAGTCGTCAATCATGACGATGGAGCGCACAGTGTGCGCCTCACGGTCATAGGGTGTGGCTACATAAGGCGACACGCACGCGGAGACGCAGGCCGCGAGTGCGACCAGACCAGCTTTCTTGAACACGATGAGACCCCCCCAAACAGTGAGGGAACTTTGTCGGGTGAAATTTGTCCTGTCAATACAGTCTCTACGTCTGCCGCGCGGCCGACTGCTTTGACCCGCTCAGGCGGCGTCCAGAACGCTGCGGAACAGGGTGGCGCCGTCGGCGGAGCCCAGCTCGGCCTCGAAGGCGCGGTCGGGGTGGGGCATCATGCCCAGCACATTGCCGCGGGCATTCTGGATGCCGGCGATGGCGTTGACCGAGCCATTGGGGTTGTCGACATAGCGGAACACGACCTGGCCCTCGCCCTCGATGCGGGCCAGGGTCTCACCGTCGGCGAAGAAGTTTCCGTCGCCATTGCCCTGGGTCATGATGACCTCGGACTGGTCCTGATAGCCGGCGGTAAAGCGGGTGTTCCGGTTGGCGATCTCGAGCGAGATCGGCTTGCAGACATATTTCAGTCCGGCGTTCTTCAGCAGGGCGCCGGGCAGCATGCCGGCCTCGCACAGAATCTGGAAGCCGTTGCAGATGCCGACGACGGCCACGCCGTCATCGGCTGCCTTTTTGACCGCCTGCATGATCGGCGACTGGGCGGCCATGGCGCCGCAGCGCAGATAATCGCCATAGGAAAAGCCCCCCGGCAGGACGATCAGGTCCAGCCCCTCCGGCAGGGAGGTGTCCTGGTGCCAGATCATGTCGACGTGCGCGCCGGTCGATCGCTCGACGGCGACCTTGCAGTCACGATCACAGTTGGACCCGGGAAAGACGATGACGGCTGCGCTCATGGCGCGGGCGTTTAGCAGGGTTCGCGGGTGTTGTCAGGAGCCGAGCCGGGGCATGCGACAGGCCGATGCAGAAAAGCCGTGGCGGATGCGCGGGAAGCCTGCTTCTATCCCGGCCTGCCTGTTCAACCGGACCCGGACGTCACATGCGCCTTCTTGCCCTGATCGCCGTTCTGACTCTGATGGTCGCCAGCGGGGCCATGGCCCAGGCGCAGATGACGGTGCGCGAGTTCAACCAGATCGCCGCCAATGCCCCGAGGGACCCCTCGGCCTTTCTGAGGCCGTCCGTCAGACGCGCCGCCACCGCTGTGCAGGACGCGTTCGAGGCGGCGCGCACCGAGGAGGCCGCCGCCCGCCGGGCCGGCCGGGCGCCGCCCTACTGCATGCCCGAGCGGATCCGCCTGTCGCCGGACGAAGTCGTGGCGCGCATGAAGGCGGTGCCGACCGCGCGCCAGAACCAGACCCTCAACCAGGCCGTCAGAGCCTGGATGGTCGAACGCTACCCCTGCCGCTGACGGTTTTCGCAGGGTATCCCGCCATGATCCGCACGGTGGTCACAGCAAGTCTGGTCCTGGCGTTCGGTGCCTTCCTGCTGACCTGGCTGGAGGTGCAGAAGGCCACGCACGTGATCGCGCCGGACGTCTATGTCACCGTCGTCGCGGCCCTGTTCGCGGTCGGAGGCATCTGGCTGGGATGGAAGATGGCGGCGCGTCGGCACGGCCCTGACTTCATCCGCAACGAGGCCGCGGCGAGATCGCTCGGTCTTACAGGGCAGGAGATGCGGGTGCTGTCAGAGCTGGCGTCCGGCCGTGCGAACAAGGACATCGCCCGCACACTGGGACTGTCGCCCAATACGGTGAAGACCCACCTGGCCCATCTGTTCGCCAAGCTGGAGGCCGGCACCCGCACCCAGGCGGTGGGGCGGGCGCGCGATCTGGGCCTGATCCCCTGAGAGGGTGAAGCGGTCGAATTCACCCGTTCGGGTGATAGGCGGCCGCCCGGTCCCGGCGCAGGGTGGGGTCTCACATCAGCGGGGAGGCCGTCATGGCGCGCATCATCTTCATCTACGGGCTGGTTGCCGGCCTGATCATCATCGCCGGCATCATCGGCACGGTCGTGCTGGCGGGCGACCAGCCGCACGGCAATGTCTGGCTGGGTTATCTGATCATGCTGCTGGGCATGTCGGCCATTTTCATGGGCGTGAAGCGGTACCGAGACCGCGAGCGGGGCGGGGTCATCCGCTTTCTGCCCGCGCTGGGCATCGGGCTCGCGATCGCGCTGATGGCCTCGCTGGCCTATGTGCTGGTCTGGGAGGTGTATCTGGCGGCGACCGACTATGCCTTCATGGATCAGTATATTGCCGCGACCCTTGAGGCGCGACGTGCCGAGGGGTTGTCGGGCGACGCCTATCGCACGCTGGAGGCCAGCTATGGCGAGATGTCGGTCGCCTATCAGTCGCCCCTGTACCGGCTGCCGATGACCTTTGCAGAGATATTCCCGGTCGGCCTGCTGGTCTCGGTCGTCAGCGCCATCCTGCTTCGCAACAGCCGCTTTCTGCCGGCAAGGGCAAGGGCGTGAGACTCAGCCGACGTTCTCGTAGGCCGCGGTGATCGAGGCCCTGGCGAGGGTGTGGAAATGCAGGTTGAAACCGTATTTGGCGCCGGAGTCCCCGGGCGTCACGTCCAGCCGGTCGGTGTCGACGGCGAAGACGGTGAAGATGTAGCGGTGCGGGCCGTGGCCGGGGGGCGGGGCGGCGCCGCCAAAGCCGGGTTCGCCAAAGTCGGTGCGGCCCTCGACCGCCCCGGGGGGCAGGGGGCCACCCGCCGGGATTTCGCTGACATCGGCGGGGATGTTGGCGACCGTCCAGTGCCAGAAGCCCGAGCCGGTCGGGGCATCGGGATCAAAGACGGTGATGGCGAAGGACTTGGTGCCCTCGGGCGCGCCGGACCACTTCAGATGCGGCGAGGTATTGCCCTTCGCCTGGACCTGGGCGTCCGGCAGAATGCCGCCGTCGGTGATGTCGGTGGAGGTGAGGGTGAAGGTCATGGCTGGGTCCGCTCGATCGGGGTTTCGGGCTGCGTCACCGGGAGGCTGGGTGTCTCTGCACAACGATTACGCAAGACGAAAGTTCGACCGCTGACTTCGACCGAAGAGGCTGCAGAGCTTAATAGCCGATCACAAACCAAGATGTCGTCTGCGGATGTCCACCGCGGGTCGCCATTTGCCCATCCTGAATGGAAGGCCAGAGGGCTCTCCGTACCCCCGTGTTCGATCGTGTAGGTCGTTGTCGTCCAGCCTGCAGCTCCGCCGCCACCTTCCTGAATGACGACCAGGACGGCGTCACCCGCCGGATTGGCCAGCCGCGTCTCTAGTTGCTTCGTGCTTTCGCCGAAGCCCAAGGCCCAGCCGACTGCGAACAGAAGGACGGTGACGCCGACGGGAATCGCGACTGCTGCCGCAAGGCAACCAATCGCAATCTTGACGCCTGCTTTCACTCCACGTCGATCCGGTAGCTTTCGATCACGGTGTTGGCGAGCAGGGTCTCGCACATCTTCTTGACCTCGGCCTCTACGTCGTCACCGGCGTAGTCAAACTGGATCAGCTTGCCGACGCGGGCCTCGCTGACGCCGGTCCAGCCCAGACCGTTCAGGGCGCCCTCGACGGCCTTGCCCTGCACGTCCAGCACGCCGGGTTTCAGGAAGATGTGAACCTTTACTTTCGCCATATCAGTGCAGTCCCCCCTGAATCACGGTCGGCATATCCTTCATGATGCCGAGGCGGCGGGCCACCTCAGTATAGCTTTCGATGACATTGCCCAGGTCGCGGCGGAAGCGGTCCTTGTCCAGCTTTTCGCCCGTCGTTGAGTCCCAAAGGCGGCAGCTGTCGGGGCTGATCTCGTCGGCGAGAATCACGCGGCTGAAGTCGTTTTCCCAGATTCGGCCGAACTCGATCTTGAAGTCGATCAGGGTGATGCCGACGGCGCCGAACATGCCCGACAGATAGTCATTCACGCGGACGGTCATGGCCAGGATGTCGTCCAGCTCCTGGGTGGTGGCCCAGTTGAAGGCGGTGATGTGCTCTTCGGTGACCATCGGGTCGTTGAGCTCATCCTTCTTGTAGTAGAATTCGATGATCGAGCGGGGCAGGGGAGTGCCCTCCTCGATGCCGAGTCGCTGGCTCATCGAGCCGGCCACGACGTTGCGGCACACGACCTCGAGCGGGATGATCTCGACCTCGCGGATCAGCTGCTCGCGCAGGTTCAGCCGCTTGATGAAGTGGTTGGTCACGCCGATGCCGTTCAGGCGCGACATGACGAATTCGCTGATGCGGTTGTTGAGGACGCCCTTGCCCTCAAGCTGGGCCTTCTTCTCGCCGTTGAAGGCGGTGGCGTCGTCCTTGAAATACTGGATCAGGGTGCCGGGCTCGGGCCCCTCGTAGAGGATCTTGGCCTTGCCTTCATAGAGCTTCTTGCGCTTGGCGTTCATGTGCATTCCGAAGGCCGGATCATCGGCGGGACGAAGGAACTCGCGGGCTGGAATTGCCGTTCGGGCCGGGAATATCCGGGGCGAAACACAAAGGGCAAGGCCAGGCCGTTGAGGGGGAAGGGATGGTGGCCCTCCTTAGCGGAAGCCGGGCCGGGTGACAAACCTTGGCCGGGCGCCGATCCGGCGCTCTGCGACAACGACTTTTGTTGCGTTCGGGCGCGGGCGGGGTATAGACCGCCCTGCGCGCCATCACGGGGCCCGCGACAGGAGCATTTGACGCCCATGACCACCTTCGACGATCGGGAAAAAGGGTTCGAGTCCAAATACGCCCTCGATCAGGAGCAGGAGTTCAAGGTCATGGCCCGGCGCAACAAGCTGCTGGGTCTGTGGGCGGCCGAGAAGATGGGCCTGTCGGCCGAAAGCGCTGAGCAATATGCCGCCGCCGTGGTCCGTGCCGACTTCGAACAGCCGGGCGAGGAAGACGTGTTCCGCAAGATCGCCGGTGACTTCAAGGGCGCCGGCCTGACCGCCTCGGAAGGCGAGATCCGCAGCAAGATGGACGAACTGTCCTCGATCGCCCGCGACCAGGTCCGCAACGACGGCTGATCGTCTGCCACGCTGCCACTGAGATACAGGAATGGCCGCGCCCGTGAGGACGCGGCCATTTCCATTTGGGTGACTTCATGGATCACCCGGTTCGGTCCCGCGCGACGAAGGATGAGGGCCGCGCGGGAACGAGGGTCGCTGGATCAGTTCGGCATGACCACGGTGTCGATGGCGTGGATGACGCCGTTCGAGGCCGCAACGTCCGCCATCACCACCTTGGAGGTGTTGCCGGCTTCGTCGGTCAGGGTGACGGTGCCGTCGACGACGGTGGCCGTCAGGGTGCCGCCTTCAACCGTCGTCAGGGTGGCCGAACCGCCGCCCTGTTCGATCTGCTGGGTCAGGGCCGCAGCATCCACACGGCCAGGGACCACGTGATAGGTCAGGATGCCGGTCAGGGCGTCACGCTGGTCGGGCTGCATCAGGCCGGTCCGGGTGTCGGCCGGGATCTTCTCGAAGGCCGCATTGGTCGGGGCGAAGACGGTGAAGGGGCCGGCACCGTTCAGGGTATCGACCAGTTCGGCCGACTGGATGGCGCTGACCAGGGTCGAGAAATCGGGGTTGCCCTGGGCGACAGCCACGACGGTGGCGTCAGCGGCAGGGGCCATGGTGTCGGTCGCGGCCGGTTCCATGGCGTCGGTGGCGGGGGCTTCCGGCTCGTTGTTGCAAGCGGCCAGGCCGAGGATGGCAACGGCCGATACGGCGGTCATGACGCGGGTACGGGTGAATTTCATTTTCGCTTCTCCTGAGGCGAACCGCGGATTGCGGTACCGGGGGAGATACTGCTCAGGCGCCGAAAGGATGCGTCGCGATCACGTTTTCCGGCGCGACATGTGACCGCACCTGTCTTTTCCGTGATCGGGAATGCCCCCGCCGCAGGGCCTTGCTCAGGCGCCGAACACCCGGGCAAACACTGTGTCCACGTGCTTGGTATGATAGCCGATGTCGAACAGGGCCTCGAGGTCGGCCTCGGGGAGGATCACCCGGTCGTCGGCCTTGAGGAAGTCGAGGAAGCGGCCCTCGCCGCGCCAGACCTTCATGGCGTTCTCCTGCACCGCGGCATAGGCGTCTTCACGACTGACACCCGCCTGGGTGAGGGCCAGCATGACCCGCTGGGAATGCACCAGCCCGCCCAGCAGGTTGAGGTTCTTTTCCATATTGGCCGGATAGACGTTCAGCCGCTCGACCACGCCGGCCAGACGATGCAGGGCGAAGTCCAGGTGGATGGTGGCGTCGGGACCGATGCCGCGCTCGACCGACGAGTGGCTGATGTCGCGCTCGTGCCAGAGGGCGACGTTTTCCATGGCCGGGGTCACGGCCGAGCGGACCAGACGGGCCAGGCCGGTCAGGTTCTCGGTCAGGATCGGGTTGCGCTTGTGCGGCATGGCCGACGAGCCCTTTTGGCCTTTGTCGAAGAATTCCTCGGCCTCGAGCACCTCGGTGCGCTGCAGGTGGCGGATCTCGACGGCCAGACGCTCGACCGAGGAAGCGACCACGCCGAGGGCGGCGAAGAAGGCCGCGTGGCGGTCACGCGGGATCACCTGGGTCGAGACCGGCTCGACCGACAGCCCCATCTTGTCGGCGACATAGGCCTCCACCGCCGGATCGACATTGGCGAAGGTGCCGACCGCGCCCGAGATGGCGCAGGTGGCGATTTCTTCGCGGGCCGTGACCAGGCGGCGCCGGGCGCGCTGGAACTCGGCATGGTAGCCGGCCAGCTTGAGGCCAAAGGTGACGGGCTCGGCGTGGATGCCGTGGCTGCGGCCGACGCAGGGGGTGAGCTTGTGCTCCTTTGCCCGGGTTTCCAGCGCCGCCAGCACCCGGTCGACGCCCTCGATCAGCAGGTCCGAAGCGCGGGCCAGCTGGACGGAGAAACAGGTGTCCAGCACGTCCGACGAGGTCATGCCCTGGTGCAGGAAGCGGGCTTCCTCGCCAACGATCTCGGACACATGGGTCAGGAAGGCGATGACATCGTGCTTGGTGGTGCGCTCGATCTCGTCGATGCGGTCGGCGTCGAAGGTGACGTCCTTGCCCTTGGCCCAGATGGCCTCGGCGGCGCTGGCCGGGATGGTGCCCAGCTCGGCCATCTTGGTGGCGGCATGGGCCTCGATCTCGAACCAGATCCGGTATTTGGTCTCTTGCGACCAGATGTCTGTGGCGGCGGGGCGGGAATAGCGCGTGATCATGGGCTGGCGTTTCGGTCGGCAAGGCGGGCGAGTCAAGGTTGCGGCAAAAGCGGACCGGGTCCATTCAGTCGCCGAGAGCAAGGGAGCCCGTCATGAAGCTGATCCTCGGAGACAAGGCCTATTCCACGTGGTCGCTGAGGCCGTGGCTGATCCTGAAGCGCTGCGGGGCCGAGTTCGAGGAGGTGATGGTCGCCCTGAACCGGCCCGATACGGCGGACCAGATCGCCCGCCATGCGCCGGCGGGCAAGGTGCCGGCGCTGGAGGTGGACGGGGTGACCGTCTGGGACAGTCTGGCCATCGCCCTGTGGGCCGAGGAACACTATCCCCACGCGCGGCTGTGGCCGGTTGATCCGCCCGCGCGGTGGGTGGCGCGGTCAGTGGTCTGCGAGATGCATTCGGCGTTCGGCACGATCCGCAATGACCTGGGCATGGGGCCGGATCAGCCGATGGTCGGCGAGCCGGGCGAGGCGCATCTGCCGTCCGACGCCTTGTCGGCGGAGATTCGGCGGATGGTCGGCCTGTGGATGGATGCCAGGGCCCGGTTCGGGGAGGGCGGGCCCTATCTGTTCGGGGAGTGGTCGGTCGCCGACGCCTTCTTCACGCCGGTGGCGGCGCGATTCCGTCATTTTCGCATCGATCTGGACGCCCATGGCGATGACGGCACGGCGGCGGAATACTGCAGGACCCTGCTGTCCCAGGCCGATTTTCTGGAGTGGAGCGCGGCGGGTCTGGCAGAGATCGGTTAACCGTCACCGAACACCGCATTTTAGGGGAACGATGAGAGGGTCGGGCACGTTCGACAGGGAACGCACCCCCAACCCCCCGAGACCCTCATGTCCTCGCCCGTCGCTCCCGGACCCGTCAACGCCGCCCAGCCCGGCTGGGTCAGCGT
>Ga0114898_1001532_pt1 | contig 13411 bp, 21 predicted proteins | sample Malvired_Geostar_FD_83496 | JGI IMG/M metagenome (GOLD analysis project Ga0114898, IMG submission 83496) | Marine viral communities from the Global Malaspina Expedition - Malaspina viral metaG DeepMed_Geostar | ecosystem: Environmental > Aquatic > Marine > Oceanic | place: Mediterranean Sea... | reverse complement strand
GGCAGAGCCCTGTGCGAGGCGTGCGGGGACCTCAAACCTGTGGAGAACCTTCATGACGAATGCTGCCGACCGAGCCACGAGCGAAGCCAAGGCGGCCGCCAGCTCCGCGGCCAACTCCGCCCAGGTGCTTGCAGACGACGCTCAGCGCACCTTCCGCGACGCCGCCAAGCACTTCGAACGTGCGGTCCAGGAAGGCGTTGAACAGATCCGCGCCCAGTCGCGCGCCTATGCCGACACCGCGGGCGAACAGATGGAAGAAGCACAGCGCTACGTGGTCGAGCACGTGCGGGAACGTCCCCTGGCCGCGACGGGCGTCGCTGTCGGCGTCGGCGTGGTGATCGGACTTCTGCTCGCCGGCGGCCGCCGTTGATCGAAAAGGCGCTCACCGCCGTCATCGGCCTCGCCGCGATTTGGGCGCTCACCATGCTGTGCGTGAGCGCTGCGGGCTTTGCGCTGTTCGCTCTGCTGGCGGGTCCCCTGGGCCCGGCCGGGGCTGCGGGCGTCCTGGCCCTGGTCGCCGGCCTGCTGCTGGTCGCCGCCGTCTTCGCCGTACGGGGCAAGGGTCCGACCCTGCCCGTGCTGCAGGAGGACGAAAGCCTGACCGCCCGGGCCTTCGAACTGGCGCGTCAGCATCCCATGGCCGCTGGCGCCGCGGGCCTTCTGGCGGTGCTCACCGCCGGGACCCTCGCGGTGAAAAACCCCAAGGTGATCGCCGCGGCGCTCAGCGCATTTCTCGCTGGCCGCTCGGCCGGCCGGCACTAGCCCCGCGCGTCCCGGCGACGGGATCGCAACCGAAGCTCTCCAGACGCGTCCCTTAGGGGGCGCGTCGCTTCACGTGACCAAAACTCGACCCAAGGACCGCCATGTTCAAGCTCCCCGACCTGCCCTACGCCCACGACGCCCTGGCCCCGGTGATCTCCGCCGAAACCATGGGCTACCACCACGACAAGCATCACGCGAAGTACGTGGACACCCTCAACGACCTGCTGAAGGCCGCCGGCGAAACCCCGGCCAGCCTGGAAGAGGTGGTCAAGGCCGCCGCCGGCGATCCGGCCAAGAAGAAGCTCTTCAACAATGCGGCCCAGACCTACAACCACACCTTCTTCTGGACCTGCATGATCGGCGAGAAGCAGACGCCGCAGGGCGACCTCGCCGCGGCCATCGACCGCGACTTCGGCGGCCTGGACAAGCTCAAGGAAGCCTTCGTCGCCGAGTCGGTGAACCATTTCGCCTCGGGCTGGGGCTGGCTGGCGGCCGAGGGCGACAAGCTCAAGGTGTTGTCCACCCACGACGCCGACGACCTGCTGACCCACCAGGGCCTGACGCCGCTTTTGACCTGCGACGTCTGGGAGCACGCCTATTATCTGGACCACCAGAACGACCGTAAGGCCTTCGTCGAAGCCTGGTTCGACAACCTGCCCCATTGGACCTTCGCCGCCGCCCAGTACGACGCCGCCCGCGGCAAGGGTCAGGCCTGGCGCCACCCCGTGCCCACGACCTGATCGCCGGGCTGGGAACAGCTTAAAGTCAAGCACGTTGAAATCCCGCGGCCATCCAGGTCGCGGGATTTTCTTTGGCGGCGGCGCCCGCCCCCTTGAGAGGAACGTGGAAATGCTGAGCTGGGCCCTGATCTTTCTGGTGGTCGCCCTGATCGCCGGCGTACTCGGATTCACCTCGATCGCCGGCGCCGCCGTCGGCATCGCCAAGATCCTGTTCTTCGTCTTCCTGGTGCTGTTCGCCGTTTCGGCCATCATGCACATGGTGCGGGGCCGTCGGGTTTAGCGACGCCGATCCACCGACCAGGTCCGGTACGCCTCGAATTGCGCGCCGGACCAGGTCAGGGCCTTGATCCGGATGGCGTCCTCGTCGGCCTCGATCAGGTTGAAGCTGGCCGGCAGGCCCCGTTCCCGCACGGACAGGGTGCCGCACCCGATGGCGTAGGTGCGCCCGTCGCCGAAGGCGTAGGGCAGCGCGAAGGGGACATGCACGTGGCCCGACAGCACAAGGTCCACCCGCGCCTCGCTGAACGCCCGGGCGGCGTCCACCCCGCCCCACACCTTGCCGGTCATGGGGGCGCCGATCATCTCGGTGAGGGGGTGATGGGCGGCGACGATGCGCAGATGGCCCGGTGAGGCGCCGTCGAGGAAGCTCACCGCCTCGCGCACCTGGTCTCGCCCGATCTGCCCCTTGGACCAGTTCATCCGCCACTGGGCGCCCCGGGCGGTGTTGATCCCGGCCACGGCCACGCGGTCGTCCAGGTGAGCCTGGCTCCGAGCCGGACCGATGATCCGCTCGAACCGCGAGAACGGCGCAAAAATCCGTTCGATCCAGGCGAGATAGGGGGCGTCATGATTGCCCGGCGTGACCAGCCACGGCCGCGGGAGGCTCTCCATCCACGCCTTGGCCGCTTCAAGTTCGGCCACCTCGGCGAAGCGGGTGATGTCGCCGGTGATCAGGATGAGGTCCGGCGGATCGGCCTGGAGCATCTCGGTGGCGGCGTCGACGGCCGAGCGGTTTTCGTCGCCGAAGTGGACATCGGAAAGCTGCGCGATACGAATCATGCGGCGTCCGGGTTCAGCACGCCGGCCGCAATGTCCTTCTCTGCGCCCGCCGGTTCGTCCGGCGGCGCCAGGACACGGGCCACGTGCGACACGAAGGACACCTCGGCCAGGGGCCCTAGTTGCACGCTTTCGCCATCGAGGAGCGCCGGTATGCCCCGGGCGGCCCAGACCCGGGCCTTCAGGCACAGGCCCAGGTCCACGGCCGGATCGTCCCGCCAGTCGCCGACCGCCGCGTGGAGGCCGAGCCGGAAGGCTTCCATGGCCCCATGCAGATCCAGGCCCGCGGCTTCCAGGGCCTGTTCGTCATCGGCCAGGCTGCGGCTGGCGGTGGGGCACATGAAGATCACCGCCTCGCCCTTTTCCCGCTGGCCGTCGCCGATGACGTAGCGAAGCCGTCCGGAGAAGGCCCGGGACCAGGCGGTTCGCGCCCGCTGAAAGGCCAGCCGCGCCTTGCCCTCGCGCATGGCTTCCCGGGCCGGAGCCCACAGGGCCGGCGCGCCGAGGATGGCGGCCACCAGGAACAGCTTCCCATCGACCGAGCCGCCCGCCAGGGGCCGCTCCACCCCATTGTCGAGAATATCGACCAGGGCCTCCTGCCACGGACGCGCGCCATAGATGGCGTGGGGCAGCATGTTCATGGTGCCGCCGGCCAGGGGCGCAAAGAGCGGGCCATCAGGTCCGCACAGTTCGGCGGCGCTGCGGGCGGTTCCGTCCCCGGCGACCACCGCCAGCAGGTCCGGCTTCGCCTGCAGGGCGCTGCGCAGGCAGGCCTCCACGTCGCCGGACGACGAGGCGCACACCCGGGCGCGCACATTGTAGCGCGACAGGATTTCCTCCGCCTGGGCCGGCGCGTCGTCGGACACGCTGCCGGAGGCCAGGTTGAGCACCATTTCGATCTTTTGAACGCCCTGGATCACCGGCGGGGCCTAAAGATCTTGGGCCGGCTGGGCCGGCGCCGGAGCGGGCTCGGCGTCGCCCTGGAGATCACGGCCGGCGCCGCTGATGGCGGCTCCGGCCTCACCGGCGGCGGCGCGCAAGGTGGGTTCGGCGCGGTCGGCGGCGATGGCCAGCTTCTGATCGACCACCTCTCCCCCCTCGCCAAAGGACCCGTGCCAGGCGGCCACGCCAAGGATGGCGCCGCCCGCCAGGGCGACCAGGCCAATCATCAGGTTGCGGACCGGACGCCTGTGGCGGCGGCGCTCCTCACGCCGGCCTTCGACGAGGCCCCGCTCATAGGCCCGTTCCAGATCCCGCGGATCGACCGTCACGGGATCCATGGCCTCGGCCGGGATGCCGTCGCGGTCACGTCGTCCAAATCGCGGCCACATTCTGGGCGCTCCATGTTTCATCTGCGGTCAAGCTAACGGGGGGGAGCCAGCCCCGGTTCCCCTTTGAACCGCGGCGATGATCCAGCTGATCCCGATGGTCGGGAACCTGACCAAGAGGACCGGCGTTTGAAGTTCGGCACAAGCTCAAGGAGAGCCTGAAATGATGAAATCGCTTATCGCTGTGGCGGGCGCGGGCCTGCTGGCCGCAGCCTGCACCTCGACCGGAACTGTGGAACGCAACGCCGCAGGCGGCGCCGCCCTGGGCGCCCTCGCCGGCGCCGTGATCGGCAACAATGTCGGATCGGGCGACGCAGCCACCGGCGCGGCGATCGGCGCTGTCGCCGGCGGCGCGGCGGGCGCCTACAAGGGCTGCCGCGAAGACGGCGGCTGCGGCGCCAACGTGCCCAATCGCCGGCAGTATTATGACGAGCGCGCGGGCCGCTACTATTTCTACGACTCCGCGAGCCAGCGCTACTACTGGGAAGACGGCCAGCCCCGCTACTGAGCTGAGCCGCAATCGCTGATCCAAGAGAGCGGCCAGGACTCCTGGCCGCTCTTTTCGTTTATGGCTTTGGGACAATGCGCGGCGCTCGCGCCTGAGGAGAGATTCGTCATGATGGATCGGCGAGGATGGGGGCCCCAGCTGGTGACCCTGGGAGCGCTGCTGGCGCTCGGCGGCTGCCAGACCTGGCTCAATCGGCCCCTGGTGGATGACACAGCCTGCGCCGATGTGAGCGCCGAAATCTATTTCCAGCCCGATTCCGCCGATCTCGGGCCGGACGCCCGGCAGCTGATCCAGGGGGCCGCCGACCAGGCCCAGGGCTGCACGGTCACCCAGGTGGATGTGCTGGGGCTCGCCGATGCGCCCGGCTCGTCGAGCGCCAATCTCGCCTTGTCCCAGGCCCGCGCCAAGGCCGTGACGGCCGCCCTGGCCGCCGCCCGGCTTCCCGCCGCCCAGTTTCACGTTCAGGCCGCCGGCGACGCTGGCGCCGTCACCCCGGACGGCCAGGCCCGGCCCATGCGTCGCCGCGTGGACATTGTCCTGCGGCTGGCGATCGCCGACTGAGGTCCGGCCGCTAAAAGAAACGGCGGATCACATGGGATCCGCCGAGTTTGCATTATCGAGAAAAGGGGGGTGCGGAGGCGGCAGGCTGGCCTTGGGAGACCAGCCTCAAGTCGGGGGGGGCGTCGCCGCCTCCGCAGCATATGAACTCGCCGTGCGCGTCTCCGTTCCCGCCGCCCCGCATTATTTTCAAACTTTCCGCGCCCGAACTGGGGTCGGCCCAGGCGCCGAAACAAGCGTCGCCATTCACGGAACGCCGCTGCAACCCCCGCGTTGGTTTGGCAAGGCGAAGCATCGGCTTCGCATTGCTGCAAAGGGGCAGACCATCATGAGAAGCTATGAGGCCCGTCGCCTGGGTCCGGCCCACGGGACCAGCCACCTGCATCAGGAGCGCACGCCCCACGGGCGGCTGGCGGCCCTGGCTTCCATCGTGGCCATGGCCAGCGCCATGGCCCTGCTGAGCAGCATGGCCGCCGAGGCTGACGCGCCCCGCGGTTCGGCCCCCCTCGCCCCTGCCAGCCTCATCAACTTCTAAGAAAAGGAGAGCGCTCATGGCTGACTCCCCCCAAGACTCTGAAACCAAGGTGCCCGCCACCCCCGCTCGCCAGGGCGCCCTGGGCAAGCCGGTGCTGCTGGTGCTGGTCATATCGACCGCCCTGGCCGGCGTCGCGCTGATCAGCGCCTGGCTTTTCCGGGCCGACGACCTGGCGGACGTCGAGCCGCACGCCGGACGTCAGACCACCGATGCGACCGCCTTCGAGCAGGACGCCCCGGCGCCGTTGCAGAACCCGGCTCCCGAAAACTGATTTCCCGAAGACGGATCTGGGCCACGCCCACGAGAAAGGGGCCGCTGGTTGTCCAGCGGCCCCTGTTCTGTGGAGGGCTCCCTTCGGCCGGCTAGACCACCGACTGGCCGCGGATCGCCCGGACCACGAAGCTCGCCACCAGCAGCACCAGGAACAGCACGAACAGGATCTTGGCGATGGTGGCCGCGACGCCGGCCAGGCCCATGAAGCCGAGATAGCCGGCCGCCAGGGCCAGAACTGCGAAGACGATCGCCCAACCCAGCATGACGTGCTCCTCCAAGGGGACTGATCCGGCGGGCCTGCGCCCGTTCAAAATCAACGCCCTCGAAGCACCGCCGTTCCCTCCGCCCGGTCGCCCGAGCGGAGGTTGGCGATATCTTGCGGCGGCCCTAGGCGGCGGCCTTGGCCTTCCGACGCGGGTGGAAGAACAGGGCCTGTCCGATCGCCGCCTTCACCGTTTCCGGCTGGAAGGGTTTGGTGATCAGGAAGGTGGGCTCCGGGCGCTCGCCGGTCAGGAGGCGCTCGGGGAAGGCGGTGATGAAGATCACCGGCACATCCAGTTCGGCCAGGATGTCCTTGACCGCGTCGATGCCCGAGGAGCCGTCCGCCAGCTGGATGTCGGCCAGAACCAGGCCCGGCCGGCTACGGCCGACGGCGTCCACCGCCTCGGTGCGGGTGGCGGCGATGTCCACCACCGTATGGCCGAGCTCCTTGACCAGGGCCTCGATATCGGCGGCGATGACCGGCTCGTCTTCGATGATGAGCACTTCGGTGGCCAGTTCGGCGTCGATCTCGGCCTGGGCCTCGGCGATGAGGCCTTCGACCTCTTCGAAGCGCGCGCCGAGGATCTGCGCCGTCTCACTGGGGGTGAACCCCTCCAGCGCGGTCAGCAGGAAGGCCTGGCGAGACCGCGGCGCAATCCGCATGAGGCGGGAATTGGCGTCGTCCCCCGCGGCGTCCGGGCCGCTGCGCGACTCAAGCTGCGCGCCGGTGGAGCACCAGATGGTGTGAAACACGTGATACAGGGCCACCCGCGGCGTCAGGTTGGCTTCAAGGACCTTTTCACCCGCCGCCAGCGCTTCGAGCGCGACGCGGACATAGTGGTCGCCCGTGGTTTGATCGCCGGTGAGCGCACGCGCATACCGCCGAACATAGGGCAGATGCGGCGCCAGTCGGGCTAGAAGACTCAATGACCCCTCCCGTAGAGACAAGAACAGACACACGGCTGCGTCCTGTGCGACCGCGTTTCATCCATCATCCGCACAAAACGCGGCTGGAGGGAACCGGTTCCGCCCATCGGGCGTTTTCGATATCCACACAACGGGTTCCGCATATGGAACCGGTTGGGAACTCGACGGGGGGGTCGATCGTTGAGCGATCAGAATGACAGTATGAAAGGGCGTCCGCCGGAAGAGCAGGACGCCGGGGATATGATCGAACAGCAATCGCAACACCCTGCCTCGGGTTCCGAAGGCAACGCCGCCGCCCTTGATGAGGCCCGCCTGCGCCAGCAGGCGATTGGGGTGCGTCTTCGTCAGATGTTTGACGAGGTGGTCAATGAGCCGGTGCCGGATGACTTCCTCGACATCCTGCGTCGCGCCGACAAGTCGGCGGAGCAGGACTGATGATCGACCGCAGTCCGCGAGACCCTGCCCTTGATGACGCCTTCAAGGCGGAGCTGGTCACCCTCATCCCGCATCTGCGCGCCTTCGCCCGCACCCTGTGTGGCGACGCCACGGCGGCCGATGATCTGGCCCAGGACGCCATGATGAAGGCCTGGGACGCCCGGTCCAGCTTCCAGATGGGCACCAATATGAAGGCCTGGACCTTCATGATCCTGCGCAACCAGTTCTATTCCGAAAAGCGCCGGTCCTGGCGCCAGAGCCAGCTCGACCAGGAAGCGGCCGAGCGGACCCTGGTGGCGGTGGACGACCCCGAGGCGCCGGTCGCCCTGGACGAGCTTCGCCTCAGCCTGGGCATGTTGCCGCCTGAGCAGCGGGAAGCCCTGATCCTCGTGGGCGCCGGCGGCTTCGCCTATGAAGAAGCCGCCGAGATCTGCGGCGTGGCCGTCGGCACGGTGAAGAGCCGGGTGAGCCGGGCGCGCAAGGCCCTGCAGTCGATCCTCGAAGATGGGGCCTATGACCGCGACGGCGGCGCAGCGGGCGACGCCATGCGGTCTATCCTGGCCGACGCCGAGCGACTCAGCACCGTCCGCTGAGCGCCCAGGGGGGCGGCGCCGTGAACACTGATCCATGGGCCTCGCTCAGCACCATTCGGGTACGGCTGATTGCAGCCATGGCCGCGGCCTTGCTGCCGGTCCTGATGCTGGGCGCGGTGCAGACCGCCGTCGCCTTCAATCGGGAAGCCGAGCTTCTGCGTGAAAGCCTCGGCTCGGCGGCCCAGCGCAGTGCGGCCGACGCCCGGGCGCGCATGGAATCGGCCGACATCCTGCTGGAGACCCTGGCGCCGGGCTCGGTCGGCTTCGCCTGCGCCCGCCGGCTGGCCGAGGTGACCGCCCGCATCCCCGGCTATGACAATCTGATCCGGTTCGACCGCAATGGCCGGGTGGCCTGCGCGTCCGGCACGGTGCCCAGCGATCCTGCGCGCAGCGCGCGGCCCTGGTTCGAACAGTTGCGCGCCACCGACGACATGATCATCACCCGCGATCCGGGGGTGAGCTATTCCGACCAGCCGGCCCTGGTGGCCGCCGTGCCGGCCCGCACCGCAGACGGGACGTTCGACGGCGCCCTGGCCGCCGTCATCGCCCTGTCCAGCCTGCAGCCGGACGGCGCCGCCTCGGCCCTGCCCGAGGGCGCCGAGGTGGCCCTGGTGGATAATGCCGGCCGCTATCTCAGCATGACCGACGCCGCCGCCTTCGCCCCCCCGCCGGACGACTGGTTGGATCGCACCCGGTCGGCCGGGTCCTATGTCTGGTACGCCCGGGCCGGGGGCGAGCGACGGGTCCATATCGCCGCGCCCCTGGTGGGCGAGAGCCTGTACGTCATGCTGTCGGCCCAGTCGCCTGGCCTGTTCTCGTGGGCGCGGCTGAACCCCCTGACCGGGCTGGTCCTGCCGCTCATGACCTTCGCCGTCGTCCTGGTCACGGTCTATATCGCCGCCGATCGGGTGGTGGTGAGATGGCTGATCTATCTGCAGCGGATCGCCGCCCTCTATGCCCGGGGCCGGCTGACGGTGCGTCCGGCGCGGGCCGAGGACATGCCGGCCGAGATTCGCGACCTGGCCGAGACCCTCGAAGACATGGCCGACGCCATTGTCGGACGGGACGCCTCCCTGCGCGATTCCCTGGCGCAGAAGGACGCCCTGCTGCGAGAGATCCACCACCGGGTGAAGAACAACCTGCAGGTCATTTCCAGCCTGCTCAGCATGCAGCAGCGGGCCCTGTCGGATCCTGGCGCCCGGGCGGCGATGTCCGACACCCGGCAGCGGATTTCGGCCCTGGCGCTCGTCTATCGCGCCCTCTACCAGGGTCCCGACCTCAAGCGGGTCGATCTTCGCCCCTTCCTGGAGGAACTCACCGCCCAGCTGGTGGCCGGAGAGTCCATGCGCGGCCCCGCCGTCCGCACCGAACTCCATGCCGACACCCTGATGATCGACCCCGATCGCCTGGCGCCCCTGGCCCTGTTCGCCGTCGAGGCGATCACCAACGCCCAGAAGCACGCCTTCGCCGAGCGTGGCGGGCTGCTCAGCGTCGATTTCCGGGCGACCAATGGCGAGGCGGTGCTGGAGATCGCCGACGATGGGGTGGCGACGGACCAGGCCCTGGCCGGGACCGGCGTCGGCCGCACCCTGATGACTGCCTTCGCCCGCCAGCTGCGGGGCCACGCCGAGGTTCTGAGGAACGCCGCCGGGGGCGTCACCGTCCGGCTTGTCTTCCCGACTCCTCCGACCGACGCCCTGGAAGAGCCGGAGCGGAACCAAGCGGTGGCCTGAACGTTGGATCACCGACGCAGACAAGCCTCACAATGGAGCCTCCCCAAATGCGCAAGATTTTCCTTCTCGCCGCCCTGACCGCCAGCCTCGGCATGACCGCCTGCAACACCATCTCCGGCGCTGGCCAGGACGTGGAAGCCGCCGGCGAAGCCGTCACCAGCACCGCTGAAGACGCCAAGAACTAAGAAAGACCTCGGCGCGGGGCCCAGCCTCCGCCCATGGTTTCAGACCCAAGGCCCCGCCCGGCGAACGCCGTGGCGGGGTTTCTTTTTTAGCCTGGACCTAGGCGGCCGCCCGCGCGGTGGCAGGGGTCTGGAAAACGCCCGGCTGCCGGCCCGCCTTGAGGCCCTGGGCGTCGAGCACATGGGCCTCATTGGTCCCCACGATCAGATAGCCGCCGGGATTCAACGCCGCCGCCAGGTTCTCGACCACCCGCTGCTGGGCCGGCTCGATCATGGCCTCCAGCACGTGACGGCAGAAGATCACGTCGAAACCCCGCACCCGCGACAGATCGCCGATCAGGTTCAGCCGGCGCCACCGGATGGCCTGTCGGAGGCGGGGCGAGACGACCCAGGCGTCGTCGACCTTGTCGAAGTGCCGGATCAGGCTACGGATCGGCAGGCCCCGCTGCACCTCGAACTGGGTGTAGAGGCCGCTCTGGGCCTTCTCCAGGGCGCGCTCTGACAGGTCGGAGCCGAAGATCTCGAACTGCGCCCCGGGGTGCTCGCCCGCCATCTCGTCCACCAGCATGGCCAGGGAGTGGACCTCCTGCCCCGTGGCGCAGGCGGCGCTCCAGATGCGGATCGGCTGATCGGCGCGCCGGCGGGCGAGGTCCGGGGCCAGCTCGTCGCGGAACAGGTCGAAGGGGGTCTGATCCCGGAAGAAGCTGGTGTCGCCAGCCGCCATGGCTTCCACAATGGCCCAGATCAGCCGGTCTTCCCGCCGCGTCCGCAGGCCGGACATCAGATCGGCGATGCTCTCGAAGCCTTCGCGGCGCGCCACCGGCCCCAGGCGGGTCTCCAGCAGATAGTCTTTCGCGGGGTCCACCAGCTGGCCCGAGCGGGCGGCGCAGAGCTGGGCGACCAGGTCGCGGTCCTCCGGCCTCATACCAGACCCGCCTGGGCGAACTTGGCCGCCACGATCTCGCTGTCGAAGGGCTTCATGATGTATTCGTCCGCGCCGCTTTCAAGGGCTTCGCGGATGGCGGCCACCTCGTTTTCGACTGTGCAGAAGACGACCTTGGGCGCCCCGCCGCCGGGCTCCATCCGCAGGCCGCGCAGGAATTCCAGCCCGTTCATGACCGGCATGTTCCAGTCGAGCAGCACCACGTCGGGCATGGCGGTGCGGCACCAGGCCAGGGCCTCGGCTCCATCGGCGGCCTCGGCGACGTCGAAGCCGAGATCCTCCAGGATCCTGCGCGCGACCTTCCGGATCACCCGACTGTCATCGACGATGAGGCAAGTCCTCAACGGAACACTCCCAGCTTGAGAGCCAAGTTGTTGCGCCCTGCTGGTTAAGGAGCCGTATGGTTTTGCAAGTTCGCCCCGCCCGAGCGCCCGATTTGGGGGACGGGATCAGCCGGTCGGCAGGGTCGCGGCGAAGGTGACCTTTTCGTCGTCGGCCTCGGCGAACACCCGGCCGGAGGCCTCGGCCACGAAGAGGTGGACATAGTAGGCCTGCACCCAGTGACCGTGCATCATGCCGTCGGGCAGCTTCTCTCCGGCCAGGCCGGCGGCGATGTCCGGACGCAGCCGGGCCTTGGGGCCGACCGCCTCCACCGCGATCACGGTGGCCCCGCCGTCGTGAACCGCCTGCAGCCGAGCCTTGCCGCCCAGCGGCAAGGCCGCGCCGGCCAGCTGGGCCAGGTTCAGGGCCGTGCGGGCGGCGGCCTTGTCCAGCGACGGCGCCTCGACGGCCCATTCCAGTTCGGCCCGTTGATGTCGGAAAATCCCCTGGGCCAGAGCTTCCAGGTCCCGGGGATCGAAGGTTTCGGCCGAGGCCGAGGCGCCGAACGCCACGCGGGTGAAGGCCAGCATCTCGGCCAGCTTGCGCCCCGAGGCGGCGATCAGGCCCATGGCGTCTTCGCGCATGTCCTGGGCGTCGGGGTCTTCCAGCAGGTCCAGGCCGGAGACGATGGCGCTGACGGGGCTGATGAAGTCGTGGCACATCCGCGCCGCCAGATAGGCGGCGATCTGAGCGGCGCCCGGCGCGGCCTCGGCGGCGACAGCTTCGGGCTCGACGGGAAGGGAGGCGTCTGTCATCGGGCGCTGAGACTGGCGTGATTTGGCCCCGCCTGAACAGGAAAAGCGACGCTTCAGATCGCCTTTTCGAACGCCCAGGGCTCGGACGGGGGCGCCAATCGGGCCGGCGTATAGGCCTCGCCCGCCAAGCCCGGCTCAAAGCTGGCCTGCTCCGTGCGGCGCTCAGGACCCAACTGGACCGCCAGATAGCCCGTGAACCCCGCAAAAAAGGCGAAGACCGCCAGCCATAGGACGATCCGCAGCGAGGCCTGCGGCAGACGGGCGGGCATGGCGTGAGCGTGATCCATGCCTCCCCAACCCCCGATCGGGGCTCATGGTTGCGGCAGGCCGTCATTTTAGCCCCCGGCTTTTTGCGAACTATTCTCATTGCGCCGGCGTCCGCCTTCTTCTAAGAACTGTTCGCAACTGGAGCCCCAGCAGGCCTCCCGCATTTCCCCCTTGGCGTTTCCTCCCCGCCAGGCCTCGCCCCGCCCGGCTCCCCGCCTGGGCGGGGCCTTTTTTGACTCCGCCCCCCGCCAGCGCGCCGGGCGGGGCGCGAAGGCGGCTGTAAAACCGGCGGAATTGGGTTCATAACCCGGGCTTGAGAATTGAGGCGTTGCAGATCAAGGAGGCCCGCCATGGCTCTGGATTCCGGTGAGACCCCAAAGACCTTCCGCTGGGAGGACCCGCTGGATCTCGTCTCGCGGCTTTCGGAAGACGAACGCATGGTCTGGGAGGCGGCCCGGGCCTATGCGCGGGACAAGCTCCTGCCCCGGGTGGTCTCGGCCTATGCCGAGGAACGCTTCGATCGCGAGATCATGAGCGAGATGGGCGCCCTGGGCTTCCTGGGCCCCACCATCTCCGAGGAATACGGCGGCGCCGGCGTGAACCACGTGGCCTACGGCCTGATCGCCCGCGAGATCGAGGCGGTGGATTCCGGCTATCGCTCGGCCATGAGCGTGCAGTCGTCCCTGGTCATGTATCCGATCTACGCCTTCGGCTCCGAGGCCCAGAAGCAGAAGTATCTGCCGGGCATGGCCAAGGGCGAGATCATCGGCTGCTTCGGCCTGACCGAGGCTGACGGCGGCTCCGATCCGGCCTCCATGCGCACGGTGGCCAAGAAGGTGGATGGCGGCTTCGTGCTGAACGGATCCAAGATGTGGATCACCAACAGCCCGATCAGCGATGTGGCCCTGGTCTGGGCCAAGCTCGACGGGGTGATCCGCGGCTTCCTGGTGGACCGCGGCTCCGAGGGCCTGACCACGCCGAAGATCAACAACAAGCTGTCCCTGCGCGCCTCGGTCACCGGCGAGATCGCGCTCTCCGACGTCTTCGTGCCCGACGACCACATGCTGCCCGGCGTCACCGGCCTGCGCGGCCCCTTCTCCTGCCTGAACAAGGCCCGCTACGGCATCGCCTGGGGCGCCATGGGGGCGGCGGAATTCTGCCTGCACGCCAGCCG
>Ga0114898_1001530_pt1 | contig 13433 bp, 10 predicted proteins | sample Malvired_Geostar_FD_83496 | JGI IMG/M metagenome (GOLD analysis project Ga0114898, IMG submission 83496) | Marine viral communities from the Global Malaspina Expedition - Malaspina viral metaG DeepMed_Geostar | ecosystem: Environmental > Aquatic > Marine > Oceanic | place: Mediterranean Sea... | reverse complement strand
GTGCAGCGCCAGCTGTAGCAGATGTCTTTGAAAACCAAAAACAAATAGGTCTATCATTCCCGTCATATATTATTATGTAGTCCCCATCATCTATGGTTGACATGGTATCGGGGTCTATAATAACAACTTGAGCTGCTGGGGCTGAACCATCAATTTCCGTGGCTGTGGCTGTACTATCTATAGAAAAATTATGACACATTAAATATCTTGCGCTACCAGAAAATAAATCAGATAAATCATCTACACCAAATGATAAGATAGTAGGACTATAAACATTATCGTTATTGTAAACACTATTTACTGATACAGAAGTTAATTTTCTACGTGCTGCTGTATAAGTTAAATTGTCTTTAGAAATAGATAAATTTCTACAGTCGGGGTAAAAATATTTAAATCCTACTTTATCGACATTAACTGTTACGGTAGTATCTAAATCTGCGTTAGCAGTTGACATTTGAGCATCCCAACCAGTCCAAGCAGCAGCACCACCACTTTTATAATTCCTCTGAGTTGCACAATTGGCCATAAAATTATTTGTCCATAATATCATATATTTGGGTGGTTCTGACCAAGGAGCTACGGCTGTTCCATTTTTAGAGTTACCCATATAATCATAACTTCCTACACTGTGACTAAATTTAAAGGGTTCGGTTAAAGTTTCTCCGCACTCTAAATCTTCACCAGTATTGGCATTTGCGATGGATACTTTACACCCATCTTTATCGGGGTCTATAATAAAACGAGCTCTGTACCACGAATCTTCTTTAAGAGTTAAATTCTCCATTTTATAAGGAACTGCAACATGGTTTGGGTGACTATCCTTAGCAGCAAAACGGTCATAACCATCTACTCCACTCCCACGTGTAAAGAAGGAATGTTGGTGAGCGACAGTAGTGGGACTGTCTGAGCCTGTCCAACCAGCATCTGTGAATCCATAAGCAGGTGTACCAATTGCGGTAGTTTTATTACTAAATACTGAATAAGATGCAGCTCCTAAACTAGGAAAAAATCTACCACCTTCTAAACGCTGACCCTCTCTTACAGGGGTATCATCAGAAAATTCTATTCTCCCATGATAAATACCAGAACTCGACACGGTGTTTCCCGAATTTGCATAAGATACTGTAGTAGATGTTACAGCTGTTACTGACGTACCAGCTGCTCTAGTTCCTGTTTGCATGTCTGAATAGGATTGCGACGCCCCATTGTCTGCGGAGTCAATGGCTGCCGATATTTTAGTGAAAATTTTATCACCAACTTCGAATCCATGTCCTCCTGCTGTATTAGTAATTGTAACGGTTACAACATTAGTGCTACCGTTTCTACCAGTAGCTTGAATATACTGCATACGGGGGCTTCTAGTTAAAGGAGCCACACGAATAGTATCTACTGTACCACTAGCATCTCTTCCTTCAGTCGAAGACATTGCTGACCTTTGTACAAAACGTTCCTTCTGTTTCCAAACCATAAGACCCATAAAATTTGGATGTTTATTCTTAATAGTGGGTTTATATACAGATTCAGAAAAAGCAAATTGTATTAAATCTTCATCTGTTTCGGGTAACCTATCTGAAAAAGTAATAGCAAAACACCTATTTGGATTAGTTCCACCTGTAAGGTTCCCGTCAAGATAGGGATTATCTTTAACTATCCTTAATTTAGCACTGGTTGTCGCCGCAGCAACATCTAACGCTTTACCAACTTCGATACCGGTACCGGACCAATTACTTGATACTACATTAGAAAATTTAAAGTCTGTAATACCTCCAGCGGAGTCTACTCCAGTAATAAAAATAGTCAATACGGCTGTAGTGGTGTCTCCCTCAACATAAACATTAGTAGTGCTGCCGTCTGTCGGTACAACATAACCTGTGCCCGGTTGAATTATTTCAAGTTCTATTGGAAGAGCGCCTCCACCGAAAGATAATGCTCCATCACTAGATGGAGATATTTCATCTATATTAAAATCTACATACATCTCTGGAGCCACGTGAGATTCAAAATCAGTTCCTGCTATATCTTCAGTCATTGGTCTAGGTATCTCTATAGCTACCCAAGCCCTTTGACATATAGGCCAATTCTCATTGGTAGCGTGTGGAGAAAAGCCGTATTTTCCTCTATGTATAGTTCCATGATAATTTATATCCTTATAAACGTCCTGTTCGCTTGTCCAATGGCTACTTATATGTAAAGAAGCACCACCAGATAATGAGGCTTCATTACTCAATGAAACTGATGAATAAACCTGTTCATTTCCATCAGAATCAAATGTACTTCCGCCTGTGTAATAATTTGTAACTAGAGAGGTTTCTGGTAATGCTAATGTTTTTATTTCTTTAGAAACTTCGTGTTGTAATTTGTATTTAATGTTGTCTGTTGGTTGTACCCATTCTGGTTCCCAAGGGTCATACCATTTCATACCCTTAACTGGAAAATAAGATTGACTTCCACCGGGATGCCCTCCCGGAAAATATGATGCTGCTCTTTGAATAAGCCCTATAGTTTGATGACCAATAGAACTAGAATCAGAAGCGCTCTTTATTGGTACAATTTCTTGTCCTTCAAAACTTTCTCCATATCTATCAAAAAAAGCATCATAACCTGCAAATTTACCTTGCCCCCACGCACCATTATTATATGCCCACCTTGCATCAAGAAATGGACCCTGATATAAAATTTGCGTAGATGCTACAGTTTTAATAGTCTCTTCGGTTCCTCCACCAGAAAAATCCTCCTCTAAATTTATATTTACTCCTTCGTAATTAGTTCCAAAAACTGTCAAATCATCATTTTCTACTGACATAGTGGCTTCATTAAAAACAGTAGGTTGTTTCCTCATATAATAATGTTCTAATGTAGGTATAGCAAAGGTAGTTGGGGCTGACATAGAATTAACATATATATTACTTTCTAAACCTACTAGGTTTCCTTCTCCAAACGTCATTTCTGAAGCTACGGGAAAATTATATAGATAACCACTCTGAGAAGGGGCACAGCTAATATCCGCAGTAGCTGTAGTACCTACAAACCTATCGGGATATTTTGTAAAAATCCCTACGTCTTTGACTGCATCTGTTAATCTTCTAAATTTTGCTGGCATTAAATTCCTCCTACGTCATTTGATTTTCTTACTGCCATGGGTAATACTTCACTTATCTTTTCAGCGAAGTTGTCTGAATCATATACATCGCCGTGTATATTTAAAGTTATGCCTCCACTCGCCCCGCCAGAAAGCATATTCTGTGTTTTAGGTATAATTGTTTCTCCCTTCTGTAACATAGCCATACCATGGTCTTGGGTATAACCACCTATATCCATAGTTCTACGAGCCATATATCTTCCACCAGTATCCATTGACGTTCCAGCACTTTCCATATGAGAAGCATAGGACTGAGATGTATCAATACCAGCTATATCTGGACCAGTGCCAGTTGATGGCTTCATCATCTGTTGCATCAGTATATTGAATGCTGCTCCCGCTGCAAATCCCCATCCTAAAATTCTAGCTCCGTGAGTACCCATCAGTGTACCACCCGCCTTAACCTCAAGTTGGCCCGCTGCCACCATTTGTAAAGCAATTGCATATCCCATATATGCACCCGCCAAACCACCTATAACACCCGCAAGAACCCAACTGTCCTTGGCAATCTTCTGAGTTAAATACATGGCACCGAACATAACCATCTTGGACATCATTTGGGTTTTAAGTAATGCACCAGCGCTTACATTCTGCGTATCTATCGCTTGGGTTTTTGCATTGGTTACTGCAATGTCAATTTTATCAAAAGTGCTTTTCGCACTAACGGCTCGACCATTTGCATATTCCCATCCAGTCGCGGTTTTGGTCACCATTATCATCTTTTTGCCGCTCTTTATCCTTACTTCATTTATAGCAGCCTCTTGAAATCTAGCCGCATTCCCTGCCATCATCATATTGAGGTTGGTAGCTAGTATTGCTGAATTAATAGGTATAAGGCCATTCAGTATCTTGTATGCTATAATAGCCTCGAAAAATCCATCACCCATGAGTTGCGCTAACTTTAATACTAATTTTAAAGGTATTGCGGCTGCATGGAGCATACCTGTCATATCATGACCCTGTTCAGTAAAGTCTTTAATAATCTGTACTAATATAACTAAAACTTCTTTACCTTGCCTCAATGCACCTATAACAAAATCCCTTATTATTTCTGACATTTCCGTTAGAACGACGGAACCGTCTTCCATAGTTTTAACAAATAAATTTTCAACTACGTCAACTATACCATGTATCTCCATAGCAAATTGATTAAGATAACCTGCTTCTGCTCCTATTTTATCAGAAAGAATGAATGGAGCCATCATAGAAGTTTTTAATACTTGAATCTGATTGACCAAGGCTTCCTGCTGAACCATAGCCATTTGGTGAGCAGAACCAGCAGAATTAGCCAAGTCATTAACTGCTCCAGTAAACTCATCGGCATTCTGTACCAAGTGAATAAAGGCCGTTGCACCACGAACATTTAAATCTTCCATCAAGGCTATCATAACTTCCATATCACTCACACCTTCTCCCATAACATCTTGGAATTCTGTAGCTATAATATTCAATGGTTTCATATTTCCTTCTAAATCTAGAATTTCTATTCCCATCTTTCTGAATGCAGCTGCATTGTCTTCAGCATGCTGAGTAAACTCCGCTAGGGCTTGACGTAGACCCCTACCTGCTATACCTGCCTCTAGAGCTCTGTTGGTCAAGACCTGCAAACCTCCAAGTAATTGGTCTATGCTTTGCCCTGTAGAGATAAAGAAAGGTAGAGCGAACTTAATAGAGCTCGCTAAGTCATCCCATTCAATAAGAGATTTATTAATAGCATGGGCGAATTTATCAGTAACTTCCTCGGCCTGACTGAATTCCATGTTGAAACCCATAATGGTTTGTGTAGTTAGCTTAGATAGGGTATTATGGTCGCCCTGTACAGCCATAGATAACTTCAGTGTGTGCTGTAACATCTGCATCGCTTCTGCGGCATCTACACCTGCGGATGCATACTGGTAGAGCCCAGATGTAGCATTGGTCATTTCAACACCAAATTTAGTTCCAAACTCTACAACCGAGTCACTTATCTCAAATAAAGTTTCATTAGACTCTTGCCAAATAGAATTTGCATTAATTAATTGTGCCTCGAAATCCTGTAAAGATGATACAACCGCCATAAGCTTATAATTAAGTGCAGCAATAGCTGCCGTTCCTATCACAAAGGCATTTTTAAGTGTGCTACCTACCTTTTCGGCGGCTTCATCAATATGTCGGCTATATTCCTGCATCAAGCGATTTTTTTCTTTAAGGTTTAATATGTTTTTTTTCTCCCACTCCATTAATTCTCTATCTAATTTTCTTTCTTCTTCTTTTATCTCTCTTTGAATCTTTCCGTATTTTCTTTCTTCTGCTGTAAGTTTTTTTTGTTCAGCGAGTAAAACAGTTAATAATTTTCTTTGTCCTTCAGTTAAATCTTCAAGTTCCATCATTTCCTTAATCAAATCTTGTTTAAGCTTGACTTGTTTCTTGAGATTAGCCTCTGACTTCTTTTCTTTCTTAGTTAATTTTTCTACCGTTTTTACATGTTCTTTGGTGTCGTGACCAAGCTTCTGGTGATAGGCAAGTCTTTTCTTAGCATTTGCTAAATCTTTTTTATCTTGCTTGTTCTTCTTTTCGGCTTTGTCCGCTTCTATCTTTTGTAATTCGGCTTCCTTTTCGCTTATTTTTAAAATGTCTTTATTTATTTTCTGTTGGGATTCTAAATCCGTAATTACTCTAGAACGGTCTTGAACATCTGCTTTTGAAAATTTACCCATAGTCTCAGCAACATCGGCTCCCGTTCCTAATTTAACTCCCATATCAGATGAGCGAGAAGCAAAATCTTTCATGGCAGAATCCATACCTCTTAATTCTCTACCAAAAGTAGCAGAATAGTCTTCTAGTTCCTTTGTACTTAACTTTCTACCTTTCTGAGCCTCTAAGTTGGCTACAGAAGGGGGCTTCATAGCTTCGAACTGCTTGGTTGCCTGTTTCGCTGCTTGTGTCCTTGCCTTAGCGAGCTGCTCGTGAGCTGTTTTGCTACGTCTTCTTAATTCATTTACAGCGACATCATGTTGTTGTTGCCTTTCTTGCGCTCCCTTTTTAAATGCAGTTGAAGAAGCTTGATTAACCAGCTCTCCAGCTGCCCTTACGTCTGAGACAGCCCTGTCTCTGGAGCGTCTACCTACATAAAACTCTATACCGTAGGCAATTGCAGTTTCCTGTGCCATTATTTTATCCTATTAAGTCTTTTATACTTGGTCGCTGCATTTTCAATCCCATTTTTTCCTTCAGATTTCTATTGGCCTCCATGTATTTTGCATATTGAGACCTCATTTCTGGTTTTTTCTTAGCCATTTCGCTTATGTCATCAGAAGAGTATCCGTCAAAAGAATGAAGAACATTGTATTCTGAATACGCTGCCATAATACCATCTAGTTCTATTCTAGGAATAGACTTTATTTCCGACCAACTCATACCTAAATCTTTCATTAGGGGGATGTAGATACACACCGCTTCGGGTGCCTCTCTCATCCAATCTAAAAATTTACGTCTGTTTCAGTTCCCATTACCTTTGCAGATACTTTATATTTTAGTGTCGTTGGTAATTTGGACCATACTTCGGCTGTCAGAAAAGTCCCTTCGGGATTCTTTTCATTGGCCTTCCCAATCATCTTCTGAATTTTTTCACTAGCTAAATGGGTATAATATTCGTTCTTCTCTTCTTCTGGTGTATCATCAGATGGAATAACCATTTTAGGCTCTTCCGCTTCTATAAGTTCACACCATTGAATGTAGACCGTTTTTCCTTTATATTCCAATTCTTCTGTCTGAATTTCATCAGTTAATGCAATAAGGTCTTCCATTGACCAACTTTCCATTGTATTTTCTGTCATATTTATTTCCTTTATTTAGGGAGGGGCCGAAGCCCCTCTCTATAGTACATTACTAGCTAGTATATAAAGCTTACTCTTCTTCCTTTACTTCAGCTTTCTTTGCTTTAGGAGCTTGTGGGTTATCTTCTAACCAGTTAGCCAACCTAATTTTTGCTGATTTCGGGTTGAAATTTGCTTCATAATACTTTTTCGCTTCGTCGTAATTCATATTTCCTCACATCAAACTGGCTAAAGTACACAAAACTGCTTTACCAGTATATGCGGACGTATCCAGTGCTCCTGCTTTAGTTCCATTCCATATGAATGGTTTAACTTGGGATTGTAGTGTAAAAGACTCTTCATTAGCACTTTCATTGGAAAGTGTGTGTGAATAATCCATAAAGTGACAGTTTGGTATAACTAATACTTCTCCGTCATCTCCACCGCTAGTTCCCGGCTTTAATTCTACAAAAACTCTGTAACCAAAAGATTGGTTTGAACCTGAGCCCATATCACCCTTTGTTGATTTAGGGTCTACAGTTCCATCTGAAATTGCCATCCATTCGGAAGTAGGATTAGCTACTAATCCATATCTTGCACTATGATTACCATGAGTTGTATTACTTACATCCGAATGAGTCTTACCTTGGAAAAGTAGAGTGAATCCTGCATCGCTCTTCTTTTTGGTAATGGATACTGAAGTATCCTTTTTAACTTCAATCTTACCTACATTTCGTAGTCCCATAAAACTAATGTCCTCGTCCTGTGCACCTATTGATACATCTACACCAGTTATGTCGGGCATTGCCCAGTTATTCATACCTGCATTTCCTAATGAAGGTATAATACATTCTAATGATTGTGCCACTGTTGGTTCTCCAACTGCATTAACATTAATTCTTGTTGAAAGCAGCTTTTTGCCGCCAACTTGATGGAATTTAATTCCATCCGATAGGTGTTCTGTCGTCACCCATATCTTTACGTCTCTTCCTGTGAAATAAGCCATAATAATCAGAGCTCCGTTGTTGCTGTAGCTTCAATTAAAGCGTTGCTACCAGCGCTGTGTGTGACCTCGCTACCTGTGGCAACTATTGGGTCAACATAACTCTGAAACGACAGAGTTTCTTCTTGAGAAGAATCTGCTCCCATAGTTACTGCGTGGTCTGTAATGTAACAGTTTCTCAAAACAAAAATTTCACCTTCATGCAAAGAACTTGAATCTTTAAATCTAATGTATATTCTGTATCCACAATCCGCATAGTCTGGTGCTCTTAGACCATCAAATAGTCCAGAGGTGTGTGGTGATGCTGGTGCTGCCGTCAGGTCTTTTGCCAAACCAAATCTTGCATCATTATATATACAATCCCACATCGCATCCTTCTTTTTGCGTGTAATACTTATAGTATTTTCTTTCTTAACTTCGGCCTTAAGGACATTCCTTTGTCCAATAAAAGCCACATCCTCATCCATTACACCCATAGATAAATCTATTGCTGTCAAATTATCTGGTTCGTTGTTCCATTCTGCATCAACCATGTTTAGTGTGTTATCAGTAAACTTGGTGGTTGCATTACCGGGAGTAATATCTCCCCATGGTCCTTCGGTTGCAGATACAGCTGCTCTGGGTCCAGCAAACAAGCTTGCTTTCTCAGCGGTAGCATAAATATTGACTGATGTGCCAGTAACAAAATCTACTATTGCTGCTCCTACTTCATCAGTAGAATCTAGAGCTTCTTGAAATACTATACCCAGATTGTTATGTTCTGTGGTGATGGCGAGTTCTACATCTCTTCCTAGGAAATATGCCATATTTTTTCTCCGTTGACGTTGCGCTAACGTCTAGATAGTATTAAGTATATATCGGCCTAGTATATAAAGGTTTCGCCTATAGCGGGGCGGGCGGTAACAATCAGTAATCAGTATTTGACCTGACTTGTGTCGCTGGGTACATAATAGATAAATAAGGGGTTGCCCAAAAAGTTAAATTGTGTCTTCTAGGTTTCATTGGTCTTCTCGTCCCTTTCACCATTGCCTTTCCCGTGGCAACCATTCCCTCATTATCACCAAAAATGAATTTTTGTGCGTTTTTCCAAACGTCATCCCTTGTGCCTCCGTCCATTCCCATCCTTGCCCGAAGTGCTGCTTCTTTTACTTTACCCGTTCCTGATTGCTGCATCCCGTGTCTCCAGTCCGCCATGTTATTTCCTTTCAGTGGGTCTACATTAAGTAATGATTGTGAAGGGATTATTCCTCGTTGTCCTTTGACAGCGCGTTTGTTTTCACGAGGAGTATATATACCCGGCACATGCCCTTGTGCTGCTGTGCTAGCTTTTTTCTGAGCAGCAAGACTTTGAACCTTTTCTATTTCTCTGGTATTATCTTGTATTAGTTTCCATACTTTCAGAGCTGGACCTTTATTTATACCAGCCGTTACACCATCCACTTTATTACCATTCTCATCCTTTCCTCCGTGTAACCATAAATTAATACTATCATTTACTTTTTTTGGTAATATCTTACCAGATGCAGCGTGCGTAAGGTCCTTTTTGCCTGAAACATGTTTCTCTCCTCCTTTCCATAAAGCTTTTTGGGATGGTGTCATGAAAGTCTTGGAACCTTCAGAGTGGGTAAGGGCCACAGCGTCACCTATTCTAAGCCCGGTCTCGTGCTGGCCCATGGCGTAAATTGTATCTATTTGATTCTGACGAATTGCATTAGCTGCTGCCAGAGCTGACGCGTTCTGTTTTCCTTCATACCACAATGCCTTTTGATATGCAGTGGTCAATGCAGCTTCCTCATGAATAACAACGTCCTTATATCTCAATTCTACAAATTCAAATACATTTTTTCCGCTAGGGTGAATAGTATGTAGTACTTCTATAACAAAATTAGCTGCTGCCGCATCCATCCCTTTTCCTCCTTCCCCCATAGTATATGCCGTAGAATATCCTCCCGGACGAGCTGAATCACTTCTGAACAATTCCATCACGTTACCTAACATGTGTAAAGCGAACTCTAAACCTGCGTTCATAGCTTCGGCGCCGGGTCCACCCACACCTTCAGGATGACCTGAGTGACTTTTTAATCCTATTCCTAATTTGCTAGCTGCGGCGGTCAGACCATCGGATTCCGCACCACTCGCGGGCTTACCAGAAATTTTTCCCGCTTCTCTTAAATACCATCTCCTAATTGCATTTGCTGCGTCTTGGAAGCCACCACTAGTTCCTGTCTTCTCTCCAATTCTTTCACCTTTCACGGCTCCTGTCTTTTTATTAGACTTTGCATATGTTTCTTTAACGGTCTTATCTCGACCAGAGGTGTGTACTGCTGTCCCTGTGCCTTTAACTCCACCTCCCCTCATTGCATTTATTAATTTTTGTAATTTCTTATCAGTCTCTACCTCTAACTCATCCAAACTTGTACGCTTATGTTCTAAATCGTCTAATAAATCAGAAGCTCCCTCAATTTGCTGGTCTCTAATAATTTCTTTCATAGCTCTAATGGGTGGATTCCATTGTGATTTCCTTACTTCATTAAAATAATTCTGTAAATCCTTCCTCGCCTTTCTCTTGCCGCCATCGGGTGGTTTTCCTCCCAGAGTCTTTAATAACTGCTGACCAGTGACACCTGCTTTCTCTCTGTCTTCCCAAGAAGATAAACCGTGATGGGCGGCCTTATCATCCATAGTTTGGGCTGTTACATCTAGTCTGTGTATATTCCCTTTCTCGTCCTTGAAATAGACATCTATAGCATTAGCACCAAATATTCTTTTTTTATCCCTCAATTCTACATCAGATGGTTTCCATTGCCCCGTTCCTTTCCTCGTTTCAGAACCTTGACCTACGCGCTGTTCTTCTGGTTGAGCATACTCCCCACCTTTTGAGAGACTGCCAGCGGGTTGATAATCTACTTTGTGCATTAATCTTTCAAATTCTTCCAATAGGTCTTCGTTTCTGTCTTTCGTGGACTTATTGAAGCCCGGCACATGTCCACTTCCATACCATTTATCAGATAAAGCAGATATTTCTTCTTGTAGTTCTCTCGCTGGTGTGCCAGTGCCCTTTAAGGCATTCGTTACATCGAGTGCTCGCGCCTTGGTACTATACTCATACCAAGCAATAGAACCCCTAACTCTGGCCGCTCCTAATTTACCATCCGTATGAATACCCGTATCTATCTTACTTAAAGTCTTTTTTTGTCCAGAATATCTATTTCCTTGAGTAAATGTTTTTTTACCTGAAAACTTACTCTTAAATTTAAATGGGTCTTGACCCTTTGATATTTGGGGAATATAACCAGCATAAATAGAGTAAACGGTGGTTTGTGAAGATGCTGCTGGTGTTATTGGTGCCATATTAACTCCTGTAATTCTTAAACGTCAGTGTATAATCACAAGAAGCGCCATACCATTGGAATTCGGGCATATATCCCATATCCCTCCATGCTAATAAACGGCGTTCCGTAATTTCCAAAGTTTCTTCCTGATATGTACTAAAATTCAAATCTGTTAATTCATTTGCCACATTCAACATAAGCCAATTAAGTAAACGACGCTGCTTATAAGGTTCTGAAGAACCCGATATAGTAATTTCATCACTTCTTTCACATATAATGTGTATATTGTAATTAATACCATATAACTCACCCCTACCTCTAGAACCTCCTAACGTCATAGACTGTCCCATCATCTCTTCTAGAAATCCAGAAGCTGTTTGTTGAATAATAACTGCCGGAAATTTAATTTCCTCTGATTCAGGGAATTCTCCATAAAAATATATATCTCCGTCTGTTGTGGACGTGTTAATTTTATCACTGAGCCCCATCAGCATTGCTCTCTCTATTACATTTAAAAAATCTTTAGCCATACGCTCTTCTCCTTGATGCTCGGTCACCCCGCACTCGTACTGCGGCTATTTGCATATATTCATCCCTATAGTCTTTAATAGACTCTATTCTCCATTCAGCTTCTTTATATAGGTATATGTTTTCAACCTCAATAGTAAAGCTACCAGAAACATTATTTTCTCCTACAATAATACCAACCGAAGTAAGTTCATTAGTAGCATCACCATAAAGTTTGTCTAAATCAAAGAGTGTGACGTTTTCCTGATTTGCTACATATTCTATTCTAACACCATCTTTATATACGGAAGTAATATCATCGTCTTCTACTCTAAGCGGAAAATCTACAACTGTCCAATTACTATCTAATGGTGAACCTCTGGCCCCAACGCTGCCCCAAGATAATTGAGCTGCACTTCCACCAATATTACCAGATATATTAATACCATCTATTTCGTGTTCTCCTGCCGGAGCAGAAGACCTTATCCTAAATCTTACTCTATCTATTTCATATCCAGTAGTTGAATCAGCAAATGTAGGAGTAGTGAACGTATGGTCTCCAGTACCCGTCCACGACATATTTGCAAGGTTGTGTATAATCCTTTCCATATCATAAAGCTTATCGTAGCTTTCAAGCTCTGCAAAGGCTTTTGTATCTTTAAAATTATCTAATGCTTTAATATAATCTAGAGAGGGAGCATAGAAGGTGCAAGCTCCGCTAATCCTGTGCCCTGTCTTCTCTAACCTACCTCTCCTACTAATTATTGGACTTTGGAGCATTGTAAGGCCCGGAATCACTATTTCTGGACTATCTGCGTGGTATGCCGTATCTGTCCCTGCCGTAGCAGCAGCAGAACTGGTTTTTTCATATCCAAAACTAACAGCTGGCCCTTCTAGGGTTCCACCTGACTTTGTAGTTTTAACATCCTTTTGTTTAATAGCATCGCGCACAAAAGTTAAATCACGGACTTGGCTAGAACGATGACTGAGATGTCTCATCATCTTGGGCAGATTTATAGAGCCCACATTGACTGCTGAAGCCATATCACATACCCCTAGGGTTTTGTTTCACGTTAAGGGTGTTGTCACTACCATCTATATTTTTCTTCCAGTCTACGTCGCCCTTAGCTGCGTCTGCATTATAAGTACTAGTTTTTATACTAAGTGCTTGTTTAGCAATTATAGCTTCATTGGCTAATTCCAAAAATTTCTGGTAAGGTTCTTCATCAACATATTGTATAAATATATCGCCTATTCTTAATTGTTCAATACCCATTCCATTCTGGGCTATACTACCCAAATAACAACTATAATACATTACAGCGTTATCATAGGCAGCATCCATAGGTGTAGTTACAACGTAAGCAATCCCTGTTTGCTCTGTAAACCATTCACTAGCTATACTTATCACTAAATCCAAATCAGTATCGTTTATCTCTTCAACCTTTATACCACTAATAAAACGAATCCTATCACGCAGTCCTGCCAGAGTTGTTATGCTTGTTATTGCCATCTACATAAACCTCACGTAACCCATCGCTGCTGCACACATAGTCAACATAACTCCCATCCACCATTTCATGGTGCCCTTCATATCTTGTTCCCCCATCTCGTGATGATGAAGGTGGTTTGTGAATAAGTCTTCCATGGTGTCCAGG
>Ga0114898_1001529_pt1 | contig 13449 bp, 29 predicted proteins | sample Malvired_Geostar_FD_83496 | JGI IMG/M metagenome (GOLD analysis project Ga0114898, IMG submission 83496) | Marine viral communities from the Global Malaspina Expedition - Malaspina viral metaG DeepMed_Geostar | ecosystem: Environmental > Aquatic > Marine > Oceanic | place: Mediterranean Sea... | reverse complement strand
TTGAGGTACACCCTATCAAAAGTAAGGAGGGGGGCTGATGATCAACCAACACGAGCATAAAGAATTTATCGACAAGATCATGTACAAGGTGAAGAAACACTCACGACTAGTGTCTTGGATTTCGGCCCAGATGAATGATGAGAGTACTAATCTCGACCAATTCAAAGAACTAATGAAAGAGCAGAAAGAGGTGATCGAAGACATAGAAAATTCCCTTTACTTAAAACTTGATGAAGTTGGAGACTCAAGATGACAATCACCAAGCAACACCGCACAGATCTACAGGATGTGGCGACCATACTATCAAGGATAGACGCGGAGCTTGATAACTCGTTACACCCCTGCACCTCATGCGGACGAGACTCGTGGGCCGATCTTCGAGAAGGAAGGCTGGGTAGTGAGATAGGACTCATGCTTCGCAAGACTCACAAGTGCATGGGCCTGATCAAGGATGCGCTAAAACAGAGGGAAGTGGACGCGCTGATGAAAGAGATGGGCGAGCCCCAACCACCTTATCGATTTGGGACACATGAGAACCGCTAAGGCCAGACGGTTACTGAGGCGAGGGTTGCGTGTCTCCAAGATTCGGAGGCACCAACCCGCCCTCGTCTGTCACTTGGGTGCGATCAAGCTATACGGGTGCAGAGGGTGTGACGCTATCCTAGAGTGCTGGGACAACCCCGATAACGTGGCTGGCACAATGATTCATACCAACTGCAATCACCAAGAGCTAGGATGGCTACGAAGACAGCTACTCAAGCTGATATCTATTTAGCCTAGGATATAAAAAACCCCCCAAGCTATTTGTGCGCCTGATGAACACACTAACAACTCAGGGGGAGGGCATGGAAAAGGAGGGTAAACCATGCCACACTCTCTTCTATCAGATCAAGAGAGTTCTTGCCCACCCATACAACTTACCGACCACGAACCCAGAGTCAATCCTCTAAGACCCCACCTCACCATGCGCCACCACCTCGCTCCACCGGATACTCGTTGCCCGCAGCGGCCACGTGCATCCGATCCAGTCGCCTACCGTATTCACGGTCGTTACCATCGATTGGTCGCCCAGACTGCCGTGGCCGTTTGTATCGTCGCAGTATCTGACCTCAATCCACTCGCCATCCCAACTTACGACCTCATCGAACCAGATCACCGATCCGCCTCTCAGCTTCAGCCAGCGCGGCCATGAATCGTTGGCGCGTATCGGGCATCCAGCCTCTTCAGGTGTTCTTGTCCTTGCTCTCCAGAACATAGCCATATCCTCTAATATCAAATGTGCCCAGCGAGCCATCCATGCCGGATTCCGTGCCGGATACCAAGCGCCACACACGTACCTAGCAACATTGTCGCCTCCCAGATCTTATGCTTTCTCACGAACCGCACGAAGCCATTCAATGGTCACAGCAACGTTCAGTCTGAAACCTCTTCCCCATCGTGGGTGGAACTAATGAGTGGCCGTATCATTACCTTGAACGCATCAAACAATCCAAACTCGTTACGCACAAGAGATTGTTCAAGCTCATTGGTTGCCCGCTTAACACCTTTTAGATAAGGCTTGGTGTAAGTCTTCCTGTAGGCTCTGACCTCTTTCTCAGTCTGAGCTATGTAGATGCCACGCGCACAGTAAAGGAGGGGGAGTACCAGTTCCTTGGCACAGTACAACTTAAACTTTGGGTGATGCGAGTTGAACCAAGATCTAGCTGGCCTCTCAAACTCTGTAATCGTTGGGTCCCACAACCCTACTACGGTATCCCAAAGAAATTCTTTGGACTTAGCCCTAGCCTCACCCATACAATGCTCTCTCAGTAATTTCACAAGCACATCGTAATAAACAACTTCCTTCCTGCTCCACTCTGATAAGCCCTTCTCATCCCTTGGCTTGTCCGCTATCGCCATCTCCGTTCCGTTAGACATTAGAGAGAACCTCCTCTAAGGCTATAATTTCTTTTGTAATAATGCTGTGCCTACGGGTAGTAAAACGGATTGCCTCTGGAGAAAATCTGGCGGGAGATTCTGACGCCTCTTTAATTGCATCACGATACGCAATCATTGCGTCCATGTAATCCTTCACTATCGGCTCGTCTGTTATCTCCGCCGATCTACGTTTTTCAGACTTGCGATCAGCATCCATGCTTGTAGCCCTGAGTTCCTGCTCAAAGCTGAAATCTCTACGCTTCGGGTGGCGCACCTCAATCACCCTGCTCTTTTCCTTTGCACCTGATGCGGCGTTGTAAGCCGCCAACACCTCTTCTGTTTGAACTAAATTCAATGCCTCCGAAGTAAATTTATCAGCAATCTTCCGCCTCGCTTCCCAGTCACCCTTTGCCATCATAGCTATGGCAATTTTTCTTAAAGATATTTTTCCATCACTATTATGTACTACGACTCCATGATCCAGTCCCTTCAACCCTTGCCTTAATCTAGATATTGTAGGTTGGGTACACCCTACCATCTGTGCCAATTCAGTTTCGGTACAGCCAAGCTTCTCTAAAAGATGCGCATAGCCACGAGCTTTTTCGACAGCATCAACATCCTCTCGACATTCATTTTCCAATACCTGTTTCAGTAACGCTTCCGAATCATCAAGATCCTCCACGATAGCCGCTATCGTTTTGAGTCCAGCCCTCCTCGACGCTTCGGTTCTGCGATGACCATAAACAATTTCATAGCCCTTGCCGTTTCGGCGTACCTTGATGGGCACCTCCTGTCCCTGCTCCTTGATAGATAAGGCCAGTGCATCCAAACCTTCTTCGTCAAACGTGATACGAACCTGATCCTTCGATGGCTTCAGATTCTTGAGCGGTATATTCTCTACAATCATTTTTATCCCCCTTTTATAATTTTTAATTTGTCGATTGGTATGTGAACCATTAACTCTACATCGTTAGAGTCTCCGCGGTCGTATCGCCCGCCCCATCTGGTATCGTATGCAAGAGCCTTCGTTGCATCGTGCCATGCAAGAACATCATCGAACTGCACGGCGAGTAATCCCTTGGTCTTCAACGCCGCGGCCATAGCCGATAGACCCTCCAGCTTGGATCGGCTGATGATGTACGTCTCGTATTTGTTGAGTTCATTATACCTTCGCTTCACCTCACATATCGCCCTGAGCATTCCGTCCTTGCCCAAGAGCAAGTCGCCCGTGGTGGCGTAAGGTGAGAAGCTCCAGACATCCAGACCCCATGCTGCTTGCAACTTGTACGACACGCCATCCTCTTGAAGGCGATCCTCTGCGGTTTCGTAGAGAGGCATCTCAGTTGATGGTCATTCCGGTAATATCAAATGTGCCCAGAGTGCCCACCCTCTTCTTGAATACAGGCTTCAAAGTCCGTATCAAGGGACTGTCATCACCTACTTCTCTCGCTCGCTGAAGCATATCCTTGGTGACCTTCTCGTCGTTCAACCACGCATGGACATCTTTCATCTCGCTTAACGTCACGGAAACAAGAAGAGATGCTCCGTCACCCCTAGTGAAAACAGCTTCTATATTCGTGTCACAGTTGCAAGAATAAAGATGGGCAAGTGCCTCGTCCGACACCGGCTGCTCACCACGCTTTCGTTCTTTGTCTCTTTCGTAAGCGATACGGTTGCTATCTTTGATCGTATCGAAAATGTGGCAACCCTCTTCGTGCAAGGTTTCGATAACCACCATCGACTCGTTCTCTCTGGCTAGACTATCTATTATCAACACGATACAGGAGATCGTATCTCCATTGTTGCTTTCTAATGCCACCACTGTTTGTCCTTTTTTTTAATAGTTGGAGAGGAGGCTGGTGTTTCCGTCAACTTATTAACATACTCTCCAAGTATATCACGCATCAACCGTGACGTACTCACGCCATTCTCTTGGGCCAAACTACGAAGGGTGGAGAGTATATCACCCTCCACCCTCAGTAGAAATTGAACCTTCTTAGAAGGGGAGGCCATCGTCCTCTTCATCATCACTAGTCACGGCAACACTCTGCACCGGAAGGATCTCTAGGCGAGCGTTCTCGTAATCGACGCCCTTCTTGGATGTTCTGTTCCAAATAGCCACCCTTACGACAGGCATCTCGCCTTCCTTGGCATGAGATACCATCTCTTTTAAGAATTCCCTAGTGAACTCAATCTTACCCGACTTGACCGGAGCCTTGTCGTTGTCCTTGAACTGATTCGTGAAGATAGGAAAGTCTATCACTTTTACATTCTTATATGGATTAGCCATTGATCAATTCCCCCTGCTCCTCTGTCTCATCGTGGAGTATTAGTGCGGCTTTCGACAATTCACTTACCGTGTTGACGAGCTTTGTCATCGCCTTCACGTTCTTGCTCTTCAGTGCTGCCTTGATCTCGTCTTGAGTGTTCGCATCCGGTAGCCATCCACCCTTCGCTGCCTTGTTGCAAGCTTCCCTCAAGGACGCAGCCAACTCGTCATCGGAAATACCTCCGTTCGATGTCGATACCTCCGCCTTCTCAGCTTTCTTGGCCTTAGCCTTGGGCTTCGCCTTAGCCTTAGCCTTCTGCTTGGGGGCCGTCACGGCCGTCACATCTTCCGCGGGAAGCCCGTCCCCACTGTATATATAGTTTGCTAATCCATGAAGAGAGAAGCACTTGGTCAGGCATCTCATTTTAGAATCAGAAATATCCCGTGACGAAGGATGGGCTATGCTTTTCATCCTGTAGTCCATCACTGGTAGCCACATCTCCCTAACCACATCGCCAATCGTTACCGAACAACTAACCGATGCAGTGCCACCTTCGTAATAAGTGACATCTCTAGTCACACCTTGCTCATCAGTGGTGCCATGCCACTTGATCATCAACTCAGGATAATTCTCCATCATAATCCTGTAGGCATGACTCCAACTCAGGTAGGTCAACCCACCCTTCTCTTCCGTGAATTCGTTCACGTTGATCTTCGACAGCGTCTTCCATATCGACGCAGCACCTAAACTCTTAGCTACCATTTCCTCTCCCTCCCTTTTTGGTGTCATTATACCGTGCCCAAACCTCTACTACACAAGGTCAGAAAGACGTTACCTCAAGACCCTCGTCGGCTATCTTTCTTAGGCTCATAGCTATGTCAGCCAACAGAAAGCTGTAGATTTCCGGCCACACTACCGTCTTCTCAGTTTCGATAACTTCTTTGAGGTTTTGATGGATACCCTTCAGGGTGCTTTCCTCCCATAAGACAGCCAAGTCCTCATCCTTGAACATCGAAACACTCTGATTCCTTTCCTTCATCTCCTCGCTGTCCATGGTAATCTCGATCTTTTCCATCATCCCTCATCCCCCTTTCCATTGTGGGCAAAATTCCGCAACCTCGCACCAACTCTCGCATCGTACATATTTTGCATCACCATCAACGATCTTATACGAGCCAGTCTTTTTATTGTTGATGTAGTTGGTTGCGTCCTGCAGGCTATCGAAAGAACGAGGCTTGCCACCTCCACCGTGCATGGGGTTCACCTGATATGCCCCCCTAGCCCATCGCTCTTCCGGCGTACATGGGATAGTAGATTCCTGTGTATGCACCCGGACACGTTGGTCCACATAATCATCCTGCCGCCCATCCCTCCACATCGGCACGGATAACATGACAACCGGACTTTCCGGGTAGTCATATTTGCCTATCCTAGACTTCATCCAATCACGGCAGATACATACGATGTTCAACTTGGTAGCAGTGATGTCGTTTTTTCTTAGCAACCAAGCATAGAGATTCAACTGCTTCTCCCAATCCTCCTTCAACCCACGCTGTACCGAATAGGTTGATGTCACTTTGTAATCGGTAATCGATCCATCATCTCTGATAAGATCGATAGCACCGCTTATCGTGACGCCATCATGTTCAGCGTGGAACCTCTTTTCTTTGGTGCCCTCGCTATCCGCACGTTCAATCGCGGCATGAACACCCGTGCCCAACAACTTCCAAATCTGTTCTCGCACATCAACACTGATATCTTCCTCGTGCTTATTCCACAGGCGGCGAATCTGTGGGGGCTTGATCAACTCCGTAACGCTGAAGTCTGCCCCGTCCTTCGTGTATGGATCTTCGCGGATGGCATCCACAATAGAATCCGGTGCGCCATAGTTATTGGTGAGTTTCAAGAAGTCCTCCATACACCGACTGTTGATTCGGTATCTTCTATACGCCTCACGACATAGCGTTTCCCTTCGTCGTTCTTATTCCAGCGAGTAGCAGATGAACGGACACTGCGTTCGTGCTTGATGTCTTCACATTCGACCATGAAGCACTGATTCACATCCAGTTTTGCAAAAGGATATGACCTTCGTTCTGCCCTATGTGGAATGGGTACATCGTCAAGGATTGTAATATCACCTGACTCCGTCAGTGCTTTCGTAACACTCATTTGACTCTCCAAATTCCTATTCCGTAGTCGGTAATGCGAACACTAAACTTTTTGCCGGTCTTCCTAGCCAGCCTACCTGCATAACTCCTCACTGCATTGATCTTGCCTTGCACCTCCTCGCTGTCCATGGTCATCTCAATCAAATCACCCACCTGAACCGTATCCAGCGGCAGGTGCCCCCATTTGGTAGGAGGCCCTGAATTGGCTGGAGGAGGTCCAACTCCCTCATAGACCCTGATTCTCTGTTTTATCTGCACCAAGGGATCTCCTCAGTTGCCTCGAAAATCGGTTGACGTTATAGTCTCCGTCCGGTGGAGACGAATAGATGATAGCTCAACGACAAGGGTTACGCAAGGGCCTTGACAACAACTTGTGTGAGCTTACGATAGTAGGGGAGCCTGCCTCGAAATCCAATTCACGGCGACTCGTATCGATAAAGGGTAGACCCGCTTTCATCAAATCAAAAAAAGCCATTGATTACTCAAAAAGTTTTGCACTTCAGTGCCCAACATATGATACCCTTTATGAAGAAGACTTGGTCATTGCCTTAAAAATTTTCTATCAATCTAAACGACCCGACCTAGATGAGTCTTTGGTACTCGACCTTCTTCAAGGTAAGATATATAAAAATGATAGGTCTATCAAATTAAAATATGTCGAGTGGGGTCTAGATAGACAGTTTCCTAGGATACTAGTAGTACTAGGACCAGTAGAAAGAAGAGAAGAGGTTATTAGTAGGTTTAGAGAGTTAGTAGAAAAGGAGGGGGTGGATGCTTCAGCGGCTAGTCCCAAATAAGATCAAGTTATTAGCCGACAAGCTTTCACCGGGGCAATACAAAAAGAGATGTCCCGAGTGTCATCACACCCGCTCCAAACATAAACACGACAGGTCTTTATCAATCAATATCGACTCCGATGGAGTCCGATACCACTGCCATCATTGTGATGCAAACGGAGGATGGATGCACGAAGAAACGCCCCTACTACCTATAACCCCCCCCCTTGGTTCAAACGATACCGTCCACAAGTACCTCAAAAGCCGCAACATTGGTGAAGATGTAATCAAAAACCACACCGTTCAGGGCACCTATACGTTCAATGGCAGGAACGTACCGGCAGTAGGGTTCCCGTACCGTGATGGCACCGGCATCGTGGCAATCAAATGGCGTAGTGCGGATAAGAAGAAGTTCTATAGCCAAGAGAATGTGTGTCGGGACTTTTTTAATCTGGATAATTACGTCAAGGGCAATGACATCCTGCTCGTGGAAGGGGAGATGGATGCGTTGTCGTGGTTGTCGTGTGATTTACCGGACAACCTGACGGTTATGTCCATACCTAACGGGGCACCCTCCCATGTGAAGGATGGAAAGGTAGATCCACGGGAAGACAAGAAATTCCAGTATGTCTGGAGAGCTAAAAAGCAAATTGAATCGGCAGCAAGAATCATCTTGTGTTTTGATAACGACGAAGCTGGCTTCGCTTTACGTGACGAGATCGTCAGAAGGATAGGTACGGAGAGAGTGTGGACGATGGATCTGGAGGATTACAAGGATTCATCCGAAGCACTAGCAGAGAGAGGAGCAGGATATCTCCTAGGGCAACTGGATGTATGTGATCCTTATCCAACGGTGGGATTACACAGGGCCAAAGACTTCCGTAAAGAGTACGATATACTGTACGAAGAGGGACAGATCCAAGGGGCATCGACTGGTATCAGATCGGTTGACAAGATGATCCAGATCGTACCGGGAATGGTGACGATAGTGACAGGTTTTCCGTCCTCCGGTAAGAGTGATTTGATCGATCAATTCTGCCTGAATCTAGCTAGGTCCGAAGGATGGAAGACGGCATACTGTAGCTTCGAGAAACCACCTGCCCTGCACATGGCACAGCTTGCACAGAAGCTGATGGATCAGCCCTTCTTCGAGGGCATCTCCACGAGAATGAAAACAGAGGCCAAGGACTATGCTTATGAATGGATAGATCAGCACTTCCTGTTCATGGACCATACACGCGATGGACCCACAACTATCGATGGGATTCTAAGGGTAGGATCGGCATCGGTCATGCAAATGGGATGTAGAGTTTTGGTAATTGATCCGTACAATTTCATAGAGCTACCGCCTTCGGATAGAGAGACGGATGCAATCAGCAAGATGCTGACCAAGGTACAGAAATGGGCCAAGGCACATGATGCCCATGTATTCTTCATAGCCCACCCCACTAAGATTCCCCCTGACCGTCGCAGTGAGAAGAAGGTCATTACCACTGGTCACGACATCGCTGGATCGGCGTCATGGTTCGCGAAGGCTGACCTAGGCATAACTGTTTGGCGGCATCCGCAGGACTTGGAGCCCAGTGAATTCCACTGCTGGAAGGTGCGGTGGGGATGGATCGGTACGAACGGTTACTGCCGACTCAACTTTGATCGTGCTACCGGAAGATGGTCAGATCATATACGAGAACCAGTCGATGATGCACAATGGGATTTTTAGGGGTTGGTTATATTACACTTTTCAAATGGAGGATAGGTTTATGGCTGTGAACAAAAAGCACTTAGCACCTCGCAAACGTGATGGATCAAAGTTTTCTTTAGAAGAATCAAAAAACATTGTAAAGAAGTTTGAGCGGTTAACGGGGGCACTTGAGGATCTTATGCCCTTTCTCCACGAAGATGGAAAAATCGTTGGTGTGCAAGTAAGGGAAGACCGTTTGGGAGAGTTAATGGAACTTAAGGATTCTTTCACTGAGTTAACCGACTTGATGGACATAGACCTTCCAACGATTGCCACTCCTAAGGTTAGTGAATGATGCACAAATGGATAGCCGGGCAAACACATTGGGTCGTAGGTCGTATGCAAATCAGGGGAGGTTGACTGAAGGCGGGTAGTCTTAATAGGTTCAAGTCGGATGCTCCTAGAGCGTTCGGTTTGTAGCCGTCACTAGGTCTTTCTCCTGTCAGAGTTCGCCTAGTGGCGGATGGGCATGTTTTCTTCCTCCTTTCATGCCCTAATGCTGGGCTGGCCATCCTGCTCTGGTGACCAGCCCAGCATTTTTTATACTCAGTACGAGATCAATTTAATAAATAATTTCCTCAACCATCCGGCATCAATGCCGCGACAAACAACGTGCGCCATGGGGCCGCTCACGATGGCTGGTGCATCCCAGCACTCGAACAGTTCATTACAGCGTTGGCATCCATAGAGTGCCAGTGCGCCGTGATGGGAGACGAGGCGGGGCTGGTGCCCCCTGATACGTGCGTGACGCAGGGTGCGGCGTCTGAGCCTTCTTGCTTCACGAGTTCGCATGGGCTTGTGCCTCTCCCCGGATCTCGCCTCGCACTTGGCCTATGTCTTGGCCAACCTCATGCGCTCCGTCCAGGGCTTCGTAAATTTCCTTTTCGATTACGGCAAGTATCGAAAGAGATTCCTTACTCAACTCACACGAGAACTGGCGCATCCCAGCACTAGGAGAAGTTACGTGACGGAATTCTCTCAACTCCAGTAGCTTACCATACACCTTTATTTTTTCCATGATCATGCTCACAAAAACTTCTTCCGGGTGACCGCTTTTAATTGTCATGATTCTTCTCCTTCGGAGAGAAACTCTCGTATCATTAGTTGGCACTTTCGCCCCTTCCTCAACATCGCCAAGATCTCGCTGGCAACCCTGCCTTCCTTGAGATTCTTCCATGAATTCCTGCCACAGTTCTTACAGATATACAGGTCTCCATCCAATTCGTTGGACATATCCTTCAAAATACTTATGACATTGGTTAGATCGTCATCGTGCTGGCTGGATATCATGAGTTGCCCCAATGCTCTTCATTTATATCTGGAGAGCCAAAAAGGAATCGGATTCTACGATGCTTCGTGACAAGCTTTTCAGCAGACCCAAAGCTACCAAAGTTCATTCCCAGGCGACCATCGGGAGAGTTGACCCAGTACCTTCCCGTGGGGCCATGAAGCCCGATGTAATAGCCATCGTTACTGGTGTATCCGGTACGGGTTGCCCTCCAACCTTCATGGGGTTCACCTGCACCCTTCTCGTTCTCGTTGGAAGTCATCTCAGCCCACTCCTCCTCGTATCCATTCGTGGACACGGTTGCGAGATCCCCAGCACTCTGTCGGGATTTCTTCCTGGCAATATTTTACTATCTCAGGCAGAGCCCTCAAGCTGATATCATCAGCCCGTTGAATGGACTCAGCCAATCTGTTTTCAAGTACCGCCGTCATGAATCCTCCCGGCGTAATCCTGTTCTTCACGTACCTGTCGATGCTCCCAAGAATAGCAGGGGGTATACGACCTGCGTGTTCACCGCAATGTTCTTTAGTCATTGGACTGTTCCATGTTAAGCCATGTAAGAATTTTCGTTAGTTCAAAGTCGGACAAATCTAGATAATTACCGACTTTATCGAAGTGATTGTCTAATGCCCATGACGCTATTTCCCGAACAACGATGTTGTCACGTAAATAATCAGCCGATGTGTCCGGTACCTCGCAGATACCCGCTAATGCCTGAGAGATTTTCACGTCAGTGTCAACGTGGAAATTACGTGCTAGTTCACCGCATAAATCTGAGATATTTTGGGCGATGTCATCGCTGTTCAGCGCGTCTGCAAGCTTTCCGTAGATGTAGATGGTATCTACACGGCTTGTCTTATCTACTATCATTGTACTCCGCATTTTTTTACTCCCTTTTTATCCGTTGTTAGGATGAGCGGCGTAATGGTTGAGTACCCAAAGGATGTCCTTCTTGAGATATCGCAAGCTGATGGTTTCGACCTCTAACTCGTATTCAATTCCATAACTGGTAGTTATGGGATACTCCGTGTGGTAAGAATCCATTTGTACTTGATCAGGTTCCTCCCGTGCCTTCCACTCTCTCTTGGCTTTCTCCACTTCTTTCAGCGAGGTGAACCAGTAGTACCCTGCGTGGCCATCCCGCTGAGACGAAACGCTCAGTCGGTAGAATTTCATGCTTCCTCCTCTAGTAAATTTTATGGAGTCCTGCTTTTTCGTTATCGGCAAATCCCTCGTGATATGCGGCTATCTCTTCCGGCGTCATATCGGCCTCGCGCACCTGCGTCCCGTTGTAAGTGCCTTCGGGCCAGTAGTGCGGGTTGCTCCCTCGTTGATAAAACGAGTCGGCACTGCCCCTATCATAGGGGCCGCCGTGCCTGTCGAAGCTTCGATTTGTATTTGAATTGCCTACGGGGTCCATCGTTCTCTCCTCGTGTCGAGGGAATATTTTGTCCATGTCGGACATATGAGTCTAGCACATCAAGAATGAGTGTCAACCTCCCTGGCGATGAGATCCCGCAAGCCTTCTGCAACCTTGGCATATGTCATCCCAAAGCCGTCAGTGCCAGAGGGATCCTTGGCGGCTAGAGCTTCAGCCTCGTCGGTCATATCAATAGCTGAGACAGCGTTGGCACCCTCTTGGGGACCGTCCACCCTGAGCGAGCCCTCGCTATCCCAAATTTGACACCGGGTATGCGCGACACCTTCATCGTCGGTGTGCTTGTAGGTAGTCATAGTCCAAGGCTGTCTCATTATGCCTCCTCCTCCTTCCACTCAATCTTGTGACCACCCTTGAGTTGTTCGTAGATGTCAAAGAACCCCGGATCTTCTTCAGTATCGTTGCCCTTGATAAGGCGTAACATCCAAGGAGTTAAAGTTTCTGTTTTAGCTAATGCACAAAACATCTTAGACAAATTGCAAACAGGATATAATGTAGGCTTTCCCCACACCGTCCTCTCTGTAATCAAAATGCTGGGCCTGGAATTCATTTCTCCTCCTTGTCGATGAGTTGTAAGCTGTCTGCTTGCGGATCCTGCCCCTCTGGACTCCCCACCCACCAATTACCCAAGAGATAGCCCAGCACCGTGTCCACTGCGTCTTGCAATTCGTCAGTGTAATAGGCGGTTGCTTCCGGTCCTCCCCGGAAGTTTAAGCGGAACTTACCTTCATCGGTTTTTCTGAGGGTGAAACCATTAGAGTGGCAATACGTCTCAGCTTCTTTGAAGGAAGCCGTCTGTTTGGCGATGGTGGGGCGGGTGCGGTCGGTCATGGTGCCTCCTTTAAAAGGTTGAAGTTCATGCACCAATATATAACAACACAGAAAAAGATCAAATGATGCATGGTATCAAGCACGAGAACACCCGATGGGGTTGCCCCCAGGGGGTGGTATTGTTCTTTTGATTCTTGACCGGGCACACTATAACGAAAGGATTAAAATGAAACCGGGCACTACCCTGTCCCCCAAGCAAGCATCCTTTTGTGGTTTTGTTAGTAACGGACACTCGCAAACGGATGCCTACATGAAGGCATATGATACCAAGAAAATTTCACGGAAAGCAGCGTCCAATGAGGCAACGAAATTAATGAAGATGGATAAGGTGAGGGTGCGAGTGGATGATTTGAAGGCCGATTCCGTTATCGCTAAAAAGGCACAGAAAAGAATCACTCAAGATTGGATTGTTGAACGACTGCGCGATAAAGTGCAGGATGAAGAGGCCACTGCCGCCGTGCAAGTGAGAGCTTTGGAGGTTCTGGCACGGATAGAAGGTATGTTCGATGAGAGTACTAAGGTCACTGTCACTCATCGTACACCGGAAGAGGTAAGGTTGGAGTTGAAGAGTAAACTCAGGGAGTATTTTGGGGAGATGAATTGATATACCCTGTAGGATAGATGACAGAGGTTGCGTACCGACTCTTTCGGACACCTTTCCACGTAAATCTGGGCTAATCCACGCCCGTACCCACCTTAGTTTTAGTATTGTGATCCCTGTCACGCCCGTACCTCCTACAAATCAGTGTCTGAGGTCCGTACCCATCACACACCACGTCCGTACCCCCCTTAGACAGCATAGACACGAAGATCTATGCTTACATTTGATCATGTTCCAGATCTTGTTACATTTCATTTATCATTAATTCACCTCAACCCAATTGGAGAAAAGAAATGAAAGGATTAATGATGCACTGCGGAGCAAACGTAGTAGAGGAAGCGGATGTTCTGGCTGTCGAAACACCTTCTGCTACGAAAACTCATTTCCCTGTACCTCATTCCTTGCTGATCAACCTAGTC
>Ga0114898_1001524_pt1 | contig 13472 bp, 14 predicted proteins | sample Malvired_Geostar_FD_83496 | JGI IMG/M metagenome (GOLD analysis project Ga0114898, IMG submission 83496) | Marine viral communities from the Global Malaspina Expedition - Malaspina viral metaG DeepMed_Geostar | ecosystem: Environmental > Aquatic > Marine > Oceanic | place: Mediterranean Sea... | reverse complement strand
GCACCCTCCTCGTCCGCGGTGAAAAACCCGAATGGCACATGGTCGATATAGGAAAGAGAACGGCTATGCTTGAGCTCGGCGGAATCGATCCGTTCGCGCTCGCGCGTAATGTCGCGAAGAAGCCAGACCGCCCCGCCCGGCGCGCCGCTGAGCGGACGAACCACGGCGCGATATATGCGCTCCGCATTGGGTGGCCCGATGTACACGTCTTCCTGCGCGGCAAATCCCGTGCGCGCTGCCTGCGCCAGCCGGAAAGTCGCCTCAGCCCCCTCGCCCCCGCCGGAGAGAAGCCGCTCGACAGGCACCGCCCTGTCACCGTCGAAACCGCCCGACAGCAGGCGATAGGCCTCATTCGCGAAAAGAACTGCGCCGCGCCTGTCGGTCACATAGCAAGGATCGGGAAGCGCGGTCAGCGCTTCCGCTGCGACCAGGGGCGAGCGGCTCAGGGACCCGGAAGTACTGCCGGAAAGACCGTAGAGAACGGCGCCTGCAATGGCGACAAGGCCGAACGCCGTAAGGGCGCCAGGCAAGCCGAAGGCCTGAACGCCGAGCGTGTCCAGCAGCGTAAACACAAAGCCGAACGCGAGCGCAATGAGAACGACCCAGCGGCGCGCGGGCAGCGACCATTGCACATCGTCCACCGCCGCGGCGGCTTCGGCGGCTTCGGCGGCTTCGGCGGCTTCGACGCCTTCTACCCTGTTATCGGCAAGATCGGCCGGCGTTTCGGCCATTCCCTACTCCTGTGCCTGCCCCGCGGCACATAAAACGTGCCGGCGCACATAGCCTCACGCGGCCGAATCACCTCCGGCCGCCTCCTCCGGTGATCTTAGCCTTAAGACGCATCACATATCCAATTACCTCGGCCACGGCCTTGTAGTGTTCTGGCGTGATTTCCTCGTCGATCTGCACGGTGGCATGCAGCGCGCGGGCGAGCGGCGGGTTTTCGACGACGGGAATATCGTGTTCCTGGCCGATTTCGCGAATTTTGAAGGCCACGGCATCCACACCCTTGGCCACGACGAGCGGCGCTCCCATGCCCTGCTCGTATTTGAGCGCCACGGCATAATGGGTCGGGTTGGTGATGATGACGGTCGCACTCGGCACGGCGGCCATCATGCGCTTTCGGCCACGCTCCGCGCGGATCTGGCGCAACTTCGCCTTCACCGTCGGGTCGCCTTCCATCTGCTTGTACTCGTCCTTCACTTCCTGAATGGACATGCGCTGCTTCTTCATCCATTGCGCGCGCTCAAATAGATAGTCGAGCGCGGCAACAACGGTCATGACAGCGATGACGCCCATGAACATCTTGAGCGCAAGGGACTGCACCACGGGCAGAAGCTGAGCGATTTCCCAGGTCATCATCAGCGCGAGCTGGTCGCGTTCGGGCCAGATGAGCAGGAAGGAAACGGTGCCCACCGCACACATCTTCACGACGCCCTTGGCGAGGTTCATCAGGCTTTTCGGCCCGAACAGGCGCTTCACCCCCTCCTTGGGGGAAATCTTGGAGAGTTTCGGCTTCATGTTCTCGGCCGTGAAGACCGGCGCATGCTGGATCAGATGCCCGGCCAGCGCCGCGCCGACGAGAACGGCGAGCGGTGCGATCACCGCGCCGAAGGCATCCTGGCCGACGCCCATCCAGATCTGGCGAAGATGCTCGCCATCCATCGGAATGGCGTCCGGATGTTCGAGGAAGACCTTGAGCGAGCCCGCAAGAGAGCCCGCGGTCATCGGCGCAAGAAGCGCGACGGCAACGGCGCCGCCCATCATGACGAACCAGGTGCTGATTTCCTGGCTCTTGACGACATCGCCCTTCTTCTGGGCTTCGTCCAGTTTCTTTTGTGTCGGTTCTTCTGTCTTTTCTGAATCGTCCTGTTCGGACACGGCGCGTCTCCCCGCTAACCGGCGAACATGGAGATCGACTGCTCAAAGGCCTGCAGGAACCACGTCATCATGGCGCCGACGAGAAAGAGCAGCAGGACGAGACCGAGCGAGATGTTCGCCGGCATCGCGATGAAGAAGATCTGGATCTGCGGCATCAGCCTCGAAAGAATGCCGATACCCACATAGAAGATGAGACCGAAAACAAGGAAAGGTGCGGCGAGTTGCAGACCGATCCTGAAGGCATCGGACACGAACTTGACAGCCATTTCCGAAAAATCGCCGACGGGAATGGGCTGTCCCGGCACGAAGAGTTCGTAGCTGTCTCGCATGGCGGCGATCAGCAGATGATCGAGATGCGTCGCAAAAATGAGCGTGACTGCGAGCAGCGAAAGGAAGTTCGCGAGCAGCACCCCCTGTTGTCCCTGCGTCGGGTCCACGCTCTGTGCGAAGGCAAGGCTCATCTGCATCGCAATGATGTTACCCGCCACATGCAGCGCGCTCATGATGATCCGCGCCGCCGTGCCGATGAAGAGGCCGACCGCAATCTCGGTCCCGACAATAAAGACAAGCCCCGGCACCGTCGCCGGTATCGCGCCGTAGGAGGAGGCGACGAGCGGCATCATCACCATCGTGAGCAAAAGGGCCAGCACGAGCCGCACCTGCGTCGGAATGCTCGTTTCGCCAAGCGCCGGCATCAGCATGATCATCGCGGCCAGCCGCGAAAAAATCAGCATGAAGGTGAAAGCCGTTTGCGGCAGGATGTCGACGGTGATCATGGATTGCCGCGCCCGCCCTCAGCCCGCTACGATTTTCTGTGAAATGAGAATCATGAAGCCCTCAAGCGCCTGCGCCATGAAAGGCAGCGCGATGAGAACCGTGAGGAAGATCGCCACGATCTTCGGCACGAAGACAAGGGTCATTTCCTGAACCTGCGTCAGCGCCTGCAACAGCGCGATCGCGAGGCCTACCACAAGGGCCACCACCATCATCGGAGCCGACACTTCCAGCATGACGTAGATCGCCTGCCTTGAGAGATCGAGAATTTCCGGTCCCGTCATTTTGTCACTCGCCCCCGCCCGCTGCCGTCAGATCGGCATACGCATGATTTCCTGATAGGCCGTAATGACCTTGTCGCGCACGGTCACGACCGTCTGCAATGTCGTCTCGGCCTCGGCAACCGCCGTCACCACGTCGACAATATTGCCGCTCGTGCCGCCGGTAACGGCCGCCATCTTTGCTTCGCCCGCCTTCGAGGTCTCGACGCTTTCGTCGATGGCCTGCTTGAGCATGTCGCCAAAGCCGCCCACCGCATCCTTGGCGCCGCCCGCCTGGGGTGTCTGATTGCCCGAGCCGATCCCCGCGGCGCGGGCATAGGCGTTGAGCACTGTCGATGCCGGAATTGTAGTCATGTCGATCCCCTCGCTTTAGCCGTCACTTGCGCAGAATGTCGATGGTCTGCGAAATCATGCGGCGCGATGCCTGGATGAGATTGAGATTGGCTTCATAGCTTCGCTGGGCTTCGCGCATGTCCATCGACTCAACCATGCCGTTGACGTTCGGCATCTTGACGTAACCGTCCTTGTCGGCGCCCGGATGGCCCGGCATGTATTTGAGCTTGAATTCGCTATTGTCGAGAACCGGCCGCCCGAGCGTCACGGTGTGCGCACCGATCTCCCGGTTGAGCTTGTCCTCGAAGGTCACGACCTTTCGCTGATAGGGATCGCCGCCCGGTACGCGCGAAGCCGAATCCGCGTTTGCGATATTTTCTGCAATGATCCGCATGCGGCCGCTCTGGGCCTTCAGGCCCGAGGCTGCCACCATCATAGATTTGACAAGATCCATGGCGCTCATGTTGCGTCTCTTCCTTTCAACAAGGCTCAGCTGCGGCCGAGCGCGATCCTGATGAGTCCGAGGCTCTTCGAATAGAGCCCTGTGACTGTCTGGTAATCCATCTGGGTCTGCGCGACCTTGATCATCTGATCTTCGAGCACGACCGAGTTTCCGGTAGGCGACGTTTCGAAGTCGGGTTTCTTTATGATCTCGCCGCCTGTCGCCTGCCCTGTGCGAATGCTGTGACCGCTGCCCGTCACGGGACTGCCGATATGACCGGCCTGCGTCGCGACGGCGCGAAGCACGGGACCGCTGCGCTCCACCATCGTACCGAAGTCGAGAGCCTTGAGGTCGCGCGCCGTGTAGCCCGGCGTATCGGCATTGGCGACATTCTGCGCAAGCACTTGCTGGCGCGCAGTCAGCCACTGCATACGCTGCTTCATCATTTCCACGATGGGAAGATCGCCGATTGCCATTGCCCGCGTGCCCCCGCGACCGACTCACTGAACTCTCTTTCTGAGTGTCCAAACGGCCGTATCTGAAGCCACGCATTCCTTGGCGGCGAAACTGAATTCACCATCGTGGAGTTAACATCGCCCTAACGCGGCAAAAGCTGCCGAGCGCGTTAGGAAACCGGTAACCAGATAAAGGCGCGGTTCGCCTCACCCTTAACCCGCCATTAAGCCTGACACGGCAAATTCTTCCCATTACGGACGGTCTTCGACCTTCCACTCTGGGGGCAAAATCCAAAATGGACTTCTCGGAAATCTTCCGGTTCGTTGCAGCGCTTGCGTTCATTCTCGGGCTGATCGGCGTCTGCGCCATTCTCGCGCGCCGCTTCGGCTTTGCGCCCGGCGCTTCTCCTGCTGGAGGCCAGCGCCGCCTTGGCATCGTCGAGGTGAAAGCAATCGACGCGAAGCATCGCCTGCTGTTGATCCGCCGCGACGGCAAGGAACATCTGATCCTGACAGGCGGCGAAACCCCGTTGCTGATCGAGGGCAGCATCGACGCACCCGCACCTGCCGAAGTCGAACAGCCCGTTCCCGCTCAATACGCGCTGCCGAGCCATGTGGTCCAGTTCCAGCGCATCGTGGATTTCATCAAGGAGCGCCGCGCGTGATTGCCCTCTTTCAGAAAACGCTCGCTTCGCTGAAAGCGGCCCGCCTCTCGCGCCTCGCCGGCATTCTCGGCCTTGTGGCATTGAGCTTCGCTTTCGCGCATCCGGCATCCGCCGAGTCGATCCAGGTAGACCTGTCTGACGGCCTCGGCCTTACCGACCATGTCGTCCAGATCGTCGCGCTCGTCACCGTACTGAGCCTCGCGCCATCGATCCTCATCATGGTGACATCCTTCGTTCGTATCATCGTGGTGCTGGGTCTGCTCCGCACCGCGCTTGGCATGCAGCAATCGCCGCCCAACGCCGTTCTGGTCAGCCTCGCGCTTTTCCTCACGGCCTTCGTCATGACGCCGACCTTTACCGCAGCCTATGAAGACGGCATCGAACCGCTGATGAACCAGCAGATCGAAACGGGCGAGGCCTTTGATCGCGCCAGTGTTCCCTTCAAGACTTTCATGCTGAAGCAGGTTCGCAAGGAAGACCTGAAGCTCTTTATCGATCTTTCCGACACGCCCGAGCCCGAACAAGCCGAAGACATCGGCCTTCAGGTTCTGGTTCCCGCCTTCATGATCAGCGAATTGCGCCGCGCTTTCGAGATCGGCTTTCTCGTCTTCCTGCCGTTCATCGTGATCGACATGGTCGTCGCTTCCGTTCTCATGTCGATGGGCATGATGATGCTGCCGCCGATCATCATCTCGCTACCCTTCAAGCTGATCTTCTTCGTGCTTGTGGATGGCTGGTCGCTGATTGCGGGAAGTCTGGTGCAGAGCTTCGGCACCTGAGGGAAAGAGGATCGAAGGCGCTCAGTTGAGCGCCGTAACCTCATCGGGCTTCAACGAGGAGAGAAACCGGTCGAGCGTATCGATGGAAGCGATGCGGCTCGTCATCTCCCGAAAGGCGACGCCCTGCTCCACGATCGGTTCGGAGACCACCGCAAAGGCGCTTGCGTCGGGGCTCATGCTCATGGCCTCTCCGAATTTCGCCCGGAGCCTTGAGAGCCCTTCTTCGTCGCCAGCCAGCGAGTAGGCGATGGCACCGCGCATGACGAGGAGCCTTGTTTCCTCGCTGAGCGTTCCATCCAGCTTCCAGCTCTGCCCAAGCAGGGCTTCCGAGGCAGCGCCCGCCTCCGGCCAGCGCCCTGCATCCCAAAGCACATCCGCCCGCAGCTTTGCCGAAAGCGCATCCTTGCGCCCCGACAACAGATCCAATGCGTTGTCATACTGCTTGCTGTCCGCAAGTGCGCGGGCCTCGAGCATCACACGCCGCGCGGCAAGCGCCTCTGGCAGCAGGTTCTGCTTCGTCGCACGCAATGCTGCGAGCGCGTTCTCGGGTTTCTGGTCGATCAGGTAGATCGCCGCAAGACGAGCCGCGACCTGGGCCTTGGCGACACCGCCATGAAGACGGTTCGCAACCTGATAGTCGAGCAGCTGCTCGGCTTGCGTCAGCAGGTCGACCTGCACGAGCCGTTCCGCCAGCTTGCGGATCATCTCGTCGCCCTTACTCCCGATCGGCGTCAGTTCCTTGAAACGGTCGAAGAAGGCAAGCGCCTGCACCGGCTCCATCTTGTCCACGGCCTCGCCAAGGAAATAATCCGCGAAGATACTGGACATGCGCACGTTCATCCGATGCGCTTCCTCGCTGTCGGGATAATTGGTGCTTGCCGTGCGCATCTGTTTCAGCGCCTCGCCGATCTCGCCCCGGTCGAGGCGGAATTTCGCCAGCTCCGTCAGGATTTCGAGTTCGAGATTGTCCCCGCGCCATGCATAACGCAGGCTTTCGAGTTCCTTCGCGAAGGCTTCCTTGCCGATCTCGCCACGCTTGAGCAGCAGCTTCGCCTTGCCGAAGCGCGCACGGGCCGTGACCGGCGGATAATTCGTCGCGATGGCCGCATCATAGCGTGCCAGCGCATCCTCGCCACCCTTCTGCGCATCGTTCATCATCGCGCGCACCAGCAAAATCTGGGCTTTCGCCTTCGCGCTGCCCGGGGCCGCAGGAAAACCGGCCGCATAAGTCTCGGCCGCGATGATATCGCCGCCCTTGAGCGCCGCCTCCGCCGCCTTGGCCCGGAACCTTGTGCGCAGATCGTCGTCGAATGCATCGAGGATTGCGCCCGCCAGACCGAATTGTTCGCGCGCCACTTCCCAGTGGCCGAGTTCCGCCCGCGCAAGTCCGCGCCAGGCCGCCGCATGCGGCGCATTGTCGAGTCCGTTCGCGGAAAGATCCGCTATCGCCTCCACATAACGCCCGCTCAACGCCCCCGCCACGCCCTTGGCAGCGCGAAAGGCAGGAGCGATGTGGAAACGCCGGTTCGCCTCAAGCGCACCGTCGAAAGCAGCAAGCGCCTCCGGCGCAAGCCCGTAACCGAGCAGGAAGCGGCCATAGGCAAAGCGCAACTCACCAAGCTCCCGCGTCCGCGCATTGGCCAGCCGCGCGAGATAATATTGCCGCCGTTCGGTGAAATTATCGCCCGGCGTCTCGCGCCACTCCGCAAAATGCATTTCCGCCGGTGCCTTCACCGCCGCCACCGAAACGCCTTTCGCCGCCGGCGCCTCGTAATCCGCGCCATGGGCCGACAGCGCGAGCCCGTCCCGCCGCGTCACGATCACATTATCCGGGGCCGCCGCGACGTTGAGGTCGTCCGCGACCGGCACGATGGCAACGCCCTGCGCCGTCTGCAAAGCCTGGAACTCGACGAAATTGCGGGGCGTCTGCACGGACTGAACGGGACCGCGCGCCGTTGCCACGATAATCTCGTCGCCGACCAGCTTGTCCCTCATCTTCAATATCTTGCGCGTGCCCTTGAGGTCGAGGGCAACGCTGCCGCGCCCGTCTTCGCGCCAGCTTCGCGAGAGCGAAACGGGCCGTCCCGTCGTCGTCAGTGTCTCACCGGCTGAAATCCGCCACGACGCGCCCTCTTCCACCGCGCCGATCAGCGCCTTGTCGCGCAACGGCAGCACCAGCGCCGTCCCGTTCTCGAGGGACTGAACCTCGGGTACACCGAAAGGCCCGAGCTTTTCGGGCGTCACTTCTGCAATATCGAGCGGCAACACGGCGTCAAACACAATCCAGAGCCTGCCTGCCCTCTCGAAGACCGCAGCCCCCACAGGCTCCGGCCAATCGACGAGAATGTCGGTCCCGCTCCGGCCCGGCACGAGATGCACCACCGCCTTGCCTTCCGGCCTGGTCCCTTGCGGCAGCGGATTGGTCGCAATGTGCGGTTCCGCCGCCTCGGCCTTTGCATCGCCCGGCAGTTCGTCATGCCCGGCTTCCGCCGTCTGCACAGCGTCTGGCACAATATTCTTCGGCCCATGCTGCCCCTGCGTTCCCGGCGTCTCCCGCGTCTCCTGCACCGCCTCCGGCTCCGGCACCGCCGGAGTGTCTGTTTCCGCCGCTGCGGGCGGCACGCTGCCAGCCGTGGGCTTGAGGTCCAGAACGATGCTCAGGTCTTCACGGAAATCGTTCACGGAGACGCCCGGCTTGAGCGTCAGCACGACCGCCAGCCGCCCGTCATGTTCGACCGAGCTGGCATGAGAAAGATAGGGCGGCGGATCGACACGCAGCGGCGAGAGGTCGACCTTCGCCGTCCGGTCGAAGGTAATCGTGGCCAGCCCCTGCCGCTCGACGAATGAGTAGAGAACCGGCTGGTTCCAGTCGAACACGAGGCGCGTCATGCCCGCGCGCGCGGCCACCCGCACATCGAGCGTCGGCTTTTCGTCCTTGGGTTCCTGAATGCCTTGCGCCTTGGCGGCAAGCTCCGCTTCCTCCGCAGCCCGCTTCTTCTCTCTGGCCGCATTGATCCTCGCCAGCACCTCGGCGGGCAACGCCGGCGGCTTGCCCGTCCAGTCGGGCGGCAACAGGTCGACGTAAAGTGAATTTTCGGCCTGTTTCGTGTCGAGCCAGAAATCGGTCGTCAGCGCAAACCGGATCGTGCCCTTGTCCTCGTCCCGGCGCGCCATCGCGATGTAGCGCGGCATCTGGCGAACAAAGCCGTCTGTATCTGCGTTGACGGCTTTATCGAAGGCGAGAACAAGGATGCCCGCATTGATCGAGGCGCGGTAGCCGGGAACGCCATCGGGGAAGGTAAAGACCATCCGGCCATAGCCGTCCTGTTCGCTCAGCGACAGCTTCACGTTCTCCGCAGCGCGCGCCGCCGTCGCAAACACGACAAGCAGGAACAGGCAGGTGAACATCCCGAATGCGTGAAAACGCAGGTCGGTCCCCTTCAATCGTGCGGAATTTCGGTGAGATCGGTACACGCCGCTGCACCCCAAAAGCTTCTGCCCAAAACCAGCGGCTTCCTGCCGCATCCGCGCAGTTTAGGTGCCGCCGGTTAAGTGGGACTTAAGGGTCGAGGTGCCGAAGCGCCGATTTTCGGGCTTTAGCTGGCTTTTTCGCTTGGGTGGAGCGTCGCAGGCGGTGTCTTCGCGCCATTTTTCGTCGAGCTGCCGCGAATGTCCGAAAGCCGGTCGCCCGTCGCCAGTTCGACGGTGAGATCTTGTGCCACGACAGGGTCCATCGCAGCGAGCACCGCCGCCATCTTTCGCGGCTGCATCCGGGTTACGACATCAAGCAGCACACCCATGTCGAGACGCTCGAAAATACGCGCGGCGTCCTTCGGCTTCATCGTCTCGTACATGGAGACGAGCCCGGCAATCCGCTCCTCATTCGCCTCGTCTTCCGCGCCGATCCGCTCATTGATCCGCGCTTCGATCTCCTTCAGCTCGGCCACCCGTTCCTTGACGCGCTTTTCGGCGGCGGCAAGCAGTTGCGCGCGTGTATCGAGTTCCTGTGTGCGCGCATCGAGTTCCTTTCGCCGTTCTGCAAGGCTCTGGAGCACGGTGCGCTCGGACTTGCTGAATTCGGGTTCGGCTTGCGCGGCAGGCATGACCGGGGCGGATGCCTCTATGCCTTCCTCGCTGGCCTCGGCGTCGTCATGCGTCGCCGCTTCCCCGCCGGCAAGGTCTTCGTTTTTGCCACTTTCGGGCGCCGCCATCTGCTCCGCGCTCTCTTCTTTCGGGGCGCTTGCCTGCGCGACCGAAACCGCCGAGATCGTCGCGCTGCCCTCGCCGCCCGTCGCAATATCGGCGAGCTTCAGCACCAGCAGCAGCGAAGCGCAAAGAATGACGGTAGGAAGTAGGCGAAGACGGTCGAGCATGATGTGCCTGTAAGATGAAACTCAGCGCGCTTTCTTCAGCGCATCGAGAAGCTGGTTCGCGGCGCGTGCCGCAACAGCCGCATCGCGGCCTGATGGTTTGGGTACGCTGCCGTTGCGCGGACCGGCAGCCGGTTGCGGCGTCGATGCGGGTCGCTCCGCCGCAGTGGCGATGCGTCCGATCCGTTCGGCGATCCGCTCGCCGGAATCGATCATGAGCGAGAGATCGTCCGCGAGTGCACGCGCTTCGTTCACGCGCCCCCCGAGTTCCTGGCCCGTTGCCGCGCTCGCCTGCTTCAGCGCATCGATGGCGGAAACGGCGCGCGTTGTCGCCGCGTTGAGCTCTCCCACAAGTTCGCGCAGCCCGTCCTGGCCGGAGCGCATGGCGCGCAGCCTGCGGTCCAGCATCGCGCAATAGGCGATGGTCGCGCCCAGAAAGACGCAAACGATAACTTCGAGCAGAGTACTGATCGGCAAACCGGAAAGAACCGTCATGTGTCGGATCCTTCAATTTTGAGTTCGGCTTTGATGTCGGGCTTCGGTTTGGACGAACCGGAAGCTTCCGCCGGAGGGGCAATGATGCCGCGCCGGGCATGCTTGATGGCCTGCTCGACACGCACCGCAACATGATTGCCGACGCGGCCCATCCGGCCCCGTCCGAGCTTCACGCCGCCGCAGCGCAGATCAATGTCACCATCCGGTCCATTATTGAGCATCAGCGTCTGGCCGACCTCGAATTCCATGACGTCGCGCAGCGTCAGCATCTGCTCGTCCAGCACCGCTTCGAGCGGCACCCGCGTGGACCACAGTTCGGTGGCGAGATGGCTTTCCCAGATAGAGTCCCGTCCGAATTTTTCACCCATGAACATCTGCAGCAAGAGTTCGCGGATCGGCTCGAGTGTCGCATAGGGCAGCATCATTTCGATGCGGCCGCCGCGATCTTCCATGTCCACACGCAGCTTCACGAGGATTGCCGCATTGGCAGGCCGCGCAATGGCCGCGAAGCGCGGATTGGTCTCCATCCGGTCGAGATCGAGCGTGACCGGCGACAGCGGTTCGAAAGCCGCCTGCACATCCTGCAACACGACTTCGATCATGCGCTGGACGAGATTGAGTTCGATGGTCGTATAGGGCCGCCCCTCGACGCGCATGGCCGCCGTGCCGCGCCGTCCGCCGAGCAGCACATCGACAATCGAATAGATCAGGTTCGAGTCGACCGTGAACATGCCGTAATTGTCCCACTGCTTCGCGCGGAAGACCGCGAGAATGGCCGGCAGGGGGATGGAATTGAGGTAGTCGCCGAAGCGGATCGACGACACGTTGTCGAGCGACACTTCAACATTGTCGGAGGTAAAATTGCGCAGCGATACCGTCATCAGACGCACGAGGCGGTCGAAAACGATTTCAAGCATCGGCAGGCGCTCGTAGGAAACGAGCGCGGAATTCACGATGGCGTCGATCCCGTTCCGCTCGGGCACGGCCTCTTCACCCACTTCAAAACCGAGCAGGCTGTCGATTTCGTCCTGGTTTAGCACCCGCTCGGGTGCGTTCGCTGCGGCATCGGCGGCAGCGGCCAGTGTATCTTGTTCTTCCAGGGTGTCGCTTGCGGCCATATCGGAATTCTTCCCGCTGACTTCTACTGAACGATGATTTCCTTGAAGAGCACGTCGCTGATGACGGGCTCTTGCATGGCAATATTGAGGCGGCGTAGCAGCTCTTCCTTGAGGTAGAGCATGCCCTTCGATCCCTCCAGGTCTTCGGGACGCAGCTCGCGCAGAAAGGTCTGGAAACCGTCCAGCACACGCGGCATCTCCAGTTCGAGTGCGGCCACGGATTCCTTGTCCTTCACCTGCAACGCGACGCGCATCTTGAGATAATGCTGCGGCGGCGGACCGGAGAGGTTCACGAGGAAATCGGGCAAGTCGTAGAAAACGGGATCGGCCTTGACTTCAGCCACCGCTTCCTCTTCTTCATGTCCGCCCAGAATACCGGACATGTAGACGCCCGCGCCTGCACCGATCAGGAGCAGCACGGGCAGAACGATGTACAGAACAAGCACCTTGCCCGCGAGCTTCTTCTTGCCCGGTGCCGGTGCGGCGCTCCCTGCGTCTTCTGAACTATCGGCGTCGACTGCAGCCATCTTGATAACCGCCCCACCATCGGAAAAATTCTGCCGGGCAGCATCTCGTCCGCATCCGGCTTGTTACAACCGGATGCTCGCCGACTTTGGTTAACGAAGCGTTCGCGGTTGCACGCCGGAGACAGAGTTTCTCTCTAGACTCCGCACATCGGGTTTCGCACATCGGCGTTCGCACCCCTCGGCCGCCTCAAGCGGCAGAAACTGCCCGGTAAAGCCTGCCCGAACCGCTCCCCCGAACAGGCGGTGCGCGGACAACCCGTTGATTTGATTCAACTTTCCAACTGGCACAGGCCCTGCACATGTTCGGGCGGCGTGAACCCGCGCCGAACGACAAGAGAACCGCCGGACCCGACATGGAAAATGCACTGCTCATAGGTCTCTCGCGCCAGATGGCGATGACGCGCGAAATGGCGACCATCGCGAACAATCTCGCAAACATGAACACCACCGCCTACAAGTCGGAAGCGATGCTCTTCGAGCAATACATGATGCCCAACGCTTCCGAGGATAGTAAGGACAAGCAGATCACCTTCGTCCAGGACTTCGGCCAGCATCGCAACATGCGCGACGGCGCAATCCAGACGACGGCCAATCCCCTCGACGTCGCCATTGCCGGCGAAGGCTTCTTCCGCGTACAGGCGGAAACGGGCGTCCTCTACACGCGCAACGGCCACTTCAATCTTGATGCCGAGGGCCAGCTCGTCACCTCGACGGGCGCCCCCGTCCTCACCGATGCAGGCACGCCCATCCGCTTCGCCCAGGACGAAACCGACATCACCATCGCCCGCGACGGCACGATCTCCACCGATCAGGACCAGCGCGGCAAGCTCGCCGTCGTCAGCTTCGAAAACCCGCAGGCCATGCTCAATGTCGGCAACACCATGCTCGACACGGACCAGCCCGAAATCATTGTCGAAAACACCCGCCTCGTGCAGGGCGCACTCGAAGGCTCGAACGTGCAGCCCATCGTCGAAATGACGAACATGATCGACGTCTCGCGCTCCTATGCGAGCGCCCAGAAGCTCATAGACCAGGCCGACCAGATGCGTCGCCAGGCCATTCAGGAACTCGGAACCGCGGCTTAAGGCCCGCTCCGCCCTACGCAAGCAAGGAAGAAAGTCCATGCAGTCGCTCAGCATCGCCGCCACAGGCATGATGGCCCAGCAGCTCAATGTCGAGGTTATCTCGAACAATATCGCCAACATGAGCACCTCGGGCTTCAAGCGTCAGCGTGCCGAATTCCAGGATCTGCTCTATCAGAACCTGCGTCGCGTCGGCACCAACTCGTCGGATGCCGGTACCATCGTGCCTGCGGGCGTACAGGTCGGCCTCGGCGTCAAGACAGGGTCCGT
>Ga0114898_1001523_pt1 | contig 13476 bp, 9 predicted proteins | sample Malvired_Geostar_FD_83496 | JGI IMG/M metagenome (GOLD analysis project Ga0114898, IMG submission 83496) | Marine viral communities from the Global Malaspina Expedition - Malaspina viral metaG DeepMed_Geostar | ecosystem: Environmental > Aquatic > Marine > Oceanic | place: Mediterranean Sea... | reverse complement strand
TGAAGTGGGGGTTGTGGGTGCAACGATAGTTATTGGGAATCCCATAACAAATACTATCGGCAACGGTGTTCGGCTAGAGTTCGACAATAGCGGTATTGCGGATAAAACTACCGACTCAAACGGACAGGCAACATGGACGGTTCCTGATGACTATGTTGGCACATGGCTTGTACATATTCTGGATTCAGATGGCAACCGCATGACACTGCCATATCGAACCCCCCGTTTCCACAGCAGGAGTGGAAGTTACCACGATGACTATTTGCATCCCCCCGGAACAGACCGTATCGAGGGTGTCATAACAATCGGAGCGACTCGCCAGAGCGCAACTTATCCCTATCTATTCGAGGTGGCTTAATGTTTGGATTACCGCAGTTAACTATAGGTAATGTAGAGACAACGGGGGCTGACGATAACTTCAGCCTTGCGGTAGACATTGATGGGATTACAGCTTGGACACCTAGGCATTTAATATTTCATATGCGAGCTAAACAGGCTACCGGGAATCTCCCCGTTATAGGGGTTCAATTTAATGGCGATACTGACGACCATTACGAGTGGTTTCGCTCTCAAGGCTCCGGTAGTGGTTCTACTACTGACGTTAATGCCTACGCTGGTGGGGCTGCGGCAGATAGAGATGTCAGAGTTAGCAGGATGGAGGTTGGGTACGCACAGGAAACGAACTGGACTCACGTTGTCGGAATAGTCGTCGATGCTTTTTCAACTCGTTCCGTAAAGCACATAAGGTGGATGTCATACATGCCAGAAGAATCTGGCACAACTGGGCATATCTATCAAGGAGTTGGTAAGTGGGATGGTCATGCTGCTATTACGTCAGTACAACTAGATGCTGCTGAGAATGTGGATACTGGTTCAAGGATAGAGTTAGCGGTCGTTGACGAAGCTTACAATATTGATGAGACAATCTTAACCAGTAACGCCTCCTCAAAATCTGCCATAGATGCAAATGATGGAGCCTTCAATACCAACAATACGGGTGCAATTTCTGGAGAGAATGGTGACCTCTGCATGGTTGGAAATTTCCGAATCTACCAAGAAAACAGTACGTTCATTGCTTACAACGATTCATTCAATGATTATTCAGCACCTACTTACTGGTATTCCCGAAAGTACAACCAAAAGACTTATATCGGTGGCGGAGCAGATGACCACCCCAGAATAGGTGACGCTCAACATGGCACCAATTTTGCAGGTTGGTACTCAAATGAGCCTTACGAGTTTATGCCGAATATTACGTTAATTCCAGATTATGCAACTGGCACTCACGACCGGGGGTCTGTTACTTGGACTTCTTCTATGGTTAACTACCCGTATGGCACTGCACAGGATGGGCAAGCTACTCTCTATAACACCAGATGGAATAATACCGCCGCTATAACTGAGGTTCAGATAGATAGCGGTTTTCATGTCGGTGATCCAGCATCAGATTGGGTAGCTGGTTCAATGTGTTCGTTTTACAAGGTTACGGATGACTACAACCTGATTGAGCGGAAGCAAATCACTTCAGATACAGCATCTTTCGACGTTACTATTCCAAACACTTACGATCATCTTGAAATAACTTGGACTGCTAGAAGTGACGTTGGGGGAGCGAGTAGTATCTTAATGGGCGAGATGTCCCAGTATCTTGGTGACTCAGGTGGCGTTGACACCACGACGAGTAACTACGCTAATCGCATCTATCGGCATAAGGGGGCGAATGGTAACAACAATGAATCAACGGGTAGTTATACAGGTGGCCCAAATATGGGCGAAGTTGCAACAACCGATGCGGATGCCGATGTATTTTCTACCGGATGGAACATGATTTTTGACTACAAGGAATCTGTCCACAAGACCTCTATGGGTCTGGGAGGAGTTGTAGAAAATAATGATAGTTACAGCACATGTGGATACAAGGCGACATCGTGGCACGACAACGATACTGTTACAACCCTGAGAATTCAAGCAGCTTCAGGGGATTTGGTAGCCGGGAGCGTATTCTCTATTCGGGGGGTCTACAAAGATCAGCAGGACTATCCATCTGGGTTTACACCCGAAACAAGAATGTTCTAGTTGATTTTATCAAGTATAGCAGTATAATAATAGGAGTGTAGCTTTAATCCTTTAAAGGAGGAATAGACATGGCAGAGATAGATATTAGTTCAGATTTAGCAGCAGTAACAGAACAGATACAAAAAGGTATAGAAGAATTACAAGAATTAGATGGTAAAAGGCAGACCTTAGCACAGCAAATACAAAATTTAAATGGGGTAGCTATGTATCTACGTGGTAAGGAAGCCCCCAAAGACACCCCGTTCTCGCCGGGCGATGGAGCTACTGACGATAAGGAGACTTAATGCCAACTACATCCGGAAAAGTACTAGATACCGTTTATCATTATAACGGAAGTGCTTATTCAGATATAACTTTAGAAATGCAGTCCCCTGCTGGAACCTCTAAAACAACTTTAGAAGACAGTAATGATTTCCTGTATTTAGGCGACTCTGAAAAATTTAATATGGTATTGTTTGATTTAGATCAGGCAGGAACTATAGCTAACCCTAAATGGGAATATAGTAATGGCTCTAGTTGGACAGAATTTTTTCCGGGGTATGCAGAACAACGATATAACGATTCTGGAGAACTTGCAGGACAAGACCCCTATGCCTTTGACACAGATGGTGGAGAGTTAATTCTAGAACATACTGTAGAGAATTGGGCGACATACACTTTTTCAGGGCTTCCAGACGTATATTGGATTAGGGTAAGTACTTCTTCTACCACTACGGCTCCGTCCATAAAAAGTATTAATATACGACCTATAAATACGTATTGCACCACAGCAGATGTATACGATTTGCTACAGTTAAAGAATGTGTTAGATGGTACTGATTTCACAGCATCTACGGTTCCCAGTAAAGCAGTTGTTGAACGGTACATACAAGCAGCAGAATCCACTATAGATCATCGAACTAGGAAAGCATGGCGTACTAACTATGTTATAGATGAATTCCAAGAATTTAATTTGAATGGGTTCAAGTTAGATAAAGCTGATCCGTATAAAGTTATAAATTTATCTATCTGGACAGGCGGTAGTTGGGAGACAAAAGACCCCGGAAGAGGCAATGATTATTTCCTAGTTCCGGATACCGGAATGATTCACTTTGCCAGATTCTTTATTTTACCAGCTAGATTCCAAACTTATACGGCTCCTCTTTGGAGATGGGGAGCGGGTGAATTCATAATGCCCGTTAAAATCAGTTATCTTGCTGGTAGGTCTATACAAGGGGATAATAGAGAGGGTGCCTTTGTACATGAGATAACTAAGAAGATGGCGGGGGCAGATGTATTACGAAACTCTGACTTTGGTTTTACCACAGTTAGTGGAAGTGACAGGGTTCCAATGGGGCAGAAGCTCCAGATGTGGGAAGTAGAAGTAAGTAACGCACTAGACGAGCTTAGAGGCTTTGAATTATTCTAGGAGTAGTATATGGCTGATTTACCAGTACCCGTCGCTCTCCTAAAAACTGAGATAAGCGGACAATGGGAAACCGACAATGTTGCGGCACCTAACTTTATAGAGGTAAATGTAAGTGCTCAATCATTGCGTTATGATTTGAATGTAAAAGATGTAGTATTGTTTAGAGCAGGAGTCCCAACGATAACAGAAGAACCAATAGGCAACAGGTGGGAATTTGTAAATAGAGTATATAATGTTGAATTAGAATTAAATACTCAAATTAGTCGGCAAAGATTGTATAATATGGTACAGGAAGTTCGAAGAATTTGTTATGCAAGAAGGCACAGCATGACTAATTTTCAACGCATACAATTTGAAGGATTTAATGAAATAACCCAAAATCAAGCTAATATTTGGTCGGGGACAGTATCTATACAATTAGTAAACAACGCAGTACAGGCAAGCACATCGTAGATTCAAGATAAAGAGAGTATAATATAATAACCCATGGTACATTTTAAGGAGTGAGTAAATGGCAATTTATCGTTCAGATCAAGCTGTAGTAACATTTGGTGCTGAGGCTGTGCTTGGAGGACATCCAGAAGCGGCTACATCTGCTAGCACTACTAGCGGAACAGCTGCTTTAAATGGTGCTCACGAAGCAGGAGCTAAATATTTAACAGTATCTTCGCATAGTGGTATTGCTGTGGGGGATATTATTCGTATTGGTGGTGTTACCCTGAATAACGAACTTCGAAAAGTAGTACACATAGCCAATAGTAATACTACATACTACATTGATGCTCCCACTTCAGCCTATCATCCAACTAGTGCAGCTATTGCAGTAGTAACGCTTGCTGATGCGGATCAAGATAAATATATCACTTTTATACCCGGAGTATATGATACTGTAACTGTACCAGATATGACCCCGACTATTGAGCCTAGGTATTTCTTAGGTACCGGGGCAAAAAGAAACTTTACAGCGGCTTACAAAGGAACCCAAGCTTATAATGGGTCTATCCCAAGTTTTATTCTATTAAATGCGGCACCCCTGCGTTTTCCTATTGGACGGATGATGGATTCTGCTTCCACCACTACAAGTAATGCCACTGGTGTTCTTGCGTTAAATGGGGCTAGGAAAAGAGGGGATCAATTTATAATATGGAATGGGTCGGGAAATGCTACGTTTACTACCTCCGTATATGCTTCAATAGGGACTCAAGTTACCGATCCGGGTGGTAGTGAACCAAGAGAAATAATTAAAATTGTAACGGGTACTGGTACAGCGGGAACCTCCCGGTTAGCGTACCCATTAAAATATGACCATGCGGATGATGCACCAATTCAAATTGTTTCGGGGAACTTTACCCACACTATTCTAGAAACTAATCAACTAGATAGTGTTGCTATGAATGTACATATGCGGGATAGTGGTGAAACTGCGGCTAATGATTTAGATAGGCGTTTCTTTGGGGGTAAAGTAGGGGCAGCTACAATATCAGCAGAAGAAGGTGGTTTATTGGTTATGGGGTGGGATACAGTACCGTTTATGGGAATGGTTCATAACCAATTCGCTGATCCTAATAGTACTATTGGGACTAATATAGATGTTCCGTTCTCTGGTACGTTCCAAACAATTGAAGATGACAATATTGGAAGTAAGACTACTAATGCTTCTGCCGCAATCACAATGCCTACAGATGAACCATACTACTTCTCGCAAGGAACAGTCTCGATGTTTGGTACTGATTTTGCTCGTGTGAGGAACTTTTCTATAAGTATTAATAACAATGTCGAGCCGAGGTATTACATAGAACGACGAGGAGATACTAGGCAAAGAGGCCCATCAGATATAGTAGAAATGCGTAGAGAGTATACTATGACTGCGACTATAGCGTTACCAGATAGTATAGCAGATACGGATGACACTACTACTTTGTTTAAACAGTTGATGTTGGAAGGTGATTATGGTGCAGGGATGAGAGGATTTAACATACGACTATTGTTTACCAGAGGAACTAATGATACAATTCAGATAGATATTCCGGACGATGGTACTAACGTAGCCCCATCTGCATCGGGTGGCGCAGCCGTTGGACTAAATGAACAGGGAGCTTACCTAACAGAAGCCCCACATCCAATAGATGGATCGAATCCATTCGAAGTATCTGCGTCACTGATATTTAGGAGCATGAAAATAGTTGTTATAGATAGTGAACCAATGTATCCATAGGAGGAAAAAATGCCAGCAAAAAAAGCAAAGACTAGCCAAGATAAGGCACCGTTTGACGCTTCGAAATACATGATTACCAACCAAGTAGTAGAAAGAGAAGTAACGTTACCGAAGGAAAAATTTACAGTAAAAGTAAAAGATTTATCATGGAGTAGAAAGAATCAATTGGTAGCTAAGGCTATGGCTTTTGGGGGACAGACGGAAGGGATGTCGTTTGACGCAGATTACTATGTCAAAGAATGTCTAAAGGCTATGATTGTAGACGCTCCGTGGGGTAAGACTACCGATATGTTTTTGATTAGTATTAATGATGAGTTAGGTAAAGCATTGGAAGAAATAGTACCAAGAGCTTTTGGTGGTGATGATGAAGATGATGAGTCTACGGAAAATTTAAAAGGAGAGCCAGCCTCTTCATAAGGGGAGGCTCTTTAGTAACCACAATGGAGGCGATAGTATTCGGACATTACCTACTGAAACTGAATCTTATGAAAATGGGGTTCAGGTGGACAGAACTCGACGAGTTAGACCCTAGAGAAATACGAATGATTATGGCTTTAAGTGGGGCTTTAGCTTCAAAGGAGCAAGGATTTGGCTGATGTTCGAGAAGATGCAATGCGTCGTGGCGGCGAATTGGATGTTAACCTAAATATTTCAGGTGGTGCTGACAAAGGTATAACAGGGAATAATGCCGGTTCATTCGGAGGGAAACAACAAAAAACTCTGACAGAACAGCTAAAGAAAATGGCTGGTATAGATATTGGTATTGGTGCCCTCCTAAAACAATCCCAGATATTTACAGGGTTTTTAGGTAACCTTTTTGCTATAGTAGGTGCATTAATTGATACTGTATTAGCTCCTCTCGCACCCATGGCATTTAAAGCTTTGGGACACCTAGGAAAAATAATACCTAAAATTGCAGCTATGGCGGCGGTATGGATACCTAAAATAGCACTCTTTATCGAAGACGTAGTTACAAAAATTGATCAGTTTTTTAAGAAGTGGTGGGACAAAGATTATGCAGGTAAAATCCTAAAAGGTTTGTTGATACTGATAGGTATTAATTTAGCTATGAAAACGATTATGATGACCGGTAGGATGGCAGGAAGTGTAATGGGACTCCGCTCAGGCGGTGCATTAAATATGGCAGGAAGAGGTATCGGGGGTGTCGGAAGAATAGGAGGTAGTTTAGCAACCAGAGGTATAGGTGGTTCCATTGCTGCGGCAGGTACTGCCTTGATGGGCACAAGGGCGTTGCGTGGCTTCCGTGGTGGCGGAGGCGGTGGTGGTGGTGCAGGTGCAGCAGCCGCTGTCAGCACTGCCGGTGGCGGCGGAGGGACACCAGCAGGATGGGCTTCACCGTATAGTCCTACTGGGAAACATTTAGGGAATCAAACTAAACCTCCTGCAACCCCACAAGGTACTATAAAAGGGGGTATAGCTAGATTAGGTAGACTGGGTAGTATGCGAGCGATGGGGAGAATACCTATTATAGGTGGCGTGGTTGCAGTAGTAACCGGATATTCAGAGGGTAGAGAACAAGGTATGTCCCAAGGTAAATCTGCGGGTAGGGGTGGGTTTAGTGCTGCTGGTGCTATAGGAGGTGGTATTGCTGGAGCAAAAGTAGGAGCACTGACTGGTGCAGCGATAGGAGGAGTATTTGGTGCGGGAGTTGGTGCAGTTCCCGGTGCAGCTATAGGAGGTTTTGTTGGGGGTGCGGCAGGTATGATTGGTGGTGGAATGGCGGGTGGGAGTATATTTGATGCCCTGTTCGGTAAAGGCCCTAAAGCAGGGGGCGGTGGCGGCGGCAGAGGCCCATATAACCTAGATGTAACTGGACAACAAGGAGCCGCTGGATATAGAGCACCCTTATTTGTAGCTGAGGCCGCAGAATTCTGGTCTGAGCAAGTACGAAAAGATGGTGCAGTTCTGGACGATCATACTATAGAAGTAGAGCTAAGTAAGAGGAAAATAGCAGAAGAGGCGGCAGCACGGGAAAAAGGTGCTAAAGATTGGGAAGAATATCTCGCCCATATTATTAAAGTTGGTACACATACAGGTCTTACTTCTGTGGAGAAGGATTCTATGGATGATCCTGATGATATAGGTACAGGCGGTGCCACTATTGCAGGGGGGCTATTCAGAAACCCTGAGGTAATAGCAGCAGAAAAAGCAGCGAAAGAAGCAGCAGCCGTACAGAAAGCAGCGGAAGAAGCAGAAGCCATAAGAAAAAACAATGAATTCATAGCGGAACAAAAAAGACTAAATGATATAATGATACAGGAAGATCAGGAGTATTCAGATAGGATTGAGCTTGAAGAAAGACTAAGGCGACAGGCAATAAAAGATGCAGAAGCAGCGGAGCTAGCTAAACAATTCGAAGCAAACGAAACCCTTAAGAAAAGCATCGAAGCGGGAACTACTGCTTCGACTGAGCTTCTGTCCGGTGAAGGTTTCTATGCAGATGCTATACGAAACGACCCATCGGCTCTAAATATCCTACTACAAACTGATAGTACAGATAGTACTGAGCAGATTTTTGTGGCTAGAACTATAGGAAATAAAACTTATCAAACACAAGTATATTCCGGTGAAGACCCGTGGAGATAATATATGGCAGACGAATTAGCAGTATTTTTAGAGAATGAAAACGACTATTCTAACATCACTCCCGGTGGCACAACTAGGTATGCTCTACAGGTAGAGAAAATATCCCTTGCTATACTAAAAAACCCTATACAGATTGCTGCACCTAAAAACTCCCCCTATTTGTTTGATTTAGGTACGTATAAACCTACATTAAACCTGACTGGAATTGTGGATGATCAAGACACAGATCAGACCGTTACGTTCGGGGGGAATATCTATCGCACTCCCACAGTACATCAAGTTTCTAGATTGTCTACAGATTGGTGGTATGACACACAGCAACAAATAAATCTGTATATACAGGAACCAGATTTTGGCAGTAACGAAAGTTATTTTAAATATGCTGCGGCTCTCACAAGCGTAAGTGTTGATTACAAAGCTGGAACAGAAGAACGCCCAGAATTCACGATGGTGTTTTTTACCGGGAGACCTAAAGTGTACTATCCCCATATGACGAAAGGGATTTAGTATATGAAATCATTAATCTTACTAGAGAAAAAACCCGAAGCTACAAATGTAGTAGAAAATTCTAGTGGCGTAGTATCGAGCGGTACTGTAACTAACACAGAAGTCCTAAATCCTAAAATAACCGGTGGAGGTACAACAGAGAATTATATATTTGGAGCGGGAGGGAGTATGAATGTCTTAGCTAGGTACGGTCTGCAAGTACTAGGATTTGCTACCAGAACCTTTAGACAGCCGTTACAGGTAGGTATCCCTAGGCAAAGTCCAATCTTATTTGATGTAGGCTCTTATAGACCTGTAATGACGGTTAGTGGCATAGTAGAAAGGGAAGCACGACCAGATAACGACTTTACTCTGTTTGAGGGTAATAGATATTACACGCCAACATTTTTTCAATTGCAACATGCTATTACTCAATGGAATTATGTGCAAGGCCAAGAAATATTACTCACCCATTTACACACAAATGTTTCTAGTGTAACATATGAACAGTATAATGTAGCAGTACAGAATGCAACTTTTGGACTTAATGCTCAAGTACCTAAATTCTGGACGTATGAGATTTCTTTGGTGGGCACACGACCGATAGCTAAGAATGCAAGTAGAAATGTATAAAGGATAAATATATATGTCAGTACATGGACGAAGTTTTTTACAATATCTAAATGAAGATGATGAGAACTGGTATCCCATACCTACAAGTGATCTTGTGAGTGTTGATTACGTAGATAAAGTATATGCTCCAGCTACGGTAGAACTTGTTATAAGTAATAAACGAATGAATGAAACTTTAGGTACAGATATTGATGCATCTTCGGGAACTTACACGGTGGAAGGAGAAGTAGCAAACCCAACCTTCAGAAGATACCAAAACATAAGATTGTTCAACTTACCTAGGGCACTTGAACTTGAGGCTATTACCCATAATGGGGCTTCTCCTGCTGTTTTTAGTAAAGATGCACACGGCCTAACAAATGGAGATTTTATCCATCTAGTTAATGAAGAATCTGGGGTAATACTTGATGCAATATATGAAGTTACTAACGTAACTACCGATACTTTTAGATTAGATGGGACGGGTACAGGATCAGCAAGCCAAACATATTCAACTGGTGTAGCAGGAGACGGTGTTACACAAGCCATGTTAATAGATACATCAGGGAGTGGTGGGGGCGACATAAGCAGCAGTGTTACTGAATTTGCTGTTGATACTGTTACCGGAGGTGGCCTACCCAATTCCCAAGTTCAGGTAGGTTCATATGTTAAGGTTGATGATGAACTTATGCAAATTACAGGTACTAGTGATACTACAATTTCAGTTACTCGTGGGGTTTTAGGTTCTACAGCGGCAACACATGATAATAATGATGCTATAAACCACCAACGAACAGCATATATAGCAATGAGAACTGATAAGATGATGTATTGTTATTTCTATGGGAAAATAGATACTGTAGATGTAAGTTATAGTGATGCAGCCGGTAAAACAATACATTTACAGGCAAGTGACTACTTCTTTACTCTAGGCAGTGAACCTATAACGAGAGCAATTCAGGATTCTTCTGCGGTGTGTGATGATTTTTCTACTACTAGGTTAGTTCCAGCAGACCCAGAAGAAACAGACGACCAAGGAAAATTTAGAGATGCTTTGTATGATAACGCTAAATTCTCAGATACCCTAAAAGCAATAGTATCTGATTGGGCTTTTGGTAAAAAATTATATTCAGATAATACCCATGATGGGTCAACTTCCATAGGTGAAGCCAAATTTCAAGATTCAGCTTTTAGCTTCCCAACCGGAGATATTTCTAGAAAGAAGAAATTTGCTGGAAGCGATACTACCGCCCTAAAAGCTATGGTAAATATAGCTATGACGGAGCGACATTCTAATACGGGGCTAGAATTTCCTCGCAGTGGTGTCCCTGCTGCGGAAGTTAGTTATGGAGAATCTGGTAACGAAGATGATACAGGTACAGAGGATATTTTGCTTAAAACATCCACCGCTCACGGGTATGTAAATGGAAATATGGTAAAGGTTTCTGGTGATAACAATGCTACCATAGATAGTGGTAGTGGTACGTATATCCAAGCTGGAGCATATATAGTACATTCTGTCAACACTAGTGATTTTAAAATTAAAAATTTAAATGGTAATACCATACAAAGTGTTGCAAACAGTTCTACAGCTAGGAGGGTTAATCTCGAACCAGAACCATCAGGAGCGCAGGGATATGATTTCTACCTAGATACAGGGTTGTATGGAACTACTAATGGTGAGGCATTTGCGGGGCACTCAAAGGATACACACAGACCCCATATAAATTATTTTATGCGGGGTTCAGAACCTGTAGACCCCGGAGCCACAGGACTAACTGTGTATTACCCTACAAGTGAGAATCAATCTGAATCAGACACAGATTGGAATATGACTAAAGTATTTATGCTGCCTGATTTTGATCACGGTTTATTTGATGATGATTTGTATACGCAGGTTGCTCTGAGTGCCGTAGATGATAATGGGCAGGTAAAAAATGCTAATGATTTAGGACATAAGCTGGAAATGTTCAAAGTCAACAGTATTTCTGAGCAAGATTATACCGCTAATATACCTGAGGGTGGGTTTCCTCCTGCTACTGTGCTAAGACAGAAAGCTTCCGGGGAGGAAAATGGCAGAGGGGTATTTCATTGGAATAGAGGAGATGATGTCCGTACTTATAATTGGCAAAGTACCGATACAGATAGCTATGCTGACCTATTAATAGATAATGCTAGGTTTTGGACTAATTCTGCTGGTTCGACAAGTGCTATGAGAAAGTATACAACTTTCCAATCAGCGGGTACATTCGGTGCGCTAAAAGCAGGTAGAGGAGGGTTTGCTAGAGATGATAAGGATGGGACTACGGGTATGGCAGGGTTCTCACCATTACCGGCTGGGGGTAGGTCAATCACCGACTCTCCGAATACTTCTATGGTTGATGGACACTCCCATAAAGATCACCCGAAAATGAAAGCTTTAGTTGACCTTTCGGGTACGATGGAGGACTTTCATTGGGGGGCAACATCCCTAACTGGAGCAAACCTGATAAAAGATGTATATAATTGTGAGGTTGAAGGTTTATTAGGGACAGAAGTAAGTGGTATGCAATCTACTGACGGCGGTGATATAAAGGGATATAAAATAGCTCATGGATTAGAAACAGGCACACTAATAAGAATTACTGATATTAATGATGTTTCTTCCGCTAATAGTACTATCGCTGGGATAAAAATAAATACGGCTCCTACTAGAACTGACGGTATAAATGCGGATACTACCGACACCGGTAGTTATTATAGGGTAGAATATGAAGATGATAACTATTTTTGGCTGACCAAGCCTCAGCAACATAAATCACAGTTAGATGCAACATCAGACCGTTTAGCTTTTTCTAGCAGTACAGGTACTGGGACACTAAAGTATAAACCAGTATTTAATGTCTTTAAAGAGGTATGTAGAGTACAGTGGCAAAGTGGGTTTGACTGGACTACTGGAGAAGACCTAACAGTGATACGGACTTCACTAGAGACAAAAGGTGCCCAAAGTTTAATGGTATCGGATGTAGTTAAAAATGACAGACCTTATAAAGGATTACAAGTCAATGCGTTACTTGCTCCAACCGAAGATATGCCGGGTGACGATCATCACGGGGTTATCGCAAATAATGTTACTGGCGCAGATAATCACCCCGTAGATTATTATTCAAGTACAAACTCTTATTTCGGGTACGCTACTATACCACAATCGTTAGAAGAAGATTTTATAGACGATGATTGTACAGCGAATGTAGATAGATATGGAGCTAGTGCTGCTGACGATGTTCCAGTGTTATTTAGATTTGGGGATTACATTTCGGAGACTAGGTTTTTGTATGGTGATTCAACCACTCCGAGAACGGGTGTTAATGGTGTTTTAGGTGTAGTAGGGCGAGATAGGAGTGCAGGAGATGGTACTGGCGGAGCCGCAAAAACCAGTCAGGATGTATTTAAAAATGTCAATTGTAAAATAGTAGAAAGATTTAAAGATAAACGAAATATCTCTAAAACCTATAAATTAAAATACAATGCTCAAACTGCGACAGAAGATTGGGATTCTATACGACTGGCAGCAGCAGGGATACTAAATAGGGTTATAATCCCAGCGCAACGTTCAACGTTTAATATTTTCGGGTATCCCACAATTAAGTTAGTGGGTCAGGGGCAAAGCGGGACTTCAGGAAATACTTTAGTCCCTGCCCAACACCCTGTTAGTTTTGGGGGTAGAGCCGGGATGCTAGTTGAGAAACTTGATGGGGCTGATGCCGCTGGAGGGAAGATGACAGCTACTTCGTTAGCGACAGCCATAGCAACTGCTACTGGTAATATAACAGCACCTTTAGATGACGGCAGTAGTTGGGCACAGGCTACATATTACAGATTCTTCATCTATCTACGAGCGGGGAGTTCTGTGAGGTTAGTGCATCCCGCAGCCGGTGTAACAGGGAATATGATTATTACGGGTTTGAAATATTCTGAACGAGCAGGGCATACAAGAACTACTATTTTTACTACAGGATATGATGAAGCGTTTATTAATCAAATGCATAGCCCATTAGGAAAACTTATAGAAACTATTAGAACATCAAGTAGT
>Ga0114898_1001521_pt1 | contig 13482 bp, 8 predicted proteins | sample Malvired_Geostar_FD_83496 | JGI IMG/M metagenome (GOLD analysis project Ga0114898, IMG submission 83496) | Marine viral communities from the Global Malaspina Expedition - Malaspina viral metaG DeepMed_Geostar | ecosystem: Environmental > Aquatic > Marine > Oceanic | place: Mediterranean Sea... | reverse complement strand
GACTATGACTCAAGAAAAACAAAACGTATGGCACTTTAGACACGGCTTGGAAGATAAAGTCACTGATATAGCAGTGCAAAATGCTAAAACTAATGCTCATATTGAGAATATCTATCATCATATAAAGAGAATAGATGCTCATTTAGATAAGCAGAATGGTAGTATTGCCAGTCATGAGAGAGTTATATCAAAGTGGAAAGGTGTTGCAATTGGAGTCGTTGTAGTAGTTAGTTTTGTTCAAGTAGTAGTGGCAATGATAATACATTAAATAGGAGTAAAAAATGGGTTTAAAAGAAATGCTAATCGCAGCAGCTGAAGCTCAGGCAGATAAAGTAAGAGAAGAGATGGTTGGACAGCTTCAGTCAGATGATATGGCTAAAAAAATCGCAACAAAAATCAATGAAAAGATTGATATTCCCTTCGTTAGCGAAGAGAAAGAACAAATATTCTTTGAGAAGTGTGTTGATGTGGTGACAGACCTTATTGAAGGATTATTAAAAGGTAAATAGTGTCTAAATGGCTAAAAGGGAACATAAAATTGTAGCCTTTCACGGAGGTTTTAATGACAATTCTGACCCGAAGGATATAAGAGATGAAGAGCTAAGAGAAGCAGACGGCGTATCATCTAGTAGAGTCGGTAGATTAGTGTCATCTGGTAATATTGGGACAAGCCTTTCTTCTCTTAGTAATGCAACGAATACCTTGAAACAGGGTTGTGGGCTATTTTATTTTGCAACTGATAGAGATTCTTCTGAAGCTTTAATCCCAGAGGATTGGTTAGCAATATATGATAGCGCTGATTCATCAAATAAAATCAATCTATATTATAGAGATAAGGATGGCTCAAGTCCTGCTTTTTACACTGCAGGCGCAATAGCATTTGGGAATGATACTGATAAGGCTAATCCATCTTTTTACTTTGCAGATGGTGGTCTTAGGGTATCTGATGCTGATTTTGAACATGATAGTAAACTTCATTCATTTATAGATTCAAATGTATTCCAAAAATCATCAACTGTAACGAATGATATTCTTGGTATTAATAAATGGGTGAACGGTTCTCAAGAGTTAAAATCTTTTGATGATTTAAGTGTTGTGTTAGATACATTTGATGCGACACTTGGAAGTCCAACAACATCTCAAATAACTGCAGTGAATCTAGGAAGCGCTGGAAGAATAGTTTTAGCGTATTGGACAGATGAAGATGGGGATTGGAATGGAACATATCAGTTTGCCGCGACTCCAATATACAAGGGAGAGCAAGAAGGAATGTTATCAATAGTTCCTGATACATTAAATTTCTATGATAATCAAGTTGTATTTCAGGTATATGTTTGTTTAGGGCAAGAAGCTGATAACTTTAGTGACTTTACTGATGATGACGACCATCCTCTTCAAGATGATAGAATAACAGGTATAAACTGGTATTTTAGAAGTGGGGCTGAAGATGATTGGATATTTTTACAAAAAACAGATTTATTAGAGGGAGGAAAACATAATTGGGGTCTTTATAATGCAAATGATGAGACAGGATATGGTATATTCACTGGTAGCGTAGTCATCGTTGATGGTAATGATGATATTGCATTAGCAAATACTACTGGTTCTGCTGGTTCAAAAACTGCTCCTTCTTTTGCTAGTACTACGATAACAGTTGTTATAACTAATAATACTAGTAGCGGATGGACAGGGAGATACGGATTTATAAGGGTTTGGGGTGGGCATACATCTCCAGTGTGGTTAAACAGAGAGCCAGATGGAGACCCTTTGCCATTAACAACAGCGACTTATAGTGTACCAATAACTACTCCAGGTGAGGGGGGAAGAGAGTTCAGGGCTGACTTACTAGATGAAAACTTTACAGTTATTAAAACAAGCGATAAAGAAACTATTACCATCACGGATAGTGGAAGTGAACCTCCAAGTACCTACAGCGGCGACAGAAGTTAGAATGTTAGTTCATAATATAAAAAAGGATTATCCTTCTTATAAGTTTTATGCTGTTGGGAGTTGGGCTATGAGAAATCCAGAATTTAATGATTATGATATAGCGATATATCCTCCATCTCATAATTATCATAAAGAATGGTCGAAGATTTTAAAAAGATTTGATAATAAAGAATTTGAAGGGAAGAAAGTAGATGCACAAATTATGCCTTCTCTTAGAAAACTTATGAAACTTGATGCAAAAGGCATGAATAAAGTAAAGAATAATATTCATTTTAAATTTTTCTATTGTGAAGACAATATAGTAAAGGATTCAGATGCTATAAGAGTAATCAGATTAAAAGATAATATGTGGCTATCATTAAAAAAAGTAGTGGCTAATAAACATAGACAAAAGAATCTACATAATTCTCCGTATATTTTTGAGGAGTTATAATGGCTAAGAATTATGCAGCAATGAATCCAGGTAAGTATCATTTAGGAAATGCTTTTAACTTTCCACCACTTCAGAATAGAAAGTATATAGATAAGAACTTTATAAAGAAGATAATGTGGAAAACTGCAGTTTTATTAAATAGGAGGATATATGTTGGGAATGTTAGGATTACTGATAAAGACGGCAAGGTCGAAATTCTTAATGACAGTATTTTCAAATCACGCACTAATAAATTTGATTCTTTTACTCTTGATAGGAGGATTGATGTTGCTGTTGGGGATGGAGAAGAGATAATACATTTGTCTACATATGCAGATAGGTTGCTCCAATTTAAAGAACATACTCTCCATATAATTAATGTTGCTGGTCAAAGTGAATATCTTGAGTCTACTCATAAATTTAAGGGTGTATCTAATAAGAATCATGTATGTAATACAGATTATGGTATTGTATGGTGTAATTCATTTGGTGTTTATTTATATGATGGTAGACAGGTAACAGATTTATTTGAAGAAAAAGGAATTAAAAGAGTTAGTCCATCTACATGGTCTAGTTTTTTCTCTAGTAATACAATGATAGGGTATATTCCTCTTGAGAAACAAATATTAGTATTAAAAAGCAATAGTACTAATGGTGATATTATGACATTTGATACAGTGACTAAGGCTTGGAATAAAGGAACAAAAAGAGCCCCTGAAAAGATTAAAACAAATGCAGTCAATATATGGGATGGTAGTTTAGTTTTTGGATACGAAGGAAGCAGTGCAACGGTAACATCAGTAGCCCCTTGGAGTGTAACTCCTTCTACTAATGTAAAAGGATATAGTGTTCAGACAAAAGAAATTGATTTTGGAACAATGGCTAAAAAGAAAGTGACTAAAGTTTATCTTACTTATAAAGGAGGGGCAAACGTTGTAAACACAGGTGTTGTCCCTAATTTTGCAGTAGATGGGGGAAGTTTTAGTGGTGAATGGAATAGCGATACATCAGGTGGCACTGGTACACTAGTTACAGAATTAGCTTATTCAGCTGGGTGGACTACTATACCATTATATCCAAGAACAAGCGCATCAGGTATAAGAAGTTTTGCTTTTGGGCTATCAGCAGTTAGCGATGTAGACCCAGCATATGCTAATTTTGAAGTAAATGATATTACAGTAGTTTTTAGGACTAAAGATGTCAAGTGATTCTAGGAGAATAAGACAGGAAGCTAAGTCAAAGCCTAAGTTTGTAAATGAGAGACCAAATGATGATAGTGGTAAAAATGGTGATACAGTTTATTTAAGAAGTGGTAATGGAGTAGAAGAATTTGTTAAAGATGAGGGAAGATGGTTATCATTAAAGACTGGTAGACCAGCTGAAGAAAAGGCATATATAACTAATAATGCTCAAAGAAGAGCTTCTTTTTTAATAGGCTCTGTTAGTGCGACTCCTTCATCTTCAGCGTCTTCAGGTAATCACAATCTTTTATCAAACCTAAATGATGATGACCATTCACAATATGTTCATATAACTTCAAATAGGACAATATCAGCTGTTCATACATTTAACGCAATACCATTGTTCAATGGAGGAACATCTGGTTCTTCATCCCCATTCACTGTTGACTCTACATATAAGGTTACTAATCTTAATGCAGACCGAGTAGATGATAAGTCTCCAGGCACTGGGGTTGGAGATATAGCTTATTATGATGCTAACAATAGAGTAGTTGATAGTCAGTTATTAGACGGTTCGGACTCTACTGCCTTTTTTAAGCTTGCTGATAACGAGACAGTTACTGGTGTTCCTGCTTTCAATGGTGGGACATCAGGTTCTAGCTCTCCTTTCTCAGTAGATTCTACTTATTTGGTATCAAATCTTAATGCAGATTTGTGGGATGGGTATCAATTCTCTGATTATATTAACCAAGCAGTTAAGACATCTTCTAATGTTCAATTCGGAGATATTATAGTAGATGGAGATGATATTACTTCTAATCCATTTACTTCTGGCTTCACAGGGGGAGGATGGAAAATAGACAATACTGCTCATGCTGAGTTCTCTAGTGCTTCTATTAGGGGAACTCTTTCAGTTTATGAACTCTTACTTCAGCAATTAAGAGCTACTAATGGTAGTGTTCTAATCACGGCAGTCGCTAAAGTAGAGAGCATTGATGGTAGTGATATAACATTTGAAGACCCTAGTGATAATGGAGTTTGTCCATTTCATACTAATGATATAGTGATGGTTCAAAGGGCTGATTTAACGGGAACTTCTGGAGGAGATAATGGTGGTGGGACTCTTAATATTACAAGAAGGCTTGTAAGGAGAGTTACTTCAGTAAGTGGAAGAACAATAACTGTTACTAGAGATGGAGATTTACCTTCTGATACTGGTTCGTTTGGAGTAGGTGATGATGTAGTAAGAATAGGGAATACTACTAATACAAACAGAGATGCTGTTCTTTATTTAAGTGCTGATGATTCTAAAGCCCCTTATTTAGTTATTAAAGATGGAGTTAATAGTTGGGCTAATTGGGGAAGTGCATCAACAGAGAAAGCAAGATTAGGAAGATTGGATGGTATAACTGATACTGACGCAGGGTTAAGTGGCTCTCAATCAAACTTATATGGATTGTATTCAGATAGTGTTTATCTAAAAGGTCATATATTTGCTACTTCTGGTGAAATTGGCGGTATAAAGATGGCATCTAATAAACTTTATGTAGGAACTGGGACTTATTATAATGCCAATACTGCATTTTATTTAGATAGCGGAGGAGATTTCTCTTTAAAGGATAAATTAAAATGGGATGAAAGTTCATCTACTTTAACTATTACAGGAAATATTACTTTAACTAATAATATATCTTCTTCCAATATATCTGATGTAGCCGCATTTGATGGCACTTCAGGTAGCATTTCTGATGTAGCAGCATTTGATGGCACTTCAGGTAGCATTTCTGATGTAGCAGCTTATACTACAAATCAGGATAAACAGAAAATATCTAACTTACTTGATGATTCTCCTTCAGGAACAGGGTTCTTTATGGATGCGAATAAATTAGGGTATTATACTTCTTCTGCGTTCAAGACCTATATGGGTAAAAATGGTGATTTTATTTTAACTGGTACAGGAGGCTCAGGAGCAGGAAGTCTGTCTTGGGATTCAAGCACATCTACTTTGGCTATTGCAGGTAATATAACAATACGAAATCCTGGTGATATTGACATTTCAACAATAACAAATGATTCAGGGTTTACAGACGATACAGCAGCTGACGCAGCTCAAGGCACTGCGAATACTGGAGTATCTAACGCAGCAACGGCACAGGGAACGGCTAATACTGCAGTAACGAATGCAGCTACGGCACAATCTACAGCCAATACAGGGGTTACGAATGCTGCAACGGCTCAGACAGCTGCAAATGCAGCTCAGTCTACTGCGAATGGTAGGAATACATCATTTTATCAAGATGGTATACCAACATCATTAGCCGCTGGAGATATATGGTTTGATACTAATGATGGTTTGAAGATGTATAGAGCACGAGGAGCAGGGGACAATGAAATATCTGGGTCTGAATGGGTAGCAGTGGCTGGTGAAGGAGTTGGTATAGGTACTCTTATTACTGGTAGTGGAGTTTATACAGGGACTCTTACTGCAGGTCAAGTTAACGCAGTAGCTATTGACGCTGGTAGCATTACAGCAGGCACATTAACTGGTAGAACAGTTCAGACTGCAAGTACTGGTCAAAGAGTAGAGATGAACTCTAGTAATGAGTTGAAATTTTATGATTCCACTGGTGTTGTAAAAGTTAATTTAGAGGGAGATACTAGTTATGGCGGGAGTTTAAATATTTTTAGTGGTGGCGCTATTAGAATGTCTAATAATACAAGTATATCTCCAAGTGCTCCTGTAAGTAGTTCAACTTATTTAGCTCACGGTGTAACTATAACTAATAGAGGAGATTATGACCTATCTCCAGGGGTTTCTGCCCAAGTAATAGCTGATGATAATGGCGAAGCTAAAGCAGGATACTTTTGGTGTTCTAATGCTAGTAGCGGTAGCAGCGCAAGGGCTTTTGGTCTTCATGTAGCTGAGGGTATGCTTGTCCATGATTCAACCCAATGGGCATGGTTTGGTAATTATGTCAGGAAAGTTGGGAATGGAACAGATGGTGGTGTTTTAAATGTCAGAGGATACACGACTAATGACCCAGCTTCGTCTGATGGTCAGGCAATTAGAATATGGGATTCTGGTAGTGGTGTTAATCGTTGGAGTATTAATATAGATAGTGAGGATGACCTTTCCTTTAGATATAATGCTACTAGTAATGGTGGTTGGATTTCTAATACATCTAATACTGGTCAGATTACATTTACTGGTCAGCATAGATGTATGGGAAATAGTGGGATGACAACTGCTGATTACGCAGCTCTTGAAGGGTATATCGTTTCTGCGTCTGGTTCTTACAACCAAATGAATGGTGATGATATTACAATTAGTGAAGCTTTGCCAGTTATTGAATTATCTTCTTCTGATAATGATAAAAAAGTTTTTGGTGTAGTAAGTGGAAGAGAAGGTGAGAGAAGAGAATATCAAGCTGGGCAATTTAATTCTTCTTGGGGAGAGCTAACAGAAAAAGAAGAGAGAATTATGATAAACTCATTAGGTGAAGGTGCAATATGGGTTACAAATTTAAATGGAAACTTAGAGAATGGAGATTATGTTACTTCTAGTACTGCTGCTGGTCTAGGACAGAAACAAGATGATGATTTACTTCATAATTATACAGTAGCAAAAATTACACAGGACTGTGATTTCAGCTCTGGAACTGAATTTGAACATGGAGGACAGACCTACAAGAAAGAATTTGTAGGATGTACCTATCATTGTGGATAATATGGGTTGTGAAAAATGGTGAAAAATATTAATATTAGATGTGAAATTGTAAGGAAACAGTAGATGGCTCGTCAAAAATATAGTGGCTCTAAATACATGAGAGCAGCACAATCTTTCGGAAATTATCAAAAGAGTATATATGAAGCTATTGGTTCTGCTGAAATTGGAAAGTTTAAAGCTCAAGAAATAGAGGAATCAGCCAGTAGAAAGCAACAATTACTTGGTTTAGCAGGTGAAGCTTTAACTACTTATGATAAATTCCAAGATATAAAGAAGACAGAAGGTAAGGTTGAGGATGCTGTAGGTAGGTACGAGGAGATGACTGGGGAACAGATAGATTATTCAAAGGTTTCATTAAAGGATATTATCTCTGGTGATGCAAAATTATCTGATTATGGTAAAGAATCATTTAAATTTGGTGAGGATACATATACTCAAGCTGAAATGATAGCTTATGGAGAAAAGGCTAGTACTACTAAATTTGATAAGATGTTAGGAATAGAAACTCCTAAAACAGCGTCAAAGGGAGATTTTTTAGAATCTCTACAAGGTTCTGTTGAGCAAATGGAAGGGTATAATAAAACTTTTGAAGAAGGAGGAATCTCAGATACAGTTCGAGCTAACTTAAATCCTGGTAATGTTCAATGGTCTGAAGGAGTAGGTGAAAAATATGAAGGAGCATCTAAAGGTTCTGCATATGGAGATGAATCAGGTAGACATCATACAAAATTTGAAACGATAGAACAAGGAAGAGATGCTTCACGACAAATTATTGAAAAGCACTGGGAAAAGTCAGGTGGAGATGCATATAAATTTGCATCTGCTTATACAGGGGAAGATATTGATAGCGAAGTAGTCCAGAACTATGGAGGTCAAATAGAAAGAGACTTAGGTAAGAATACAAATTATGCTGTAGGATGGGAAGGTGGCTCAGCTGAAAGAAGTGGATGGCAATATGGAGAAACAAGAAATAAATATAGTGAAAGAATTGGAAGAGATACTAGAAAGAAAGGGTGGGAGGATAATCCGTGGCTTGACCAATCTAATGAAGAGTTTTGGGCTGAGCAAGATGCAGTAGAAGCTGGTGAGAAGAGAATGGAAGAATGGAAAGAAGAAAAGGGAAGGTTAGGTCAGCCAGAAGGCAGTATATTCGATGCGGTTGGCAAGTTATTATCATCTGATGACCCAATGAGTGAAGATTCTATGCAAAATGCAGGTTTATTGACTGATGAAGGTAAGTTTGATGATAACAAGTTTGTTGCCACTATTGGAGGTAAGCAATCTACTCAATCTGATATTGATAGAGCTATGGCAGATGCTACAAAAAGATTAGAATCAAGAAAAAAGAAACCATCAATGTTTAATTTTTTATTTGGGAAATAGTATGTGGTTTAGAAGACTAAGACAAAAAAGGCAACGCAAAGAACAAAAATCCTCGTCAGATGATGACGAGAGTGATTGGGTTCAAGTAGCGATGCTGGGGCTATCTGCTCTCAGCACATTTAGTGGAGCGAGTGGGAAGTCAAAGGCATCACGTGCTCAGATGTCTCAAAATAGACAGGCAATAGGTGAGATTAATACAGCTCTTGGTGGATTAACTGATACTGCTCAAGCAAGAACTGAAGTAGCCGAAGAAGAATCAGATATACAATTTGAAGAAGGGGCAAGGCAATCATCTACAATGTTTGATGATTTACAAAGAAGCACAGAAGAGGCATCAGGTAAACAAGGATTTGCTTTTAGTGGAGAAGTCCAAGAAAATTTTGAAAAGATGCAACATCGTATGCAAGATGATTTTGGTGTAACAAAGGAGAACATTGATAGGAATTTAGAAAAAACAATAGCTAGTATAGAAGAATGGAAAATGGGAGAGTCTGAGAGATTGAAATCTGAGAGAAGAAAACTAGAAGCTCAGAATCAACAGCTTAGTGGAACTTCATCTATATGGGGCGCATTAGGATTCGGATAGTATTATGGCAATTGAAATGGCAAATATATTAAGAAGTTTAAATGCAATGCTCGAATCTAAAGAGCGAAGGCAGAGATTTGACGTTGAAGCAGCTCTTTCAGGTATGGAAGTTGCTATGAAAAGAGAGCAACAAAGAATTGGAGAAAGACAATTTAAAGATGAAATGAGATTTAAAGAGAAAGGTCTCAGATTAGAAGAAAAGCAAGTCGATGCTGTACTTGGAGAGAAATTTAGACAAGAGATAGGGGCTTTAAAACTTGAAGTAGAAACTGCAAAAATAAAAAAGGCTAGTAGTGTATGGGGTGGATATCTTAGTGGTGTAGCTGATGAATATTTTAGGCAAACTACTAGTGGTAAAAAAGACTATAAATCATCTGAAAGAAATAAGTTAATCAAGGCATTAACAAATGACACTGGAGATAGGGGAGCTGCGGAAAGGTTAACTAATCTTATTATTCGATACGAAACTAGTGTTGATGCTGGTAAAGGGAATACTCAGCATATGCTTGGAATAGCAAGGATATTAGGTGATAAAATGCAATTAGTAGATGGTAAACCTAGAGATATTAGATTTGCTAAAGGGATACTAAAGTTTCTTAATATAGATGACGCATATGATTCTAGTCTAATGTCTGAAGACTTTAATGATTTATTAGATTATGAAGTGACTGGAGAAAAACTTGGGATGGAACTTCTTGAAATTGCTAAAGGCGATTATGAATATACTACTGGAGCTTATGAAGATATTTTTGTTCATTGGGATGAAGATAAAGCAGAAACAGGCTATGAAATGGTTGGTGGTCGAAGAGTTAGTACTCAAGATTTAAAAGATTATGCCATAGAGAATAAAATTACTATTGAACAAGCTCGTAATGATTTAATTGAATTTAATGCAGATAAATTTCTTATAGACCCAAGGTTAAAAGCTTTAAAAGATATTGAAGCTCTTTCAGGGCAAGAAAGATTAAAAGCTATAGCTACAGAACTTTCTGGATATGAAGAATTTGGGATTACAGGTTATGACCCGACACAAGGATTCTTTCTTGAAGGAGGAGAACTTGGAGATGATTCAGAAGGAAGATTTGAAAAAGACTGGATGCAATCGCAAGGTGTATATGGGCAGACAAAAGATGTTAGAAATAGAGAGAGACAGGTTGCTAAAGAAATAGAAGTTACAAGAAGTGCAATAAGAAAATTAGAGAGAAGTATTGAGGACAGAAAAAGAATGGCAGCTGTCACAGGAGCTCCTATTAATAAAGAATCACAAATGGAAGATGAATTTAATATATCCGTATCTAGACTTGCGACTGAAGCTTATGAGCATCAACGTCAAAAATTAATGCAAATGCAGGGTGCTTTAGAGGCGTTGGGGGAGGCAGCTGTGAAAACAAGGTGGGATGATAAACCTTGGAGTTCCCTTATGAAAGGGACAAGAGGTTTATAATCTAATATGCCAAGATTAAAAACAATAGAAGAAAATCTATTAAAAAGGTTATCAGATTCTATCTCTGATGTTACCTCTCCAACTTCATTTTCAATTAATTTAGAAAAATTTAGCAGAAGAATCCCATCATTTGAAGATATTATGGGGGCGACTGATGTTACTGAGCCTGAAGATGATAGTAATATGCTTCAAGGACTTGGAAAAGCTTTATGGGTAGGAGGTGCACACTTTGCTGAGATGTCTACCTTTGGGGCTGGTAAACTTTTTGGTATACATGCGCCTGAGCCTGAAACAACTGGTCAGAAAGTCGGAGCTGCTATTGGTGGAGCTGCTGGATTTCTTATTCCATTCGGAGCTGGTAAGGCAGCTGTTAGTTATGGGGCAAGATTACTCGCAGGAAAAGAAGGTTCAAGATATGTAGCAAAGAGGGTATATAAACAAGTTAATAAAAAATTAGGCGACTTAGGTGATGATGCTGTAAAGTATTCAGGTAGTTTAGATAAAGTGGATGACCCGACTAAGTTATTCATGGATGAAATTTTTAAGCCAACAGTTGTTGCTCCTATAAAAGGGTTTGCATCAGCATTTAAAAATATAAATAAGCGTAATGATTTTGTTGAAATGGTAGGGAATAACGCTGGGCGAACAATGAGGGAGTTGGGAGAACTAAGAGGATTCCAATTATCTGATGATGCAGTAAAAGCAATTACTAATAGTGTAAAAAAGGAGTGGGATAATATAGGCGCAAGACCAATAACAGATTTACAAAGTTTACTTGCAAAGAAATTTGGAGATGGCAAAGGAGCAAACTTCTATGGGCATTTATTTGAAGAGGGTGTAGTATTCGCAGCTGTTGAGAATCTTATGCATGGTATAGATGTAGCAGCTGGGGAAACAGATGCTGATTTCTTAGGAACAACAGCTCATGCAATAATGTTAGGTCACGCATTAGGAATGGTTAGATTTGTACCTGGAGGTGTCAGGCGAGGTACTCTTGGTTTCTTTAATAAGCCAGGCAGAGAAAGAATGTCTATGCTTATAAAATCAACACCAACTTATGCAAAATCTTATAATACTGGTACTGCAGAAGGTAGAGGTGCAATAAGAAGGCAGTATAAAATATTCTCAAGAATGAGTGATGCTCCTACCATTGGTAAAGATGGTTTGAGTGTAAGAAGAATGATGTCAAAAGTTGCTGAGAAAAGTTCACATAATAAGCCTGGGGTAGTAAAAGGTGGAGATTATTCATTCACTAATCTAAATAAAATACTTGAGACTGGGACAGAAGAACAGAAAAAAGCAGTGGCTGAGATGATGAGAGATGGATTAATTAATGTAGGTTCTCATTTAAGAAGAGAATGGAAAGGTGATTTTTTGAAGGTTTGGGCTTCTGATTTAGGTAGAAGTCTTCCTCGTATGGGTATTGGAGGATTAGTCATGGGTAATATGGCTCTATTTGATGAGAATATTCCTTTTGAAGATAAACTAATTACATTTGCTACTGGTGCATTTTTAATGAAGCACGGTAAGGAAGTAACATACAGAACAGGTAATGCAAAAAATAGTAAGTGGGAGATGAGAGAATCTCTTACTGAGTTCCCTGAGAGACTTACTGAAATACAAAATATGTATCAAGCTCTTGGTGTTGATAATATGAATCAATTATGGTTTAATCTTGTAGCCAAAGCAAAGTTTGACCAAGAATATCCTAATATAACAGCGGGAATGAAAGAAAGCCCTGATGAGATTAAAAGGATATTAGATATTGCTCATCATAAACATCCAGAATCACCCAAAGAAATGTTTGTGACAGAAATAGTTAAGGATAAGGATGGAAATATTACATTTAAGAAGTCTAAAAAGAAAGGCGAAACTCCATCTGGTGAAATAGAGCAATTATATAATGACTTTATACAATTAACATCTAAAGAAAGTATATTAGCAGAAGGGACTAGATACAAAGAATGGGAAGAGCTTCATCCAAAGGAAAAAATGAAGTTCAAAGAATTACTTGAAGAGAATAAGATTCAAGATAGATATGAGATTTTTGATATGTTTGTTGAAGCAAATACAGCGAGATTTGTGCAGACTTATGGAGATGGTGTCCAATCAGCAGTAGATGCTGCGTCGTCTATTCTTGGGGCTGTTCCAATAGCAGTTGAAAAATCTAATGGGCAAAAAATATATACTTTTAAAGTTATAAATGGCTCTAACGCTGCTCTAACGGCAAAAGAGCAAACTGCTCTTATGGAATATAGTGCATTAATTAGGCTATTAGCTGATAATGGTATGGCAAAAATAGCTCCTGGAGAACCAGTGATGTTAAAAACTGGTGAAAAAGGATTAGGTGAATTTTCAGATATAATAAATAATTCAGTAGAAAGATTAAATCAGAATCTTGGGTTTGAAGGAGAAAGAGGTGTTAAATGGTCATCTCAGTGGTTAGATACTGGTGCTCAATTCTTGACTCTTAGACAAGGTATACAAGCTGCAAGAAAAGAAATCCCAGACTTATTGGATAAGACTAATCAGTCTGAGATAGGTATATTAGCAAAGAAAATATTTCATGATAAATATGAGGGAGGTCTTCTTATTGTTGATGAAGTATCTGTAAAAGGAAGCAAATCTCTTACCAATGCTCTTAACTCTATATTAAAAGTTGCTAGGTTATTAGGAAATTCAGGTGATAGTAGAGACCAAAAAGGAAAAGTTGTAAATAAAGTAACCCAAAAAGAAGCAAAACAGCTTATTGAATGGTTTGAAGATAGAAATATAACTGGTTTTTCTTCTGAATTATAT
>Ga0114898_1001520_pt1 | contig 13484 bp, 12 predicted proteins | sample Malvired_Geostar_FD_83496 | JGI IMG/M metagenome (GOLD analysis project Ga0114898, IMG submission 83496) | Marine viral communities from the Global Malaspina Expedition - Malaspina viral metaG DeepMed_Geostar | ecosystem: Environmental > Aquatic > Marine > Oceanic | place: Mediterranean Sea... | reverse complement strand
GCCAAGGATGTGTTCGCCGAGATGTTCGAGACCGGCAAGGACGCCGATGCGATCATCGAGGAGAAGGGGCTGAAGCAGGTCTCCGACACCGGCGCCATCGAGAAGGTGAACGACGAGGTGATCGCCGCCAACCAGGACAAGGTGGCGGAATACAAGTCGGGCAAGGACAAGCTGTTCGGCTTCTTCGTCGGTCAGGTGATGAAGGCCAGCCAGGGCAAGGCCAATCCGGGGATGGTGAACGAGCTGCTGAAAAGCAAGCTGGCCTGACCGAATGACTGACTCCGGCCTGAAGCTCGCGGTCTTCGACTGCGACGGCACGCTGGTCGACAGCCAGCATCACATCGTGGCGGCGGTGGTGGAGACCTGGCGGCGCCACGATCTGCCGCCGCCGGCCGCCGCGCTGGTGCGCACCGGAATCGGCCTGCCGCTGCACCAGACATTGTCCCGGCTGGCGCCGGATGGCGACGCTGCGCTGCATGACAGCCTGACCGATACCTACAAGGCGGTCTATACCGCCATGCGCCAGCAGCCCGATCATTGGGAACCGCTCTATCCCGGAGTCATTGAAACACTGGACCGACTGTCGGCGGCCGGCTGGCTGCTCGGCATCGCCACCGGCAAGGCGAAGCGCGGGCTGCTGGCGGTTCTGGACATGCACGCGCTGAAAGACCGGTTCGTGGTGTTGCGGACCGCCGATGACGGGCCGGGCAAGCCGCACCCCTTCATGCTGACCTCCGCCATGTCGGAGATCGGCGTGGAGCCGGCCGATACGGTGATGATCGGCGATACCAGTTTCGATATCGAAATGGCGCGCGCCGCCGGGACGCTGGCTGTCGGCGTATCCTGGGGGTACCATCCGATAGAGATGTTGCAGGCCGCCGGGGCGCACCATCTGGTGCATGATTATCCCACGCTGGCCGCCACCTTGCTGACCCGGACACCCTGCTGACCGGGCACCCGTCTAACCCGGCCACCCGTTTTGCCCGGGAGGAGGATTGACCATGCGTCTGAAAACCCTCGCCAAGATCGTCGGCGTTCTGCTCATCGCGATCGTCGTCGCGGTGGTGGTCGTCGTCAAATCCATCGATTCCGAGGATGTGAAGCGGCAGATCGCCGAACAGGTTTCCGCATCCACCGGACGGACCCTGACCATCGCCGGCGATCTCGATGTCGGCATCTCGCTGACGCCGGTGCTGAGCGCGAAATCTGTGACCTTCTCGAACGCCGACTGGGGTAGCCGCCCGGACATGGCGCGCATCGGCGAATTGCAGGTTTCCGTGGCGCTGCTGCCGCTGATCAGCGGCCAGGTCGATATCCGCGAGCTGACGGTGCGGGACGCCGACATCCTCCTGGAAACCAACCGCCAAGGGCGTGGCAACTGGGAATTCGGCGCGGCGAAGCCGGCGGGGCAGGCCGGTGAGTCTGGGTCTGGCGGCGGCGCGGGTATCGCCTTTCGCGACCTGACCATCGAACGCAGCGTGCTGGTGCTGAAGGATGCCGCCGCCGGCACCGAACAGAAGCTGACGGTGAACCGGCTGGCGCTGGAGCCGGCCGGCAATCTCAACAAGCTTGCCCTCGACATCCAGTATCAGGATATGGCGGCGGTGTTGTCCGGCACGGTTGGCAGCATCGACGCGCTAACGACGGGGCGTCCCGTGCCTGTCGATCTGGAAGGCAGCGCGCTGGGCATCGATCTGGTGCTCTCGGGCACGGCGGCGGCGAGCCCGAACGGGCCGTTCAACCTGTCACTTTCCGCCAGCGGCGAGGATTTCTCCGGTCTGAAGCCGGTGGCGGGCGACCTGCCCGATCTTGGCGCGTTCGATATGAAGGCGCAGGTCTCGGGCAACGGCAAGGCGCTGAAGCTGGAGCCGCTGTCGCTTAAGCTGGGCCGGACCGATCTGGCCGGCAACCTGTCGGTGAAACTGGACGGTGTCCGCCCCGCGATTACCGGGTCGCTTGCCAGCGACGCGCTGGACCTTGCCCCCTTCATGGGGGACACGGGGGGCGGCGGGGGCGGTACGCCTGTCGCCGGCAGCGCGGACGGCCGTGTCATCCCGAACGATCCGCTGCCGCTGGACGCGCTGAAATCCTTCGACGCCACTCTGGATTACAAGGCGGCCAAGGTGCTGCTGCAGAATGGCGAGATGACCGACCTGTCGGCGAAGCTGACGCTGGCCAACGGCGATCTCAACCTGAAGCCGCTGGTACTGACTGCCTTTGGCGGCCGGATCGAACAGAATCTGCGGCTGAACGCGTCCGGCCAGACACCGCAATTCTCCACCGAGGGCAAGGTGGAGAAGCTGGATATGGGCGCGTTGCTGAAAGCCGCCGCCGACAGCGACATGCTGTCGGCCAACACCGATGCCAGCTGGCAGCTTGCCGGCCGCGGGGCAAGCCCGCGCGCCATCGCCGCCAGCCTGGACGGGCAGGTCCGCACCATCCTGCAGGGTGGTACGGTCAATAATAAATATTTCGAGCTGATCGCCGCCGACCTTGTGCCCAAGCTGCTGCCCGGCAACACCGCGCAGGAAGCGAACCTGAACTGCATCGTCACCCGCATCGATATCGCCAGGGGCGTGGCGACCAATCGTGTCATGCTGCTGGATACCAGCCGCATCACCATCCTCGGCACCGGGACGGCCAATCTGGGCACCGAACAGCTGGACATGAAGCTGACCCCCTCGCCGAAGGACCAGAGCCTGCTCAGCCTGGCGACGCCGATCCTGATCCGTGGCAGCTTCGCCCAGCCCAGCTTCGCGCCGGACCCGGTGGCGCTGGCGACCGGCGTGGCCGGCGCGGTTGCGGGTACGATCGTGAACCCGCTGGGGCTGCTGGTGCCGTTCCTGTCGGCCGGCAGCAACGAGAACCCCTGCGCACAGGCCATCGCCAGCCTGGACAATCCAGATGCCAAGGCGCCCCAGGGGACGCCTGAGGGGCAACAGCAAGAGCAGCAACCGGGCAGCATTCCCGGCCTGTTCAAGAATTTGCTCGGCCGATAAGGAGACGGTCTCGTGAAGCGTTTCTACAAGCAGGCCGGCATTGCCTCGGCAACGGACGGCCATCGCGTCACGCTGGATGGCAAGCCGATCCGCACGCCGGGCAAGGCGGAGATGCTGTTGCCGGCGGCTGCGCTGGCCGAAGCGGTTGCCGCCGAATGGCAGGCGCAGGGTGAGGAGATCAAGCCCGACGACATGCCGCTGACGCAGCTCGCCGCGACCGCGATCGATCGTGTTGCCAAGGCACGCGAGGCGGTGATCGAGGAGCTGATCGGCTATGCCGAGACCGACCTGCTCTGCTACCATGCCGAAGAGCCCGAGGATCTGATCGTCCGCCAGATGGCCGCCTGGCAGCCGCTGCTGGACTGGGCGGCTGAGACCTTCGAGGCGCCGTTCCAGGTCACCGCCGGCATAATGCCGACGCGCCAGCCCGAACCGGCGCTGCGTGGCGTGCGCCGGGCGCTGGAAACGCTGTCCGACCTGGAACTGACGGCACTGGCCAGCCTCAGCGCGTGCTGCGGCTCGCTGATCGTGGCGCTGGCGGTGCGGCATGGGCGGATTTCAGCCGATGAGGCCTTCTTGGTCTCCCAGCTCGACGAAAGCTTCCAGATCGAGAAATGGGGCGAGGACGAGGAGGCGAGGAAACGGCGCGCGCTGCTGATGCGTGATATCGAAGCGGCGTCGGGTTTCCTGTCCCTGTGCCGGTTGAGCTGACCCAGGACAGTCGGAATATTCGGAACAGGTCATGAGTGAGCAGGCAGTCCGCTTATCCATTCTAGGCCGGGTCCAGGGCGTCTGGTATCGCGCCTGGACAGTCCGCGAGGCCGAGGCGCGGGGCCTGCGCGGCTGGGTGCGTAACCGCCGGGATGGCTCGGTCGAGGCGGTGCTGGTCGGGCCGGCACCCGCCGTCGAGGCGATGATCGAGGCCTGCCGGAAAGGCCCGCCGGCCGCGCGGGTCGATGAGGTGCTGATCAGCGATACGGCGCCGACCGGTGTCGGTGCCGGGTTCGAGCAATTACCGACTGCATAGGTGCCCGCATGCCTGTCCAGACCCGGCCTGTCCAGACCCTGCCTGCCCAGTCCTTGCTTGCGGCCCCGTCGCAGCGCCTCTGGATGGAACGCCAGGCCTGGTTCCAGCGCCGGCTGGACGATACGCGCGGCGAGATGCCGGCCGCCATCGGCGAACAGGCGGAGGCGCTGCTGGTCGATCTGCAGCTTTCCTTCTGCGCCGGCGCCTGGGTAGCGGTGGTCATCCTGGCCCAGACCGCGCTGGACGCGGATCTGGCTGACCGCGAGCTTGCGGGGGAGGAGACAGGAATTGCCCTGAACGACATCCGCTTCGGGCGCGACTATGTCTGGCTGCGCAACCGGCGCAATGATCTGGTGCATGAGGAGGGCCGGACGGCCCTTACGATCCGCGACCAGACAGAGGACCGCGCGCGCCTCGAAGCCGAGGCGCGGCGGGCCGTGGAATTGCTGTTTAAAGCCCTGAAAGGTTAGGCGAGTTCGAAGATCGCCTCGACCTCGGTCGCCACATTGCGCGGCAGCACATTGGCGCCTACCGCGAAGCGGGCATGCCGCCCGGCATCGCCGAACACCTGGACCATCAGGTCGGACGCGCCGTTGATGACTTCCGGCTGGTCGGTGAAGGAGGCTTCGCAGGCGACGAAGCCGCCGAGCTTCACCACGCGGACGATGCGGTCGAGATCGCCGCCGGCGGCCTGGCGGGCCTGGGCGATCAGGTTCAGCGCACACAGCCGGGCCGATTTCTGGCCTTCTTCGACGGTGATGTCGGTGCCGACCTTGCCCTTGAATTTGATCTCGCCGTTCAGGATCGGAATCTGGCCGGAGACGAAGATGGTCTTGCCGCTGACCACGAAAGGCACGTAGTTGGCGGCGGGCGCCGCGGCGGCAGGCAGTTCGATGCCGAGTTCCTTCAGGCGGGCGTCTATACGTCCGGACATGGCAAATCCTCGTTCGTTTCTGTCGTTGTTATGTTGGTTCGTTAATGGCGTTCAGGGGCAGTCGCGGCGTCTGCCGTTACTGCTCGTTATGGACGGGACCATAATCCCTCTTGCCGCGCGCTTCCAGTGTGCTGGCGACGGTATCCTTCACCGCCTCCAGCCGGCGCTTGCGGCGCTGCGCCTGGCGTTCCTTCTTGGCGGTGCGGTGGCGCACGACGAAGATCAGCGACAGCTTGTAGCCGACAAATCCAAAGAAGATGGCGTAGGGAATACAGCCAACCAGCATCGACTGGCCCCAGCTGGTCATCATGTCGGCGAAGCCCAGCACCGAATCCCACCAGCTTGTGGCGGTCGCGGCGGCCTCGGTTTCATATTGCCGGGCGAAGCTGTGGTAGCCGGTGGTGTGCCCGTCGCGGCCGAGCAGAAATTCGCCGGTCACATAGAACAGGTAATAGGAGGGCACCAGCGTCGCCACATTGGTGATCCAGGTCCAGGCGGCGGAGACGATCAGGCTGAAATCCCACTTGAAGCGCCTGGCGATCAGCCATGTCAGGAAGACCGTCACCATCTGTGCACCGACCAGCGGGGTGAACGCCCAGGCAAGACCCACGCCGACAGCCCGCGCCGTATATTCGGGCGGATGCTGGGAGCCGACACGTTTCATAGGCACGACCAGTTTCATCCGCGCAGTGCGCAGAAAACCAGCAAACCATCCCTGTTTGCGCCTGACTTTCAGGACACGACTCCCCTGCGAGATACCAGATTTTCCGGCAGTGCTCTTTCGATAGCTCTCTTCAAGATAGGGAAACCGCAGCCCTGCGCAATGGCGGATTCGAGGGCGCGCGCGCAAGATAATTCCGTCATGCGGAAACTGGCTTGAGAATCAAGTGCCTGCGGCTAAGGCGCGGGATAAAAAGAAAAACTGCCGATAACGCGGCCCCATACCCGGCAAACGAAAAAGGGGGCCGCCATTCTGGCGGCCCCCATCCAGTGACGACAGAGGAGGCAATAAAGGGGCTGCTGCGTCGCCGGAAAACTCTTCGGCCTTACGAGCAGCCGGTGGTGCCGCCGCAGGTGTCGCACTTCAGGCAGGTGCCGTTCCGCACCAGCGTGAAGTTGCCGCATTCCGGGCAGCTGTCGCCTTCATAGCCCTTCATGCGTGCCTCGCGGATCCTGTCGAACTTGGCGTCCACCGCCTCGACCACCTGCTGGCTGACGGCAACCGCCGTGGTGCGGGTGGTCGTGGTGGCGAGGCCATGATCATGCCCGCCATGATCGTGGCCCCCATGATCGAGAGTGTGGGCATCGGCATGCGCGTGATAGCCGGTGGTGCCGTTGGCCTTGGCGGTTTCCGTCAGGCCGCCGGTGAACACCACGAGGTTGTTGCGCACGAAGCCGCGGCTGGTCACCCGCTCGACGGCGGCCAGCGCCTCGTCATTGGTGCGGGTGGCGTCGCCGGTGCCGCGTCCCACCGTATCGGGGGCGAGGTCGGCGGGTTCCGCATGGGCGAGGTCGGTGCGGCCGAGATAGCTGATCGCCAGTTCTCGGAAGATGTAGTCCAGGATGGAGGTCGCCATCTTGATCGCGTCATTGCCCTCGACCATGCCCGACGGCTCGAACCGGGTGAAGGTGAAGGCATCGACATACTCGTCCAGCGGCACGCCGTACTGCAGGCCGATGGAGATGGCGATGGCGAAATTATTCATCAGCGAGCGGAAGGCAGCGCCTTCCTTGTGCATGTCGATGAACACCTCGCCCAGCCGGCCATCCTCGTACTCGCCGGTGCGCAGATAGACTTTGTGGCCGCCGACGACCGCCTTCTGGGTATAGCCCTTGCGGCGGCCCGGCAGCTTCTCGCGGTTGATGACGCGCTCTATGATGCGCTCCACGATCTTCTCGGCGATGGCCGGTGCGCGCGCGGCGGCCGGCTGCTCGACGATTTCCTCGAACTCCTCCAGATCCTCGGCGTCCAGCAGGGCGGCCGAGAGCGGCTGGGAGAGTTTGGAACCGTCGCGGTACAGCGCGTTTGCCTTGATGCCCAGCTTCCAGGACAGGACATAGGCGTTGGCGCAATCCTCGACCGTCGCATTGTTCGGCATGTTGATGGTCTTGGAGATGGCGCCGGAGATGAAGGGCTGCGCCGCCGCCATCATGCGGATGTGGCTTTCCACCGACAGGAAACGCTTGCCGATGCGGCCGCAAGGGTTGGCGCAGTCGAACACCGGCAGGTGCTCGTCCTTCAGGCCGGGCGCGCCCTCCAGCGTCATGGCGCCGCTGCAATAGGTGTTGGCGGCCTCGATGTCGGCCTTCGAGAAGCCCAGACCCGCCAGCATGTCGAAATTCATGTCGTTGAGCTGCGCCTGGGTGAAGCCCAGCACGTCGCGGCAGAATTCCTCGCCGAAGGTCCATTTGTTGAACACGAACTTGATGTCGAAGGCGCTGGCGAGGCTCGCCTCCAGCTTTTCCAGCGCCGCGTCGGTGAAGCCCTTGGCCTTCAGCTTGGCATGGTCCACGCCCGGCGCGTTCTTCAGGCTCTGATGGCCGACGGCGTAGCGCACGATCTTCTCGATCATGGCTTCGTCATAGCCCAGCACCTTCAGCGCCTGCGGCACCATGCGGTTGATGATCTTGAAGTAACCGCCGCCGGCCAGCTTCTTGAACTTCACCAGCGCGAAGTCGGGCTCGATGCCGGTGGTGTCGCAATCCATGACGAGGCCGATGGTGCCGGTCGGCGCGATGACCGAGGTCTGCGCGTTGCGGTAGCCATGCGCCTCGCCCAGCGCCAGCGCGTCGTCCCAGGCGGTCCTGGCCGCAGTGACCAGCGCCTGTTCCGGGCAGTTCGCGGCGTCCAGCGGCACCGGAGTCACTTCCAGCCCCTCATAGCCCTCGGTGGCGCTGTGCGCGGCCAGCCGGTGGTTGCGGATGACGCGCAGCATGTGCGCGGCGTTCTTCTTGTAGCCGGGGAAGGCGCCCAGCTCCTGCGCCATCTCGGCGGAGGTGGCATAGGCGCGGCCGGTCATCACCGCGGTCAGCGCGGCGCACAGCGCGCGGCCCTTGTCGCTGTCATAGCCGAGGCCCATGGACATCAGCAGGCCGCCGATATTGGCGTAGCCGAGGCCCAGCGTGCGGTACTCGTAGGACAGCTTGGCGATTTCCTTCGACGGGAACTGCGCCATCAGCACGGAGATTTCCAGCGTCACCGTCCACAGCCGCACCGCATGCTCGTAGCCGGCGATGTCGAAACTGCCGTCTTCCTTGCGGAAGGTCATCAGGTTCAGCGAGGCCAGGTTGCAGGCGGTGTCGTCCAGGAACATGTATTCCGAGCACGGGTTGGAGGCGTTGATGCGCCCGCCTTCCGGGCAGGTGTGCCACTCGTTGATCGTGCTGTCGTACTGGATGCCGGGGTCGGCGCAGGCCCAGGCGGCGTAGCTGATGCGGTCCATCAGCTCCTTCGCCTTCAGCCGCTTGTGCAGCTTGCCGTCGGTGCGGCGCACCAGGTCCCAGTCGCCGTCGGTCTCGACCGCGCGCAGGAATTCGTTGGTCAGGCGCACGGAATTGTTCGAGTTCTGGCCGGAGACGGTCAGATAGGCCTCGGAATCCCAGTCCGTGTCGTAGGTGCGGAATTCCATGGCGGTGAAGCCCTGGCGCGCGAACTGGATAGTGCGCTGGATCATGTTCTCGGCGACCAGCGCGCTGCGCGCCTCGAAGATGGCCTTCTTCAGCGCGCGGTTCTGCTTCGGGTCGAAGCGCGCATCGCCCTCGCCCTCCTGGCAGGCGGCCATGACGGCGGTCAGGTGCTTCTGGTTGATCTTGGAACCGGTCACCAGCGAGGCGACCTTCTGCTCCTCATTCACCTTCCAGTCGATATAGGCCTCGATGTCGGGGTGGTCGATATCGACCGTCACCATCTTGGCGGCGCGCCGCGTGGTGCCGCCTGACTTGATGGCGCCCGCCGCGCGGTCGCCGATCTTCAGGAAGCTCATCAGGCCGGACGACTTGCCGCCGCCGGACAGCCGCTCGCCCTCGCCGCGCAGCTTCGAGAAGTTGGTGCCGGTGCCGCTGCCATATTTGAACAGGCGGGCCTCGCGGACCCACAGATCCATGATGCCGCCATCATTCACCAGATCGTCGCCGACCGACTGGATGAAACAGGCATGCGGCTGCGGATGTTCGTAGGCAGAGTTCGACTTCACCAGCTTGCCGGACTTGAAGTCCACATAATGATGGCCCTGCGCCGGGCCGTCGATGCCATAGGCCCAGTGCAGGCCGGTGTTGAACCATTGCGGGGAATTCGGCGCCGCCATCTGTGCGGCCAGCATGAAGCGCATCTCGTCGAAATAGGCGCGGGCGTCCGCCTCCGCGTCGAAATAGCCGCCCTTCCAGCCCCAGTAGGTCCAGGTGCCGGCCAGCCGGTCGAACACCTGCTTGGCGCTCTCCTCATGCGTGGTGCGGTCGGCGGGGGCCAGCGTGTCCAGCCGCTTGGCGTCGGGGGTCTTGCGCCACAGCCATTCGGGGACGTCCTTCTCAACCACTGGCGTCAGCGCCACCGGCACGCCGGCCTTGCGGAAATATTTCTGCGCCAGGATATCGCAGGCGACCTGCGACCAGCCTTCCGGCACCTCGATATCCTTCAGCTGAAAGACGATGGAGCCATCCGGGTTGCGGATCTCGCTGGTCGTCCTGCGGAAGGAAAGCGCGGCATAGGCATCCTTGCCGGCCTCGGTGAAGCGACGTTCGATCTTCATAATGTCCCCCTCGGTCCCCTCGGCGCCCACGGCGGCTCTCCGTGCCTGGAGACGCCGCGGGTCCGTATGATCTGTCGTCCTGAATGGCGACCGACGGTTTCGATCGCCTCGTCGCTGGATGCGAGGCACCCTATATCTAGCGGCGGAGAGCAAGTGTGCCACAAGTAGTGGCGTGTTCAACTGCATTTTGTGGCTTGACAGGATTTGCCCACATCAACTGGTTTGCCGTGGGGGCGGAAAGGGCGGATTATCGCCCCCGGCAGCGCCTGCCGGGCTGGACGGATGGCCGCGAGGGTGCAATATTCCGGGCACTTCGTTGCCTGCATTTTGAGGACGGACCCAGATCATGGCGGATATCGGCACCCGCTTGTACACATGGCTGAACGGCGAAAAGGTCGGCGAGGACCAGTTCGGCAATCTCTATTATCGCGGCAAGAAGGCGGTCAGCGGCCAGCGCGGGAAACGCTGGGTGGTCTATAAGGGCGAGCCGGAGGCCTCCAAGGTGCCGCCGGCCTGGCATGCCTGGCTGCATTACACGACCGATGTCCTGCCGACCGGCACCGAGCAGACGGCGAAGCCCTGGCAGAAGGAGCATCTGCCGAATCTGAGCGGGACCGACCTCGCCTACCGTCCGCCCGGCCATGTGCTGAGCGGCGGCAAACGCGACAAGGCCACCGGTGACTACGAGGCCTGGCGCCCGGAATGAGGGTGACCGCCAGAAAAAGAACGGGAGCGCGCCGATGCATCGCAGCCTGATCGAGACCGTGATGGGCGCCGTCGTGCTGGTGGTGGCCGGCCTGTTCGTCGTCTTCGCCTTTTCCGCGGCCGATCTGCGGGCGGTCGGCGGCTATCCGGTGACCGCCGCCTTCGAGCAGACGACCGGGCTCAATGTCGGGGCGGATGTCCGCATCAGCGGCATCAAGGTCGGCTCCGTTGTGAACCAGCGCCTCGACCCCGATACCTATCTGGCGCGCATCACGCTCAGCATCGACCCGGCGGTGAAGCTGCCGCGCGACACCATCGCCAAGGTGGCGTCGGAAGGGCTGCTGGGCGGCACCTACATGCAGCTGATTCCCGGCGGCGACGACCAGATGATCGAGCCCGGCGGGCGCATCGCCTATACCCAGTCCTCGGTCGATCTGATGGATCTGCTGGGCCGCTTCGTCTTCACCGCTGCCGAGAGCGGCGGTGGCCAGCCGGGCGGTGGCCAGCCGGGTGGCAACGCGCCCGCCGCGCCGCTGCAATAACGGAACCGCCGGCGCACCGCATCGTTATCCAGCGCATGTCCAACCATCCTCTGCCCATTGCCTTCCGCCGCTTGCTGCCCGTCCTGCTGGTCGCGGCGGGGCTGGGCCTCGTGTCAGTGCCGGCGGCGGCGCAGGACCGGCCGACCTTCACGCCCTATCCGGTGGCGGTGCTGCAGGGGCTGGACAAGATCACCGCGCGGATTTCCACCTTTGAGGCGCCGGTCGAGCAGCCTGTCGTCTTCGGCTCGCTGGAGATCATGGTGCGGACCTGCCAGAAGCGCCCGCCGGAGGAGCCGCCGGAGAGTGCTGCTTTCCTGGAGATCACCGAACAGAAGCCAGGCGAAGCGGCGAGCCGCCTGTTCACCGGCTGGATGTTCGCCTCAAGCCCGGCGTTGAACGGGTTGCAGCATCCGGTCTATGACGTCTGGCTGCTGGACTGCAAAAGGGCGGAATAGGCGTCGCGGACATTGCCGGTGGGAAAGCGCGCGGCCACGGTCAGCGCCTCGGCCAGCTTGCTCTTGTATTCCTCGCGCGGAATTTCCACGGCGCCGAAGCGGGTCAGGTGGCTGGTGACGAACTGGGTGTCCAGCAGCGCGAAGCCGCCCAGCCTCAGCCGCGCCACCAGATCGACCAGCGCTACCTTGGAGGCGTCGGTTTCCCGGCTGAACATGCTTTCGCCGAAAAAGGCGCCGCCGAGCGCCAGGCCGTACAGCCCGCCGACCAGCCTGCCGTCGCGCCAGCTTTCCACCGAATGCGCGACGCCCATCTGGCGGAATTCCAGGAACAGCCGGACGATCTCGTCATTGATCCAGGTGTCGGGGCGGCCTTCCGCCGGTTCTGCACAGCCCTGCAGAACGCCTTCGAAATCGCTGTTGCAGCGCATCTCGAAAACGCCCCTGCGCACGGTCTTGGCGAGGCTGCGCGGGATATGGAAATGATCGAGCGGCAGGACGCCGCGCTTGCTGGGGTCGACGAAGAAAAGCTCCGGATCGTCCCGCGTCTCCGCCATCGGAAACACGCCGATGGCATAGGCCTGCAGGACAAGTTCCGGCGTGAGAGCCATTCTCTCTTTCATGGAAACGCTGCGTTACCGTGCGCGGTGGTGTCCGGGCAGGCGCGCCGGGAAGGGCGATGCGGGGCCATCGGCCGAGCGGCGCAACGAACCCGGTGCCCCGCGCCCGGTAACCCGGAGGGCCGAACGGGGAGATGTGCCCTGTCGGCGTCGAAGGCCTTGCCCGTAGCCCCGCTACGCGCTGCACCCTTCTCCTGGTCAAGCCACATCCCCGTCCGGCGCAGACGCTTCCATGAAAGAGAGAATGGCTCTTGTGGGACCACGGGGTTACTCCCGCTTGCCGCCGTCCATCCAGCGTTCGAGCCAGTGAATGTCGTAATCACCGTCGATGAACGACTTTTCCGTCAACAATTTGCGATGCAGCGGAATCGTCGTCTTGATGCCGCCGATCACATACTCCTCCAGCGCCCGCCGCAGCCGCATCATGCATTCCGCGCGGTTGCGGCCATGCACCACCAGCTTGGACACCAGCGAGTCATAATAGGGCGGGATGGAGTAGCCGGCATAGAGGGCTGAATCGACGCGCACGCCGAGGCCGCCCGGCGCATGATAGTCGGTGACCTTGCCCGGCGAGGGCTGGAAGGTCACCGGGTCTTCCGCGTTCACCCGGCATTCGATGGCATGGCCGAAGAACTTGATGTCCTTCTGCTCGAAGCCCAGCGCCGCGCCGGAGGCGACCCGGATCTGTTCGCGCACCAGGTCGATGTCGGTGATCATCTCGGTGATCGGATGCTCAACCTGCAGGCGGGTATTCATCTCGATGAAATAGAATTCCCCGTTCTCGTAGAGGAATTCCAGCGTGCCGACACTGCGGTAGCCCAGCTTCTCGATCGCCTTCACGACGATTTTGCCGAGCTGCTCGCGCGCTTCCGCGTTCAGCGCCGGGGAGGGGGCTTCTTCCAGCACCTTCTGGTGGCGGCGCTGCAGCGAGCAGTCGCGCTCGCCCAGATGCACGACATTGCCGTGGCTGTCGGCCAGCACCTGCACCTCGATATGCCGCGGCTTATCGAGGAATTTCTCCATATAGACTTCGTCATTGCCGAAGGCGGATTTGGCCTCCGACTTGGCGAGCTGCAGCGCCTGGGCGAGCTGGCTTTCATCGCGTGCCACCTTCATGCCGCGCCCGCCGCCGCCGCCGGTTGCCTTGATCAGCACCGGATAGCCGATGCTGGCGGCCATCTTCCGGGCCTCGTCCGGGCCGCTGATCGCACCGTCGGTGCCGGGCACGCAGGGCACGCCGGCCTCGATCATCGCCCGCTTGGCGGTGATCTTGTCGCCCATCATGCGGATATGATCGGGCGAGGGGCCGATGAAGGTGAAGCCGTGCGCTTCCACGATCTCCGCGAAGCCCGCATTCTCCGACAGGAAGCCCACGCCCGGATGGATCGCGTCGGCGCCGGTGATGGTGGCGGCCGAGATGATCGCCGGGATGTTCAGGTAGCTCTGGTTCGGCGGGGGCG
>Ga0114898_1001517_pt1 | contig 13488 bp, 12 predicted proteins | sample Malvired_Geostar_FD_83496 | JGI IMG/M metagenome (GOLD analysis project Ga0114898, IMG submission 83496) | Marine viral communities from the Global Malaspina Expedition - Malaspina viral metaG DeepMed_Geostar | ecosystem: Environmental > Aquatic > Marine > Oceanic | place: Mediterranean Sea... | reverse complement strand
CGCCCTGGTGGTCTATCTGTTCATCCTGCCCCTGTTCGGCTGGCTGTCGGACAAGTGGGGGCGGCGGACCAACCTGGCCTTCACCTTCGGGGCCGGAATGCTGCTGACCTATCCGATCATGACCACCATGGCCGGGGTCACCGAGCCGCTGATGGCCTTTGGCCTGATGGTGGTGCTGATCGTGATCATCGCCGGCTACACCTCGGTCAGCGCGGTGACCAAGGCCGAACTCTTTCCCGCCCATGTGCGGGCCTTGGGCGTGGCTTTGCCCTACGCCATGGCCAACGCCGTGTTCGGCGGCACCGCCGAGGCGGTCGCCCTGGGCTTCAAGGGCCAGGGGGTGGAGAGCGCCTTCTACATCTATGTCTCGGCCATCATGGGGGTGGCCCTGATCACCTCGCTGCTGCTGCGCGACAGCCGCCGCCACAGCCGCATCCTGGAGGACTAGGAGATCCTGCCGATGCCGGGCCTGCAGCTCTCGACCCTGGACACCGTGGCGCTGGCCGTCTTCGCGGTCGCCTGGCTGGCCTATGAGCCGCTGGTCAAGGCGGCGCTCGGCCGCCGGCACATGATCAATCTCGACATGGCGGTGATCCGCGGCGCCTGGATGGGCAATATGGCCCGGCGGGAGAGCCGGCTGATGGACAGCCAGCTGCTGGGCCACACCATCAACTCGGCCTCCTTCTTCGCCTCGTCCAACCTGATCCTGATCGCCGGCGCGTCCGGCGTGCTGTTCGGCGGCGAATCGGCCTTTCGCAGCGCCTCAAGCCTGCTGGTCATCGAGACCTCCACCCGTCTGCTGTTCGAGGTGCAGGTGGCGCTGGTCTTGATCACCCTGGCCCGGGGCCTCCTGGACTTCATCTGGGCCATCCGCCAGCTCAACTACACCATTGCGGTGATCGGGGCCGCGCCGGAGGAGGCCGTGGGCCTGGCCGGCGTCTATGGTTCGGCGGCCGGGCGGCTGCTGAACCCGGCGCTCTCGGCCTTCAACGCCGGGGTGCGGGGCTATTATTTCGCCCTGGCCGCCGCCAGCTGGATCTTCGGCTCCACGGCCTTCATCATCGCCACCCTCAGCGCGGTGGCCCTACTGATCTGGCGTCAGCGCAACTCGGCCGCCGCCCACGCCATCGCCGACATCCGCACCCTGATCGAAACGGCGCCGGAACGGCCGCAGGCGCCCGAAGACCCTGCCAGCGACAAGCCTGCCGACCCCCGCTGAGTTCAGCTAGAGGCCCAGCTCCCGCCGCTGGGCGCGGGTGAGCTTGGCCGCCACCAGGGCGTGGGCCGTGGCCAGCCAGGCAGTGACCTCGTCAGCGTCCAGGGCGGTCAGGTCGTCGAACCGCACCCAGCGCGCCCGGGCGAGATAAGGGGCGGGCCGCGCCGCGCCGCTGTCGATCAGGGCCTCATAGGCGATGTCGGTGGCCTTGAACGACAGGCCGCCTTCGGGGCTGACGACGGCGAACATCCGGCCGCCCACCTTGAACACCCGGTCGGCGCCCCACTGGACGCTGAGCGTGGCGCCCGGCAGGGCCAGGGCCGCGGCCTCCAGCGCCTGCGGGGTCACGCCTCGACGCCGGTCCCGATCGGGCAGGTCACGCCCGTGCCGCCGATGCCGCAATAGCCGCCCGGATTCTTGGCCAGGTACTGCTGGTGATAGTCCTCGGCGAAATAGAAGGGCCCGGCCTCGACGATCTCGCTGGTGATCGGCCCCAGCCCCTTGGCCGACAGGGCCTGCTGGTAGACGCCCTTGCTGGCCGCCGCGGCCGTGGCTTGGGCCTCGTTCTCCACATAGATCCCCGAGCGGTACTGGGTGCCCACATCGCCCCCCTGGCGCATGCCCTGGGTGGGGTCGTGCCCTTCCCAGAACACCTTCAGCAGCTGCTCATAGGTCACCACGCGGGGGTCATAGACCACCAGCACCGCCTCGGTGTGGCCGGTGCGGCCGCTGCAGACCTCTTCATAGGTGGGATTGGGGGTGAAGCCGTTCACATAGCCCGCCGCCGTCACGTGTACGCCGGGGATCTGCCAGAACAGCCGCTCGACCCCCCAGAAGCAGCCCATGGCGAAGACCGCGGTCTCCAGGCCTTCGGGATAGGGGCCCTGCAGGGGCTGGCCGTTGACGAAATGGGTCTGGGCGGTGGGGATCGGCTGGCTGCGGCCGGGCAGGGCGGTCTGCGCCGTTGGCATCTCAGCGGGCTTGCGGAACAACATGGCGACCTCGGACGGATGGGGATGGCTCTTGCCCCTACAGATAGGACGCCGCAGGCCAGACGAACAGGGCCGCTTGCCCCGGGCGCCCACCTCGCTATATAGACGCCCTTCCGCCGGGGGCCCGCCCCCCGACCGGTGTGGTGAGGTGGCCGAGTGGTTGAAGGCGCACGCCTGGAACGCGTGTATAGGGGAAACTCTATCGAGGGTTCGAATCCCTCTCTCACCGCCACTCGGCTCAATGCGTCGCTCATTTGCCGCGAGACTCCGCGGCCTAGGAGGTCGTAGCCTTCCCCGCCTTCCTCGCAAACCTGATCCCGTCGGAAGAGGAGCTGGCGCGCTCGGCATCGTTTCTAACATCCTGGGCGTGCTGAGCAGGCGGGTACGCACCGACACCCCAGCCCATTTCTGGTATGATATGGCGGGCTTTCCTGCTCCGGACGATAATCTGCCAGAGCCGGGTGAGATCATATAATGTTTTGCTTTTGTTCTTGACGGGCGTCGGGAGCGCAATAGCTTTCCCGTATGAGTCAGCTGGTCGATACCCGCGCATTCCCTACTGGAGATAACCTCGACTACGAGAGCGAGCACGAGCTTCGCGGGCTTGAGGCGCTACGTACGGAGGCTTGGCGCTATCTGCACACCTACAGCTGGAATCCGCCTATTGCGGACCTAGTGCTCGCGTTTGGCGTCGCACCCATTCTCGCCCTCTTCCTCGCCCGGCGCGAACCGGGCGCGAGACCCGAAGACGCCGAACGCTGGGTCGTGGTCGGAAATCTACCGTCGATGCACTTCGAGACGGACGACACGCCGACGCCGGCCCTGGCCCTACGGCTGTACTGCGCGATCGCCCAGGATTGGGCGGACAATGTTCTCGCGGGTCGAGATCTTTCGGAAAGCTACCCCATTCCGGTCGCGCCCACCCCTGAACTCGCCGAGAACCTCCTGGGGCGCATTGACTTCATTCGGACCAAACTGATCCCCCTGGCCTAGGCGGCTGTTGACGGCCGCCGCCTCTGCTCAGGGCCCGACGCAGGCGGGGGGGCGAACCCCAACCAGCTCTATTTCCTCACCCGCCCGCCATCTCGCGCAGGTCAAGCTCGGCGGCGATGTAGCCGAAGGCGAAGCGGCTGCGGCCTTGCAGGATCTGCTCGAACACCGCCCGGGCGCGGTCGGTCTCGCCGTTGTAGAGATACCAGTTGCCGACCCCATAGCCCTGGGTGGCGTAGATGGTCTCTACGTCATGGATCACCTGCGATCCCTTGTCGGGGCTCAGCAGGTCCTCGGGCGCCAACTCGCCGCGATACATCCGCAAGCGGCGATAATAGGACGGCCCCTCGACGAAGGCCTCATCGGCCAGGCCCTCGGGGATGGTGGCCAGCACCGCCCCGGCGGCGGTCTCGTCGCCTCTGCGGCGCAGGGTCATGTAGAGCCAGTCGTGGCAGGCGGTCAGCCCGTCATAGTCGTCCTCGCGCACCCACCTGATGCACTGGCGATAGGCGGCCTCGGCCTCGTCCCACTCCCGCAGCAGATAGTGGGCGAGCGCCAGGTGGTACCAGGTGTTGAACTGGATGCTGGTGGGCGGCACGGGCAGCTCGTTGTCTGGGCCGTCGGGCTCGATCCATTCGGCCATGCCCTCGATCAGCGCCGCAGCCCGGGCCAGGTCGGCCTTGCCCTCGGCGAACCGCCGCGTCGACAGATAGCGATGGCCCCGCTGGCGCAGCAGTTCGAAGGAGTCCGGAAACCGCTCCAGGCCCTCGCTGAACACCGCGATGGCCTCTTCGATCCGGTAGCGGAACCCCAGCACCCGCCCATACCAGACGCTGTTGGCCAGGGAGGGGTCGACCTCATAACGGGCCTGGGCGCGCTCAAGGGTGCGGCGGGACCGGTCTCGGATGCTGTCTTCGCTCATGGAGACAGTAGGGCGGCCGATCTGCGCGTTGGCAACACCCGGATCAGGCGCCGGGCGTCACGACTCTAATAAAGACGCATAGCTCGAGGACCGTTGAGGCGAAGGACATCATCTGCGGATGACGGGCGTTGAGGTCCGTGTTCGGTCTTTCCAGTCCTTGTACCAAAGGACGTCGCTGAAACGCGGGTCGCTGCTCAAGGCCGTGTTCAACTGCGTCAGAAAGTCTTCGAAATGCGGTGGATGCCAGAAGTTTCGAGACTCATCCGCCATGAGATAAGGCCTATCTCCAATCAGCCGGTTGATAAGCAGCCAGAATTTTCTCTTTCCCAAGGAGATATCTAAGCGCCAGCCGTGAACATCTTCGTGAATGGGATCTGATACATCGTAGCCCAGTGGTCTGAGCATCTCGCCCACGGCCTCAGCAATATTGCGGCCACCCGGGTCGATATCGTCAAAGTCGTTTTCCTCACCGCCAGCGACAGCATCGTACGGCAGCGAGGTCTCGAACTCCGCTTGCGGCCTGATCTTCACCTGGCGGTCTCCTCGCCTTCCCCTGATTGCCATGCGGTCCGCCCCGCCCGGCAGAGCTTGAAAAGCTTGGCATGGCCAGGGGAGGAATAAAAGAACAAGAAGAGAACTTTTCTCCCCCTAATCCCCCGCCAACGCCCCCGCGACCGCGGGGGCCAGGCGCTGGGCGATGACCTTCACGCCTTCCGCATTGGGGTGGATGCCGTCGTCCTGGTTCAGGGCGGGGTCGAGGGCGACGCCGTCCAGCAGGAAGGGATAGAGGGGGATGTCGTGGTCGCGGGCGAGGTCTGCAAACACCGCGGCGAATTCGGTGGCGTAGGCGCCGTAGCTGGGGGGCGCCTGCATGCCGGCCAGCAGGACCGGGATGTTGCGGGCCTGAAGCCCGGTGATGATGGCCTCCAGATTGGCGCGCATCCGCGCCGGCTCGATCCCCTGCAAAAGGTCGTTGCCGCCCACGGCCACGACGCACAGATCGGTGTCGTCCTGGATGCTGAAGTCCAGCCGGGCCAGGGCGCCGGCGGTGGTGTCGCCCGACACGCCGGCGGCCCGCACCCGCACCGGCGTTCCGGCCGCCGTTAGCGCCGCCTCCAGCTGGGCGGGCAGGGCGTCTCGGGCCGGCAGGCCGTAGCCGGCGGTGATGGAGTCCCCCAGGATGGCGACCACGGGGAGGTCCGCGCCGTCTCCCGGCGGAGGCGACGGTTCGGCGGCGGGCGCGTCCTTCGGGGCGGGCGGATCGGCCTGGCCGCCGCAGCCGGCGGCGCCAAGCGCCAGGGCGCCCAGCAGAAGGGTTCGACGGGAGAGCAAGGTTCGGCGTGCGATCATGGCTGTGGTCCCCCATATAGGTCGGCCGGGCGGGCAGGAAACGCTTAAGCCCGCCATCGGGAGTCCCATGACCGAAAACCTGCCTGCGCCGCCGCCGCTGACCCTCTCGGCCCTGACGCTCAGCCTGCCCTCTGCGGCGGGTCCGGTGAAGATCCTGCGCGGGGTGGACCTGACGGTGTCGCCTGGCGAGACGGTGGCCATCATCGGCCCGTCGGGCTCGGGCAAGTCGTCGCTGATCTCCGTGGCCGCCGGGCTGGAGACGCCGACCGGCGGCACGGTGCGCCTGTTTGGCCAGGACCTGGGGGCCTTGGACGAGGACGGCCGCGCCCGCCTGCGCCGCGGCCGGGTGGGCCTAGTCTTCCAGAGCTTCCACCTCCTGCCCAACATGACGGCGCGGGAGAATGTCGCCGCCCCCCTGGAGCTGGCCGGACGGCGCGACGCGATGGACGAGGCCGAGGCCTGGCTTGGTCGGGTCGGGCTGGCGGCGCGGCTGACCCACTATCCGCACCAGCTGTCGGGCGGCGAGCAGCAGCGGGTGGCGCTCGCCCGCGCGCTGGCGGTTCGGCCTGAACTCCTGTTCGCCGACGAGCCCACCGGCAATCTGGACGGCGCCAATGGCGCCATGGTCGCCGACCTGATGTTCGACCTGCTGGCCCAGGCCGGCGCGGCCCTGGTCCTGGTCACCCATGACGAGGCCCTGGCCGCCCGCGCCGACCGCATCGTGCGCATGGCCGACGGCCTGATCGTGCCCACAGGCGGCGAGGTCTCCGCATGAGGCTCGCCCTGCGGTTCGCCGGGCGGGAGCTGAGGAGCGGGGTTGCGGGCTTCCGCATCTTCCTGGCCTGCCTGGCGCTGGGCGTCGCGGCCATCGCCGCGGCGGGCTCCACGGCCGAGGCCTTCCGCCAGGGCCTGGCCAGCCAGTCGCGGGAGATCCTGGGCGGCGACGTGGTGTTCAGCATCGACCAGCGGCGCTTCACCGACGAGGAGCGGGCCGCCTTCGCGCGCCTGGGTCCCAGCGTCTATTCCGTGCGCGCCAACGCCATGGCGCAGACGGCCGACGGCCAGCGGCGGCTGGTGGACGTGCGCGGGGTGGCTGAGGCCTATCCCCTGGTGGGTGTGGTCCAGCTGGAGGGCGCCCCAAGCCTGGCGGCGGCCCTGGCGCCGGCGGACGGCGTGGCCGGGGCCGTGGTGGAGCAGGCCCTGCTCGACCGCCTGGACCTGGAGCTGGGAGACATTTTCACGGTGGGTCAGACGCGCCTGCGGGTCGGCGCGGTGCTGATCTCCGAACCCGACCGGATCGGCCGCGGCTTTGCGCTGGGTCCCCGGGTGCTGACCGACGTGGCGACCGTGGAGGCCTCGGGCCTGCTGGGCGGCGGCGGCATGTTCGGCGAGGCGGTGCGGGTGCTGCTGCCGGCCACCGCCGATCCCAAGGCGGCCATCGAGGAGGTGCGCGAAACCTTTCCCGACGCCGTGTTCGAGGCCCGCGACCGGTCGGAGGCCGCCGCCGGCGCCGGCCGGCTGATCGACCAGCTGGAATACTTCCTGGGCTTCATCGGCCTCGCCTCCCTGGTGGCCGGCGGCCTGGGCGTCGGCGGAGCGGTCTCGGCCTATCTGGAGGGGCGCAAGGCCTCCATCGCCACCCTGAAGGCGCTGGGGGCGCGGGGCGCGCTGGTGCGCGACATCTATCTGATCCAGATCGGCGTCCTGGCCCTGCTGGGCGTGGGTATCGGCCTCGCGATCGGGGCGGCGACGCCGCTGATCATCGGCGCCCTGGCGGCCGACCAGCTGCCGATTCCGGCCCTGTTTGCGGTCTATCCCGAGCCCCTGATCCGGGCCGCGGCCTTTGGCGTACTGGCCGCCGCCGCCTTTTCCCTCTGGCCCCTGGCCCGGGCGCGGGCCACGCCGCCCTCGTCCCTGTTCCGCAAGGAGATGTCGGGCCGCCCGACGCTGGGCCTGGAGAGCGTCGTGGCCAGCGCCGCGGCCCTGGGCCTGGCGGCCCTGGCCATCCTCACCGCCCCCAGCCGCGGCGCGGCGGCGGGCCTGATCGGCGGCGCGGCCGGCGCCTTCCTGGCGCTCAGCCTGCTGGGCCTGGCCGCCGCCTGGGGCGCCGGTCGTGCGCGCCGCCTGGCCCGGGGCGCGGTCCGCCTTGGCCTCGCCAACCTGGCCGGACCCCGCTCGGCCGCCCGCACGGCGACGCCCGCCATCGGCCTGGGCGTGGCCCTGCTCTCAGCCATCGTGCTGATCCAGTCGAGCCTGCTGGCCCAGGTGACCGAGGTGGCGCCCCGCACCGCGCCATCGCTGGTCTTCACCGAGATCCCCGCCGACCGGGCCGAGGCCTTCGATGCGGTGATCGCCCAGGCCCTGAACGATCCCGGCCCCGACCGTTACGCCCGCCTGCCGCTGATCACCGGCCGCATCACCCGACTGAAGGGCCAGCCGGTGGACATCGAGACCATCGACCGGGGCGAACGCTGGGCCTTTGACGAGGACCTGACCCTGTCGGCCCTGGACGGCCCGCCGGAGGCTTCGGAGGTCACCGCCGGCGCCTGGTGGCCCGCAGGCTATGCCGGCCCGCCCCTGGCGGCCTTCGAGCAGGACGCCGCCCGCGGCGCGGGCCTCGAGGTCGGCGACACCATCACCCTGCAGGTCCTGGGCCGCGAGATCGACGCCCAGATCGCGGTGCTGCGCGAGGTGGACTGGGGCGGCTTCGGCGCCAACTTCGCCGTCATCCTGAACTCAGGCGCCATCGAGGGCGCCAGGCCCCGCCACGTGGCCATCGCCATGGCCAGCCGCGCCGAGGAGGCCGCCGTCACGCAAGCGCTCGCCGCCGACTTTGGGGGCGTCAATGTCATCAGCGTCCGCGACCAGCTGGAACAGGCCGCCACCCTGTTCGACCGCCTGGCGCTGGCCATCCGCGGGGCCGCGGCCGTGGCCGGCGCGGCGGGCGTGCTGGTGCTGATCGGCGCCATCGCCGCCGGCGCCCGCTTCCGTGCGCGGGAGGCGGCCACGCTCAAGGTGTTGGGCGGCACGAGGGGCCAGATCGTGATCGCCTATCTGGTGGAGTACGGTCTGGTGGGCCTGATCGCAGGGCTGGCCGGGGCGGCCCTGGGCGCGGCCGGCGCCTGGCCGGTGGTGACCCAGGTGTTCAACGCGACCTGGCGCGTCGACTGGCCGGTGATCCTCGGCATTCTTGGCGGGACGACGGGGCTCGGCGTCATCGGCGGCGCCTTCGCGGCGTTTGCGGCCCTGTCGCGCAGGCCCGCGGCGGTGCTGCGTGAGGCGGGGTGAGCGCAGGCGCCTGCGCTCGAGCCGAGGCGGCTAGTTTTCGAAGAGGGGTATGATGAGCCGGACCGCGGCGACGACGACCGTGTCCGCGGCGCGATCGCCCCCCGGATGTCTGATGATCTGCAGGTCCGGCTGGAGGGTGAAGCGGCCGATCGTGTCCGAATAGGTGATCTCCAGGCCGTCTTCTCCCTTCGCCGGGTCCATCCCGGCGTCCCGGGCGTTGAGACGCGCCTTGTCGGATATCAGGCCCCGGTGGACCCCGACGGAAAAGGCGCTGTCGGGTCGGGAGGCGAAGGGATGCAGGACCAGCAGTCCGGCCTGCCAGCCGCCCTTGAAGTCGCCCGTATCGCCGTCCGACAGTCCAGACCGAACGAAGGCCGAGGTTACGCTGTGCGCGCCGCGGTGGATCTCCGCTTCGCCCAGGACATAGACGCCCTGAGATGTGGCCGGACGCGGATCGCCCGCCGGACCGACGGACCGGATATCGTCCTGCTTCTGGTCATAGCGCCAGGCGCCGAGCGCCAGCCGGGCGGGGCCGGTCCAGCCCCCCTCGGCCAGCCAGAGGACGCCATCGTCGAACCCGGTGTCCACCCCGTCCGGATCGCCGAAGGTGCTGGCCTTGGCGTTCACGGCGGCGGCCTGAACATGGAGCCCGTCCGGGGCGCCGATTCGGACTCGGGTGGCCAAGGCGGTCGATGGAAAGATGGAGGGACCGTTCCTCCCCGTTGCGGCGAATTCGGAACCGATGCCGAAGGCCGGGGCGATGAGCAGACCGGAGGTCTCCGTCGCATAGAACTCGCTGTTGACGTCATAGAGCCCGGCAAGGACCGAGGCGCGGCCGTCTGCAAAACTCTGCTCGATCCAGGCCTCGAAGAGCCTAACGCCCGGGTCGGCGACCTCGATATTGTCGACGCCTTGCAGAGTGCCGGCCAGATCGTTGGGTTGGCCGCCTCCGTTCGCCAGGATCGCCACATGCAGCCGGGCGCCGCGCCAACCCGCGATCTGAGCGAGATCGCCGTCCAGGACGACATCCAGATTGTCCAGGTAGCGCCCCGCCCGGCGGGCCGTTCCGCCCACCACCCCGGTCACGTCCGCGGTATAGACGACGCTGTGGCTCCAGGCGGGGTCGGATTGGGCGGCCGCGGACCCGGCCCAGCAAGCCGAAAGCGCGAGAGCCGCAAGCATCACAGGCGTTGCGGCTTTAGTCTGAGCTGACGTCATCAAATGTTCCCCCAGGTATCGCGGAGGAACTGACGTCATTAGGCCTTAAGATTGCGGTTAAGTCGGAATTCTTGACCTGCGACACAGTGTCCTTGTCGGGTTCAGTCAAATAGACCTAAAGCTCACCCTTGGGTTGAGATTATTTTGAGAATAATAGGCAATACTACATCGATCCGCATCAATTTCGTTATGCTGCCTCGCCTGCGGGGAATTGGCCGCGCCTCAAGTGTCCGGAAACCAGATGGAGCACACCTTAGACGGGTGAAGCATAGACCGGCTTTGGATCAAGGTTTCGGCGAATCCTTTCTTAATCAAATCCAGGGTACCGTCCGGCGTCTTTAGGGGGGCTGCGCGTGCTCAAAACTATTCAGTCGAAGGTCGTCGTCGCCGGGTTTGCCGTTCTGGTGTTGAGCGGCGCCAATTCCGGCCTAGGCCTCTGGACCGCGACGGACCTGACCGACGCCCTGGGCGGGTCGAGCCGATCGGCCGAGATCCTGCGCAATCACATGCAGGCCGATATGATGCACGACGCTCTGCGGGCGGACGTGCTCTCGGCCATTCTCGCTGGCGATCCCTCGGCGGGCGTCGATCTCGCCAGCGTTCGCACCGAAACCGCCGAACATGTCGAGTCCTTCACGCAGGCCATGGCCGCCAACAAGAGCCTGGCTGGCGAGGGCGACATCCGGGCGTCGCTGGACGCGGTGGAGGGGCCCCTGGAGGCCTACATGCTTTCGGCGCAGCAGATCGTCGCGCTGGCCGCCGAGGACCCGGAGGCCGCCCGCGCCGCCCTGGGGTCCTTCAAGCAGGCCTTCACGGACCTCGAAACCCGCATGGAGGCGGTGTCCGACGACATCGAAGCCTCGGCCGCCGTGGAGAAGGCGCACGCCGATCAAGGCGCCAGCCTGTCCCGAATATTGATGATCGGGGCCCTCGCCTTCAGCCTTCTGTTCAGCCTGGGTCTCATCCTCGCCTCGCTGGGGACCATCGTCCGGCCGATCCGCACGTTGGCCAGCGAGATGCGCGCCCTGGCGTCGGGTCGAACCGATGTCGATCTGACCAGCGCCCACCGGGGCGACGAGATCGGAAACGTCGGAAAGGCGGTGGGCGATCTGCAGGTTCTGCTCGCCGAACGCAGCCGCGAAGAGGCCGCGGAGGCCGAGCGCCGGCGGGGCGAAGACGACGCCCGTCGCGCACAATCTCAAGAGGTCGCAGACCTCGCCGCCCGGGAACAGGCCGCCGTCGTCAGCGCCCTCGCCGAGGGTCTCGACCACCTGACCCGGGGCGATCTGACCTACAGCCTGACCCAGGCCTTCCCCGGCGAGTATGGCAAGCTGAAGAACGACTTCAACACCGCCATCGGCCAGCTGAAGGAAACCATCACGACGGTGGTGGCCAATGTCTCGGCCATCCGCTCCGGCTCGGGGGAAATCAGCCAGGCGGCCGATGATCTGTCCCGCCGCACCGAACAGCAGGCCGCCAGCCTGGAGGAGACCGCCGCGGCGCTGGATGAGATCACCGCCACGGTCAACCGGACGGCCGCCGGCGCCCGTCAGGCCGCCGATACGGTTCAGGCGGCGAAGAGCGACGCCGAGACCGGGGGCCAGGTCGTCCGCGACGCGGTCGCGGCCATGGGCGGGATCGAGAAGTCGGCCCAGGAGATCAGCCAGATCATCGGGGTGATCGACGAAATCGCCTTCCAGACCAACCTGTTGGCGCTCAACGCCGGGGTCGAGGCTGCGCGGGCCGGCGACGCCGGCCGCGGCTTTGCGGTGGTCGCCTCCGAGGTCCGGGCGCTCGCCCAGCGCTCGGCCGAGGCCGCCAAGGAGATCAAACAGCTGATCTCGGCCTCGACCAGCCAGGTCAGCACCGGCGTCCAGCTGGTGGACCAGACCGGAGAGGCCCTGCAGCGGATCGTCGTCCAGGTGGCCGAGATCGACAGCCTGGTGTCGGAAATCGCCACCTCGGCCCAGGAACAGGCCACCGGCCTCCAGGAGGTCAATACGGCCGTCAACCAGATGGATCAGGTCACCCAGCAGAACGCGGCCATGGTCGAGCAGTCCACCGCCGCATCCCACGCCCTGTCGCAGGAAGCCCAGACCCTGGCCTCGTCGATCGCACGCTTTCAGATCGGCGCCGCGGCCCCGACCCCCAGCGCCACGCGCCCCCCGCCGCAGACCAGCGCAAGACCCGTGGCGGCCCTGCGCACCGTCGGCCGGGGCGGCGCCGCCCCGAAGATGGCCGCCGCCCAGCCGGACGAGTCCTGGGAAGAGTTCTAAGGGGGGCGGACCCCCAAGCCCTCCCGGCCCCGTCCTGAGGGACGCGGCCAGGAGGTCGAAATCCTACGGCCGGTGCAGCGCGCAGAGCTTGTTGCCATCGGGATCGCGCACATAGGCCAGGTGCAGGGACCCCATGCCGCCCTCGCGCAGGCCCGGCGGGTCCTCGATGGAGACGCCGCCATGGGCCACGGCCACGTCGTGGAAGGTCTTCACCTGTTCAGGGCTGTCGCACTTGAAGCCGATGGTGCCGCCATTGCCGAAGGTGGCCGGCTGCCCATCGATCGGCTCGCTGACGCAGAAGACCGAGCCGTTGTGGATGTAGAACAGCCGCCTGTGCTCGGTGGGCGCAGCGTTCTCCATCGGCTGGCCGGCCCCCAGCGTCGCCAGCACGGCGTCATAGAAGGCCTTGGACCGCGCGATATCGTTGGTCCCGACCATGATGTGATTGAACACGTGTTTCCCCTAACCTCTGCCGTTGTCCGGCGAGGTTAGGGGCATGGGACGGGTTGCGTCTACGGGGCTCAGCGAGCCCTTGCGGTTTAGCGTCTGACGCGGGCGCTGGTCTCCAGCTGGCCGATCCGCCGGTCCAGATAGGCGCGTTCCTCGGCCGTCGGACTCACACGCTCATAGGCCGCGGCGAGGCGGGTCAGGTCCTCATGCTCGACGCGGAGCTGGGCCTGGGCGCTGGCCGACAGTCCGGCATGGGGCAGGGCGCGAAGGACGTTGTCGAGACGCGCCCGCGGGGTCTGAACGGCCCCATTCCCATAGCCAACATCGCCCACGCGGGCGTCCAGCTGATCGAGGCGGGCGTCCAGGTCGGCCTTCTCGTTGGTGGTGAGCTGGCCGTCGCGCAGATAGCCCTGCTCGATCTGCACCAGCTGGGCATAGTCGTACTTCAGGCGGGTCCCCTCGGTGCGCGGCAGGCGCCGCGCGGCGACGGCGCTGTCCACCCGGCGGTCGAACGCCGCGCGGCCGTCCGCCACCGTCGCCGTGTTGTAGCCGCCATCGGTGTACTGGCCATCGGCCAGAGCCTGGGTGAGGGCGCCATAGCGCTGGGTGAGTTCGGCGCGCTCCTGGTCCGTGAACCGCCGGTCGGCGCCGTAGCGGGTCTCGAGCTCGACCAGGGCGGCGTAGTCACGCTTCAGGCGCAGGCCCGTGGCCTGGTCCAGGGCGCGGGCGCGGATGTCGGCGTCCACGCGGCTGTTGAACTGGCTCTGCTGCGTCCGCAGCGGGGTT
>Ga0114898_1001512_pt1 | contig 13506 bp, 16 predicted proteins | sample Malvired_Geostar_FD_83496 | JGI IMG/M metagenome (GOLD analysis project Ga0114898, IMG submission 83496) | Marine viral communities from the Global Malaspina Expedition - Malaspina viral metaG DeepMed_Geostar | ecosystem: Environmental > Aquatic > Marine > Oceanic | place: Mediterranean Sea... | reverse complement strand
TTACGTGACTGTGGCGCAGACTGCGACGCGCCGGGCAGCGGCACTGACGCACCGGCTGTTGGCCTTTTCTCGCCGGCAGACGCTCGACCCGATGGCGACCGATGTCGGTGAGCTGGTCAGCGATCTGCGTGAATTGCTCAGCCGCACCGTCGGCCCCTCGATCGGCTTGCAGACACAGCTGGGCAGCGACCGCTGGTTGACACTGGTGGACCGCAATCAGCTGGAAAACGCGCTGCTCAACCTGGCCATCAACGCACGCGACGCGATGCCCGACGGCGGCACGTTGACCATCGAGGTGCGCAACGAAGCGCTGGACGGCCGATCCGCCCTGGCGCTCGATGTGCCTTCCGGCCCGTACATACGCATAGACGTAACGGATTCTGGCGTCGGGATGTCCGAGGATGTCGTGGCGCAGGCCTTCGACCCCTTTTTCACCACCAAACCGCTGGGTATGGGCACGGGGCTGGGCCTGTCGATGGTCTATGGTTTTACGCGGCAATCCGGCGGCCAGGTGAAGATTCTATCCGAGCCGGATCGCGGCACCCGCATCAGCCTGTATCTGCCGCATGTCGCACTCGATGATTGCGCGCCACGGACCGGTTCCGAACGGGACATACCGGCCCCGGCGAGCGGTGGTGCTGGCGAGACCGTGCTCGTGGTGGACGACGAGCCCGCCGTGCGGATGCTGGTGTCGGAGATACTTCAGGAGTTGGGATATCAGGTGCTGCAGGCTGCGGACGGCAAGGCCGGGTTAGGGATTCTTCAAAGCCGGCCGCAGATCGCCCTGTTGATCACCGACGTTGGCCTGCCGGGCGGCATGAATGGCCGCCAGCTCGCCGATGCCGCTCGACAACGTGACCCCCGGCTGAAGGTGCTGTTCATCACCGGTTACGCGGAGAACGCCGTGATGGGCAGCGGTCAGCTGGAACCTGGTATGCGCATCGTGACCAAACCCTTTTCGATCGATGTGCTGGCAGCGCGCATCGCGGAACTGCGCGGCGAGCGTTGAGCCGTGCCAGCCGCCGCGGTGACGGCGGCTACTCGGCGAGGCCGGCCTCGACGCGGCTCATGCGCCCGGCCGTCGTCATGAGCCGCTTGCACGATGGATACGAAACCGCCGACCCAGGGGCCGGCGGTCAGGGGCGGGGTGCCGATCAATGCTGGTTGACGACTGCCATATTGTTGAAGCCTGCCTGGCTGATCAACGCGCTGTTACCCATGCCGCTCTGCACCACCAATGCCTCGTGGCCAGCGCCGTTCTGCAGGACCGTCGCCAGATGGGTTTCACCGTACTGGGCGACGGTGGTTGCATGGTTGTCGCCGAACTGGTTGACGTCGGCGAGGTTGAAGTCGCCGTCCTGGACGATGTCGACGTCATTGTTGGCAAGGCTGCTGGAACCGCTGATGCGGTTGCCTTCGCCTTGCTGTACCGCCGTGAGCCTGTTGAAGGTGCCGGATTGGGTGAAGTCCAGCGCGTTGTCCTTGCCCTGCTGGTCAACGGTTGCGTCGTTGTAGGTGCCGTGTTGGGCCACCGCCGCCGTCTGGTTGCGGCCCTCCTGATCGTACGCGGCGACGTTGCCGAAACCGTGCTGATCTGCGCGGGCGGTGTTGCCGTGGCCGCGTTGGCCGACGTCGACAGTGTTCTCATCGCCCTGCTGGTAGACGAACGCGTTCTGGTAGCCGCCGCGCTGGTCGATGTTCAGGCTGTTGTAGGCACCGCCCGAATAGCTGTATGCCTCCTGCTGGGTGCCGGTCTGGCGCACGTATGCCTCGTTGAGGTTGCCGACCTGCTCGATCTCGGCGACTGAGCCGGAGCTCCAGCTCTGAACGACCTCGGCGTCGTTCTCGTTGCCTTGTTGATCGATCATCGCGCGATCCCTGGCGCTGAGCGACTGGCTGACGCTGGCCTCGTTGAGGGTGCCGTCCTGATAAAGCGCGGACTGGCAGCCACGGGTTGCGGTCTGGTAGCTGGCGGCGAGGTTGTAGTTGCCCTCTTGCCGGCTCGAGGCACTGCTGTCATGCGTGCCGGCCTGGTCGGCATTGGCGGTGTTCGCGTAACCGTGCTGGCGCTGTTCGATGCGGCTGCCCCAGGTGCCGGTCTGGTTGGCATCGGCGTCGTTGGCCTTGCCGTTCTGCCATTGCACCGCGCTGCTGCGCACGGCGAGCGTCTGGTTGATGTCCGCCTGATGGAAATTGGCGATCTGCGTCTGCAAGGCCGACGAGGAAAGCGAGCCGTTCTGCTGGAGCATCGCGTCGTTGCCGAGGCCGCTCTGCAGTTGCGTGGCCATGTTGCCAGTGCCTGCGTTCTGTTCGACCTGGGCAAGGTTATCGATGCCGTTCTGGCGTTGTTCGGAGGTGTTTCCCGCCGCGAATGCCTGGGTGGCGGCGACGGTCAGAAGGGCAGCTACAAGGGGGTTGATCTTGAACATTATTATCTCTCCATGGAATGTTTTCAGCGGTACTTCCTGGTGTTGCTTCAGTGGTACAGGCGTACCCGTACACTCAGACCCTGGCCATGCTGCGTGACGCGACTGCTATGCCCGGTGCCGGTCTGTTCGATCAACGCGTCGTTGTGCGCGCCGTCCTGTTCAATACGGGCCTGGTCGTCGGCTCCGGACTGGACAATCAATCTCTGGTGGTAAGCGCCGTGCTGCACGATGAATGCTTCGTGTCCATGGCGGCTCTGGGCGCTAAAGGCCTCAAGCGCGTGGCCGATCTGTTCGACATCGCTCCTCTGGCGGCTCCCGACTGGCGGACGCGCGAGGGTGTCACCGGTGGAGGCGGTCGCCACGGGCGTTGCGAGAGGGTGGGCCTGGCTCGACGCGAACTCGCTTGCGGCCAGGTCATGCAGACCGAGGGTCCGGCAGCGTGGAGGGCGGGGCTGGTTAGCGCTGCCGGGAGCAGCGGCACGGGCGATTGGCGGGCAATCCATTGCGCGTTCATCCTTCATCCCTGGTGGTATCGCGGTAGGTCATCCTGTCCTAAACCGCGAGTTGGCAAATCCATCGAATGGCTGAAACCGTTGCGCCTGTTCTAAAGCTTGGCCGGCGTATTGAGATATTTCGCCAGTTCTGCCTCGACGGCCGGCGTGTTGTCGGCGGTCTGCCAGAGGCGTCGGTCGACGCCTTGGGCGATCAGGTGAGCGACTGCCGCCTCGATCGCCGACAGCACGCAGAGCTGTGCCGGCTCGTTGGTGGTATAGCCGGCTTCGGCTTCGAGCAACTCCTTGAACTCGATGAACTTGTAGACGTTGGCGCTGCGCCCGATCGAGTAGATCGTCTTGGTGGTCATCACGTTGGACAGCACCTGGCCGCTGCGCACATCGATGGCGCGCAGATTGACCGTGACCTGGTCGACCCGGTATTCCTGCGAGACGCCGATGCCGAGGTAGCGTGCGCCCTGGCCACCGCTGCGCACGTTGGTTTCGTAAGCGACGATGGCGCCTTCCATGATGATGTTCGCCGCCAGCAGCGACGGCAGCTCCGACTGAATATTCGGTGCGACGTCCGGCTTGGCCTGCGATGCGCGGATGATCTTGCGCTCGGTCAGCACGTTCTGCAGCCCCTCGCGCTCCAGCACGATGAACCAGCCGCTGGCCTGCATCGCATCGACCAGCATGCTGGCGGCGCCCTGGGTGACCGCTGTGGAAAATGAACTCGCGGGACTCGGCTTGTACTGGCCGGTCTGGTCGCGAAAGCCATAGACCGCCGCCACCAGCGGCCCTCTGGGCCGGGGCAGTTCGAGCAGGTCCTGGTAGGTCGAGGTCCGAGGTGTAAGGGTTGGGGTTTGCTGGTCGGCAGACATGGGCTCGCGCACCGCGCAACCCTGTAGAGCCGCCATCATCCCGATGGCGACGAATAGGCTTCTCATGGCCTTTGCTCTCCTTGCGAGGGTCAGTTGATGGCGCCGTAGCCGTTGACGATGATTTCCGAAATTTCTCCGGTGAGCCGATCGGTGATTTCTACGGTCAGGTTGCCGTCGAGGTTCACCACATTGACGATGAAATCATCGGTGATCAGTGAGCCGCCGTTCGGGTCGTCCATCTTGTTGAGCAGGTCCGATAGCAGTCGCGATTCCAACTGGCTGGTGAAGCGATCCAGTGCCGAGGTGCCTGTCAACGAGGAGCGGTCGATCGCGTCCGGGTCCTTGGTGTCGTTCTGGGCCTGGGCGTTGCCCAGCAGCCAGGCTCCATTCAGCGGGCTACCGCCGAACGAGGGGTTGACGGGGGTGTAGACCAGTTCGGTCGCGGTGACGCCGGTGCTGAGAAAGAGCCCGGCCAGAAGCATGCCGGTGATTGTATGGGGTGACCGGTTCATAACTCATCCTTCGCAAGGTCTATGGTGTCTTCGAACAATGCTTCGACTTTTCTTCGGTTTATCTCTTGGAGCACGAAATCCGCTGCGTCATAGGCGGTCTGTTCCATGTCATTGACGTTCGGTTGCAGGAAACGGCGATACAGGGGCTGATTGTTCTGTTCGACCACCACCAGGATTCCCCAGCGCGCCGATGGCCGCTCCTTGACCGCAAGATTGAAATCCAGCGCGCTGGTGTCGTTCAGGCGTTCGCAGAACTTGCGATAGAACGCCTGGCCGGATCGGGAAACCGTGTGGTCGATGATGAAACCTTGGAGTTCGGCCTCGCCGGCATGCGCCTGGACACCGGCAAGCAATAGCAGGCCCAGGCATGCAGCCTTCATATGCCGGCCTCGTTGACGTGTCCGATTACCAGCGAGGCGCCCTGTGCGCGGTTGGAGGCGCCGAGCTTGCCCAGGGCGTTATGGATGTGGCTCTTGATGGTATGGGTGCTCAGATGCAGGCGAGCGGCGATTTCGGCGTTCGAAAGCCCCTTGCCGGCCAGCGCAAGAATCTGCTTCTCACGCACCGACAGCTCATCGATGGCGCGCGAGGCATGGGTCAGCTGACGGTAGCGACCGAGGAGCTTTTCCATCAGTGCACGGGGTAGCCAGTCGCCGCCCTCGAGGATGACGCTGACGCCGCGGCTGAAGTTGGTGCGGCTGGTGTTCGGGTAGAACACGCCCTTGATCCAGGGGTGTAGCTCCAGTAGCCGGCGGGCCTGCTCGGCCGGGGCGTTGATCAGAGCGGTGGGGGTATCGCGCAACTGGCGAAGCAGGCGCTGGCAATCGGCGTCCGCGAAGCTGCCGACGTCGAGCAGGGTCAGGTCCGCATCGTTGAGGCCGGGGCGCAGCGTATTGCTGCGCGTCAGGCGAAACTGCGGGCTGTCGAGCAGGTGCTGATGGAGCGCGCTGTCCAACAACTCACTGTTAGACAGCAGGACGAGACGCGCGGGCGCGGTGACGAGCGCCATACGGGCTTCATCGGTCATGGGCATATCCTTTGCTTTGAATGGCTAACGGGTAGCGCCCGGGATCCTCACCGGGTCTGGCGCTTTGACATTACCGGTATGAAAGTAGTTCAGGGTGGTGACATTAAAAAGTCACAAGCGTGCTCTTGTGCCGGTTTTCCGACGAACTGCACGCGTGGGCGAAACTGGAAGCCCACCCTGCTCTGGAGTAGATTGACCGCTTCATCTGCGTTGCAGCATCGGGAGTCAGCCATGTCGGACCCAGCGTTCTGGTTGGTTTTCTTTTCGGCCGCCCTCGCCTTGAACCTCTCGCCGGGGCCTGATCTGCTCTTCGTGCTGTCGCGCACGTTGTCCGACGGACGGCGCGTCGGGGTGGCCTCGGCCTGTGGCGTGTGCAGTGGCGCGCTGGTCCATGTCGCTGCGGCAGCGTTGGGCATTTCGGCGATTCTGGCGACCTCGGCGTTGGCCTTCTCGGTGGTCAAGTACGTAGGGGCCGCGTACCTGCTGTATCTGGGCATTCAGGCGTTGCGCTCGGCGGGCGTCGGGGCCTCGCTCGACCCCGACAGCGGACCTCGGACCCGTCCATGGCAGGCCTACCGGCAGGGCATCCTGGTGGACCTTCTCAACCCGAAAGCGGCCATCTTCTTTATGGCGTTCCTGCCGCAGTTCGTGCGCCCGAACGAAGGCGCCGTGGCGCTGCAACTGTTGGTGCTGGGCGTGCTCGTGGTGCTGGTGGCAATCGTCGTCGAATGCGCCCTGGTGCTGGTGGCGGCGCGCGCGGGTTCGGCGCTGCGTGGCAATCGTCGCTTGAGCCAATGGCTGGACCGGATGTTCGGCTCGGTCCTGATCGCGCTCGGTATTCGGCTCGGCCTCGCCGAACGGGCATAACCGGGGGGAACGACGCCCCCGGCGTCGGTCTGAATGCTGAGCGGTGCGTTTTTTCAAGTGAGCGCTGCCGCGTAACCGGAAGGAGCTTTCATGTCCCTGTATAGCAAGAACACCACCTCCAACCTGATCCCGTGCCTGCGTTACCGCGATGTTCCGGCGGCGCTGGAATGGCTGTGCCGCGTGTTCGATTTCGAGCAGCGACGCGTGGTCGAAGACCCCCAGGTGGGGATCATCCATGCCGAGCTCGGTTTCGGCAGCGGCATGTTGATGCTCGGTCCGGTCACCGACTCGCTGTATGGCCGCCAGGTCAGGCAGCCCGACGAGGTCGGCGGCGTCTCCACGCAAAGCATCTACATCATCGTCAACAGCGCCGATGCGCTTTACACCAAGGCCAAGGCCGCGGGCGCGAAGATCGTCATCGAACTGAAGGACGAGGATTACGGCGGTCGCGGTTTCAGCTGCCGCGACCTCGAAGGCCACCTGTGGAACTTCGGCACCTATGATCCCTGGGCCGAGCCGGTTGCCGAACAGAACGCCCCTCGGGGGGACGGGTGATGCGCACGCTGACGCTGGCCGACGGCAGTGAAGTCCCGGTGATCGGCCAGGGGACGTGGCACATGGGCGAGAATCCGGCTGAACGTAGCCGCGAGGTGGCCGCGCTGCGCCTTGGCATCGAGCTGGGCATGTCGCTCATCGATACCGCCGAGATGTACGGCGAAGGCGGCGCCGAAGAAGTGGTCGGCGAGGCGATCCGCAATCGCCGCGACCGGGTGTTTCTGGTCAGCAAGCTGTACCCGCACAATGCCAGTCGCCGAGGCGTGCCCGAAGCCTGTGAACGCAGCCTGCGCCGCCTGGGCACCGACTGTATCGACCTGTACCTGCTGCATTGGCGTGGCCAGTACCCGCTGGCGGAAACGGTCGAAGCCTTCGAACGGCTCAGGGAGCAGGGCAAGATTCGCCGCTGGGGAGTATCGAATTTCGACCTGGACGATATGCACGAGCTGGGTGCGCCCGCGTGCGCGGCCAATCAGGTGCTCTACAACCCTGGCGAGCGCGGGATCGAATTCGACCTGTTGCCCTGGTGCCAGGCACGGGGCATGCCGATCATGGCGTATTGTCCGTTAGGGCAGGGCGGCGAACTGTTGCGGCATCGGGCGGTGGTCGAGGTTGCGCGTCGCCACGGCGCACAGCCGGCCCAAGTGGCACTGGCCTGGGCTTTGCGTCAACCCGGCGTGCTGGTGATACCCAAATCGTCGAACCCATCGCATCTACGCGCCAATGCGTCGGCCGCAGCGCTTGAACTGACGCCTGCGGACCTGGGCATCCTGGACGGCGCCTTCACGCCGCCGACCCGCCCACGACCGTTGCAGATGGTGTGATGGACAGATCCTCCGGGCGGTGGGGAATGTTTGCCCTGTCCAGGCTGTCAGCTGTGAACGACAGCACACCTCGGAGGTGCGAATATGGCGGATTCCAGGCTTGAAGGCGCAGTGGTGGTCATCACCGGGGCGTCCAGTGGTATCGGTCGCGCCACCGCACAGGCGTTCGCGCGCCAGGGTGCCCGTGTGGTATTGGCCGCACGCGACGACGAGGCCCTGCAAGAGGCGGCCGAGGAGTGCCGGGCGCTCGGTGCTCAAGCGCTTGTCGTGCCCACCGACGTGACACTCAGCGACTCCGTGGAGCAACTGGCAAGCGCCGCCGCCGGGTTCGGGCAGGGGCGCATCGATGTCTGGATCAACAATGCCGGCGTCGGCGCGGTCGGCGCGTTCGACGAAACGCCTCTGGACGCCCATGAGCAGGTCGTGCAGACCGACCTGATCGGTTACCTGCGCGGTGCGCATGTGGTGCTGCCTTATTTCAAACAGCAGAATGGCGGCGTTCTGATCAATACCCTGTCGGTCGGTAGCTGGGTTCCGCAGCCGTTCGCCGTGGCCTACTCGGCGAGCAAATTCGGCTTGCGCGGCTTCTCCCATGCGCTGCGCGGCGAACTGGCGCACTGGCCCGGTATCCACATCTGCGATGTCTATCCGTCGGTGGTCGATACCCCTGGCTTCCGTGACGGTGGCAATTATGCCGGGCGCTCGTTGCAGCCGCCTCCGCCGCTGTGCGATCCCCGTCAGGTGGCCGAGGCGATGGTCAGTCTCGCTCTGCATCCGCGTCATACCACCTCGGTTGGCCTGATGGCGACACTGCTGCGCTTCGCGCATTTCATCACCCCGGGTTTCGATCAACTGTCGGGGTTGCTGACGGGCGCCGCACTGCGCCGCGCGGACCGGGTGGCGCCCTCTTCGGGCAATCTGTTCCACCCGCCACTGGGTCAGCGCCGAATCGATGGCGGCTGGCGCAGCAACGCGCCTCGCCAGCGCTCCCTGCTGCTGGCGGGCGGGATCGCGGCGGGTGTGGTCGGTTTGTTGCTGTGCCGCCGTAAACGCTAGGCGATCCGCTGAGGCCGACGCCTGCCGATGGCCGTTGGCGTGGCGCTGAATTTCAGCGAGGCTCGGGCAGGCAGTCCAGCGAACCGAGGTCCTTGTGCAGCGCTTCCAGTTGCGCGACGAGATGGCGTCGTTGGTCGGCGTCGGACAGGGCGTAAAGGTCACTGAACAGACTGATCCCGGCCTGCTCGGTGCGCGTGAAGGCGGCTCTGTACGCTGGCGTCCACAGCGATTCGCGGTCTTGCAGCAGCGTCGCGACGCGTTCCGAGAAGCCCGCCTCATGGCGCCGGGTCAATGCATCGCCGAGCGCCCGCTGCCACTGAACGCGGTTGGCCAGCCAGTGTCGATTCTGATCGCCAAGCGCGCGTGCCCATTCGAGGATGCGCTGCCGTTGCGCCTCATGGGTACTGCCCATCCATTGCTCGACCCGCTCGCGCATGCGTTCGGCACGTTCGCGTATCTGTTGATCCAGCGGCGGTTGCAGATACTTCTGCTCGCGTTCGCGACGATCGTCATCGAGCGCCGCGTTGAGGTCGTGCACTTGCTCGTCATCGAGATCGCGCAGCAGTTGCGTCGTGGTCGGCGTGATCTGCACCGCGATGGCGTGGATTGCCTGTTTTGCGTCCTGGTAATGCGCGCGCAGTGCGGCCTGGTCGACGTCGCCCTGGTTGACCTGTCGCTGTAGACGCTCGAGGGTGCGCAGGTAATCCGGCAACTGCGTGCGGCAATGCCAGCTCAGGTGGTCGCGCAGCTGCGCACGGAAGCGCTTTTGCTGGTCGCCACTCATGTCCAGGTAATCATTGAGCGACCAAGGTATCAGCAGATGCAGATTGCGGTAGGCCAGATTCATGCGGCTGCAGCCGACCGTAACGAGGCTGAGCACCACCAGTAACAGTACTGTCTTGCAGCCAAGCGCCTGACGAACCCGCATCGCAGCCCCCGCGTCTGTGTTATCGGCCGATACAGTGCCGCATCTTCTCAGTAGAGCCGCGCGACGCAGCGGCAGTTCGGGCACAAACAGCAACGGCTTGTTTCAGCGAGAAAAACGCTGCATCCGTGGTCCCTATTAGGAGACGCGGCGACCAAGCCTGCAGACCGAACGCAATCGAAGGGGAGAGAGCCATGCAAAAAGCGATCAGGCACCTGACCGGAGACGACGTGCCACAAGGCTGGCGCCCGACGTGGGTGACGTGCTGGGTGGTGGAACTGGACGGCAAGACCATCGCCGGGCCCTACGCCACGCGCGACGAGGCGCAAGCGGTGATGGACGGTGAGCAGGAGCCGAAGATTTCGCAGACGCCTACGCCCCGATAAGGATGCTCAAAGGCATCGGTTAGCGCAGGGATCGATCCGCTCGGGCAACGGCGCCGGCGGCTCGACGAGGCGGGACACCAGTTCAAGGGCCTTGTCGAAGGACGGATAGCCGCTCTGCGCGACGTCCAGCTCGGCGTAGGCCTGCCGATACTGTTCGGCCTTCTTCGGGTCGGTTTCGCTGACCAGATAGGGCTCCTGGTAGATCTTGTAGAGCAGCGCGACCGCATGCGGATGGCCTTTGGCGGCGGCCTGGTCGAGCAGGCGCAGAACGTCTGCCTGCTGCGGGCCCTGTCGAATCATCAGCAGCGCCTGATAGAACTCGATCTCGCCCCGCTCGTCGAGCCGGGCGCTGCGCTCGAGCAAGGCATCGGCAAGCTCATAGCCCTCTTCGTCACCGATGGAGATCAGGATCTTGGCCTGCAGGAGATCGTTCTGATAGAGCAGCCGCTCCGTGCGGCACGTGCTGTCGCTGCTGGACTGATCGCATCGCGGAGAGGCGCAGCCGCCCAGGATCATGAGCAGTCCGATCACCAGTGCGTTCTTCATCGCGGCCTTGTTCTCATGATGGGTTAGGTGGGTCAGCGCGTGTTCTGACCCGCGAGTTTCGTTTCTGTTCAGCGTCATGGCTCGCTGGCGATGGGCTTGAGTCCGTACTGGAACAACAGGATCTGCCACCGCGGGTTGCTCTGCAAGCCATTGAGAAAGCCGTCCAGGTAGTCCATGACAGGCGCGCCCAGCGGGCCATTGACCAGCAGATGCCGTGCGAACTGGTACAGCGGGGTATCCGATACATAAAGGTCGCTGAGGGGGTCGTCCTTGCGGTAATAGAGCAAGGTCGAGCGCGGGATCAGCAAGGTGTCGATGCGTCCGGAGAGCAGCTTCTGGAGGTTCTGCAAATCGGTCTGAACATCCTGGCGCGTGATCGCACCACGGGCGATATCCTCTTCGAGCGCCGCGTAACGGTGCCCGAGCACACCTCCCAGGACAAGACCGTGCAGCGAACGAGGGCCCTCGTATTCAACGGGCGCATCGGGTAGCGAGACGAAATCCTGCTGGTCGATCAGCAGCGGCTGCGACCATTTGCCATGGGCCGCCTGTGCAGTCGTGAAGAAGCGAGGGGTGGCCCATAGCAGCACGCCGGGGCGCTTGCGAGCGAGGCGAACGTCCACACGCTTGCGCGGCAATTCCACCAACTCGAAGTGGAAACGCTCACCGTTGGCCGGGTCGTCGTTGAGCAGTTCGACGAAGGCATGCGAAAGGCCTCGGGCGTCGTCGAGAATGAAAGGTGGCGAAAGGTGATAGGTCCAGACTTCGACTTTCTGCTGCTGCGCCCCGCAGACCAGAGGCACCAGAGCCAGGGTGAGTATCAGCACGAGTCTCTGCATGACGAACCTTCGCGGCTTGAGGACGAGACTGCCCGACGTTGGAGCTGTGACCTCCAATGGCCTCTGTCCGTTTCAATGGCATCAGCGTAGCCGAGGGGCCCGGCGGCGCGAGCGATCAGGGCGATCGCCGCCAGCGTGCTGTCTAGAAGCGTTCGTGCTCGCCGAGGAATCGCCACTCGCCGACCGGCAGTTTGGCCATCGACAGACGGCCGATGCGAATGCGCTTGCAGCTGCGCATCTGCAGCCCGATCGCTTCGCACAGCTGGCGCAGGTCGCCCGCTTGCGGCGCCTTGAGCACGATCCGCAGACGGGTTTCGTTCTGCCAACTGGCTTTGGCCTTGGGCAGTACCCTGCCGCGATGGCCGATGCCCTTGGCCAGCAGCGCCAGGCCGCCTTCCTCGGGTTCACCCGCCACTTCGACGATGTACTCGTGCTCGAGCTTGCCGCGTGGGTCGGCAAGCGTACGAATTACCTCGCGCTGCTGGCTGAACACAACCAGCCCGCTGACGTCCGGTTCCAGCGCAAGCAGCGCGGTCTGGCGAGCCAGGTGGCGGTCGCGCGGAGTGAGCCGGGCATCGTCGCCAGACCAGTGTCTCGCCTGGCTCAGTTGCGCCTGGGCGGACGCGGGGTCGGTGGCGGTGGGGGTGCCGGCTGGCTTGTGCAGGAGCAACGTCACCGGCTGCACTTCGGTCGCGGTAGCGCCCGGCAGCAGCTCGATCCGTTGGTCTTCGACCTTGAAATACGGGGCTTCGATGATCTGTCCATCGACGCTGACCCAGCCGCCCTCGATATACAGCTCAGCCTCGCGCCGGGAACAGCCGAGTTGCTCGGCGAGGCGTTTGGACAGGCGCATGGGGTCGGTCATGGATATCTCGGAGGGTGTGCAGGGGAACCTGGCGAGCTGCTGCGGTACGGCAGTAACGGCGGGAGCTCGCGTGTCGGTCAGGTGGTGCGTTACTTCTTGCTGATGGTGATCTGTCGCGACGGGCCCTGGGTCTGGCCGCTGACGCCGTTGGGGATCTTTTGGACTTCGCCACCGGCCTTCAGGAAGGCAGCCATCTGAGCGGCCAGGGATTGGCTGGTTTCGCTGGCGGGTTCGGGTTTACGTTTGGCGGATGTGGTCTTGGAGGCCATCGTCATCGGGTTCCTTTGGTCAGTCGAACCGGACATTATACAGATCTGGCTAATTTTTGTTCGATTTTCGGTGCGCGGCCACGCGCTGAGCATTTCGGGTCGTCCATGGTCTTCTTAAACAGTCGCCTTTCACTCAGGAGCTATCCCATGTCTCGCTTTGCCCGTCACGCCCTTGTCTGCAGCCTGGTTCTGGCCTGTTCGTCGCCGGCGTTCGCCGAAGTCGAATACTTCGACAGCGAGCAAGGTCGCGTCACGGTGCAGACCGTCGCCAGCGACCTGGAGCATCCCTGGGCCTTAGCGTTTTTGCCGGATGACAAGGGCATGCTGGTGACCGAGCGGCCCGGAAGGCTGCGTATCATCAGTGGCGATGGGCAGATATCCGAACCGCTCGCGGGTGTGCCGGAGGTGTTTGCGCGTGGACAGGGTGGCTTGCTCGATGTTCGCCTGTCGCCCGGGTTCGGGCAGGACCGGCTGGTCTATCTCAGCTACGCCGAGGCCGGCGATGACGGCCAGGCGGGCACCACCGTGGGGCGCGGCCGGCTGGCCGACGACCTGAGTGGGCTGGACGACTTCACGGTTATCTTTCGCCAGCAGCCGAAGCTGTCCACCGGCATTCATTTCGGCTCCCGGTTGGTGTTCGATGACGAGGGGCATCTGTTCATTGCGCTGGGCGAGAACAACCAGCGGCCCACGGCCCAGGAGCTCGACAAACTCCAGGGCAAGCTGGTGCGCATCTACCCTGACGGCAAGGTTCCGGACGACAACCCCTTCGCGGCGACCCAGGAGGCTCGCCCGGAAATCTGGTCCTACGGTCACCGCAATCAGCAGGGCGCCGCCATCAACCCGTGGAGCGGCAAGCTCTGGACCCACGAGCACGGCCCGCGCGGCGGCGACGAGATCAATATTCCCCAGTCGGGGCGCAACTATGGCTGGCCACTGGCGACCCATGGCATCAACTATGGCGGCCAACCGATACCGGAGGCTGAAGGCAAAACCGTCGCGGGGACCGAGCCGCCGCACCATGTGTGGGA
>Ga0114898_1001505_pt1 | contig 13550 bp, 13 predicted proteins | sample Malvired_Geostar_FD_83496 | JGI IMG/M metagenome (GOLD analysis project Ga0114898, IMG submission 83496) | Marine viral communities from the Global Malaspina Expedition - Malaspina viral metaG DeepMed_Geostar | ecosystem: Environmental > Aquatic > Marine > Oceanic | place: Mediterranean Sea... | reverse complement strand
TCCGGAGGTATTGTAGATGCCAGTGAAGTTCGACGTGCCAGAAGTAGCAAGATCTATGACTGACCCCGTCAGCGCAACTCCCGTGCTTTCGATTGTCGAAATGCGGCTGCTATATCCAACGCCAGATCCTGCAAGGGAAGAAACGGAACCCGTCAGAGCAACCCCAGTGGATTCGATAGTCGAAATGCGACCATCATTTAAATCTATTCTGGCTCCACTAGTAGCGCTGAAGGACGTTCCTGCTGTGGTTTGTGTAGTACCATCGCTGAACGCTACTCCGCTTACCCCAAGCTTTACTCCAGTTAGTGAAGCTATGTTCCCAGTAGTAAAAACGGCGCCACTAGCAGGGTACGTTATAAAGGCGGTGGCACTTCCGGAAAGGTAGATGGGAACACCGTCTCCGCTCGCTCCCGCCAACACGGTGTCCCTAGTCAGAGTATTTGAGCTATAGGTTCCTATGCCAACTTCCCAGTTGGTGGATTCTTCTATAGCATAAAATGTCTGCGTACCGTTATCCAAAACAGAGAAATTCTGATAGCCCCCGAAGGAACTATCAAGCGTTATCGTTCCCGCCCCTGTAGTGGTGGTCCCCTGTTTTACCCTATCTCTTACGAATAGCATCGTCGAATAACCCCTATCATTTTACTTGAAGAATATATCGAGGTCTCCGCTTGTGAAAGAGAAGGTATCTCCATTGGTAACATTTTTAGCCGTAGTAAGTTGTCCATAAAGTAATATATTGTCGGCTGTACCGGAGCCGTCAACAATAAATACCCCAGAAACATATCCCCAATTAGAAGTAGCCGTAGGAAATGTAAGATCTTGAAAATTGTGTGTTTGACCGGAAGTAGCTGGGGCTGCCCAATAAGCCGTTCCGGGCCCTCCAGAAACCCTAGCATATGATCCGCCGCTAAGCTCTTGACTAAAACTGCCACTTTCCAACGAACCAGAACTATAATTCCCAACCAAGCCCATGTATAGAGTAGAGGGAGAAGAGAAAGTAATATTTTTAAAGATATGGCCTATTAGTCCAGACTCTAAATAGTGTGACATTGCAGACATCTTTTTCTCCTGTGCCGTTAATTAATAAGGGTTGGAAATGTAATGGCGTCTGGAAAAATAGACTTTTCATCACTATCTTTCTTCTCGGGAATGGCTCCTTCGATTGGAAATTTTAAGATGTCTTCTAGACTGGGAACTTCAAGGTTTGTATCAAGAGCCCATCCTATATCCTGACTATCCGCCCACCTTTTCATTCGGCGTACAGGGACGATGAGGTTGAACGTTTCTCCAGCACCACGAACAAGCATTCCGACATATTGACCGCCCTTGCCTTCGGATCTTTCTGAAAGAAAGACTCCTCCTCCAGAACTTCCCGGAAATGCAGTTACTGTAGTCTGGTCGAATACAACTCCGTCACCACTTCCTAGATTAAGAACTCTCCCAACCTGCGATATGATGCCTCTTGTCATTGAATTTGAACCCTGCTGACCCAACAGAGATCCTACGTGATATAGTTCGGTCCCAATAGGTATAGGATTTTCCGAAATACAAAAATCTACATTCTGTTGAATGAAGTCTCTTTTTCTAACCATTAAAAGGGCCAAGTCTTCTCCTTCTTCGGAGGGACTGTATTTAATAACCTTCGCATCCATTTTTAACTCACCAACCCGGCGTCCATTTTCTATTAATTCTTTAACGACCTGAGCGTCTTTAAACTCTACTACTTTTATTTGTCTGCCATCTTTAATTATAGTTCGGACAGATCTGAGATTGTCAATAACATGACCAGCCGTCCATACAAAGTTAATCTTTTCTATTTTGTTTGGGCCCACTCTAACATCTCTAGTAATAATTACACCAGACCCTTCGCTGTATCCTGACTTCACTGTTACTGAAATATCCTGAAGTTTTTTATAGAGGGCTTCGTCAGCTTTTACTTGAGCAGACAAAGCGATTATCAAAGAAGCAAATACGAAAAAAATTTTTTTGGCTATCATTTTTACAACCTTTCCTTTTTAATGAAAAAAACCGCCTTTAGCAATACCAGATATAAAGGATCACCAAAGACGGCTTATTTTTTTTTAATCACAGAAGAGTAATCTTAGAATGCACCAAGAAGCACTCGTCTGTTGTCTAGAACGGCAAAGCCGTGCTCAGCCCATCCATAAAGACCTGCTCTCCTCTGTCGATGAAGGGTATCGTCCTCAAAGATCTGAACGTCTTCACGAACCGGCATCACAAAGCTGTCGTTTGTTCTAAGATCTAGACCCACGAGTACTTCATTGTCGCCAGCAGGCAAGCTGCCGCTTAGATCAGCCGTATAGAAGTTCTGATACTCTTGGCCTTCACCAAGCTCATCCAAATCATGCAAGTTGACTTGGAAGATTCGAAGGAGCAAACCTCCCTCTTGAGTAATGAGTTCACGTCGGGTGATGGGATCAACTTCATCAACACCCCAATTGCGGATGTCTTCGATGCCTTCCGGACTCAAATACAGGTCCGTAAGCTGGCCTCGATTGATGGAGGTGCTGTTTCCGCCCCCGTTTCGACGCATAACCGTCTTCATTAATGAAACAAGTCGCTTTGAGAAAACGCCTGAAGCAGCGTCTGCATCATAAACCAAAATATTACGATCAACGCCAGCGGCTAGCATTGTGTGCCAGCCATCATCATTCGCCTTCTTAACGAACTGACTTTCCATAACGCTCATAGCACGACCTACGACATCCCATCTAGCATCACGAGCATACTTCAAAAGCCAATCTATCGAAGCACCAACGTCATAGGTAGGAACCATGACATAGTCACCTTCGACGTGTCTCTCTGGAATACGTCCGTGGTTAGGAATGGTATATGCTACAAAATCTTTCTCCGTTCCGGGAGCGAGGAAATCCAATGGGAATTCACTGGTGCTGCCGGTTTCCAGACGGATGGCTTCAAATATACCGTCTAGAATATTTCCGCTCATAACCCCTTTTCGGAGTGGCAACTCAAGAGCTTTAGCAAGCTCGGCTGTCGCGGAAAGAGACTCCTCCCTTTTGAGTGATCCTGCTCTTACAAGCAGCTCATTCATTTCGGGAGTTGGCTCAAAAAACTTTTTGTTAGCCATTTCTTATCTCCTAAGTTTTATTAATTAATTACCATGTGATGTCGATTTGGACCTTAGCGTACCCATCTTCGTCTTTGATGGACAGTAAGCGACCAACTCTAGGACCACCATTATTAGTGACCGACATAGACCCGGCATACGTGCCATCGAGGGTAGTCACATACAGGGAAGAGCCAATATTGGCGGCTGTAGGTGTGCCGGAAACATTATTTGTCACAACGAAACCACGTTGTAGTAACAAGACCTTACTTCCCAGTTGGACTTCGTCCTTCTGGAAGTTAAGATGTTGCCTCGTGAGGTCGAGGTTTACGACATCGTTAAGTAAGAGGCCAGCGGGCGCTTGCAAATCTGCGGGAACGGTTCCCGTAGGAGCCTGAACTCTCTGGTTAGAGGAGTCCATTGCCGAGCCAGAGCCTGCCTGACCGATATCAAACATAACAATTTTACCTCTTTCACCAGTTTCATTCATGAAGAAACTAAGATCTGTGAGGTGTTCATTTCTATCTGGTTTAAGTGCCATTGTGTTTATTCTCCTAATTCTTGATTAAGAACGTAAGTATTTACCCACTCACGAAGATTGGCACGAACATGATTTGACTCATCCTCTACCTCTTCGGAAGCAACCGACATGTCAATTGTTTCCTCGGCAGAAGCTGTTTCAAGCACTTCTTCGTCAACCTCAGAAGCCTCTTCGTAGTCTTCTGAATCAGCTTGTGCAGCTTTGGCGTCCGTATCAACTTCAGCCTTGCTATCTTTCTTCTTCTTTTTGAAGGGATTGCCTTCATCTTCGTCTTCGTCGTCAGCAGCTTTCTTACGCATGTAAGCGGATTTCAAGGTTTCCGCCATTGCCGCGAATTGATCATCGCTCAGACCGTCAAAAATGTCGATCTTTGCAGCAGCCTCTTCTTCAGAAAGACCAACTTCAATAAGCGTAGCCATTCTTTCGGCTTTGACTTTCTCTTGTTCCATGGATTTAATCAGATCTTCTACCTTTGTTCTGGCTTCAGTCTCTACTGAAAGCTTAGCTTCCAGCTCCTCTGATTTAGAAGCTTCTGCTACCAAGTCTTCGTTAAGTTTATTAAAGGCGTCACTCAGAGCTTCCGATGTTTCGTTAAGCTCTATGATCTGCTTCTCTAAACCTTCAACGTTTGCCTTGGACAGCTTGTCTACAAGCTCCTTATTTTCAGCCTGAACATCAGCTAGAGCTTGTTTAAGCTCATTGATCTGATTGTTCAAAATATCAGTAGACATATTCAAATTCTCCTGTTTTTCTTTGCTGGAAAATAATTCTTCTTCTACTCTAACAGATACACCATTGGTGTTAGAAAACAAGTTTTTAGCAACAGAGGCATTAGAAAAATCAAACATATGATTGCTGTCAAATATAATACTGTCCGGGTTGGCAGGTCTTTCGACAAAGCCTTTTCCGGAAAATGTTATGTTTCTGAGCAGCCTTCCAACTTTATGCTCTTGATAATCTCCCTTTCCTCCATAGGATCGTAAATGTTGCGTGAGAAAGGATGTCTCTTGGTTCCGGGCTATGATATGATTTTCGTTGCTTGGGGTTACAACAGCATAATCAAAGCCCCGAAAGATACATTCCATCGACACAAACATTTCCCCGTTTTCTATTTTTGATATAAGATCTTCTGCTCTAGCTTGATATTCAGGATCTTGCCACTGTCTATAAATAACAGAAGAAACCAATAGATGGTAAAGGTCCGGAAGCTTGTCTACATTGACATTATCGTCGACAAGGTCAAATTTAGCGTCTACCGGCCAGCTACCTATAATCCCACCAACTATTTGTTTTTCATCGTGTTCTAAGTTGGCGGGTTTGTATTTAGGTGTTTCTTTGGCAGCCCACACTTCTGCACTATTAAAAACATCATCATTTTTATTCCAAGCAGTGCTAACTAGAATTGAAAAGGTCTGATAAACGTCAGAATCCCGATCTCCAGCTTGGGCCCGAATGGTCTCCATTACATTATTATATGATGTTTTCGGATAATCGGACGAAATAATTTTATTTAGTTGTAGGCTGTTCGTTTCTGGATAGGCGGGGCATAATTGAGATACGTAAGCTAAAGAGGTCTGTTCCTTGATTTGTGCTTCAAGACCAGCCTCTTTTTCAAAATTAAAAATACTAATGTTATTCATGCATCACCTCTCGGGGGAAAATTACACCAAACTGTAAATTTATAAATAATTCTCTTGGTAGTACACGTAGAACGAAGCTCTTAGGTTTCTCATCTCTTCTACCGTAAGGCGTCGTCCTATCTCATTGGAAGCCTCGGAAATCCAGATTTCACACTCTTTATTTGCTTCCGGCGTAACGGGGGGAGAATTAACAGCATTAGCAATGGCAATCTCGTTAACTTCTTGTTGTGGGCAAAGACCGCAGAGTATTTCAAACTTTATCTTCTCTGCTTCCAACGATTCTTCTGAGGTTAGACTTCTCATATTTTTCTTGTCAAATTGCGCTAAAATTGCTGGGTTGATAAATTCAGAGACCTTGTCCTGTGCTTCTTTGGCCCACAATTCGAGGGACGCTCTTCTTCTGGGCTTGAATGTCCTTTTTTCTCGCGGAACATTGTCCCTAGAGTTTTTAGGCCTTCCGGGGCCCTCCTTTGTGTCTGTATCAGTATCTTCATTAAAGGGAAGCTTTAATTGTTTTTGCTTATCGGATTCGTCAGGAGAAGGTTCTTTTCTTTGTTTTTGCCTGAGCTCTAGGGCAGATTTGTCCCCGTCTTTTTCTTCAAGCTTCAGACCGACCTGACTCGGAGAGACAACCCCCGTTTGGAGAGCAACCTTTTCTAAGGAGAATTCTTTGTCTACAGCATGATAAGGACTAATCTTTTCAGACATAGATCTACCCTCTCTTCTCTTGTTCTCGTTGGCAAGTCTCTTCCTTTCGATATCTGGCTGCGCTTTAACATTTCTCTGAACAAGCTCATCGCTGATGATATTTCTGTCTGCTAAACTAATCATTAGCTGGGTCATGGCAGCGGGGTCATCTAGGTACATAAAGTCGAATTCTAGTTTGGCGCAAAACCGGAAGCCCATTGTTTCTTGGACAATCTTGGTCTGCTCCCTCCAAAAATCAATAAGAATGTTTCTTACATAATTTAGTCTCTCGGTAAGGGTTTTGAGGGATATAAAATTATTTGTCGTCCCGGTTGCCCCGAATGTTCCTGTAAGGGTGGGCGGAATACCAAGACACGCATAAATGGCCATTAGGGTAGGCTTGTACTTCTCTTCTCCCAAAAACCGCTGTACGTCTGTTCCCGTTTCTATCAATTCAATGTCTGGACCCCACACTATGTCAATAGTGCCCCCTCCTACGTTAGTTCCTAATATCTCTCCCAAAGATGCTGCGGCAGTTGAAGTAGGGGCCAGCTTGTGCTCTAAGCTCCCTAGCTTCCAAACTCGAATTTTTGATATAGCGCCGTCTAGGGCAGCTTGATCAGCTAGCTTAAGCTTCTCATATAAAAGCAAATCCTTAAAGCACGCATACGTCATTGGATCAGCCCATTCTTGCCAATCGTCTTTTTTGTAATGCAAAAAGAATGTTTTGTCAGAAGGAAGTAATACCCCTTTTTGGGTTTCGGCTGCGATTAGAACCTCATCCGGAATTTGTGACAACAAAGACCTCTCAGCCAACATTCCACTGTTCTGTAATTTCTTTAATTCTCTTCTTATGCCATTGGGAAGCTTCATTTTGTAAAGCTTGGTCCCTGTCATATTTGAAAGGGGACCTCCAACAACATCTATTAAGAGAGGGTCAAGAAAAATATACTGCCAAGGAAGTTCTCCTTTTTGGAAGTCTTTGTTGTTAATTATGGCCTGCATGTCTGGAGTCGCAACAGATTTTTGCATTTCAAGTCGTTTTTGTTTACTTAACTTGGCAGTCTTCATCCTTATTGGAACATTGGCTTCTCGAAACAGAAGATTGCAGATCCTTTCCGAAACAAATTTTCCTTTAACACGATTAAACCAATCGTTATAAAACTTTTCTATCCTAGGATTTTGGTGAACCAAACGGATTCCTTGGCACGCAAAATCACCCATCAAGTCGATGGCATTGCGAATGAGACCAATCCTCCTATAGGCAGCACGGGCAAAGGCAATTATTTCCTTTGGTCTTCTCGGTATGGCACTTCCCGGACGAAACCAGTCAAAATCAGCCTGCCCCAATCCGGGGCGTCCGCTCAGGTTGGTCGTTAAGTCAGAAAAGTCTCTTGTACGAGAACCTAAGCTTGCAGAAGTAAACTCTGGAACTGCCTCACTATAAGCTGCTAAGGCTCGATCTCGATCCTTGGGATCTTCAGAATCCCAGCTAATATAGGCAGCGCCTTCCGGGAATTCTGCTTCCTTGCTACGGGGATATTTTCTTTTTGCCACTATTTTCTCCAGTAAGTATTGAACTTAAAAACAATACCTATTACCCTTACACCAATGACTAATGTTTCCTGCGAATTGCAAAACATGTGTTATCATTGATACCCTTGGCCCACTCGGGCCCCATATACATGTCTTTATTTTGGTTCCCTGCTCCTGTTTGTCCCGCAATTCTTCCTATGGATTGATAGGTAGGAGGGGGTAGCTCTCTATATATTGTTCTAGCTATCATATTTGCTATAACTAAAGCACTGTATCTGTCCTTTCTCATTCTTCCTTTCTTTCCTGTAGCTAGCTTTACTTGCGGAGTGTCCCATCTTTCTCGTCCCGAGGGAGTTGAGCTGATTATAATGCCTGATAGTTCATCTTTAAGTTCCTCAATTTCCATTACAGCATCCTCTAAAGTATCATAGAGCCTGAGAGCGTTCGTTTCTCCAGTTTTTTGTTTGATTTCATTAAAAAATATTTTATCTTTCTCGGTCATAAGGCTTAATGTTAATGTATCAAATCTTGGAAATAACAATACTTTATCTTCCAAGTCCTTTCGTAACCCATGATTAGCCTGAGATGTCCAAGTAGCACTGGCAAAATTAACAAGTTCTAAAATATGATCTCCTGCTAAATCGTCTGTGTCTTTGGACTTACCCTCTTCAATTATTTCATATATTGGCCTTTCTCCTTCTCGGAGCTTGTCTAGGTCTCTTAAGGATTCTGCAATAGTATATCCTCCTCCTTGAGAGTCGATCCCAATACGAGGGCACGGAAAAATCTTAAGCAAATCACGAATCTTTCTTGAACAGAAACTATAGTAGTCGTGACTGTCAGTCAATCCAAACTTTTGTCTTCCCTGAAAGTCTTTTTTGTTTGTACTCCATGAATAGACAATTCTTTGGTGTTCGGGTCTAAGCTCTAAAACAACAATGGCAAAATTATCTTGTTCGGAAGCCGGATCTATTCCCATTACATACGATAGGCCCGAAGACCCCCCTGTTACAGCATCAAAGGGCGCTGGGCACCATATTGGCCATCCCGTTTGCTCACAATTTCCATCGGTTGCTACGCAGGAATGGATGAGGCTTCTCTTGAAAAATCCTTGGCTATCGGAAGTAAAGCAAGCCCCATATTCCATTTGATAGATTCCATTATGCATAGTAGCGCGAGCTCTTGCTACTTGTTGGTCATCCATAAATCCTTCCGGAATTAGCTCATAAGGGATTCTTATGACGGAGAAACTTTTCCAATCCAGTCTTTTCATGTACTCTGGAACTTCGTCCGGATCTTCTCCCGTTTCTTCTGCAATCCTTTTGAAGTCTCCTCTATTCTGAATAGTGGATTTATATTTTTTCCAATAGGAGGCATATGGCTCGAATTCGTATCCTGCCGTTCCTGAGATGATGGACTGGTTTGATCTTTTATCTTGATAAACTTCCTCGAACCTGTCCTCCCAAGTCCCTTCCTCCTGCATTCTTTTTCTACGAGCAGCGTCTTTTACATTTTCTGTTGGGTTGCTAGACACTGCCGTAAAGCCAGCAACAACAGTTTCATAAATGTGAGTAGGAATACTATTGAACTCATCGGCAATGATGGTATGGGCACGCAAGCCACGAATTTTAGTACCGTCTCCAAGAGGAACTGCCATTGCCCAGCTATCATTAATCCGCATCGTACACCTATCGACATCTCTACGGGGCCCGCTATTGTCCGAACACAAGCTCTTTAGTAGTGGGGCATTTCTCCAAATGGTATCCATATATTCAAAAATAACTTTTGACTGTCTGAAAGCAGCACCCACTATAACTATTTTGGTCTCTGGAATTAGCAGGCACCTCAGAAGAGCGTACGCAGCGAGAAGATAAGACTTTCCAAAGCCACGACTTGCCGTATACATAGGAAAAGATCGTTTCCAAAGCTCTCTCAATATTGCTGTTTGAACAGGCAATAAATCTACACCTAAAAGTGTTTTTACTGTCCACTGAAAGTAATCTGGATTTCTCATCAATCTCAATACGTGGAGATGCAGGTTGTCCTTTTCCTTTGAAGATAGATTAGAGAGGGGGCTTTTAATGTCTTTTACGTCGGCGGAAGTTAGCCCCAGCCAAGCATTTTCTACAGAGTCAATATTAAAGGTGGAGCTCATGTGTTTTTCTCATAATTCTAAAGGCAATTTCTTCTGCGCGTTTTTTATCTCCGCAAGCAATAACATGTACACCGTATTGAAGCTGTGCTGTGGAGATGACTCGTAACATATACTTGCCTTTTATCCGGAGACTTGACCATCGGCTAGCTGGTATATTAGACCCCTTTGGGTAGTTTTCTATTTCGTGCCAACCAAATTCAAGAAGAAGAAATGGATGTTGAAAAGAAGACATCCTTTCAAGCTCTTTGTGGAATCTTTTTTCTCCACAGTTTTTAGCAAGCTCGGCTACACTTTCTTTTCTTTCAATGCAAAGAAGGTGTTCCATATCTTCTATAGTGTAGTCCCCAATTTCTACTTTGGCTACAAGGGTTCCTGCGCAATAAGCGTTTTCATCAAACCACCAGCCATGATCTTTCTTTTCTCTGGTATCTCTAATTACAGTAAATCTAGTCATCTTTGTCGTTTTGCTCTTTTAGCTTGTTTAATGCTTGCCACTCTAAGAGTTTAATAAAAAATTTAGAATAAATCTCTTCGTTTCCAGTAATTCTTTTGTGACATTTCTTACATAGCGTTATACCATTGGATACATCAAACCTAGATGCCGGAAAGTCAGACCATTTTAGTATGTGGTGGATTTCTAGTGTTTTAGTTGATCCGCATGCAGGCCACTGACATTTATTACCATCTCTGCTTTTAACTTCTTTTCTGAACCTTGCATAGGCGGGGCTTTTCATGTCCCGTGAGAGACTCTGTTTCCTGCGAAAGTTTCTAGAGTATCGTCTGCGGCTCGGTCTGCGCTTCTTCCGGCTGTTCATTGCTAATATCGCTCTCTAGCATTCTATGTACAAGGTCTGTAAAGCTAACTTTTCGTTTCCAATCTAACTTGTCTTCTGCCTTAGCAGGGCTTCCTCTCAAGTAGTCAACCTCTGCCGGTCGATAAAATTCCGAATCAATAACGAAATAGTCTTCATAATTGCTTATCCCTATATATTTAAAGGCTTCGATAAGAAACTCACGAACACTATATGTTTCTCCAGTTGCAATAACATAATCTTCGGGTTCTTCCTTTTGCATCATTAGCCACATCGCATTAACATAATCTTCGGCATGGCCCCAGTCTCTATAGGCATCTACATTGCCTAGGCGTAGCTTGGGAAACGACGGGGTTCTCATCATGTCTATATACATACGTCCTGTCGGAACGCTTATGGTATCTTCTCCAATGATAAATCGAGGCATCTTTTCTTGTTCTTGTCGACTGAGTTGGTGTCGGGTATTTTTTTTCTCCCATCTTAAGAAATCTCCAATCCATTTTGTAATCTTTCTGGTTACAAAGCTTTCTCCTCTTCTTTCGCTCTCATGGTTAAAGAGAATGCCGCAACAACCAAATATTCCGTAGCCCTCTTTGTAGATTCTCACAAGATGGTGAGAAGCTAGCTTTGCAGCAGCATACGGACTCTGAGGCTGAAAAACCGTGTCTTCATCTTGAAACTTGACTGGCTCAATCGGTGAGTGTTTTGCGTCTGCTATCATTGGAATGTAAGTGTCAAAGTTTTTTCCGAACATCTCCGATGTGGAGGCTTGATAAAATCGTGTATCTGGAGAAAATCTTCTAATCGCCTCTAAAAAGTTAATAACGCCAATTGTGTTTACTTGGAAAGTATAGTCTGCCTGATCAAAAGATGTCTTTACGTGAGACTGCGCTGCAAGATTATAAATTTCGTGTGGTTTGTTCTTCTCGACCACTGAATACACTGATCCGGAGTCTGATATCTCACATTCTATAATTGAAAAATCGTCTGAATCAATATGGCTAACTCTATCTTCTGTATTGGTGCTGGTTCGTCTTTTTAGCCCTATAACTTCATAGTTTTTTTCTAGAAGTAGCTCGACTAGATAAGACCCATCCTGTCCGGTAACGCCGGTTACAATTGCCTTCTTTTTCATCATTCTTCATCCTTTACAGTGTCTGCATTTAAAAAAGGTTGGTCTACAATCCCATCCTCATATTTATGATATTCCGCCAATGACTCAACCGCTTTATCTGCGGCTAGTTTGTGAATTTCCATATCCATTCCTTCACGCTTACGAACCTCAATATCGTCAAGTTGTTTTAACCAAGCTGTAAAGTTTGTCTTTGCGTCCTCTGTGTTTCGCTTACGTTGCTCTCTAGTACCCTTCAAATCTTTAAGCAATCGTTCCTTCTTGGTTAGAAGTTTCTCATGTTCATTAATGTATGCCGATTTAGAAGCATACGCAGCGCCAAGTTGCGTCTGGAAACTTGCGAGAGCCTGAGTGTCTTGCATTGGAGTAGGTTTATCAATTTCATCGTCAATAAGCTTATTTAATCTTTCGATATTAGTCATCACTTCTTGACGATCTTCCATCCCTCGATTAATGAGAACTTCTGTGCGAATAACCTCTAGAATCTGCATTTCCTCTGTATGAGTAACATCCTCCCCAAACTGTTTGAAGTAATCTATCCACTGATGTTCAAAGAAAATAATCTCAGGACCACCCATTTGTTTTTTAAGTTCTTTATAGTAATACCGACCTCGCAAGTGAACGAGCAGATGTTCATCGTCCGTCATATTCCTTGCCTTAAGGTTCTCCTTGTCAATGAACTTTTGGATGGGAACTGAAGTCCTGTTGAGATGACGTGCAATCTCTTCCGCAGAAAGGTCAAAGCAATTCTGCCGTATGTAGTTCATTTCCCCATTTGAGAGCTTACCACGTTTCCGGGTCAATATCATTCTCCTTTAAGATGTTGCTTATCTGGTCTAATATCTTTTGTCTTCTTACTTTAGAAATTTTTAAACTATTAATAAGCCTAATCCAGTCTTCCCTCAAGTAAACCGGCATATTTTTGTCTAAAAGCATAAAAAGATCGTTACTGAAAACAATATCAGATGCTTCGAAAGATTGTGGGTGCTCAAATATCGCTGTATAAGAACTCATTAGATTCCTCTTTGATGCATTACGATCCATCCATCCCTTGTAAAGCCCACAATCCATTAGGTTTTCAAACTTCGTACACCCGCTATCAGATTTCTTACATTCAGGGTCATACGCATTGAGGGGGCAGTGTTCGCAAGGTTTTTCTGGTCTACCGTAATTGTTCCTTTTGAAATTGTATAATCGGTTCCTTACATGAATCCATAGGAAATTCTCAAGGGGGCGTACGCCATCCCAAGAACTCATCCCCTCCCATGCAAACAAGGAAGCCTGCTGTTTCATATCTTCAATGGTATGATAACCAAACTTAAACTTTGGTCCAAGTCGAGAAGATATCCTGTCGATAATTTCAATTATCTCTTGTTCCGATAAACTTGTCATTTCCCTCCGCGTGTACAACCTCTGCTTCCATGTTATCTATTTCGGTAATGAAATCCTGAAGAACGAGCACCGCATAACCTGAAAATGCGTCAATGCTCACTTCAATCGAATGGATTCCATCAACCGCCTCTCCTGTCTCTGCGTCGACAATTTCTGTCTTCGCGGGATCTCCAGTATAGATCAACTTAAGTTTCATTCTTTTCCTCGGGGCAGACGCCGCTTTCATTAATTAAATTAGCTATTGATTTTTCCTCTTTCTCTTCCTCAAGCTCAGCACGAACTTGTTCTGCAAGATCGTCAGACGGCTTAACATGAAGTTGAGATTTTACAAATTTTGGATCTTTCATTATAATCTCCAGTTTTAATAAACACAACCGATGTCAATGCGACTACAATATTATATACACGAATTACCAGTTTTTGAAAGGTAAAATTATGAAAAGAGAGATGAACAAGTTTAAATTTGCAGGACTTGTTGTCATTGCCGGTATTCTAATGTGGTATTTTTGCCCATGGTTTATCAGGCTTGTAGGGCGCGATGGTCCTTCTGAACTAACGCCTCCT
>Ga0114898_1001501_pt1 | contig 13598 bp, 17 predicted proteins | sample Malvired_Geostar_FD_83496 | JGI IMG/M metagenome (GOLD analysis project Ga0114898, IMG submission 83496) | Marine viral communities from the Global Malaspina Expedition - Malaspina viral metaG DeepMed_Geostar | ecosystem: Environmental > Aquatic > Marine > Oceanic | place: Mediterranean Sea... | reverse complement strand
GTGTTACAGTGGTACGCGCAAGAGCCTATTTTTTGGCGTTGTGCGCTTCCATGCCCTGACGGATCAGCTCGGCGGCCTCGGAGGCGTCGGCCCAGCGGTGGACCTTGACCGTCTTGCCCTTCTCCAGATCCTTGTAGCGGGTGAAGAAGTGCTCGATCTGCTCGATCAGGATGGACGGCAGCTGACGATAGCTGGCCACGTCGGAATAGAACGGGTTCAGCTTGTCCACCGGCACGGCCAGGATCTTCTCGTCGCCGCCGGCTTCGTCTGTCATCATCAGGGCGCCGATGGGCCGGGCGCGGATGACGCAGCCGGGCACCACGGGGGTCGGGTTGATCACCAGCACGTCGCAGGGATCGCCATCGTCCGACAGGGTGTGGGGCACGAAGCCATAGTTGCCGGGGTAGTACATGGCGGTGTGCAGGAAGCGGTCGACGAACAGGGCGCCGGATTCCTTGTCCATCTCGTACTTCACCGGCAGGCCGCCCTGCGGGATCTCGATGACGACGTTGATGTCCCAGGGCGGGTTCGGTCCGACGGGAACGGCGTCCAGCTTCATGGCGGTCTCTTTCGTAGGCTTCAGGCGAAACTCGGGGAGGGCGGCGTGATAAGCCCCGCCCGTGCGCGCCGCAAGCGCCGAGAGCCCGATCGGGCGAGGTGACATCGCTTCGCCGGCCGGACGAGCGTGCTCTTGCGCCCCATGGCCGTTGCATCGCAGCATGGGCGCGTTCGCGGCAAGAGGATCCGGCCATGACGTATTGGGACTGGGGCGCCCTGGCGCTCTTCTTTGTCTGCTGGCTCGGCTATGGCCCGCTGCTGCGCCTGCTGGCGGGCAAGGGCGGCGTCCTGAACGACGACATGCTGATGGTGCGCCAGTCGTGGATGAACCAGATGGCGGTGCGCGAACTGCGTCTGGTGGACAGTCAGCTGATGGGACATTCCATCAACTCCGCGTCCTTCTTCGCCTCCGCCAACCTGCTGCTGATCGCGGCCGTGGCGGGGGTGCTGTTCGGCGGCGAGACGGCGCTTCGGGGCGTCGCCGCCGTGGGGGCCGACATCGGCGGGGCGGAAGCCGCCTCGCTGGAGATTCTGGAGGGCAAGCTGGGCCTGATCACCTTGTGCCTGGCCCGGGGGCTGCTGGATTTCATCTGGTCGATCCGGCAGATGAACTACACGCTCGCCCTCATCGGCGCCACGCCCGAGGGCGAGACGACCATGGACCGCACCGCCTACGCCAGGGCCGCCGGATCGCTCCTGAACCCGGCCATGGTCGCTTTCAACAGCGGCGTCAGGGCGTATTATTTCGCGCTGGCCGCGACGGCGTGGCTGTTCGGGCCCGTCTGGCTGGCGCTGGGCGTGGCCGCCGCCTTCAGCCTTCTTCTCTGGCGTCAGAGGCGCTCGCCCGCGGCTCTCGCCATCCGCAACGCCCGCCAGATGCTGGCCGACGACCAGTGATCTCGCAGGCGCGAAACAGGTGACGTCTGATCTCCTTGCCGTCGTGGCGGTTTTTGTTACGGCTTGTGATCGCAGGTGCGAAATGGCCGCTTGACGGATTGTGCATCGCAACGTAGCTTGATTTTCGACGCTTTCGAGCGTCTTGCCCTTCCTGGGCGTTTCCTCCCTATAGACTTTCAAACCGCGCCCCCGGGCGCGGTTTTTTTTGCCTCGACGTCACTCGGCGGCCTCGGCCTGTGGCGCAAGCCCCGACCAGTCGTGTGCGGCCAGCCCGGCGGTCACCCGCCGGATCACCTTCTGGACCATGGCGAAGTGCGGCCCCGGCGTCAGGGTCTCCTCATCGAGATACAGCGCCCGGTTCAGCTCCACCTGGACGGCGTGAAACCCCGCTGCCGGGCGTCCCCAGACCTGGGTGGACCACCCGCCCGCATAGGGCCGGTTCAGCGCCACCCGCCATCCGGGGCGCTCGAACAGGCTGCGCAGAAGCTGGGTCAGTTCGGCCGAGCAGGCCGAGCCATGCCGGTCGCCCAGAACCACGTCCGTGGCCCTTGTCCCGGGCCGACCTACCGCTCGCGACGGCATGGAGTGCCAGTCCACCAGAACGGCCACGCCGAACCGGTCGCGCGCGCGGTGCATCAGCTGCTCGAGCGCCCGGTGATAGGGCCGGTGCGCCGCCGCCAGCCGCGCCACCGCATCCGCGTGGGCCAGGGGCTGATCCCGGATCAGCTGGCCGTCGCCGGTCAGGCGCGGGATCACCCCGAAGCCGGCCGTCACGCGCGCCGAGCTGGCTTCGCCGCCCTGGACCACCGCAGGATCCAGGTCCCCGGGGTCGCGGTTCAGGTCGACGTAGGCGCGGCCGAGACGCGCGCTGAGCAGCGGAATCCCCAGGGCGGGCGGCGGGGCCGCCAGCCGGTTCATCAGGGCGTCTTCGGCGCTGCGCAGCGACAGCGTCGGCACCTCGGCGCGGGCTCCCAGATCGGCCGGATACACATCGCCTGAATGGGGCGAGGCGAACACGAGCGGCGACATGGCCGGCGTTGCGCCGTCCAGCGCATCAGGGGGTTCAAGGATGAACACGGGCGTCGACATGCCCCTGCCATAGCCCAATTCACGCGGCTGTGGATGACTCCGCCGCCTTCATGGGCGGTTTACCGTCCCGGTTCTAGGTTCGCTCCGGAACAACGAGGCGGCATCCATGGCGCGAATCCTTCTGGCGGAAGACGACGGCTCCCTGCGGGGATTCCTGACCCGCGCCCTTGAGCGGGCGGGACACGAGGTCACCGCGTGCGAGAACGGCGACGACGCCGTTGACGCGCTGGAAGACGGTCCCTGGGATCTGCTGCTCACCGACATCGTCATGCCGGGGGCCGACGGCATCGAGGTGGCGCGCATCGCCGCCGCCCGCCAGCCCGGACTGCGCATCATGTTCATCACCGGATTCGCCGCGGTCGCTCTGACCGCCGCCCAGTCCGCGCCCCAGGCCAAGGTGCTCTCCAAGCCCGTTCACCTGCGCGATCTGGTGGCCGAGGTGGAGCGCATGGTGGCGGCGTGACGCCGAAGCCGCCCGGTGCAGCCTGAAGAGCCCCGTCCGTAATATTCGCTGACGCTGCGAACCCTCCATGACCGTTCCCCGTTTGAACGGTGCATTGAAGGATCGCTCATGCCGCTCGACGACGTCACGCTCGCCAGGCTCATCATTGATAACGTTCGAAGCCACGGGATCATCGGGCTGACGAGCGACGGTCGAATCACGGCCTGGGCTGCGGGCGCCGAGGCCATCACCGGCTACAGCCGGGAAGAGGCGCTCGGCATGGATTTCGCCGACCTGTTCACACCAGCCGACCAGGCCGCCGACATGCCCGGGCTCGAAATCCGGACCGCGCTGCAGGAGGGCCGGGCCGAGGACAGTCGCTGGCACCGCCGCAAGGACGGCGCCCTGTTCTGGGGCAATGGAGTCACGGTCGACCTCGGGGCCGATGGCGTTCTGGCGAAGATTTTTCGCGACGAGACGGCGGCCAAGAAGGCCGAGGAGCAGCGGATTCTGCTGCTGAACGAACTCAATCACAGGGTGAAGAACACCCTGGCGACGGTCCAGTCGGTCGCTGAGCAGGGGCTGCGGTCGGCGGGCGTGGACAGATCGGTCCGGCAGGACCTGGCCAATCGCCTGATCGCCCTCTCACAGGCCCACAACGTGCTGGTGAACGAAAACTGGGCGGGCGCGGACCTCAGGACGCTGATCTGCGAGGTGCTGGCCCCGTACGAGCGCAGCCCGTCCCCCATCCGGCTGGAGGGGCCGGCTGTCCGCCTGCATCCTTCACAGGCGGTGAGCGTCTCGCTGGCGTGCCACGAGCTGGCGACCAATGCGGGCAAGTACGGCGCGCTCAGCAGTCCGGAAGGCCGCGTCCAGCTTGACTGGAACGTGGCTCACAACGGGGGCGGGGCCCGCTTCCTGACGTTGTTGTGGAGAGAGAGCGGCGGCCCCCCGGTGACCGCGCCGGGTCATGAGGGCTTCGGCGTGCGGCTGATCCGGCAGACGTTCCGGACGGGGGAGGGGGGCCGCGCCCGGATCGAGTTTGCGCCGGAGGGCGTGCGCTGCAGCCTGTTCCTCGCCCTGGCGGACGATGACCCCGCCGACGCCGGTCAGCCCGCAGACCCGTCTCCTGATCGCGGCTGAACCTGCCGCACGCCGCCGTCCGGGAGCGGGCGCGTTCAGCCGTTGTCCGGATGCAGGGGCGTGCGGCTGGACCAGATGGCGATGCCGCCGACGGTGATGATGAAGGTTGAGAAGGCGGCGATGACGGCGCCGACGACGATGAGCGATGACAGGGGCATGATGGTCTCCTTTCTCTTCATTGTCTTCCGTCGGAAGCCGGCGGCCTTGATGCGGATCAAATGCGGCGCGTCGTCGTCAGACGCCGAGGCGGCCCAGGCGCGCCATTTCGTCCAGCCAGTCGCGCCGCCGCTGCGGAGACGCGCCCTCGACCATCCCGAACACCCGGGTTCGGACCGGCCGGAAGCCGACGAATTCGAAGACGTTGCGTCTCAGACTTCTCAGGCTGTGGGCGCCGAACCAGCCGAAATAGAACCAGCCGGGCATGCCCATGGTGACCACCAGCCGCACCGAGCGCCCCTTCAGCAGCCCGCCCGTCATCCTCTGGCTCGGATCGAAGGCCAGGCCGGGGCGTAAAACCTGTTCCAGAAAGGCCTTGAGCACGGCGGGCACGTCCCCCAGCCAGAGGGGGTAGATCACCACCACGTGCTCCGCCCACAGCAGGTCCTGCTGACAGGCCGCCACCACCTCCGGCGGCGGGCTCTCCCAGTCCGAACGGCTGCCCAGCGGCGGAATGTCCAGGTCGCCCAGGATCAGCGTCCGCAAGGCGTGACCCGCCTCGCGCGCGCCTTCGCGATACGCCTCGGCCAGGCCGTGGCACAGGCGCTGCGGCGAGGGGTCGGGATGTCCCTCGATAACAAGGATGCGCCGGGGGGGCTTGCGGGGCGGGGCCATGCCGCATGATTGTCGCACCCGCAGCCGGCGGCCTTGATCCAGATCAAGCGGTGACGGCGGCCCCGCGGGTCAGTAGCCCGCCGCAAGCGCCAGCCGCATCAGGTCGGACAGGGTGCGGACACCCGCCTTGGTCATCAGGTTGGCGCGGTAGACCTCCACCGTGCGGGCGCTGATCTCCAGGTCTCGCGCGATCTCCTTGTTGGATCGCCCCCCCGCCACGCCGGCGAGCACATCCCGCTCACGAGGGCTGAGACGGCTCAGCCATTCCGGCTCCCCCGCGGGCGTCGCTGAACCCGCCGGAGCGGTCTTCGCCGAAACCCCGACGGCGGCCTCCACGAGCCGCAGAAAGGCCTTGTCGTCGAAGGGTTTCTCCAGAAAGTCCCACGCCCCCGCCTTCATGGCCTCCACCGCCATCGAGACGTCCGCGTGGCCCGTGATGATGATCACCGGATGAGGCAGGTCAAGCGCCCGGACGCGCCGCAACAGATCGAGCCCGGACAGCCCGGGCATGCGCACATCCGTGACGATGCATCCCGGTTCGAGATCGCTTCCCCGGTCCAGCAGGGCCTGGGCGTCCGGATAGGTCCGGTGCGCATGGCCGCCCACGTCCAGCAGGAAGGACAGGGACTCGCGCATGGCCTCGTCGTCGTCGACCAGGTGGACCAGACAGTCGGTCATCAGGCGTCCTCTCCAGCCAGGGGAATGGTGAAGGCGAATACGGCGCCGCCGCCCTCGTTCGGTTCGCACCAGATCGATCCCCCGTGGGCCTCCACGATGGTGCGGCAGATGGACAGCCCCACGCCCATGCCGTCCGCCTTGGTGGTGACGAACGGCTGGAACAGCCGCGCCTGCACCTCGGGCGCCAGTCCCTGGCCGGTGTCGCTGACCCAGATCCTGGCGAACCGTTCGTCGTGGCGGGCGACTCCGATGACCAGATCGCGCCGGGGCGCCCCGGCCATGGCCTCGATGGCGTTGCGGATGAGGTTCAGCGCGACCTGCTGGATCTGGACGGCGTCCGCCAGCACGGGGCCCAGCTCCCGGTCGAACTGGTACGAGACCCGCAGGTCCAGGGACCGGGCCCCGATCAGGCCCAGGGCGCTGGCCTCCTCCATGATCTTGACGGGGTCGTTGGGGCTTCGCTCCGTGCCGCCCTGCGCCAGAAACTCCCTCAGGTGGCTGATCACGTCGCCGGCCCGCAGCGCCTGGTCGCCCGCCTTCCGCAACGCCTCGCGCACCCGCGCCAGATCGGGTTCGGGCTGGTCCAGCAGGGTGGCGGAGCCCTTCATGTAGTTGTTGATGGCGGCCAGGGGCTGATTGAGTTCATGGGCCAGCGAGGACGCCATCTCGCCCATGATGCTCAGCCGGGACACGTGGACCAGCTCCGCCTGGAGTTCCTGCAACCGGCGCTCCTGCTCCCGCCGGTCGGTCAGGTCGCGCACGAAGCCGGTGAAGAAGCGGCCGCCCTCCACCTTCGCCTCGCCCACCGCCAGCTCCATGGGAAAGGTGGACCCGTCGCGCCTCTGGGCCACCACGATGCGGCCGATGCCGATGATGCGGCGTTCGCCGGTGGTCCGGTATCGCTCCATGAACGCGTCGTGGTCCTCCCGATAGGGCGACGGCATCAGCACCTTGACGTTGCGGCCCTCCACCTCGGCGGCGCGCCATCCGAACAGGCGTTCGGCGGTGGCGCTGAACGACTGGATGACGCCCTTGTCGTCGATCACGATCATGGCCTCCGGCACCGTGTCCAGGATGGACTGGAGCTGGGCCTGCCGCGCGGCCGCCTGACGTCTGCGCGTCAGGTTCACATGGCCCGTCTGCGCGATGATCGGGCCGATGATCAGAAACAGCACCGCATCAAGGGTGTTGGCGCTGTTGAGCCAGAGGGCGTCGCCCAGGAAAAGGACGGAAAGGACCAGACCCAGCCCGACCGCCACGAGGGCCGGCGTACGCCCGCCGAGCGCGGCCGAAAGCAGCACGACCGGCAGGTAAAGCATGAAGCAGGTGCGGTCGCGGAAGGTCTCGTCCATGCCGAAGCGCAGCATCAAGACGAAGGCGACGCCCGCGACAAGCGCAAGGACGCCCCGGACGAGATCGTGCCTCTTGACCGTCGTCAGGTTGCTCAGCCGCATGCCCATCGCCGCAAAGGAGAGGCCAAGGGCACTATCACGGGGGCGCCAGAGGCCGCCACTCCTTTCCGGCGTGGTCCCGCCGGCCGTCTTTGAGGGATGTCTGGTCAGGCGTCCGCCCACGCCCGGAGTCGTTCAGGCCGCAGCAGCCGGTAGCGCCGCGCTCCGAAGAATTCGACCACGCCCTCGGCCTGCAGCTGGGACAGCATGCGCGAGACGGTCTCGATGGTCAGGCCCAGATAGTCGGCCATGTCCTGGCGGCCCATGGCCAGTTCGCCCCGCCCCATGCGGCGGCTGAGCGAGAGCAGGAAAACGCCGACGCGCTCCAGGGCCGTATGGCGGCCCAGCAGCATCAGGTGTTCGCGCGACCGCTCCAGCTCCTGGGTGGTGGCCTCCCACAGGGCGGCCTGGATGCGCGTGTCTCCTGTCCGGCCGGGCAGCGCGGCCCCGGGCTTGAAGACCAGCACCTCGCAGGTGGTCAGCGCCTCCGCGGCGAACCGGTGTGTGGGCCCGCACTCGAGTCCGAACATGTCGCCGCTGAAGTAGAAGTCGCCGATCTGGCGGCGGCCGTCGCTCATGATCCGCGTGGTCCGCACGGCGCCCGAAATGACCCGGTAGAGCAGGTCCGCAGTCTCGTCCTGGGCGTAGATGTCCTCGCCCCGGGCGAAGACCATCCTGACGCCCAGCCCATCCAGGGGCTCGGCGAGGCGCGGCGCTTGAACGGGGGAATCCAGAAGGGTCATGGGCTTGCTCCTTGAGCCCAACCTAGGCGGGTCCCGGAGGCCCGAAAATTCGGGAGCGTCCCCTAAGGAATTCTACGGAGTGGCCAGAGACGCCGCTTGATCTGCATCATGGCGTCTCGGGGCGCGTCACGAGATCCTTCGTTCGAGGAGACGGTCATGCAGTTTTACGGCAAATCCCTTGTGGTGGTCGCGGACGGGGAGAACGCGCGGCTGTTCGAGGAGCGGCGCCGCGGCGGCCCGCTTTCGGAACAACCGTCCTGGATCGAGGGCCTTGAGCCCGCCGGCGCCGAGGCGCCGCCGAAGGGCAGGGTTTTCGAACGCTTCGGCAAGGGATCGCACACGGTCGAGGCGACGCCCCCCAAGGAGCGGTCCGAAGCGCGGTTCCTGCAAGACCTGGCCGCGCGTCTGGACAGGCTGATCGCCGACGAGCCGTTCGACGAGGTCATCCTGATCGCGCCGCCGCGGGCGCTGGGCGTCCTGCGTTCATCCCTCTCGGCCGCCAGTCTGAAGCGGCTGGGGCCCGGCGAAGCCGCGGAACGGTGCGACGAGACGCCCGCCGCGCTGCGCAGCGTCATCCGTCGCCTGCGGAACCAGGCATGAGCCGTCACGGGGGAGACGTCATGCGTCGTCTGATCGTCACCGCGCTGGTCTGCGGCGTCGCCGCCTGCGCGCAGCCGCCGGGCGACGCCGGCCTTGATTCCACGGGCATGGAAGCCGCCGCCGCCGACCGGGCGGAGGCGATCGTCCGCTCGAACTGTTCAGGCTGCCACGCCGTCGGATTGACCGGCGCGAGCCCCCTTCCGTCTGCGCCGCCCTTCCGCGAGGTCGCGGCCCGGCGCGATCTCTTTCTTCTTGAGGAGGACTTCGGCCGTGGTCTGGTGACGTCGCACCCGGACATGCCGCCCTACCGCTATCGCGCCAGCGAGATCGACGACCTGATGGCCTATTTCCGCCGCCTCGAGCGGGAGGGACGTCTGTGACCCGGGCTCGCCGGAGCGGTCCGCCTGAGGCCCCGGTCGCCGGTCAGTGCATCGTCGGCTGACCCCTCGCCGGAGGCGCCGCAGCGCTGCGGCCCTTGCGGGTCTCGGCGCCGCTTATCTGGTGGTCCTCCTCGCCGGCCTGGCGGCGACGCCCCGGGGCGCTCCGATCGCCGATCCATGGTTCACCCTGATGGAGGCGCTGATCCTTCTGATCGCCCCGCTGATGGTGGTGATGATGGCGGAGATCCATGCCCGGGCCGGCCCCGACGCGAGGCCCGGAGCGCTGGTCGCGGTGGCTTTCATGACCGTGGCGGCCGCGCTGACCTCTGCGGTCCATTTCTCCATCCTCGTTCTCAGCCGCACGGAGCCCTTTTCCGGCGCAGCATGGTCGAGGGTCCTCGCCTTCGAGTGGCCGTCGGTCGTGTACGCCATCGACGTTCTGGCCTGGGACGGCTTCTTTCCCCTGGCCCTGTTCTGCGCGGCGCCGGCTGTCGGCGCCAGGCGGGTCCGGCGCCTGCTGTTTCTGGCGGCCGCCCTCGCCCTCGTCGGGCTGCTGGGCCCCGTCCTCGGGCGCATGGACGTCCGCAACATCGGCATCCTCGGATACGCCGTGGTCTTTCCGCTTGCGGCGGGACTTTACGCGCTCCGGCCGGACTGAAACCCGGCCTTTCGGCTCCGGTCCAGGCGACCTTGAAACCGTCACAGTTTCGCAGTCTCGTCCTGCAAACGGAGCGCCAAGCCATGGTCCAGACCCCCACGCCCGCTCTTGATCTCGCCGCCGTCCAGAGAATTCGCAAGATCGCTGTTCTGGTCGCCCTCGTCGGCTTGATCCTCTTGTCAGCGGCCAGCCAGTCGATCGGCGGCGTCGACGGACGGTGGCATGAGGCGGTCGAGGCCGTCGGGCTGGGCGCCATCATACTGGCCATCGTGGGCCGCGCCTGGTGCACGATCTACATCGGCGGGCGCAAACGGGCGGAGATCGTCGACACCGGGCCGTACTCGATCAGCCGGAATCCCCTGTATGTCTTCAGCTTCCTCGGCGCTTTCGGCGTCGGCGCCCAGAGCGGAAGCCTGACCATCGCAGCGGCCTTCCTGCTGGCGGCGATCCTGGTGTTCCACTTCACCGTGTTGCGGGAAGAGGCCTTTCTGCTGCGGACCTTCGGGGCTTCCTATTCCCGGTATCTTGCCCGCACGCCGCGTTTCTGGCCGCGCTTCTCCCTTTGGCGCGACACCGACGAGCTGACGGTCCGTCCCCATCTGTTCCTGCTGACGATCCGGGACGGCATGGTGTTTTTCCTCGCCATCCCGGTCTTCGAACTCATCGACGCCGGGCAGGCGCTCCACTGGCTCGGCGTGGGGATTGTCCTGCCCTGAGCTCCGGGCGACGGCGCAGGACGAACGGAGCGGTCCCCATCAGGACCGCTCCGCCCGCGCCGTCCCGCCTGGCGCCTAGAACCGGCGCGACACGCCCAGCGAGAGCACCCACGGGTCGAGGCTGACCTCGCTGGCCAGGGCGCCGCCGTTGATGTCGGCGTCGGTGTCGAACCAGATCTTCTTCACGTCGACGTTCAGGCTCCACGGCCCCTGCAGGCCGATGTCGGCCCCGGCCTGCAGCGCCAGGCCGAAGCCGTCGTCCAGATCCACGGTGAAGCCGTTCAGGTCCTCGCCGTCATAGAACACCATGTAGTTCACCCCGGCGCCGACGTAGGGGCTGTACCGTCCCTCGGTCAGCGGCCGGTACTGCAGCGTCACCACGGGCGGCAGCACCCAGGTTTCGTGCACCGCCACATCGGTCGCTCCGCCCTGGGCCCGGATCTCGTGCTTGGTCGTGCCCAGGATGGCCTCGACCGCGAAATGGTCGGTCAGGAAATAGGTGAAGCCCAGGGTGGGCATGGTGCTGTCGCCCACATCGACGTCCAGCCCGCTGTCCGCGCCCGCGGCCGTCAGGATCGCATCGTCGGCGCCCGACGACACATTGCTGACCCGCGCCGAGATCAGCCACTCGCCGGCGCGCGGCGCCCGCCAGGCGTCCTCGGTCTGGGCCAGAGCGGGCGCGGCGCAGGCGGCCGCGGCCAGGGCGGTGAGGATAAGGGTCTTGGCTTTCATGATGTCATCCCCGACGCCAGGGCCGCCTCATGCGGCCTCTCCGGCGTCTTGGATCAAGGGTGATCCGGAGTGACCTGGCGCGCCTTGATCTAGCGCAAGTCCTTGCCTCAAAAGAGCTTTCAGATCACCCGCGCATGGCGGCCGGCGGGCAGGGCGTGGACGTCGAAAGCTGCGCAGACGGCCCGCACGAACGGTCGGCCCAGGGGCGTGACCATCACCCGGGTCCCGGCGATCTCGATCAGACCGTCCTCCGCGAACGGCTGCAGCCGGCGCCACACGCCGCGCAAGCTGTCGGGATCAAGACCGTGCAGTCGGGTGCAGGCCTCCACGTCCACGTCAAAGTCGCACATCAGCCGCTCGATGAGGGCCCCGATCAGGACGTCCCGGTCGGTCAGGGCCACACCGCGCGCGACAGGGAGCCGGCCGCCCTGGACCGCCTGACGCCAATCGCGCTCCTGGACCGCGTTCTGCGCGAAGCCGTCGGGCGTGCGGCTGATCGCCGAGGCGCCCAGGCCGATCAGCGTCGGGGCCGTGTCGGTGGTGTAGCCCTGGAAGTTGCGGCGCAGGCGTCCCGCCCGCTGGGCCGCGGCCATCGAGTCGTGGGGGAGGGCGAAGTGATCCAGCCCGATGGCGGTCCAGCCCTTGGCCTGAAGGTAGCGTGACGCGGCCTGGCTCTGGAGGAAACGGGCGTGGGCGTCGGGCAGATCCTCGCTGCGGATCAGCTTCTGGTGCGGTTTCATCCAGGGCACGTGGGCATAGCCGAACAGGGCGATGCGATCGGGCTTCAGTTCGGTGATCTGGCCCAGGGTCGTCACCACATTGATCTCGGTCTGCAGCGGCAGGCCGTACATCAGGTCAAGGTTCAGCGAGGTCACGCCCTGCGCCCGCAGACCTTCGACGGCGCGGCGGATGGACTCGAAGGACTCCGGGCGGTTCACCGCCGCCTGCACCTTCGGGGACAGGTCCTGCACGCCAAGGCTGGCGCGGCTGAGGCCGATCCGCCCGGCCGCCCGCATCCAGTCGTCGGTGAGGACCTCGGGGTCCAGCTCGGCGGCGATATCGTAGCAGTCGGACAGGTCGAACCGGGCGGCCAGGCCGGCCATGAGCCGTTCCAGCTCCGGGGGCGGCAGCATGTTGGGCGTGCCTCCGCCCAGGTGGACCGACCCCACCCGGATGTTCCGCCCCGCATGGGCCAGCACGAGGTCGGCCTCTTCCAGCAGCAGGTCCACATAGCTGCTCATGACCGCCACGCGGTTCATCGCCCGCGTGTTGCATCCGCAGTACCAGCACAGGCGCTTGCAGAAGGGGATGTGCAGATACAGTGAGATCGGGGTCTCGACCGGCGCCATCGACAGCCACCGGGCCCACCGCGCGCCGTCCACCTCGGCGGTGAACTGGGCGGCCGTGGGATAGGAGGTGTAGCGCGGCGCATGGGCGTCATGACGCGCGATGAGGTCGCGCACGGCCTGCGCAGGCAGGGCTGCGGCGGGGGAATGGACGGGGCTGGGCATGGGCGGCGCGTTCGCAAAAAAATGTCGCGGCGCCCCGGGAGGAAGCGCCGCGACAGTCGGAGGGTCAGTGACCGGGTTCGGCGTCGTCGGGCTCGGGGGCTGAAAGCCCCGCGTCCCCCTCGTCGAACAGACGGAATTCATGCCACAGGCCGTTCAGGACGCCGAAGGCGACCGCGAGACCGAGGCCCAGGATCCAGGCGAAATACCACATGGGATGAGAGCTCCTCGGCTCAGTAGAGGTCAGGGTTGGTCTTCAGGGCGCCGGTGGTGCTGCGGCCCCACAGCACCCGGTAGACCCACGCCGTGTAGAGCAGGATCAGCGGCAGGAAGATGATCACGCACACCAGCATGATGAACAGGGTCAGGTGACTGGAGGACGCGTTCCACACGGTCAGGCTGGAGGCCGGATCGATGGAGCTGGGCAGGATGAACGGGAACATGGACAGCCCGACCGTGGCGATGATCCCGACCGTCGAGACGGAGGAGCCGCCGAACGCCAGGACCGCCGATCGCCGCCACATGCCGGCCAGGGCCGCCAGGGCGCCGACGAAGCCCAGAACCGGGGCCGCGATCATCCAGGAATAGGTCTGGTAGTTGCTCAGCCAGGCCCCCGGAACCGCTTCGGTCACGGCCCGCAGGGGGTTGGACGGGCCGTTGACGTCCAGCACCCCGGTCACGGCATAGCCCATGCCGCCGTACGCCACATAGAATCCGCCGGCCGCGAACAGCACCAGCGACAGGACCGCGGCGATGGTGCCCCAGGTCCGGGCCCGGTCCAGCACCGGTCCCTGTTCCGCCTTGACGCTCAGCCAGGCCGCGCCATGCACCACCAGCATCGCCACCGAGAGCAGGCCGGCCAGCAGGCTGAAGGGGGTGAACAGGCCCAGCAGGGTGCCGTCGTAGAAGGCCCGCAGTTCGCTGGTCAGGCGGAACGGCGCGCCCAGCAGCACATTGCCCACGGCCACGCCGAACACCAGCGCCGGCACGAAGCCGCTGACGAACAGGCTCCAGTCCCAGAAGGCCCGCCACTTCGGCGACGTCCGTTTCGACCGGTATTTGAAGGCCACCGGCCTCAGGATCAGGGCGGACAGCACCAGGAACATGGCCAGGTAGAAGCCCGAGAAGCTGACCGCATAGACGAAGGGCCAGGCGGCGAAGATCGCGCCGCC
>Ga0114898_1001494_pt1 | contig 13651 bp, 11 predicted proteins | sample Malvired_Geostar_FD_83496 | JGI IMG/M metagenome (GOLD analysis project Ga0114898, IMG submission 83496) | Marine viral communities from the Global Malaspina Expedition - Malaspina viral metaG DeepMed_Geostar | ecosystem: Environmental > Aquatic > Marine > Oceanic | place: Mediterranean Sea... | reverse complement strand
CCAGTGGCGCGTGACGTGGGCGGGTACATCGGCATCCCGTATGCCGACAAAGGGCGGGACGAGGCCACGGGGCTGGACTGCTGGGGCCTGCTGCGGCTGTTCTACGCCGAACAGTTTGGGCACGAGCTGCCCAGCCATGACGAGCGCTATTTGAGCAGCGACAACCGCGCCGAGACCTGCGCCCTCGCGCGGCTTGAGATTGATCGCGCCTGGCACCAGGTGCTGACCCCCCAATGGGGTGACGCCGTGGTGCTCAACGTGCTGGGCCGCCCGTTTCACGTGGGCATCTGCCTCGCCCGCCCTGATTTTTTACACACGCTCGACCCCCACCAGGGGGCCGTTATCGACTCGCTGCGCTCACCTGCCTGGGCACGGCGCGTCGAGGGCTATTACCGCTACCAAAAGGACTGACCATGCCACTGCCCAACGAAGCCAAATACTTTGCCGACCTCAACGCCGCCACGACAGAGGCAGATACTCACCTGCTGGCCCTGCAACAGGGCAGCCCACCCGTAGGGGGCGCAACGCCCACGCCCACGCGCAAGTGGACGCTGCTGGCGCTGCGCACCTGGTTGCAGGGGTTCTTTGTGCGCGGGCCTGCATCCGTCACCGCCGACCGGATTGCGTTGTTTGATGGCACGACGGGGCGGCTGTTGAAGCAGGGGGCGGCTGTAGGCACGGCGCTTGATGCGATCTCCAGCAATCAGATGTTGAGCGACGGTACTGACCGCGGTGGAGCGCTGGCCCGACACTTTGCACAGTTGAGTCCGGGGTCTACAACATCGAGCGACCCCATCTTTGTGTTGGGGCGGTTTGGCAGTAATGTCGCGTTGGGCGCGCAGATGGTGGGAAAGATTATTGGCCGAGTGACGAACCCATCAGGCAACGTCAATGGGGGGCTTGTTCTTAATGTTGGGTATTTCGGAGGGGTTAGGGAACCACTGAAGTATTGATCATCCTCCCCCGCCCACGCTACCGATCTTGGCGGGGCCGCGAAATTCGGTTCTGGCAGTCGATTTCTATGGCTTTTTCAGCCTTTTCTGCCTCAAATCTTCGATTTCTTGCCACTTCTGGCTGCTCGCGCCGCCCAGCGGGCGCAATTCACCCAGGGGCCGGCTGCAAGTGCCTTCTGGCCAGCATCAGGTTGGCCATGCCAAACAGCGTCAGCAGGTGCGCGGTGTTCTTGGCCAGACCCCGGTACCGGAGCTTCCGGTGACGGAACAGGTTCTTCACCACATGGAAGGGGTGTTCCACCTTGGCACGGATGCTGGCCTTCAGGAACTCAGCCTGTTCAAGCTGCCGGCCCCATTCGCTCTTGGGCAGCGCCCTGCGCTTGCCTGGCCGCATGGCAATGTGCCATTTGACGGGCACGCCCTGCATCTCCTCTCGCTTCTCAATGCCCTGGTAGCCGGCATCACCAAACACGTCGGTCTCGTCCCCGTGCAGAAGGCCCTGTACCGGGGTCAGGTCGTGAACGTTGCCCGGCGTGCCCACGATGCTGTGGGTCAGGCCCGTCTCGGCATCCACGCCGATATGGGCCTTCATGCCAAAGTGCCACTGGTTCCCCTTCTTGCTCTGATGCATCTCCGGGTCCCGTTCACCGCTGCGGTTCTTGGTGGAGGACGGGGCGGCAATGAGGGTGGCATCCACAATGGTGCCTTGACGCAGGAACAATCCCCGTTCGGCCAGATGAGCGTTGAGGGTGCTGAAGATGACGTCGGTCAGCCCATGGGTTTCCAGCAGACGCCGGAATTTGAGGAGGGTGGTGGCATCCGGTGCGGCTTCGCGCAGAAGGTCAATGCCGACGAAGCTGCGGATGGCTTGGCTGTCGTAAAGGGCGTCTTCGATGCCTTCATCCGAAAGCCCGAAGCAGTTCTGGGCGATGTACATCCGCAGCATGCGCTCCAAGCCAATGGGCGGACGACCAGGCCCGCCACCGGTCGGGTAGAACGGGGCGATGGCAACCATCAACGAAGCCCAGGGAGTGAAGGATTCGATGTCGGCCAGAAACCGATCCCGACGGGTCTGCTTCTTCTTGGCCGCGTACTCAAGCTCGGAAAAGCTACGCTGCATGGCAATATCTCCGTAACCTACTGTCACCATTGGCTATTATCGCATCACACGCGTCGGCAAGGTGTGGCTGAGGGGCGAATAAATCAGTGGTTCCTTAGCACTATATCTCCGTCTCGCTATTTTGACGCTGTCAGTCTGGCCAATGGCACAGGCCAAACCGGAAATGGCCATCCGAGATTAGTTTCTTTCGAGATTGGCGGTCAGGGTTACATCGGAGTCCTTCTGGATGGGAATCGACATATCAGCATCGCCGTTTTTGACGGCGTCCAGAACATCCCATCAGGCGATACGGTCAGCGGCACGTGGGTGCTAGCAGCGGCCGTTACATCGCTCACGAACGTCCAGGCGAACATGAATTACCTAGGCCGCCCCGGCGATGCCATTGGTTACAACCAATCCCTACACATCTCAGGCTCTGCCGGCACCTCGAAAGAGGTGATGGTGGACGGCTCCGGCTTCATCGTCGAGGTATAAAAAAATGACCACAACAGTAAATGCAGCAATCAATCTCGCTGGCGATGGCTCGGTCGAATATCGCAGCCAGCACGCAACCGACATCGCGGTCGAGCGCCTGGGGGCTGGCGAGTACGCCATCACCGGCGTGCTCGGCATGGCGGCAAATGGTTGGCGCAGCCGCCCACCGAACGGCGACAGCGGCATTCCCATGTGTGCGGTGGAGATTGACGAAGACCCGCTTACGGTGACGACGCTGATCGATGGCGTGCCCGCCGATCTGCCGGCCGGCCGGGTGCTGAGCCTGCGTTTTGATGTGGTGCTGCCCGAGCCCGAGCCCGCGTAACGCCTGCAACACGCTGCACGCCCCACCGCCCTTCGGCGGTTTTTTTGTTTCTGAGGCCCGCAAATGACCGAAGCTGCCGCCACCTTTCGCGCAACGATCAAGCCGCACCCGCTGCAGGCGGGCGTGGTCGATGACCGCGTGGCGGTGGGCTGCACGCTGGCCGACATGGGCGCGGGCGGGGCGGTGCTGGCGTTTGTGGATGGTGCCCCGGCGGCTGACCTGAGCTACGCCCCGCAGGCGGATCAGCACGTGGTGCTGGTGGCCACGGCGCAGGGTGGTGGTGGTGGCAAAGACCCGCTGCGGCTGGCGGCCACGCTGGCGCTGGCGTTTGCCGCGCCGGGCATTGGTGGTGCGGCGGCGGGTGCGGCGGGCTTTGGCAGTGCTGCGGGCTGGGGCTTGGCCGTTAACCTGGCGGGCAACCTCGCCATCAATGCGCTGATTCCCCCCAGCACGCAGGCGCTGGACCGCTTCGACCCGCTCAAGCCCTTCGAGGGCCTGCCCAACGCCAGCAATGCACTGCAGCCGTTTGGGGTGATTCCGCGCCTTTATGGCACGCACCGGGTGTTCCCGCCGCAGGCCTCGCGCCCGTTTAGCGAGAGCGAGGGCAGTGACCAATACCTGCGCATGCTGCTGTGCCTGGGCTACGGCCCGCTGGAGATTGACGACCTCGCCCCCGGCCTGCATCGAGCGCCGGATGAAGGCGGCACCAGCACCGTGCCCAACACCGTGCGCATTGGCGAAACCGCGCTGAATGAGTACACCGACTGGGAGCTGGAGTGGCTGCCGGGCGGTGACAGTGACCCGCCACTGACGCTGTTTACCCGCAACGTGATTGAGGTGGCGCCCGAAGCGCCGGTGTTTGATGACGATGGCATCACCGCCACGCGCACGGCGGCGGCGGGCAAAACCATTTCGGTGGATGTGGCGGCGCCTGCGGTGGTGAGCTTTGGCCGTAGCGGGCGCTCGTACGCGACCGGCGTTGGCCTGACGATTGAGGTGCGCGAAAGCGGCTCCAGTGGTGCGTGGCTGGTGGTGGCACCGCCGGACTCTGCCGTGCCGGGCGATGTGCCGGGTTTCGTGGCTGGTGATTGGCGCGATGCGTACAGCGGCAGTTACCCGATCATTGATGGCGGCAGCGTGCCCAGCGACGGCAACGTGTTGGGCGTGGCTCCGGGGCTGTTGTCGCCGGGGCCGATTGGCCCAAGGTGGTATCTCAAGGGCAGCGAGGTAAAGCCTGTCAGCCTCAGCGTGCGGATCGAGCTGCCCACAAGCGCCGCTTACGATGTGCGCGTTACACGTCGCGAGAGCGTGGCCGATACCGGCATCAGCCTGGCCGTTAAAGACGCTGACGATGTAGAGGCTGATTTTGCCTGGCGCGCCCTGCGCACCATCGGCGCCGACATTGCCCAGACCGTGCCGCCGGGCCTGTCGTTTTTGGCGCTACGCATTCGCACCACCGACCAGCTTAATGGCGTGGTCAACAACCTGAGTGTGGTGGCGGGCGCCTTGTTGCCGGTTTGGAACGGCAGCGCCTGGGTGATGCAGCGCACCAGCAACCCGGCGTGGATTTATCGCGACGTGCTCACCGGCGCCGCCACCGGCCGCCCGCTTGACGTGGCGCGCGTGGACGACGATGCACTGATCGACTGGGCCGCGCGCAACGAAAGCGACGACCGCGAGTTCAACGGCATCTTTGACGGCCGGACCACGGTGTACGAAGCCGCGCGCAATGTGGCCAGCACCGGCCGCGCCGCGTTTTCGATTCGCGACGGGCTGTTCAGCGTCGTGGAAGATATGCCGGATAAGGTGCCGCGCCAGTTATTTACCCCGCGCAACTGCTGGGACTTTGGCGCGACCAAAACCTTCTCCCGCCCGCTGCACGCGCTCAAGGTCAAGTTCAAGGACCGGGACGCGGATTGGCAAGACAGCGAGCGCATCGTGTATGCCGACGGCTACAGCGAGGACGGCAGCGGCGGCACCGAGGTGGCCACCGAGTTTGAAAGTCTGGCGCTGTTTGGGCTCACCGATGAGCAGCAGGCGTTTATAGAGGGCCGCTACTTTCAGGCTGTGGCCGTGTTGCGCCCGGAGACGGCCACATGGATGGCCGACATCGAAAACCTCGTGTGCCGCCGGGGCGACGTGGTGCGCTATCAGCACGACGCCATGTTGTTGGGGCTGGGTGCCGGGCGCATCAAGGCGACCACCGTCGGCAGCGTGACCCTGGACGAGTCGCTGACGGTGGAGGTGGGCAAAACCTACCAGTTGCGCATCCGGCGGGATGACGGCACCCAGTCGTTGTCGACCATCACCAACGCGCCCGGCACGCACAAAACCCTGACGCTCAACGGCGGCCTGCCGGCGGGCGTCAAGGTGGGTGACCTGGCCGCGTTCGGTGAAACCGGACTGGTCACGCAGGACTGGCTGATCACCGGCATGGAGCCGCAGGCCGACATGCAGGCCCGCATCACCGCCGTGCCCTACAGCTCGCCGCAGGTGTTCGACGCCGGGCCGATACCGCCGTATGACCCGCTCGTAACGCGGGCTGAAACGCGGCCGCCCGAGCCGGTGATTGTCAACGTGCTGGCGGGCACTGATGCTGCGCTGCGCGGCAGCAACGGGTCGCGTACGCCACGCATCCTGGTGAGCTACGTGTTCCCCAGCTCGCCGGTGGGTGTGCCCTACGTTGAGGCCGCCCTGTTGCGCGCCAGCGAACGCACGTGGGAGATGCGCCCCTGGCAGCCCAACAGCGGGCTTTACACCTTTGTGATTGCCGACGCCAATGCCGACTACCGCGTGCGCATTCGCGGCGTGGCGGCAGACGGCACCGCAGGCCCGTGGGCCGAAGCCGTTGCGCTGGCCAAGGCCACCGGCGGCGAGGCGCTAAGCATCTCGCTTGTGGAGCAGATCAACACCCCCAGCACGCCCGAGGGTGACCTAAGCACCGTGGTGGCCACCGTAGAGCCGCCGGACCCCGAGGAGCCGGACGCCGAGGACTACTCCCACAGCGCAATCGACTACCGGCGCGTGGGCGATGTGGCGTGGCAAAGCGGCGGATTGACCGACCCCAACGGCCAAGCGCGAGTGGTGCTTGTGGCCGACGGGGCGACGTATCAGTTTCGCGCCCGAGCGGTGTCGATCGCGGGCATTGTTGACGACGACGGCCCCACCGAGGTCATCACCCTGACCGACGCCGCCGTGCCGGTGCCCGACCCAGATGCCGACGCCACGCCTGACGCAGCGCTGAACGTGGCCAACCTGCGCATCGTCGGCAGCCTGCCCGCAGTCAATGCGTTTGACGGCGCCGATGCCCCGTTTGAGTGGGATGCCGTGACCGGCGCGCAGGACTACCGCGTGCGCATCTTCAGCGCCGGTGGCTCGCCGGTGCAGCTGCGCTTGCAGTACGTGCGCGCGCCGCGCTTTACTTACACCTACGCGCAAAACGTGCTGGACGCCGAAGCCGCTGGGCTGGCCGGGCCGCAGCGGGAGTTTCTGGTGGAGGTGATGGCGCGCTCGCGTGATGGCCGCATCAGCGCCACGCCCGCCGAAAAGCAGGCGATCAATCCTGCGCCGGTGTTGCCGGGTGACTTTATCGCCACGGCGTTTTTTAGCGCCATCGAAATGCAGTACAGCACGCCCGAAGATGGCGACTACGCCGGCGTGCGCGTGCACATGAGCGCCACCGAGGGCTTTACGCCCGGCCCGAGCAACGTGGTGTATGACGGCGGCACCGAGATGCCCATCATCGTGCAGGGGTTGTCGGCTGGCACGACGTACTACTACCGCCTGGTGCTTCGCGATTTGTTCGGCCCCGGCCCGGCATCTGCCGAGTTTGAGAGCACCACGCAGGGGCTGCCGTGGGAAGACAACGTGCCACCCACGGTGCCCGAAGGGCTGACCCTGCGCAGCGAGGTGCAAGAGGCCGACCTTTACACCAGCGCCGCACTGATTGCCGAGTGGGAGGCTGCCACCGACAACAGCGGCCGGCTGTTTTACGAAATCGAATACTGGACTGACGAAGCCGAGGTGGCCGCCGACACCCGCTCTGGCAATGAGGAAGAAGCGTTCGTGCTGGCCATGTTTGATGGCAGCGACACCGTGGCCGTGGGGCTCGAAGAGGGCGCGGTGGCGGGCGGCATTTTCCGTGACGCGACCGTGGCCACCAGCTACACCGTGTTCCCTGCGCGCGTGGGTGCGACGTACTACTTCCGCGTGCGGGCGGTGGATTACAGCGGCAACGCGTCGGACTGGTCGGGCCTGCGACAGCACACCATTGTCGGCGACACCACGCCGCCGGCGGTGCCCACGGGCCTGACCCTGACCGGCGGGCTCGACAAGGCGGTGCTGCGGTGGACCAACCCGCCCGATACCGACTGGCTGCAAACCCGCGTGCATCGCGGCACCAGCGGACTGTTTACGGCCGGGCCGCAAAACCTGATCGCGGAGACGCGCGGCAGCGTGTACGTGGATACCCCGCTGGTGCCGGGCATCAACTACTGGTATCGCCTGGTGGCGGTGGACAGCAGCGGCAATGCCAGCGCCGCCACAGCAGCGACCGGACCGGTGCAGGCCATCCGCATTGACCCGGTCAACGTCGAAGACTTTCTGGCGCCGAACACGATTGACCCGGACCGATTCACCCAAGCCTTCCGCGACCAGGTGGCTGGCATTGAAAGCAACATCGGCGGCATCGATGCGCAACTGGGAGTGATCGACACCACCCTGACCGATTTGCAGGCCGACGTGACCGGCCTCGACGGATTGGTGGCCGGGCTGGACGATTCGGTTGACGACCTGGCCGCCGCGCAGGCCGCGCAAGCGGGGCAGATCAACAGCATCCAGGCAGAGCTTGCCGACCTGCTCAACACGCCGGACTTTGACACCGGCAACGATTACTTGATTAACGACGCCGTGGTGTTCAGCGGCAAGCTGTATCGCGCCATCGCCGCGCAGACCGCGCCATCTGTCGCGCCACCCGACGTAGCGTTTTGGGAGTTGATCGGCGACTTTGCGAGCATCGGCGAAGCGGTGGCGGCCAACACCGCAGCCATCTCGCTGCTCGAAACCGAAGTGACCGACCAGGACGGTCGCATCACCACCAACGCCACCGCGATCACTGGGCTGATCAGCGACGTGACGGCGGTTGAGGCGGGGCAGGCGGCGCAGGCCACGGCCATCACCGCGCTGGAAACCACGACGACGCAGCAGGGCACCGACATTGCCAGCAACGCCAGTGCCATCACCGCCGTGGCGGCTGAGCTGGAGTCTGCCGAGCAAGACATCACCGCCAATGCCGAGGCCATTACCGGTCTTGATGCCACGGTGACGACGCAGGGCGGGCAGATCACGGCCAACAGCAACGCCATTACCAACCTGCAGTCTGATTTGCAGGATGCCGAGAGCGGCGTTGCGGCGAACGCATCAGCCATCAGCGGCTTGTCGACCACCGTTACCACGCAGGGCGGGCAGATTGCCAGCAATGTGGGGGCTATTACTGCGCTGCAAAGCGACGTGGCCGATGTGGAGACGGGCGTTGCAGGTAACGCCACTGCCATCACCGCACTTGAGACTGAGGTCACGTCGCAAGACGGGCGCATCACCAGCAACGCGAGTGACATCACCCAGTTGAAGGCCGACGTGACGGCGGTTGAGGGCGAGGCAGCGGCCAACGCCACGGCGATTAGCGGGCTACAAGCAACGACGACAACGCAGGCGGGATTGATTGCCGCCAACGCGAGTGACATCACAGCGCTCGAGGCCGACGTGAGCAGCCTCGAAACCGGGCAGGCCGGGCAGGCGAGCGCCATCAGTGCGCTGCAGGCCGAGGTGATTTCGCAGGGCGATGACATCACGGCCAACGCCAGCGACATTACGGGGCTGCGGGCAGACCTGACCGACGCCGAGGGCAACATTGCGGTGTCGGCAGCGGCCATCGCATCGCTCGAAACCACCACCAGTCAGCAGGGCGATGACATTGCCGCCAACAGCACTGCCATCACTGCGCTGCAAGTGGGCCTGACGGCGGCAGAGGGTGACATTACCGCCAACGCGGGCGCGATCAACACCCTCGAAGCCGAGGTGTCGGACCAAGACGGACGAATCACCGCCAACGCGGCAGACATCACCGGACTGACGGCAGTGGTTGAAGACCCCGTGACCGGCGTGGCGGCCAATGCCGACGCCATCGGCACGTTGCAAACGACGGTTACGCAGCAGGGTGACGACATCGAAGCGACGGCCGGCGACGTGACCGAGATTCTTGCCGACCTGACGGTGCCCGTGTTTGCCCTGGGGGCTGACGGCGCGTCGGTATTGGCACTGTCGGATGAGAGCGGCACGGCGGTGGCGGCCGGGGCGCGCCTGGCCACGTCGCGCGCAATTGAGTCGCTGCAGGTCACCGTCGCGCTGCAGGGTGACCAACTGGTGTCGACGGCCTCGCAGATTACTGCGCTGGAGTCGGAGATTGATGTTTTGGGCGGCGCGGTGTCGGGCAACAGCACGGCCATCAGCGGTCTGACGACCACGGTCACTCAGCAGGGCAACGACATCAGCTCCAGCGCGGCGGCGATTACCGCTGTCGAGGCCGATATATCGCTGCTTCAGGGAGAGGTGACGGGCAACGCGAGCGCCATCAGCGGGTTGAGCGCAACGGTGACCAGCCAGGGCGACCTGATCGCCAGCAACGCGACCGACATCACCGAAGTGCAGGCCGACATCACGGACTTGCAGGGCGACGTAGGTGCAAACGCCAGTGCCATCACAGGGCTCACCGCGACGGTAACGTCTCAGGGTGGACAGATCAGCGCCAACGCCAGCTCGATTACCGCGTTGACGACTGAGGTGGATGGAAACAGCGCATCTATCACATCCGCGCTGGCCAGCATTGACGGCATCGAAGCTCAGTTTTCGATCCGAGCCAACGTCAATGGGCGGGTGACGGGATTCGGATTGATCGCCGGCGGGGCGGAGACGACGTTCGGCATTCTCGCTGATCGGTTCGTCGTTGTTGACCCGGCAGCAGACGCAACTGCTCAGGCTCCGTTCGAGATTTCTGGCAGCAACGTGTTCATCAAAACCGCGTTCATCCGTAATCTCGATGCGACGCAAATCACGAGGGGAACTCGGGCTGCAGCGCGCATCGGCGCAGGCACGATCACTGCCGACAAGCTGAATGTGTCGTCGTTGTCGGCAATCACGGCGAATCTCGGCACGGTGACCGCCGGCACGATAATCGGCAACATCATCGCGACAGCATCAACCGGCGCCCGCGTGCAACTTGACCCGTTCAGCGGACTGCGAACAGTCAACAGCAGTGAGCAAACCACCGCGCAATTGAGTTTCAACGGCGCGGGCTTTCTCGGCCTCGGCGGCAGCGCGATCTCGTGGAATACATCGGGCGTGGTCACTGTGCCCGGCACGCTGATTGCCGGCGACATTATCGGCAACACGTTCAAAACAGGGACGAGTGGCTGGCGAATTGAGATTGGCCCTTCGCTGACCGGCGACACGGTGTTGCGCTACACGAATGGCTTCGACACGCGGCTGTCGCTGAGTCAGACGGGGAATTTGACGCTGACGGGGGCGATTACGGGGTCGACGATTACGGGTTCGACGATTACTGGTGGGGTGCTGCGCACCAGTGCGGGGACAACTAGGGTCGAAATCGAAGGATCAGGGAGCAGAATCAGATTCATCGAATCTGGTGCGACAAGAGTCGAAATAACATCTAAACAAATAAACGATCCCTTCGTTGGGCTTTTTGGCACCTACGCGTCATTTGGAGACGGGTCTGCCGAAACGGTCGGTGGGGCTTTTTATTCGTCCGCGACCGCCCTTAGAGCGCGCGGCGGGTCCACCGGAATAGACGTCTCTGGAACTCTTACAGGTATCAGGGTTAGGGCCGACGGCAGTGGGGCGATTGGCGCCCACATCTCATTGCTCAACGGGGCAACGCGAGGAGTCCTAGTTGAAGGATTGGGCGCTAACAGTATTGGGGCTCGCTTCGATATATCAGGGACAAACACGCGGGGGGTGCTTGCAACCGCCTCGGCATATGGAGTCGAGGCGGGGGCCGACCTTGCAGACTTTTTTGCGGGGCAGTCCCACAACAACTCGGGCGGACACATCTTTTTCAACGTTTCCACGGCATTCGGCCGCCCCACATGGAGCGCCCTCGGCGGAACCCTTGTTGCACGCCGCGAAGTGAGCGGCGGGCAGATCAGGCTGTGGCTGCAACAAACTCCAGGCTTCAGCAATAGCTGGGTCGGGCTCGGAACTTTCTAGGAGCAAAAATCATGACGAAACAGATACGCGAGCGACACACCGACGAACTGATCAAAACCGATGCCCAGCTTTACCGGCTGCAGGACCGCCGCAAAGAGCTGCTGGCCATCATCGCCACGCTTGATGCGGTGGATGCCGAGGCCAAAAAGGCGGCGGCCGAGCACGATGGGACGGCTGAGTGATGAGCGCACCCGTCCTCAACTGGCGATGGCTGCGCCCCAGCCACATCGACGGCATCGCGTTGTTTTTCGTGATCCTGATTCGCCCCGGGCTGTCGCAGCGCCAGCGCGAGACGCTGCTGCAGCATGAGCGCGTGCATATCCGACAGCAGCGCAAGGGCTGGTGGGTGGGCTTCGCCTGGCGCTACCTCATGTCCCGCCGCTGGCAACTCATCTACGAAGCCGAGGCGTACGCCGTGGACTACCGCGCGGGGCGCAACGTGGAGGACATTCTCAACCAGTTGCAGGGCCACGCGGGCCGCCGCTACTCGCGCGAGGAGTGCCGCGCCTGCCTGATGGGGTTTGTGTGATGACCGCACTACTAATCGTTTTCGGCCCTTTCCTGCTGCTTCACGTTCTGTCGTGGACGCCGCTACCCGACAAAGTGCCCGTCCGCCGCAAGAACTTGGGCGGCAAAAACGGCGGTCGCGTGATGGGCCGTTCAAGCCTGTTTTGGGTGTGGGCGCATCCCGACGCCGACGCCGCAACGATTGCCCATGAGCGCCAGCACGTTCGAGACAAGTGGCGCTTGTGCTGGTTGGGCTACCTGCTGTTCGGCATGACAAAGCGGGGCAAGGAATGGCGCGAGGCGCGTGGTTATGCCGTGAGCGTCAAGAATGGCCGCACGCTCGAAAGTGCTGCGGCAGGCATGGCCGCTGGCGTGAAGATTAGCCAAGCTCGGGCGCGAAAGTTGATTGAGGCGCGGTTGTGATTCGGCAATGGGCGTTGCCGCTGGCCGTGCTCCCGCTGGCATGGTCAACCGTCGCCTATGCCTCCACCGATTCACTGACCGGGCGTGATGTCGCGCTGGCGCTCATCGGCATCGTACTGGGGCTGATTGGCGCGTACGTCAAAGGCATGGAGCGCGGGCTTGAGCGCCGCCTGGATCAGCTCGGCAAGGACATCGAAAAGCAGGCGACGAAGATCGGCAGCATCGGCGAAACGATGTTTCGTGATTACCAGCCAAAGTCCGAGATGAGCGCCGCAATGGCCCCGCTGCATGAGTCGATTGGGCGCGTCGAAGGCGCGGTGTCATCGCTGCACAAGCGGATGGATCGACATCTAACCGGGAGGTCTGACGGATGATCAAGCTCATTCAACGATTCGCCGAGTTCATCGGCTGGTTGCCGCTGCAAGCCGCCTTGGCCATCGCCGCCGTGGTGGTGCTGGGCGGCATGAGCGGCGGGCTTGGCCCTGACCTGTTGGCCTGGCTTGCCGAGCTGCCGGTGATGCTGGCATACGGCTTCGCAGCGCTGGGGCTGAGCTACCTGGCATGGCGCCGCTGGCGCATGCGGCTTGACGATGCGGCCAAGTACGACCTGTGGCGCCGGCTAATGCTGGGCGAGCGCGGGGCCGTGACGGTGTACCTCACCAACGCTGTGTTCTGGATTGCCGTGCTATGGCTCGCGCTCTGGTTCTTTCGGCCTGCGCGCTGATCCTTGCCGCGTGCCGGGCGCCCTCGATTGAGGGCAGTCAGGCGGCGGTGAGTGCAGCGATCGCGCCCGCCGTTGTGGCCGTGCGTGAGGCCGTGCCCACGCTGCCGCCCGAACCGGTGTTGCCGGTGGCCACTGCCACGCCCGCGCCCACGGTGTACCCCGGCGCGGTCGACCTGATCGTGGAGTTCGAGGTGTCATCCCCCGGCTACTACGGCGCCCGGTTGGCCGGTGTGTACTACCCCGGCGGTGCCAGCGGCCCGACGTGGGGCATCGGCTACGACGGCGGGCATCAGACCAGCGGCGTGATTCTGCGGGACTGGCAGTTGCACGAGGCCCGCGAGCGCTTGGCCGAATCTGCGGGGGTGACCGGCACGGTGGCGCGCGACCGCATCGGCGATTGGCAGGGCATCAGCACGCCGTACCGCTACGCCTACCGCGTGTTCGCCGACGTGTCGGTGCCCGAGTACCACCGCCGGGCGCAACGTGCGTTTGGCGATGCCCTGGGCAACCTGCCGCCGCCCGCTGAAGGCGCGCTGGTGTCTCTCGTTTACAACCGTGGCGGATCGATGACCGGCAACGCCCGGCGCGAGATGCGCGCCATCCGTGATGAGTGCCTGCCCGCTGCCGACGTGGTCTGCGTGGCTCGCGAACTGCGCGCCATGTGCCGACTTTGGGAGGGCACGCCCAACGGCCCCGGCCTATGCCGCCGGCGCGATGCCGAGGCCGATCTATCACTACAACCGGGGGCGCCCACGGTGGGCGATGAGCGTGGATGACGACCAACAAGCAACCGATGCGTTCATTGCCCGCGAGGCTGCGCACGTGAGCGAAGCCGTGGCCAGCGT
>Ga0114898_1001492_pt1 | contig 13687 bp, 13 predicted proteins | sample Malvired_Geostar_FD_83496 | JGI IMG/M metagenome (GOLD analysis project Ga0114898, IMG submission 83496) | Marine viral communities from the Global Malaspina Expedition - Malaspina viral metaG DeepMed_Geostar | ecosystem: Environmental > Aquatic > Marine > Oceanic | place: Mediterranean Sea... | reverse complement strand
TGGACAGCGCCATCGTGCTGCACAATGCCTCTACCCAGTTTGACGATGGCGGCGAGTTCGGCATGGGGGCGGAGATCGGAATCTCCACGGGCAAGCTGCATGCGCGGGGGCCGGTGGGGGCGGAACAGCTCACCAGCTACAAATATATCGTGCGCGGCGACGGCCAGATCCGGCCTTGATGCCGGCCCTGATCCCTTGCGGAAATATTCCCGTGCAGAAAATCTGGCATAAAAGCGGCCGCGCGGCGCGCATCGGCCTGCCGGGCCCGATCGACCGGCGACGGCAGACGGTCGGCCTGATGGGCGGCTCGTTCAATCCGGCGCATGAAGGGCACCGCCATCTGGCGTTGCTGGCGCTGCATCGGCTGGGTCTTGACGAGGTGTGGTGGCTGGTCGCCCCGCAGAATCCGCTGAAGCCGAACAATGGCATGGCGCCCTTCACCGAACGGCTGGCCAGCGCCAGAAGGGTTGCCCGCCACCCCAGGCTGCAACCGAGCGATATCGAGGTCAGGCTTGGCACGCGCTATACGGCCGATACATTGCAGGCGCTGCAGCGGCGGTTTCCAACCCGCCGTTTCGTCTGGATCATGGGGGCGGACTGTCTGGCGGAATTTACGCGCTGGAAGGATTGGCAGCAGATCTTTCGCATGATGCCGGTTGCGGTGTTCGACCGGCCTTCCTATTCTTTAAGGGCGTTGTGGAGCTTGGCGGCGCGGCGGTTCGCAAGGGTCCGGCTGAAATCCGGATCGGCGCGGGGGCTGGCCCATAGGCAGCCACCGGCGTGGGTGTTCCTGCACACCCGATTGCATCCCGCCTCAGCGACACAAATCAGGACCGGTACTCTGCCGGAAAGCCATTGGGGCAAGAGTCGGGCGGGTAATTGACTGCGAGGATGATGCAAGAAGTAAAAGCGACGCGAAAGTCTTCCAAGAAGAAGCTTTCCGATAACGGGGCGGCGCAGCTGCTCGCTCTCGTTGAAAAATCCCTGGACGACGACAAGGCGGAAAACGTCATTGTCATCGACCTTGCCGGGAAATCCAGTTTTGCCGACTACATGGTGATCGCTTCCGGCCGCTCCTCGCGGCAGGTCAGCGCGATTGCCGAGCATCTGCGCGAGCGGCTGAAGGCCGCCGGCGTGGCGCAGGTCGGTGCCGAAGGGCTGGGCCAGGGCGACTGGGTGCTGGTCGATGGCGGCGATATCGTCATCCATCTGTTCCGCCCGGAAGTCCGTGCCTTCTACAATCTGGAGAAGATGTGGGGGCTGGAGGTGCCGGCCGCGGCGGAGGTCAATACCGTAGCGGTCACGGCCTGAGCGACTAGGTGCGCGTCACCATCGCCGCCATCGGCAAGGCGAAGCCGGGTATCCTGCGCGATCTTTATCGGCAGTATGTGGAACGCTCGCGCTGGCCCGTCGTTCTGAAGGAGATGGAGGTGAAGGCGAAGCTGCCGGCGCCGGAGATGATGACGCGCGAGGCGGCCCTGCTGCTGGAAGCGGTGCCGGCGGGCGCCCGGCTGGTGGCGCTCGACGAGCGCGGGCGCGATCTTGCCAGCGCCGATTTCGCAGCGCTGCTGGGCGGCTGGCGCGATGCCGGGACCAGCGACATCGGCTTTGTCATCGGCGGCGCGGACGGGCTGGACGAGAGTGTCCGGCGGCGCGCCGACCTGATGCTGGCCTTCGGGCGGGCGACCTGGCCGCACATGATGGTGCGCGGCATGCTGGCCGAACAGCTCTACCGGGCGCAGCAGATTCTGGCGGGCCATCCTTATCACCGGGAATAGGGAACCGGATCAGGAGAAAACGCCGGAAAAGCCTTGTTTTTGTGACAGATTGCCCCAGAGATTGCCCCTGTGCGGGGGCGCTGCAGAGGCCTATATTGACGCCATGAACGATATGATTTCTTCCGCCGAGTCCCGCCGCCTGCCGAAACCGCGCGGCCCCGTGGTCCTGTGCATCCTCGATGGCTGGGGCTATCGCGAGGAGCGCGAGAATAACGGCATCCTGCTGGCCGAAACGCCGGTCTGGGACCGGCTGATGGCAAGCTGCCCGCGCGCGCTGCTGAATGCGTCGGAACTGCATGTCGGCCTGCCGGCCGGGCAGATGGGCAATTCCGAGGTCGGGCACATGAATCTGGGTGCCGGCCGCAAGGTGATGCAGGAACTACCACGCATCGACCAGGCCATCCTGGACGGCTCGCTGGGGCAAAACCCGGAACTGGCAAAATTCGCGGCTTCGCTGAAGCAGAGCGGCGGCGCCTGCCATTTGCTGGGTCTCGTCTCGCCGGGCGGTGTGCATTCGCACCAGGACCATATGGTGGCGCTGGCGAAGCTGCTGGCGGCTCAGGGCGTGACGGTGAAAATCCACGCCTTCCTCGATGGCCGCGACACGCCGCCGAAGAGCGCACTCGGCTATATGAAGAAATTCCTCGCCGATCTGGGCGATGCGGCGACCATTGCCACCGTGTCGGGCCGTTTCTTCGCCATGGACCGCGACAAGCGCTGGGACCGGGTGGAGCAGGCCTATGACGTGGCCGTCGATGGCAAGGGCGCGGCTGCGAAGAGCGCCCTGGCGGCCATTGAGGCGGCCTATGAAAGGGACGAAACCGACGAGTTCGTGGCCCCCTCGGCCATTGCCGGCTATGCCGGCATGCAGGATGGCGACGGCGTGCTGATGGCGAATTTCCGCGCCGACCGCGCGCGCGAATTGCTGACCGCGCTGCTGGACCCGGCCTTCGACGGTTTTGCGCGCGGGCGCACCATCCGCTTCGGCGCGGTGCTGGGCATGGTGGAATATTCTTCGTCCCTGGCCAAGTTCATGCCCTGCCTGTTTACCTCGGCGGCGCTGGAGAATGTGCTGGGCGCGGTCCTGGCCAAGGCCGGCATGCGCCAGCTCCGCATCGCCGAGACCGAGAAATACGCCCATGTCACCTTCTTCCTGAATGGTGGCGTGGAGCAGGAATTCCCGGGCGAGACCCGCATTCTGGTGCCGTCTCCGAAGGTGAAGACCTACGACATGCAGCCGGAAATGTCGGCGCCGGAACTGACCGATAAGCTGGTGGCGGCCATCGGCTCGGGCGATTTCGACCTGATCGTGGTGAATTACGCCAATGGCGACATGGTCGGCCATACCGGCAATCTGCAGGCGGCGATCCAGGCGGCGCAAACCATCGATGCCAGCCTCGGTCGGCTGGAGGCGGCAGTGCAGCAGGCCGGCGGCGTCATGCTGGTGACCGCCGACCACGGCAATATCGAGATGATGCAGGACCCGGACACGCATGAGGCACACACGGCGCATACGCTGAACTTGGTGCCGGCGATCCTGGTGAACGGCCCGAAGGAGGCTGTAGGCCTGAAGGACGGCATCCTGGCGGATGTCGCGCCGACGCTGCTGCAGCTTCTGGGGCTGCCGCAGCCCGGGGAGATGACCGGCCGCTCTCTGCTGGCCCTGAAGGCCCCGTCCGGCACGGCACCGGACGGGACGACCAAGGCGGAGGCCCGTGCGACGGCATAACGCCCTGTACGGCAGCTACCCTGGCCGCTGCCTGGCAGTGGCGGCGCTTTCCTTTTTTCTGGCCGGTTCTCTGGTCGGTCCTCTGGCCGCTCCGGCCTTTTCCCAGCAACCGCCGGTGCCGCAGCCGGCGCCCGATGGCAAGCTGAAGGCCATCGAGCAGGCGCTGGAGCGCGATGCCCGCCGCAAGGTGGAGCTGGAGCGCGAGGCGCAGAAGCTGCGCACCGAATCGGAGGCGCTGCGGGCCGATGCGATCAAGGTGGCGAAATCGCTGCAGGAGCAGGAGGCGATCCTGTCGCGCGTCGAGGATTCCTTGAGCGACCTGACCCGGGAGGCGAACCGCAAGCGCGCCGCCGTGCAGGGGCGCGAGGCCGAAGTGGCGGCGCTGCTGGCCGGGTTGCAGCGCCTGTCGCGCCGCCCGCCGGAAGCGATGATCGCCTCGCCCTCGGCACCGCTGGACACGGTGCGCGGCGGTATGCTGTTGCGCGCCGCGCTGCCGCAGGTTCAGCAATCGGCGCTGGCGCTGCGCGCAGAGCTGGAGGGAATCGAGGCCTTGCAGGCGGAAATCGCGGCGGAGCGCAAGCGCCTGGCCGCAGCGCGGCAATCGCTGCTGTCCGAGCGCAAGAAGCTGGAATCGCTGGCAGCTGACCGTAAGCGCCTGGCCGGCCGCACGGAGGCCGAGAGCGACCGGCTGGAACGCACCGTCAGCCGGCTGTCGAACTCGGCAAACGATCTGCGCGACCTGCTGCGCCAGATCGAGGCGGAGCGGGAGGCGCAGCGCCGGGCGGAGGAGGAACGCCGCCTTGCCGAAGCGAAACGGGCCGAGGCAGCAGCACGGCGCGCGGCCGCCATGCCGGTGCCGCTGGTCAAGCCGTCCGTCACCAGCCCGAATAATACCGGTACTGGTACGCGTACTGGTGCCGGCGCAGGACAGGAGCGCGTCGTCGCGGCCCTGCCGCCTTCACAATTGGGGGCACAGCCGCCGCGCGTGATGCTGGAGCCGCCATCGGGCGCGCCGCGCACCCTGAAGCAGGGCATGCTGACAGCGCCCGTGCAGGGCCGGCTGACACATGGCTATGGCGAACGCAATGAGCCAGGCGGCGCGGCGCGCGGTATCGTGCTGGCCGGACGGCCCGAGGCAGTGGTTGTGGCACCCTTCGACGGACAAGTGGTTTATGCTGGAAAATTCCGGGGTTACGGGCAAATCTTGATAATCGATCACGGCAATGGATATCATAGCCTGTTGGCGGGACTGGGACGGATAGACAGCGTCGTTGGCCAGTATCTCCTGGCCGGGGAACCGGTGGGAGGTCTGGGCAGGGATGGCGATGACGCGCAGGAGCTCTATCTTGAACTCCGCAGGAACGGCGAGCCGATAAATCCGCTGCCCTGGTTGGCAGCAAGCACTGATAGGATCAGAGGATGAAGTATCTTTCCCGTATCGCGCTCGCCACGGCGGTTGTCGCGGTTGTGCTCTATGCCGCCGGGGTCATCACCCCCATGGCACAGACTGGCCAGCGTTCGGAGACATATCGCCAGCTCAACCTGTTTGGCGAGGTGTTCGAGCGCGTGCGTGCGGACTATGTCGAAGAGGTGACCGACGAGAAGCTGGTCGAATCGGCGATCAACGGGATGTTGACCGCGCTCGATCCGCATTCCGGCTATCTGACGGCAAAATCCTATCAGGACATGCAGGTGCAGACCCGCGGCGAGTTCGGCGGGCTGGGCATCGAGGTGACGATGGAGCAGGGGCTCGTGAAGGTGGTCTCGCCGATCGACGAGACGCCGGCCTTCCGCGCCGGCCTGCAGCCGGGCGACCTCATCACCCATCTGGATGGCGAGCAGGTCATGGGCCTGACGCTGGCGGAAGCGGTCGAGCGCATGCGCGGCCGTGTCGGCAGCGAGATCAAGCTGACGATCCGCCGCGCCGCGCAGGAGCCGTTCGAGGTCACGCTCAAGCGTGATGTCATCCGCATCAGGTCGGTGCGGTCGCGCGTGATCGACAATACCGGCTATATCCGGATCACCACCTTCAATGAGCAGACCCAGTCCGGGCTGGAAAAGGCGGTTGCCGATCTGCAGGCGGAAAAGGGTAAGGACCTGATCGGCATCGTTCTCGATCTGCGCAACAATCCGGGCGGCCTGCTGGATCAGGCGATCTCGGTCAGTGATGCCTTCCTGAATCAGGGGGAAATCGTCTCGACCCGGGGGCGCCGGACCGAGGACAGCCAGCGCTTCAACGCCAAGAATGGCGATATCGCGGACGGGCTGCCGATCGTGGCGCTGATCAATGGCGGCTCGGCATCGGCCTCGGAAATCGTTGCCGGCGCGCTGCAGGATCACAAGCGCGCCCTGGTGCTGGGCACGAAATCCTTTGGCAAGGGGTCGGTGCAGACCATCATTCCGCTGCCCGGCCATGGCGCCATGCGGCTGACCACAGCGCGTTACTACACGCCGTCCGGCCGCTCCATCCAGGCTGTGGGCATCGAACCCGATCTGGAAGTGCCGGCTGCCCGCATCGATCTGATCGACGAAGGCAAGCGGCGCAGCGAGGCCGATCTGCGTGGCGCGCTGAACAATGACACGGTGAAGCCGCAACAGGCGCCGGCGAACCAGAATGCACCGGCTGGGGAACAGGCCCCCCAGGCGACTCCGCAGGCGGCCCGGCCGCCGGCGCTGGGCGACGACAATGACTATCAGCTCATCCGGGCGGTCGATCTGTTGCGGGGGCTTCATATGTTCAACAAGCGCGCGGTGAACTGAGCTGAAACTCCCAAGCCTCAAACTGCCGTTTCTGGGACGCCGCCGCTCGGGCAAGAGCGGCGGTGCTGCCTTTGATGACGACCCGCCGCCCTTCGAGGACCAGCTGGACGAAGACGAGGCTGACGCTGACGAGCCGCGCGAGCCGCTGGCTGGCCGCCCTAAACCGGCGGCAGAGGAAAAGCGTGGCTTCGGCGCGGCCCTGACCGGCCGGCTCGGCCAGCTTCTGGTTCTGTTGCTGCTGGTCGGCGGCGTCGGGGCGCTGGGGGCGTGGCTGGCGGCCAAGGGGCCGGAAACCGCCGCGCAGCGCGTGCTGCGCACGCCACGCGCCACCTTGTCCTTCATCCCGCCGGAACAGCGCCAGCCGCGACCGCAGCCACCGGCTGCCGCAGCACCCGTCGAGGCACCGGAACAGCCGTCGGTACAGCCGTCGGCACAGGCGCCTCAGACGGCGGAAGCGCCAGCACCCGGACCCGGACCCGGACCGGCGGCCCCGGCTGCCACCCCTCCGGCCTCCACTCCGTCGGCTGCAACCCAGCAGGCAACGCCCGCCCCGGCAGCACCCGCACCGGCAGAACCTGCCCCGGTCGCGCCGCCGCCGGAGCGCCGTCAGGTGGTGCTGGCACACAATCCGGCGCTGATCGAGAACAGCCCGCATGGCCTGCTGCCGAAGGCCGGCGAGGGGGGGCTGGTGGCCTGGCGCGCCTATGCCCATCCCTTCGATCCGGCGGAACAGCGCCCGCGCATCGCTATCGTCATCAACGGACTTGGCCTGTCGGGGGCTGCGACAGAGGCCGCGATCCAGGATCTGCCGTCTCAGGTCACGCTGGCCTTCACGCCCTATGCGGCACGGCTGCAGGAATGGATTCCGACCGCGCGCGCGGCCGGGCACGAGGTGATGCTGGCGCTGCCGATGGAGCCGATCAGCTTCCCGCAGAGCGATCCGGGGCCACAGACCCTGCTGACCAGCCTGAGCCCGGTCGAGAATCTCGACCGGATGGAATGGGCGCTGGGCCGCTTCACCGGCTATGTCGGCGTGGTCGATCTGGAAGGCTCGCGCTTCACCACCTCGGAGCAATCGCTGCTGCCGATCCTGCAGGCGGTGAAGGAACGCGGGCTGATGTATCTCGACAGCAAGCGCGCCTCGACCAGCCTGGCGTCGCAGGTGGCGGCGAACATCGATCTGCCCTACAGCGTAAATACCAGGTTCCTTGACAGCGAGGCCAGCCGGGCCGCCATCGACCGGGCGCTGGCCGATCTCGAGCGGCTGGCGCTCAGCACTGGCTCCGCTGTCGGCATCGGCCATCCCTATCCGGTAACGCTGGAGCGGTTGCGCGCCTGGCTGCCGACGCTGTCCGACAAGGGGCTGGTGCTGGCGCCGGTCACCGCAACGGTGGAACGCCGCGCTAGAGGGTGAAAGGCTGAGGGTAAGGTCCTTCTCTAAAAAGCGAAAGAAGACGAACGTGAGCGACCATCTCTACCGCCCCGGCGTGGGCATCATGCTGATCAACCATGACGGCCGCATCTTCGTGGCCCGGCGTATCGATATGCCGAGCGAGGCCTGGCAGATGCCGCAGGGCGGCATCGACGAGGGCGAGGACCCGGCCACCGCGCTGTTCCGCGAAATGCGCGAGGAGATCGGCACCGACAAGGCGGAAGTGCTGGCCGAGAGCGACGACTGGTACCGCTATGACCTGCCGGAGGGGCTGCGCGACAGGCTGTGGGGCGGGCGTTATGTCGGGCAGCGGCAGAAATGGTACGCGCTGCGCTATCTCGGCAGCGATGCGGACATCAACATCGCAACCGAGAATCCGGAATTCATGGACTGGAAATGGGCGCCCTCGGCGACCGTGCCGTCGCTGATCGTGCCGTTCAAGCGGGCGCTGTACCAACAGGTGCTCGACGAGATGCTGGCGAAGATTCCGCCCTCCCTGCGCATAGCGGGTTAGGGCCGGCTAGAACTTACCCTCATCTTTTCACCCTCCGGGCACGCCCTGCGTGTTCACATAGAGCGCGTAGAGTGACTGGCTGGCCGCCATGAACAGCCGGTTGCGCTTCAATCCGCCGAAGCAGACATTGGCGCAGCGTTCCGGCAGGGCGATGCGGCCGATTGGGGTGCCGTCGGGCGCGAACACCATGACGCCGTCCAGTTCCGCCGTGCCCATGCCCCAGCCGGCCCAGATATTGCCGTCCACGTCGCAGCGCATGCCGTCCGGTGTGCCGCCCGGCCCGGCATCGACGAAGACGCGCTTGTTGCGGATAGCTGTCCCGTCCGCCGTCACATCATAGGCCAGGATCTTGCGGTAGGGCTGGCCACGCGATTCGACGATGTAGAGGATTTTCTCGTCCGGTGAGAAGCACAGCCCGTTCGGCCCGAGCACATCGTCGGCGACGATGCTGGCCTGGCCGGTCTGGCCGTCGATGCGATAGACCGCCTGCGGGACTTCCGGTTCCGCCTTGTTGCCCTCGTAATTACCATGGATGCCGAAGGGCGGATCGGTGAACCAGATCGAACCGTCGGACTTCACCACCACATCGTTAGGCGAGTTCAGCTTCTTGCCCTGCCAGCTGTCCATCAGCACGGTGAGGCTGCCGTCATATTCCGTGCGGGTGACGCGCCGCCCGCCATGCTCGCAGGTGACGAGCCTTCCCTGCCGGTCGCGGGTATGGCCGTTGGCGAAGTCGGTGGGGCGACGGTAGGTCGAGACCTGGCCGGTCTCCTCCTCCCATTTCAGGATGCGGTTGTTGGGGATATCACTCCACAGCAGGTAGTGCCCGTCGCCGAACCAGACCGGCCCTTCCGACCAGCGGCAGCCGGTATGGAGCCGTTCCACCGCCGCGCTGAAGATGCGGTATTTCTCGAAGCGCGGATCGAGCGTGTGGATGGCGGGATCTGGATAGCGCGGATGATCGCGCCAGCCGGCGGAAAGCGGCGTCTCGCCCCTATGGTCGCTCATGAAATCCTCCTGCATGCGGGCCCTTTGCGGGCTTTCTTTGATATTCCACCAGCCTAGGGTGTTGCGATGCGGGAGTCATCCTCCTGATAGTCATGCGGTGGACCGGTCCAGTGCCGTCCGCCACCGGGCCGGCGTCATGCCATAGGCGCGCTTGAACTGGCGCGAGAGATGGCTCTGGTCGGCGAATCCGGCCTCCAGCGCCACTTCGGCCAGCGGTGTGCCAGCCGTTATCAGCCGCCGCGCCCGGTCGAGCTGGCGCATGGTGCGGAAGCGGCTGGGGCTGGTGCCGAAGGCGGCGCGGAACTGCCGGGCGAGCGTCCAGCGGTCGAGGCCGGACAGGCGCTCCAGCGCGGCGGCGGAATGGCGGCCGGCGGGGGTCGGCGGCGATCCGTTCGCGCACCCGCAGCAGCGCCGGCAGGTCGAGCAGGCCGGTACCGGTGCGATCTGCACCCGATGCTGCCCCAGATGCCACTCGCAGCAGGCGGGCCAGTCCCGTGCCGATATCCACGCGGCGCAGCTCATCCACCGCATCTTCCATGTCCAGCGCGTCGGCCAGCAGCGCCGCGCCGATGCCGGGCGTGCGCAGCACGGGGTCGGCGACGAAGGGCAGGGGGCTTCCGTCCAGCGCCTGCTGTACCAGCGCCGGGTCGATATAGATGATGCGGTAGCGGAAGCCATCCTCGGTGCCCGGCTCGCCATCATGCAGCTCGTCCGGGTGCAGGATCAGGCACTGGCCGGGCAGGCAGTGCCGCTGTTCGCCGCGATAGCGGAAGCTCTGCACGCCCGCCAGGGTGACACCGATGCCGTAGCTGTCATGGCGGTGCGGCGAGAAGGCCTTTTCCGCGAACCGCGCCTCGATGCGCTCGACCCCGTCGCCGCCGGCGCCGACGGTGATTTCGCCGTGCTTGCGGGCAGCACCGGGCGGCGGCGCGCACAAGCCTTCAAGAAAGCGTCTGTCGGATGGCGGCATGCTGGGCTGCATCAGAACAGTCTAGCAGGATGCACGATGCTGACGCAGTCGGTTTCCCTTTTCACCCACGGTCCTGAGCTTTGGCCTTCATTGCTGGCGCTGCTGCTCTCCGCGCTGGCGGTGATGGGCACGCCTGGCCCCTCCACCCTCAGCGTGACGGCGGTGGGGGCGGCCTTCGGGTTGCGCCGGTCCTTGCCCTATGTGCTGGGTATCAATCTGGGCACGATCTCGGTGCTGCTGGCGGTGGCCGCCGGCATCGTCACCATGCTGATGTCGGTGCCGCAGCTGGCGCCGTTCCTGCTGGCTGCGTCGCTCGCCTATATCCTCTATCTCGCCTATCGGATTGCCACCGCGCCACCGCTCGACCGGCCGGCGGAGGGAGAGGCGGCGGGCAGGGCGCCATCCTTCCTCGGCGGTTATTTGCTGGGGATTGCCAACCCGAAGGCCTATCTGGCGATCAGTGCCGTGTTCGCCGGATCGTCTCTGCCGGTCGGCGATCCGCTGCTGGAGGCGCTGGTGAAGCTGGCAATACTCAGCCTTCTGATCGTCGCCATCCATACGGTCTGGCTGCTGGCCGGGGTGTCGCTGTCACGCCTGTTGCGCGATCCTCTGGCCTCGCGGCTGCTGAACATCGCCTTTGCCGTCATCCTGCTGGTTACAATCTTCTGGGGGGCGTTCGGCTAAGGAAGCGGTGCGTCCTTAGCCGGTCTTCTGTAGGGTGGCGGACAACTGAGGGAGACCACGCCATGAAGAACCCGCTCGCCAGTCTGCACCCGACCCTGATGCTGGGGCTGGCCCTGACCGTGTTGATTGTGCTCCTTGGCGCGCAGAATTTCGACCAGGCGTTCTGGGCGGGGCTTTTCCGCTGGGCGCATGTGCTGGCCGGGCTGCTCTGGGTCGGGCTTTTGTATTTTTTCAACCTGGTGCAGATTCCGGCATTGGCAGCGATGCCGGAGGAGAACCGGCCCGTCCTCGCCCGCTTCGTCGCCCCCCGGGCGCTGTTCTGGTTCCGCTGGTCGGCGGTGGCGACGGTGCTGCTGGGCCTGGTGACGGCGATGCTGTCGGGCTATCTGCCGGCATTATGGACATTGGGGCTGGACGGGTCCGGCCCGCGCCACACCATGATCGGCATCGGCATGTGGATGGCGCTGGTCATGGCCGCCAATGTCTGGGTGGTGATCTGGCCTTGCCAGAAGAAGGCGCTGGGAATCGTGCCGGCGGACCCGGCGGTAAAGCAGCGCGCGGCACGCACTGCCCTGCTGGCCGGGCGGTTCAATCTGCTGCTCTCCTTCGCCATGCTCTATGCCATGGTGATGGCGAAATCGGTTGGGTAGGGGGAGGGGCGCCTAGGCTGCCTTCGCTGGCCGGGCGATCAATGCCTCGAAGAAGCCGTCCACGCAGGGCGGGCCATAATCCGCCAGATCGTGGGGGATGCTGCCGTTCACCCAGTCGCTGAGCATCCCGTGCAGCAGGCCGTGCAGCCCCAGCGCTGCGGTCAGCGGCGTCCAGCGCGGCGCCAGCGTGCCCAGCTTCTGCGCCGTTTCGAAGACGCGGATCAACAGGGCGATCATATGTTCCTTGTTGCGCAGCTGGCGCATGCCAGGCTCACCCATCTCCTCCACATATTCGCAGCGATGCAGCAGGATGCAGCAGACGCGCTGGCGCTGCTCGTCCTGGGCGATGGTGACCAGCGCACCCTTGCAGGAGTCGCGCAGCGCCTCCAGCGGGTCGTCGGATCCGTTCTCCGCCAGCTCCTCCAGCACATCTTCCTGCGGCAGGCGGGTGCGTTGCTGCATCGCCTCGAACAGGTCGATCTTGTTGCGGAAATGCCAATAGACCGCGCCGCGCGTCACGCCGGCCGCGCGGGCAATCTGCTCCAGCGAGGTGTGGGCGACGCCGTGCTCGTAGAACAGGTTTTCCGCCGCATCCAGAATCTGGTCGCGGGTCTGCTCGGCCTCTTCCTTGGTTCTCCGCACCATCGTGGTTTTTTCTTTCTTATGGCTTTACATACATCCAAGAATGTATATATTGCCCGCCGTAGCAAATGCAATCATTTCCTCATAGACTTCCCGCACTGCTTGTGTGGCTGTCGATGCGGCGGGTCGCGAAGCCAGAAATCATTTTGTTAACCGAAGCAGGTGAACCATGCAGGGGACGCTAGGACGCTCCTTTCGTCTTTTCACGATTGCGGCCGGCATGGTTGCTCTCGGTCTTTCCGTTACGGCCTGCGAGGAGCAGAAGTCGGCGAATGGCGGTGCGCCCGCCGCGCCGCCGCCACCCGAGGTGCTGCTGACGACCATCGAGACGAAGGATATTCCCGTCTCCTACGAATATGCCGGCCGCGTCGCCGGATCGCGCGAGATCGAGGTGCGCGCCCGGGTCTCAGGCATCCTGATGGAGCGCACCTATACTGAGGGTGAGCTGGTGAAGCAGGGCGACCTGCTGTTCCTCATCGACCCTGCCCCCTATGAGGCGGCACTGGCGCAGGCGGAAGCGATGCTCCAGCAGCAGCAGGCGACCCTCGCCCAGGCGGAACGAGAATGGAAGCGCATCGCCTCGCTGTTCGAACGCAATGCGGTCAGCGCGCGCGAGCGCGATTCCGCCTTGTCCACGCTGGAACTGGCGAAGGCCACCGTTGCCGGTGCCAGGGCGGAAGTGCGCACGGCGAAGATCAATCTGGACTATACCCGCGTCGAGGCGCCGATCAGCGGCGTCACCAGCCAGGAAGCCGTGTCCGAAGGCAGCCTGGTCGGCACCGGGCAGGATTCCAGCCTGCTGACGCGGATCAGCCAGCTCGACCCGGTCTATGTGAATTTCGCCGTGCCGGATGCCGAGTCGCTGCAGATTCGTAACATGCAGGAGAGCGGGGCCCTTACCCTGCCGGACGATGGGCGGCTGATGGTCGATCTGAGGTTGTCGGACGGCAGCCTGATGGCCGATGCCGGCTATGTCGATTTCACCGACAGCACCATCGACCCGAACACCGGCACGATCCGCAACCGCGCCGTCGCATCGAATCCGAATCGCGATCTCATGCCGGGGCAGTTCGTGCGCGTCATGGTGAAGGGCATGGTATTGCGCGACGCCGTGACGGTGCCGCAGGCAGCCGTATTGCAGGGGCCGAAGGGCATGATGGTCTATGTCGTGGATGGCGAGAATGTTGCCAAGCCGCAGCCGATCCAGATCGGCAAAGCCATCGGCGACCGCTGGCTGGTCCGCGACGGGCTGAAGAACGGCGACAAGGTGATCATCGAGGGTGTCATCAAGGTGCGCCCGAACCAGCCTGTGCGCCCTGTAGAGCAGAAGCCGGGCGAGCAGAAGCCGGATGGGCAGAAGCAGCAGGCCCAGGCCGGCAACCGCTAGCCGGCAAGTGTTAGAGTCTGTCCGGAGACTTTATGATTGATTACAGAGCTTTCTGATCATGAGGCGGATGGAGGCGAGTTTCAAGAAGGCGAGCGCCTTGGCGTTGAGGCATTCCCAGTCCTTGGCCAGGCGG